>Ga0268266_10003110_pt1 | contig 16907 bp, 20 predicted proteins | sample KBSS13metaG_FD_190356 | JGI IMG/M metagenome (GOLD analysis project Ga0268266, IMG submission 190356) | Switchgrass rhizosphere microbial communities from Kellogg Biological Station, Michigan, USA - KBS S1-3 metaG (SPAdes) (version 2) | ecosystem: Host-associated > Plants > Roots > Rhizosphere...
AGCCGGCCGGCGCACGACCGACACCGACTGCCCCGAGTGACCGGTCCGGTGCCACGAGGTGGAGTACCGTCTGCCTTCGGGGAGTCCTTCATCAGGGAGCGTGTCCATGAGCGTCACTCCAGGCGGCGTCAATCCCGGCACGGCGGCGTTCCGCAGCTACAAGCCCGGACCCCACTCCGGGGTGGACACCGACCCGGACCTGCATGTCGCCCCGGACTCGATCGACAGCCGGGCCCGGACCGCGCTCACCCTCGGGGTGCTGAGCGTTCTCTTCGGAGTCCTGACCGGCGTCCCGGCCATCTGGGTCGGACGCAAGGCGCTGCTCCACATCGCCGCCGCCGACGGCGCCCTGAAGGGCCGCTGGGCGGCCTGGACCGGGATCGCGCTGGGCTGCCTCGGCTTCGTCGCCACCATCGGGGTCTGGCTCTACCTCCACGAGCACTGACCGCGCCCGTCATGCACACGTGAGGCGCGGGTGAGCCGTCCGCGCCGGACCAGAGGCTCCTCGTCACGGAGATGCCCCCACGACTCGCAGCTCCCTGTGGCGCCACCGGACGCGCACCCCGTCCGGCACACAGAAGACGGTGCTGGACAGGCCACTGACCGACTCACAGCTGCCGTCGACCAGGGCGCGCTTCCCGATCGGTTCTCCCAGACGCACGAGGTAGCCGACGCCGGCTGTGCCTTCGCAGGTCCCACTCGAGATGTGCGGGTCGATCCGGATCGTGATCGTGACCGCGTCGTCCGACGTGTCGCCGGAGCGAGCGGCGTGCCTTGCTGCCCGCTGCTGCAGCCTGTTCGGGTCACCGTGACCCGGAAGGTGGTGGAGCTCGGGCGCAGGCCCTGGTCGCCCGCGACGTACCAGACAGCCGGGTCGCCGCGCTCACTCGCCTGGGATGACCCGCAGGCCGTGACAGCGGCGACGGCTGACACCGCGCACAGCGATCGCACCAGGACCCAGCGGGTTGCCACCTCTCGAGTATGGGTGCCGCCGGGCTCACCGACGGGCGCCGTGATCGGACCGTGACGCCCACGTCCTTCACCTGTCCGTGACATCCCGCGCTCGTCCGGCGCTGAAGGAGTGAGGGGGGTCTTCCTGGCTGGGCTGCAGACAGCCCGCGTCACCTCACTCGGTGGTGGCGCCCTCTCGTGTATCCACGACAAGGGGGAAGCATGCGTATCCGCACACTCATGGCCGTGACAGCCGGCGCAGCAGCGTCGGTCGTGCTCGCCAGTGGTCCTGCATTCGCGGGCGAGATCACCGGGGGCGGCAAACCCACTCAGGGCCCGGCGCACGCCCACAGCATCTGCGCGTTCTCCGGCCTGGAGGACGGCGACGGCGCCGGGTTCCCGGGACCGGGTGGAGCGCCTCCGCAGAACTGGGGCCACACCCAGCAGGCGGAGCGGGCCGCGGGCGCCACCGTCCAGGACCTCAAGGCGTCGGGCTTCCAGCCCGGTGACTCGTGCAACGGGCACAGCGGGTTCCTGGTCAACCCACCGCCCGAGACGCCCTGAGCTCCCGCACGACTGACGGGTGAGTCGCGATGCCTCGGCGGCGCCTCGAGTGCCGCCGGGGCATCGTCGTACTACACCCAGGGTGACGCCGCCGCCGCGGTTCAGCTGCCGACGGCGTAGAGGATGGCGTTCTCGATGGCGTACGACGTCCCGTCCGGCCCGACCACGGTCTCGGTGTAGGCCTGGCCGCGCGGCTTGTTGAGCCGGATCCCCTCGACCAACGTCCCGGTGTCGAGGTCCCAGCGGTAGAGATGACCGTCCTCGTTGTTGGCGATCGCGGAGCCGGTGGTGGCATCGACCGCGACCGAGTTGATGCACCACTCGTAGCGGGTGCCCTTCGGTGTGCCCGGCGGGTGCCGGGGCGAGAGCACGGTGCGCACCTCCCGCATCACGTGGACTCGCGAGTACTCGTCGCGCTGGGAGGCATGCGGGTCGAGCAGGGCCAGCTCGTTGCGCCCGTCGCCGTGGGGACCGAGGGCGTAGTTGTTGTACTTGCTCACCAGCAGGTACGTCGAGTGGCCGGCGTAGCTGGGCACCGAGCCGGCCGGGACCACGGACACCGTCTGGTCCCATCCGAACGACCCGGGCTGCTCCGTCTGACGCAGGTGGGGGCCGAAGTGGAGCAGCCAGCCCCGGTCGTCGTGCCGCCTGATCGGGTTGCCGAGGACGCCGTAGAAGACGTCGCCATCGGGTCCGACGGTCGGCGTCGCGGAGGAGGACTCGAAGACGAGGGCCGCCCGATGCGTCTGCGGGTCGCGCAGCAGGTGCCGATGCTGCGGCCGGAGCGTCGTCGCGTCGAACGACACCAGCCGTGACTGCTGCTTCCCGGACAGCACGGCGACGTACGCCGTCCGGCCGTCGGGGGAGAGCGCCGGGGCGCAGTTGAGGACGACATGGCTGTCGCGCGAGCTGCCGGCCAGTCGGCGAGCCGACACCCAGCTGCCGTGCCCGTCCGGGGAGATGCGGGCGATGCCGCTGCGGAGGCGACCAGGGGTGCCCGGGGTGGTGGAGAACCCGAAGTACAGCGAGCCGTCGGGGCCGGTCGTGAGGGGCGTCGTGATCTGGACGGCTGCGCGATAGGCGGCCCGGTGCGCACGCCACCGACCGAGGCCGTAGAACGCGAGCCGGTGGACGGCACCGGTCGCGCTGTCGACGTGGGAGCGCACCAGGAGCGTCCCACCCGCTCCGGCCACGGCCACGCGACGGTCACTGACGAGGCCGGCCGGCAGCGGAGGGGGCCACTCGTTCCTGGCCCCGACCGGCACCGTGTAGTCGGTGGGGAGCCGCCAGGTGCGGGTGCCGTCGGCGCCGGCGTAGGCGTCCAGCTCGAAGCCGCGACGCCGACCGAGTCGGGTCGGTACGACGACGGTGTTCGCGCTGGTGATCATCGGGGAGGCGTAGTGGGCGATCGGCCCGTCGGGCGGGAAGCGTTGGGGCTTCAGGTCGACCGGGACGTGCCAGTGGACCCGGGTCAGCGGCTGCGGCGACGCCGGGGCCACGGCCGTGTGCTGGGCGTTGGCGGCGAAGCCGGCCCAGGGCGGCACGGGTTGCGGGGCCCGGGCGAGCGAGGAGCCGGAGGTCGCGGCCGTCAGTGCGGAGAGGGCGACGAGCGAGGACACGCTCCCCGCCGCCACGCGTCGGAGTACAGACCTCATGGAGCGCCTCCCGTCGTTGGACGGATGTCTACCAGCCCGTGAGGTTGCACGCCCGGCTCTCCGGGTCGGTTGTCACCTCTGGTCGTCGGGCGGCGAGAGGTGCTTCTCGAACTCGCCCCAGATCTGGTGGACGTCGAAGCCCAGGGCCGCGTTGATGTCGACCATGTGGGCATTGGTCTCGGCGTTGGTGGTCCGGACGTAGCTCCGGTCCCGGAAGCGATCCGACAGCAGGCGCAGCTGCGCGCACTTCACGGCCATCCCGAGCCGGTGGCCGCGATGATCGGGGTGGACGAGCGTGCCGTACTGGTCGACGTGCCGGGCGTCGCCACCCTGCACCGACGCGTCGGTGAACGCGACCACCACCCCGTCGCGGAGCGCGAACGCCCAGACGGCGGTCCGGCCCGCGTCGAGGCGTTCACGTTCGAAGGCGTCGAGGTCGGCCACGGTGTTGCGGGCGACCTCACGCTCGAGGTCGCCGTGCGGCATCTCGACGAGCAGCAGGTTGTCCAGGTCGACGTACGACGCGCGCAGCTCGGCCGGGACCGGGCCGACGTCGGCTCGGATCTCGTAGTCGGTGTGGTGCACGGCCGACTCGGCGGCCAGCCGGTCCAGCAGGGCGGTGTCGACCGGGAGCGGCAGCCGTCGCTCGATCTCGGTCATCACCCGTGTGAACCCGTGCCGCTCGGCGAACGGCTCGTTGCCGGGATGGGCGCCGCCGACCCTGGCCTGGGCCTCGAGCACGCCACGGCCGCGGGTGCGGGCGTGCTCCTCCAGGTGTGCGACCAGGTGTCCGCCGTATCCCTGTCGCTGGTGGCGCGGGTCGACCCAGATCAGCGCCCGCGCGAGCTCGAGGTTGTCGCGGACGCTGCCCATCAGGATCGACTCACCGACCATCCGGCCGTCCACGAACGCGCCGAAGGCGTCGAACATCGACGTCGTCCCGTTCGCGGCGAGGAGGGAGACCCCGTCCTCCCGCGAGTAGAGCGCGACCTCGGGGTCCTCCGCGAGCTCGGCCGCGGCGTACACGTCCTGGAACGCGTCCATGTCCGCGTCGTCCGCGGGGTCGAGGGGGCGGATCAGGAGCTCGGGCACGAGGCCACGGTCCCCGGCGTCGGGGCACCGCGGCAACCGGTTTGTCGGGTCGGCGTGTCGGCGCGGGATCGAACACGTGTTCGGCTTAGATGGTGTCCACAGAGCTCGATCAGGAGGGGTTCTCCACAGGCCGCACCTCGGTGCACCCGGTCTGTCGGCGCCCCGGTCTAGCGTCTGGCCCGACGACGAAGACCGATCCGATGACAGCACCGCGAGGCGGGACGACGGGTCCCGGACAAGGATGGACAGACATGGCTGGTGGAGACCGCGAGAAGGCGCTGGACGTCGCGCTCGCCCAGATCGAGAAGCAGTTCGGCAAGGGCTCGGTGATGCGTCTGGGTGATGAGACCCGCGCGCCGCTGGAGGTCATCCCGACCGGATCGATCGCCCTCGACGTCGCGCTCGGCCTCGGCGGCCTGCCGCGTGGCCGGGTGGTGGAGATCTACGGTCCGGAGTCGTCCGGCAAGACGACCGTCGCCCTGCACTCGGTGGCCAACGCCCAGCGCGCCGGCGGCATCGTGGCGTTCATCGACGCCGAGCACGCGCTCGACCCCGACTACGCCAAGAACCTCGGCGTCGACACCGACGCGCTGCTCGTCAGCCAGCCCGACTCCGGGGAGCAGGCGCTCGAGATCGCCGACATGCTGATCCGCTCCGGCGCGCTCGACCTGATCGTGATCGACTCGGTCGCGGCGCTCGTGCCGCGCGCGGAGATCGAGGGCGAGATGGGCGACAGCCACGTCGGTCTCCAGGCCCGGCTGATGAGCCAGGCGCTGCGCAAGATGACCGGGGCACTCAACAACTCCAACACCACGATGATCTTCATCAACCAGCTCCGGGAGAAGATCGGGGTGATGTTCGGGTCACCGGAGACCACGACCGGTGGCCGGGCGCTGAAGTTCTACTCCTCGGTCCGTCTCGACGTGCGGCGCATCGAGACCCTCAAGGACGGCACCGACATGGTCGGCAACCGCACCCGGGTCAAGGTCGTGAAGAACAAGGTGGCTCCGCCGTTCAAGCAGGCCGAGTTCGACATCATGTACGGCAAGGGCATCAGCCGCGAGGGCGGCCTGATCGACGTCGGCGTCGAGGCGGGCCTCGTCCGCAAGGCCGGCGCTTGGTACACCTACGAGGGCGATCAGCTCGGGCAGGGCAAGGAGAACTCCCGCCAGTTCCTGACCGACAACCCCGACCTCGCCAACGAGCTGGAGAAGCGGATCCTGGAGAAGCTCGGAGTCGGCCCGACCGTCGACGCCCCCGCCGCGGCCGACGACCTGTCCGACGAGCCGATCGGTGTCGATGACTTCTAGTGAGACAGCAGCGTCCGAGGAACGGGGACGCCGCGTCGTCTCGCAAGGTCGAGCAAGCCCGTGGCTGAGCTTGCGAAGCCGCGTCAGGCGTGTCGAGACCCATGGACGTTGACAAGTCACAGCGCTCGAGCTGGACCGGCGACGTCGGAACAGGAGTTCGCGCCTGGGTCGGCGAGCCGCCACCCGACCCCGTGGCCGACGGACCCGATGCCGACGCCGAGTCGGTGGCGCGCAAGATCCTGCTCGACGCCCTGACCGGCCAGCCGCGCAGCCGCCGGGAGCTGCGCGACAAGCTGGCGAAGAAGGACGTGCCCGACGAGCTGGCCACGCGGCTGCTCGATCGGTTCACCGAGGTCGGCCTGGTCGACGACGAGGCCTTCGCCCGCTCCTGGGTCGAGAGCCGCCAGCGCAGCCGGGGACTGGCCCGCCGGGCGCTCGCCCAGGAGCTCCGCCGCAAGGGCGTCGACGACGACACCGCTCGGCTCGCGCTGGACGACCTCGAGCCCGAGCAGGAGGAGCAGGCCGCCCGTCTGCTGGTCCGCAAGAAGCTGCGGTCACTGCGCGGGGTCGACCGGGTGACCGCCACCCGGCGCCTGGCCGGGCTGTTGGCCCGCAAGGGTTACCCGGCCGGGCTCGCGTTCAGCGTGGTCCGTGACGAGCTGGGTGCGGTCGACGGCGAGTCCGACATGATGGGCGAGTGACCCCTCACCTGCACCGGCTGCCAGCAGGCCCGGTCAACCTCGCGTCCGTGCCGACCGACGCCACTCCCGGATTCACCGACGGCAAGAAGAAGGGCGCCGCGGCGCTGGTGGCGCTCGGCGACGAGCTGTCCGACCTGCAGGAGCGGCTGTGGGCCGAGCGCGGCACCGGGTCGACCCGCCGGGTGCTGCTGGTCCTGCAGGGGATGGACACCTCGGGCAAGGGCGGCGTCCTGCGCCACACAGTCGGCCTGATGGACCCGCAGGGCGTGAAGCTCACCAGCTTCAAGGCGCCGACCGCGGAGGAGCGCAAGCACGAGTTCCTGTGGCGGATCCGCAACGCCGTGCCGCCACCGGGCTTCGTGGGTGTCTTCGACCGGTCGCACTACGAGGACGTGCTGATCGTGCGGGTGCACGGCCTGGTCGAGCCGGAGACCATCGAGCGCCGCTACGCCGAGATCAACGACTTCGAGGCCGAGCTGGCCGCCGACGGCGTCGTGATCATCAAGTGCATGCTCCACGTCTCCGCCGACGAGCAGAAGGAACGTCTGCTGGCCCGGCTCGACAGCGCCGACAAGTACTGGAAGTTCAACCCCGGCGACATCGACGAGCGAGCCTACTGGCGCGACTACCGCACGGCGTACGAGATCGCACTCGAGCAGACCAACACCGAGATCGCGCCGTGGTACGTCGTGCCCGCGGACAGGAAGTGGTACCGCAACCTGGTGATCGGGCAGCTGCTCCTCGAGCACCTCCGCGGCATGAACCTCCAGTGGCCCCCGGCCGACTTCGACGTCGACGAGCAGCGGCGACGGCTGCTGGAGGAGACACCGGTCACGTGATCGACACCGTTGCGGTGACGCGCTACGTCACGCCGCTGCGCGAGGGCGGGAGCCTGCCCGGGATCGTCGAGGGTGACGACCTCGGCACCTATGTCTGCAAGTTCCGCGGAGCCGGTCAGGGTGTGCGGGTCCTGGTGGCCGAGGTGATCGTGAGCGCGCTGGCGGTCCGGCTGGGCCTGTCCACGCCGCGCCTGGTCGGTCTCGAGCTCGACCCCGAGATCGCGCGCTACGAGGCCGACGCGGAGGTCCAGGACCTGCTCAACGCCAGCCCCGGCCTGAATCTCGGCATCGACTTCCTGCCGGGCGCGTTCGGCTACGAGGGCGAGCAGAGCACCCCGTCGGAGATCGCGGCCCGGGTGCTGTGGCTCGACGCCTTCACCGCGAACGTCGACCGCACCTGGCGCAACCCCAACCTGCTGCTCTGGCACGGCGAGGTCTGGGTGATCGACCACGGTGCCGCCCTCTACTTCCACCACGCGTGGCCGGGCGGGGTCACCGATCCGTCCCGCTTCGCCGCCCAGGCGTGGGACGTCGGCGACCACGTCTTCGGATCCTGCGTGGACCTCCTGCCGGCGGTCGATGCAGCGATCGACCTGACCGGCGACGACCTGGCCGCCTGTGTCGCCGACGTGCCCGACGGTTGGCTCGAGCCGGTGCCCGGTGCCGACACCGCCGACGACCTGCGCGCGGCGTACGTCGCGTTCTTGTCGGCACGCCTCGCGACGCGTTCCTGGTTGCCGGGAGCGTCGGCCGCATGAGTGGGATGCCCTACCAGTACGTCGTGCTGCGCTGCGTGCCGCGCGTCGATCGCGAGGAGTTCGTCAACGTGGGGGTGGTCGTCTACTGCGAGGAGGCGGCCTACCTCGAAGCGGCCTGGAGCGTCGACCGCGACCGCCTGACTGCTCTCGCCCCGGGGCTGGACCTCGATGCGGTCTGCGAAGGGCTGGACTTCGTCCGCGCCGTCTGTTCCGGCGACGAGTCGGTAGGCGCGGTCGCCGCGAAGCCGACCGGCACCCGGTTCGGCTTCCTGAAGGCGCCCCGCAGCACCGTGCTCCAACCGGGCCCGGTGCACGGTGGGGTGACCACCGATCCCGGACGCCAGCTGGAGCACCTGCTGGAGCGACTGGTCGGCTAGCTGTCGCGGAGCACGTCGGCGACCGGACGCCGTGCCTCGAGCCGGGTCGGCACGGCCGTGAGCCCCGCCGTCAGCAGCAGCGTGAGCGCGACGACGGCGGCGAAACGCCGGCCTGGCTCAGGCAAGATGGCGGAGGTCATCGTGGAGCCGCCCACACGCGTTCGCAGGCGTCCAGCCACGAGAGGTCCGCCTGGGTCCTGAGCACGATGCCCTCGAGCAGGAGGACGGTGTCGGAACCGGGTGGTTCGGCCAGGACGGCTCGCTGCGCGTCGCGCAGCCGACGGACCAGCTCGCGTCGTTGCGCGTCGACGATGGACACCGGATCGGCCAGGTGGCTCCCTGCTGCTGCCACCAGCTTCAGGTGGAAGTCCGCCAGGTCCGGTCGCGGCCAGGTCACGTCGCGCAACCACTCGTCGAGCCGCTCGCGACCCGACGGCGTGAGGTCGTACACCTTCCGTTCGGACCGGTCCGCACCGGCCGGTTCGACCGCGGAACGCACCAGTCCGGCCTGTTCCATCCGGCCCAGCGTCACGTACATCTGACCCGCGTTGAACCCCGCCGCGAGCGGTCCGAGCGCGCGCTCGATGCGGCTCCTCAGCTCGTAGCCGTGGGACGGCTCCTTGGCCAGCAGCGCGAGGACGACTTCCTGCTGCATCTCCACCCCTAACGGTTATCCTGGAGGCAGGATAACCGTTAGCTGTCGAGGGGCAAGTGACCCCGACGGGCCGCGGGGCTAGACCGGCACGAGCTCGACGGCCCCGACGGCGTAGCGGGCGAGGATCGTCCGCGCGACGGCGTCGTGGACCCCCAGCGGCTCGGCAACGGCGACCGCACCCGCCTCGAGCGCCAGCTCGCCGGCCCGGTCGGGCAGGAAGCCGGGAGCCAGGAAGAGCGAGGCCACGGCGATGTGCCGGCGTCCCTCCTTGCGGAAGGCGCGGACAGCCTCGCCGGTGGCCGGGGGAGCGGCCGAGGCGAACGCCGCGGTGACGGGGAGCTTGTGGTGGGCGCCCCACAACCGCGCCAGCCGGGCGACCGACTGGTTGGCCAGCGGGTCGCTGGAGCCGGCGGCGGCGAGCACGAGCGCGTCGAGCTCGCGCACGCGGGAGGCCTTCAGCGCCTCGCGCATCCGGACATCGAGCACCTCCAGGAAGCAGGTCTCGAGCCCGAGGATCGAGGTGGCGCGGACCTGGACGTGCTCGTGGCGCGCGTCGGCCTCGGCCACGGCGGCCGGGACGTCGACCTTCGCGTGGAAGGCGTCGGTCAGCAGCAGCGGCACGACGACGACCTCCTCGTGCCGAGCGCGGGCGAGCTTGTCGACGGCGGTGTTCAGCGACGGCTTCGACAGGTCGAGGAACGCGGTCTCGATCCTCAGGTCCGGGCGCAGCGCGCGGACCTCGTCCACGAGTGCCTTGATCGTGGCGGCGGACCGCGGGTCACGGCTTCCGTGAGCCAGTGCCACCAGTGCAGGAGCGGCCATCAGCGCGGCCTCCTCTCGTTGTTCATCACCTTGCGGATGGGCGGGGTGGGGTGACCGACGACGTTGTCGGAGGTCTGGCGATGGGATCGGGCGGTCATGAGTGGATCCCGCACTCGGTCTTGAGGGTGCCGGCCCAGCGTCCGCTGCGCGGGTCCTCACCAGGGGCGACCCGGCGGGTGCAGGGCGCGCAGCCGATGGACGGGTAGCCGTCGTAGAGCAGCGGGTTCACGAGGACGCCGTGCTCGGTGACGTACCGCTCGACGTCGTCGTCGCTCCACCGCGCGAGCGGCGAGACCTTCACCTTGGCCTTCTTGGCGTCCCACCCGACCACCGGCGCGATGATCCGGTTGCGGGTCTCGGCCCGGCGCAGGCCGGTGGCCCACGCGTCGTACTCCTGGAGCGCCTCGCCCAGCGGCTTCACCTTGCGGAGCGCGCAGCACAGGTCGGGGTCGCGCTGGTAGAGGTCGGGCCCGTACTCCGCGTCCTGCTCGGCGACCGACTGCACCGGCGTGATCGGGATCAGGTTCACGTTCATGGTGGCGCCGACGGCATCCGCGGTGCCGAGGGTCTCGGCGAAGTGGTAGCCGGTGTCGAGGAACACCACGTCGACACCCGGTGCGACCCGCGAGGCGATGTCGGCCAGGACGGCGTCGGCCATCGAGGAGGTGATGCAGAACCGGTCGCCGAACGTCGCCACCGCCCACTCGATGATGTCCTCGGCCGGGGCGAGCTCGAGCTCCGCCCCGACGTGCGAGACCAGCTCGCGCAGCTCCTCGGGGCTGCGCCCGTCGGTGTGGGTGCCGCGGAAGTCGCGGGCCTGCTGGGTGGTCAGGGTGGTCATCGCGCGGCCCCCGGCTCGGACGCCGCGGGCCGGACCAGACCGAGCATCTTCAGCGAGAAGGCGCGCAGACAGGCGCGGCACTCCCACTCGCCGTGGGCCGAGCCGCCCTGCGCGTCCTCATGGGGCCGGAGGTCCTGGTCTCCGCAGTAGGGGCAGTGGAAGGGAACGGCGCGCTCGCTCATGAAGCAGCCACCAGTCCGGCCACGTCTCGGTGGTCGAGCCTGTCGAGACTCTCGCCGCGGAGCAGCTCCTCGTCGGCGCGCGCCACCCAGCTCGCGAACGACTCGTCGTCCGCGCGCTCCGCCAGGAAGTGGGTGACCACGGTGGTGATGTAGTCGTCGAGCCCCGCGCTGGTCACCTTGTGCGCGCGCAGCTTCCGCCCGAAGTTGGCCTGCAGCCCGGTGGCGCCGCCGAGGTGCACCTGGAAGCCCTCGACCTGACGATCGCCGTCCATCACCAGCTGGCCCTTGAGCCCGATGTCGGCGACCTGGGTGCGGGCGCAGGCGTTGGGGCAGCCGTTGACGTTGACCGTGATCGGGACCTCGAGGTCGGGGAACCGGCGCTCGAGCTCGGCGACGAGGTCTCGCGCGCGGTTCTTGGTGTCGACGATGGCCAGCTTGCAGAACTCGATGCCGGTGCAGGCCATGGTGTTCTGCCGCCAGGCCGACGGGCGTGCGGACAGACCGATCGCGTCGAGCTCGGCGAGCAGCTCGTCGACGACCGCCGGGTCGACCCCCACCAGCACGATCTTCTGGTACGGCGTGAGGCGGGCGCCGGCGACGGCGTACCGCTCCATCAGGTCGGCGAGCCGCACCAGCAGCGTCCCCGACACGCGGCCGACGGTCGGCGCGATCCCGACGTACACCCGACCGTCGTGCTGGGGGTGGACACCGACGTGGTCGCGGTGGCCGACCGGCGAAGCGGGCGACTCGCAGGAGATCAGGGGCCGGCCGAGGTACTCGTTCTCGAGCACCTCCCGGAACTTCTCGATCCCCCAGTCGGCGACCAGGAACTTCAGCCGTGCGCGCGAGCGCAGCCGGCGGTAGCCGTAGTCGCGGAAGATCGACGCGACGCCCTCCCAGACGTCGGCGACGTCCTCGACCGGGATCCAGACCCCGGCCTTCTCGGCGAGCATGGGGTTGGTCGAGAGGCCGCCGCCGACCCAGAGGTCGAAACCGGGCCCGTGCTCGGGGTGGACCGTGCCGACGAACGCGATGTCGTTGGTCTCGGGGGAGACGTCGTGGCTCGGGTGTCCGGTGACGGCGGTCTTGAACTTGCGCGGCAGGTTCGAGTACGCCGGGTTGCCCAGCGCGCGCGCCGCGATCTCCTCGAGGGCGCTCGAGCCGTCGATGATCTCGTCGGCCGCGATGCCGGCGACGGGGGAGCCCAGGAACGGCCGGGGCGAGTCGCCGCACGCCTCCAGGCTGGACAGCCCCGCGTCGTCGAGGCGTCGCCAGATCTCGGGGACGTCCTCGATCCGGATCCAGTGGTACTGGAGGTTCTCCCGGTCGGTGACGTCGGCGGTGTCGCGGGCGAAGTCGACGCCGATGCTGCCGAGCGCGCGCACGGTCTCGTGGGTCAGCAGCCGGCCGTCGGAGCGGACCCGGAGCATGAAGAACTCGTCGTCGAGCTCCTCCTCCTCGAGCATCGCGGTCTTGCCGCCGTCGAAGCCCGGTGCGCGTTGGGTGTAGAGCCCCATCCAGCGGAAGCGGCCGCGCAGGTCGGCCGGGTCGATCGAGGCGAACCCGCGCTTGCTGTAGATGTGGAGGATCCGGTCACGCACGTGCAGCGGGTCGTCGTCCTTCTTGGACTGCTCGTTCTTGTTCAGCGGCTCGGTGTACCCCAGGGCCCACTGGCCCTCCCCGCGCTTGGGGCGCGGGATCTCGGTGTGGGTCGCCGGCGACGGCTTGAAGCGGAGGTCGGGCATGAGGTGGTCGGTCCTTGGCTGGTCCGGTGCCGAGGGCCGCACGCTTCGTCGGGCGCGGCGTCGTCGGCGGGGGGAGTGGGCGCGATCAGCGAGGCCAACAGATCATGCTGCGCGTACGACCGAGATCCACGTGGCGACGAACCACGAGATGCATCTGGTACGCGGCGGTGATCATGGAACGAGTCTCAGGGAGTGGACCGGGGTTCCACAAACCGGAATCTTGCGAAGTGAGACGACTGTCCATCATGCGGACAGGCGCTGTGCGCATGCGCTGGTCACGACCCGGCCCGCGGTCTGCAGGTCCTTCCGGTCAGTCCGGGGGGTCGGCGTACGCCGTGAGGAGCTGCTGGACCTCCGGGTAGGGGATGGACGCCGGCAGGGGGGACCCGTCGCGGACCGCCTCGGCGGCGGCGACGGCCGCCGCCAGGGAGGCCCGGTAGGGCAGCGAGCCGGTGGAGACCCGGCGTACGCCGAGCGCGGCCAGGTCGGCGAGCGACCGACCGGGCTGGGGGAGCAGGTTGACCGGGACGGCCAGGCCGGCGGTGATCCCCCGGATGGCGTCGGGGTCGTCCAGGCCGGGGATGAAGATCCCGTCGGCTCCGGCCTCGACGTACGTCGACGCGCGGGCGAGCGTCGCCTCGACGGACTCGTCCTCGTGGAACCAGTAGGTGTCGACGCGAGCGTTCACGAAGACGCCGGGCTCGGCGTCCTTCACGGCGGCGACCTTGGCGGCGAAGACGCTCGGGTCGACCAAGCGGCCGTCGGCGCTGTCCTCGAGGTTGACCCCGACGACACCGAGCTCGGCAAGCTCTGCGACGTACGCCGCGACCTCGGCCGGGGCGTCGGCGTACCCGTCCTCGCAGTCGACGCTGACCAGGATCTGCAGACGCGCGAGTGACCGGGCCAGGGCGAGGCTCTGGTCGCGCGTGGCGCCGCGGCCGTCCGGGACGCCGTGGCTGGCGGCCACCCCTTGGCTCGTGGTGCCGAGCGCCGGATACCCGGCCGCCACGAAGAGGAGGGCCGAGGGAACGTCCCAGGCGTTCGGGAGCAGCAGCGGCAGGGGTCCGCCGTGGAGGTCGGCGAAGGGACCATTCATGGCCACATCTCACACCCCGATCCGTTCGGCGGGCAACGAAGCGACCAGCGGCCCGGGATGGCTACATTGACCCGCATGAGCGACCAGCGCGCCGACACCCTCGCCAAGACCGCCGCCAGCGCCTACGACGCGGCGCTCGAGGTGATCGCCACCGTCGAGCCCCGGATCGCGGAGGCGACCCGACAGGAGCTCGCCGACCAGCGCGCCTCCCTGAAGCTGATCGCGAGCGAGAACTACGCCTCACCGGCCGTGCTCCTGACCATGGGCACGTGGTTCTCCGACAAGTACGCCGAGGGCACGGTCGGCCATCGCTTCTACGCGGGGTGCCAGAACGTCGACACCGTCGAGTCGATCGCGGCCGAGCACGCGCGCGAGCTGTTCGGCGCGCCGTACGCCTACGTCCAGCCGCACTCCGGCATCGACGCCAACCTGGTCGCGTTCTGGTCGATCCTGGCCCATCACATCGAGACCCCGGGGCTGGCGAAGCTCGGCGCGAAGAACGTCAACGAGCTCAGCGAGGCCGACTGGGAGTCGATGCGGCACGAGCTGGGAAACCAGCGACTCCTCGGCATGGCGCTGGACGCGGGCGGCCACCTGACCCACGGGTTCCGGCCGAACATCAGCGGCAAGATGTTCCACCAGCAGCAGTACGGCACCGACCCCGAGACCCAGCTGCTCGACTACGACGCGGTCCGGGCCAAGGCGCAGGAGTTCAAGCCGCTGGTGATCGTGGCCGGCTACTCGGCCTACCCGCGACGCGTGAACTTCGCGAAGATGCGCGAGATCGCCGACGAGGTGGGCGCGACCCTGATGGTCGACATGGCCCACTTCGCCGGGCTCGTGGCCGGCAAGGTGTTCACCGGCGACGAGGACCCGGTGCCGCACGCGCACATCGTCACCACCACGACGCACAAGTCGCTGCGCGGCCCGCGTGGTGGTCTCGTGCTGGCCCAGCAGGAGTTCGCGGCCGACGTCGACCGCGGCTGCCCGATGGTCCTGGGCGGGCCGCTCTCCCACGTCATGGCCGCCAAGGCGGTCGCCCTGGCCGAGGCCCGGCAACCCGCCTTCCAGACCTACGCCCAGGCGATCGCCGACAACGCCAAGTCGCTGGCCGAGGGCTTCCTGACGCGCGGCGCGACGCTGGTGACGGGGGGCACCGACAACCACATCGTGCTGCTCGACGTGTCGTCGTTCGGCCTGACCGGCCGGCAGGCCGAGTCGGCGCTGCTCGACGCGGGCGTGGTCACCAACCGCAACTCGGTGCCCGCCGACCCGAACGGCGCGTGGTACACCTCAGGCGTCCGGCTCGGTACGCCGGCCCTCACCACCCGCGGGTTCGGAGCCGACGAGTTCGACAAGGTCGCCGAGCTGATGGTCGACGTGCTCGCGAACACCCAGCCCGGCACGACGAAGGCGGGCGACCCGTCGAAGGCGTCGTACGTGCTCGCCGACGGGGTCGCCGACCGGGTCAAGGCGGCCAGCGCCGAGCTGCTCGACGCCCACCCGCTCTACCCGGGTCTCGACCTCGCCTAGCCGGACGGGACGAAGTTCCGGCTGCCTACACGAGGGAGCGCCGCAGCGAGCTCGCTCGGAAGGCGGCCTGACGGTCAGCTTGCGTCGAGCAGGTCCAGGCTGAACCGGGCGATCGCGGCCCGCTCGGCGGCGACCGCGTGCAGTGCCGGGGTCGGCGGCCGGTCGAGGTGCTCCCACGGCAGGGTGGACAGACCGGTGAAGACCATCAGCTGGAGCGCGTGGGCGCGGCGCAGCTGCGCCGTGGTGGTTTCGAAGCCCTCGTCTCCCAGACCCTCGAGGTAGGCCGGCAGGATGGTCTCCTCGATCTCGTCGAGCCGCGAAGCCGGAAGCCTGCCGGTCTGGACGTCACCGACCAGCAGCTGGGCGAGGTCGAAGCCGACCGGCTCGAGGGTGAGGAACCCGAAGTCGATCATCACGAAGCCGTCGTAGCCGTCGACGACGAGCAGGTTGTTCGGGCAGGCGTCACCGTGGCTGGCGAGCTGGGGGAGTGACACCAGCTCCTCGACGTAGGCCGGAGCGCAGTCCGCTGCGGCCAGGAGTCGGCTGTGCAGCTCGTCGCCGAAGGCACCGGCCACCAGCGGGTGGTGCCAGACGCCGTCGTCGCGGAGCATCGGCAGCACCTGACCCGTGAGGCGCCCCTCGAGGTAGTCGCGGATCGTGAACGGGTGTCCGCCCACGCGTCCGCGCTCGATCACCTGGGGGCTGGCCGCGAACCGCCCGAGCAGGTACGCCGCCTGCCGGAACCGGTCGGCGTCCCAGGCCACCGGTACCGCCGGCACCGTGGTCAGCCATACCGCGGCCGAGAGCTCGTCGAGGTCGTAGACCCCGAGACTGCGGGGCATCCGCAGGCCTTCGGGGAGGCGGGCTGCGAGGTCGGAGCGGTAGACCAGCGGCTCGGTGCGCCACGGGACGCTGGCGGCGGCCCGCTCGCGCAGATCCTCGGGGACCATGGCGAACAGCGGAGACCTCTCCCACGAGTGCACGTGCTTGACGAACAGCTCGAACGACCAGGGCTCCTCGCCGGTGGTCGCGGTGCCGCGCACCCAGTAGCGGCCGGCGGTCGTGATCGTCGGGAGGTCGTAGGCCACCTCGGTCGCGGCCACGTCGACGAGCCGGACCAGATGGGGATCGACGCCGCGGTCGACGGCGACCATGGCAGCCAGCTCCTGGTCGCTGACGTCCGCCGGTCCCAGGATCGATCGGTCACCCATCGCCCGCCTCCAACATCGTCAAGTGACTTTCCCTCCTCGGTAAAGGTAAAGTGGCTTTATGACTTTGGTCAAGGGAGACTTCCCCGCCGACCGCCTCCATGCGCCGCTCCTGATGGGGCTGCTCTTCCGTCAGGTGCGCGACGAGTTCGCCACCGAGGACTGGAAGGGACTGCGGCAGTCGCACTTCCGGGTGCTGTCCATGGTGCCGGACCAGGGCGTCAGCATCACCGAGCTCGGTGAGCGGGTGGGCATGACCAAGCAGGGCTGCGGTCAGTTCGTCACCCAGCTGGTGGCGAACGGCCACCTCCGTGTCGCGGCCCGTCCGGACGACCGCCGCGTGCGCGTGGTCCGGCGTACGTCGAAGGCCGATCGGGTCCTCGCCGCGGTTCGCGACCGCAACCTCGCGATCGAGCAGGGGTGGTCCGAGCGGGTCGGCGCCGACCGGTACGCCGTGTTCCGAGAGGTGCTCGACGAGCTGGCCCTCGGCACCCTGCCCGAGTGATCTAGGACCGCTGGAGGAACATCCAGCGGTGACCCTCGAGGTCTTCGGTGCGGTAGAGCCGCCCCGGTCCGCC
>Ga0268266_10003111_pt1 | contig 16897 bp, 12 predicted proteins | sample KBSS13metaG_FD_190356 | JGI IMG/M metagenome (GOLD analysis project Ga0268266, IMG submission 190356) | Switchgrass rhizosphere microbial communities from Kellogg Biological Station, Michigan, USA - KBS S1-3 metaG (SPAdes) (version 2) | ecosystem: Host-associated > Plants > Roots > Rhizosphere...
AGAGGACGCCGCCGAGTCCATCCTGTACTGGCGTGTTGAGAACATCGTCAGCACGTACGAGGGCCTGAAAAGCCGTGGGGTGGACTTCGTCGGGGCGCCGCATATGATTCATCGTCACCCCGACGGAACCGAGGAATGGATGGCATTCTTCAAGGATCCCGACGGCAGGCCCCTGGCGCTGATGTCGCAAGCCAGGCCCGAAACGCCCCGGACTTGAGCCCATGCTGTCCTACGTTTATCTCGGCACCAACAACCTGGAGCGGGCGATCCGGTTCTACAACCGGACATTGGGAGCCCTGGGGATGAAGCGCTGTGTCACCAATGACCCGCAGTGGGACAAGGTCTCCGCGGGCTGGGGCACCTACGAGGACGACGGTATGCAGGAGCTGGCGCTCTGGGTCGGCCTACCCTTCGATGGGCAGGCGGCGAATGTGGGCAACGGCACCATGGTGGCTTTCCGGGCGAGCTCCTGGAAGCAGGTCGATGACTTCCATGCCATGGCGCTCGCCAACGGCGGCACCTCCGAGGGAGCCCCGGGCCTGCGGCTGCATTACAACCCGGACTTTTATGCCGCCTATGTGCGTGACCCGGACGGGAACAAGCTGGCGGCCGTGTGTCGCGGCTCGACCGGGCCGTGAAACCGTGCACGATCCGTTTAACGTCGCATGAGTGCAGATTGCATTCTGTTCCTGGCCCACCACACCGAGCCCGGGGCGATGGCGGCCCTGGCGAAACTGGTGGAGCAATGCGGCTCGGCCTTCACGATCGTCCCGATGTTCGATCAGACCAGGAAGTCCTTCGCCGTCGAGCACATTGCGAACGCTCAGGTCGTGCACTGCAAGCAGTTGACGCGGCAGCTCCCCTACCGCGAAAAGCATCGCGAGCATCGCGGAATATTCTGGCCCCGGAATATCGAGCTGCCGCTGATGGGGTTCTTCCAGGAGAACCCGGCGTATGCCCGTTATTGGCTGATGGAATACGACGTACGCTTTACCGGGGACTGGATGGAGTTTTTCCGGCATTTCGCCGCCAGTCAGAGCGATCTGCTGGCCACGACGATTTTCGACTACGAGTTTCGGCCGGCGTGGGATAACTGGCAAACGTTGCGTGGTCCGCACAAGATCCCGGAGCAAGAGCGCGTCCGCGCGTTACTGTCACTCTGTCGACTTTCCAACACCGCGTTGCAGGCGATACATCGGGCGTATTGCGACGGCTGGAGTGGTCACTATGAAGTGACTATTCCCACCATCCTCAAGAGCCTGGGGCTCACGCTCGAGGACTTCGGCGGCAGTGGGCGCTACGTGGCTGCGCCTAACCTGAACCGTTTTTACCGCAATTCGCCAGAGCTCCCCGGCCTCGCCCCCGGTACTTTCACCGTGGCTCCGAATGCAATCTCGGACGAATATCCGCCGCACCTGCTGTGGCATCCCATCAAGGGATAGCGGGCATGGCGCGCCGATCCAACACCTCGATCACGGCGCGATGCGCTTCGAGCATGGCTGCGTCGGTGTGCGGGCTGGCGGCGGCATCGGCGTTGGCAATTGAAATGCGCCCGAACCGCTGGCGCGCGGCCACGTTGGGCCGGCTGGTTGTCGCGGTGAACACCCAGTCGAGCGGATCGTACAGGCTGTTGTACGAGTAGCTGTAGCCATGCGGCCAGCGATTGACCGTGATCGCCACAATGTCGTCGGCCGCGTTGAAGCCGCCCGGCCCGAGCACCCGCGCGAGTTGCTCCCGAATGTTGCGCTCGAAGGCCTCGAACGAAGTGCCGAGCAGCTCGGCTCTGCCCAGTCTGTGTTGCTCCTTGATGGGATGTCCCGGCGCACAAGGCGTACGCTCCATGTGCACCACGACCGGCTCATCCGGCGACTGCGGATGGCGCAAGTCGCCGAGGGACACGGCTTCGGCGAGTGAAATTTCGGAGTGATACATGCCGGGTGTGTTGATGCGGCTCACGCCAAGCTTGTGGAAGCTGCGCCAGTTGCGCAGCGCGACACTCGTGTACACGATCGGCCGCTTGACGTTGAAGGCCAAGGCTTCTTTCTGTGCAGCCGGAAGCGTGGGAACGATGTACGGAATGAACATGTTCCAGCACGCCATGATGCAAGCGCTGCCGCGAACGAGATAGGTTCTACCGTCGTGAACGTAGGCGAGCCTGACCTGAGTCGCCTTGGCCGGATCGCCTTCGTGCTCGACGTGGACCACGGTGCTGCTCAGTCGGATGCGTGCGGCCTGGCCATCGCGATCCAACAGAGAATAGTCGACCTTCGCGGCGCCGACGTCCTCCATCGTGCTGCCTGGAACCGCTGCGGAAACGAGAGAGCGCACCAATAGACGGGCAACGGTCGCGTTGCCGTCGGGGAAGTGAATCTCGCCGCCGCCGCCTTCCATCCGCTGCCTGCCGTGTTGCCCTCCGGGCAGATCCTCCAGCGTGCCTTGGGGCGGCGGCTGCAGTCCCAGTCCGGAGAATCCCGGCAGGCCATCGTTCCAGGCAAACAGGGCGGGCACGACGTCCGGGCCGGCGCAGTACCAACCTTCAGTCGCGCGTACGAAGAACCACAATACCGTTGGATCGACCTTCGCGACCTTCAGCAGGTAGTCGCGGTAGCTCATGCGCGCGAGTTGTAGTTTCTTGTCGGCGTCGCTGAGGCCGGGCAGGTAGTCCGGCTGATGCGGGTCGTAGAGTCGCTGAATATCACGCTTCGCAGCCGCGCTCAGTGGGCATTTCGCAAGGAACTGCGCGGTAAACCCTGAGCTGTCGTCCGGCGCGCCCGCGAGGAGGCTGTCGCGACCCCACGTCTCGCGATCGAAGTAATAGCCCTCTTGCAGGCCGAGTGACGTGTACAACTTCCGGTTCGCCGCGTTCGCTGCCTGGTAGCGTGGCAAGTCGATGCCGATGTCGCGCAGGATTTCGAGCGCCGGCGCGTTGTAACGCAGTGGGGACTCGATGTTGAGTGTCCCGCCATTCAAGGCAAGCAAGCGGCCTTTGTATTCGAACTCGTTGCGCTTGGCGTGGCCGCCGAAGTCGTCGTGATTGTCCAGGATCAGGACACGCGCGTTGCCGTTCAGGCGCTTCAGAAAGAAGTGCGCGGCGGACAGTCCGCTCAGGCCGCCTCCGACGATGACGAGGTCATACGACTCCTTCGTGTCGGTCGACGCGTCGAGGTCCCACGTATGGGTGTCGCGTACCTGGTGCGCGACCTCGAAGGAGCCGGGGTGGCTGCCGCGCATGCCGGTGCGTCGCGGGGGATAACGCTCCAAAGATGGGGAGCTCGGTGGTGTCCCGCGCGCCTGCGCTTCGGCGGACTGCTCCGCGAACAGGGTGCCTGCTTCGGCGGATTGTCGCAGGAACATGGCGCCTGTGAGGGCAACGCCGACTCCATTGACGAAGTCCCGACGAGTGATCGGGCAATGCATGCCCAGTTGCCGATCGGCGTCCCTAGGAATTCTGGCGCTCAAGATGACAACTCCCGGTTGTGTCAGGTTTATCGATTATCGATACCTTCGTATCGAAACGATGACCGGCAGTCACTCTAAGGCGGCGCCGGGTGTGCGTCAAACGCGCAGCGCTTCGGCCAATTCCCGCACGAGTCGCGGCCCCCGGTACACCAACCCCGTGTAGGCCTGCACCAGGTCGGCACCCGCCTGGCGCAGAAGTTGCGCGTCCGCCGCCGACGCCACACCACCGACGCCGATGATGGGCATGCCGGAGCCGAGGGTTGCACGCAGAACGCGCACTGCGGCGCACGATTTCGCCAATAACGGGCGGCCACTGAGACCACCGGCCTGTTGCGCCAACGCGTGGCTGGCAATGGCGTCGCGAGAAGTCGTGGTGTTGGTCGCGATGATGCCGTCGACCGGTATCGAAGCGGCCACCTTCGCGATCTCGCGGAGCTCATCCGCTGCGAGGTCCGGCGAGATCTTCAAAACGACCGGGACTCGTTTTCTATGCCGCATCTGCAGCGCGTGAGATTCCTCGACGACCGCGGACAGTAGGGGAGCGAGTTGGTCGGCGCCTTGGAGGGAGCGGAGTCCGGCGGTGTTGGGCGATGACACGTTGACGGTAATGTAATCCGCAACGGCGAATACGGTGCGCAGGCAGAGCAGGTAATCATCGATAGCGCGGTCGAGTGGTGTCGCGGCGTTCTTGCCGATATTGACACCCACTACGCCGGGATTGCGGCGTAGACGCAGGCGCGCCGCCACGCGCTCGGCGCCGTCATTCGGAAAGCCCATTCTGTTGATGATCGCTCCGACCGCGGGTAGTCGGTAGACGCGCGGGCGCGGATTCCCTGCTTGCGGCTTGGGTGTCACCGTGCCGACTTCGACGTGACCGAAGCCCAGGGAGAACCAGCCATCCACGCCGACACCGTTTTTGTCGAAGCCGGCCGCCAGGCCGATGCGGTTGCTGAAGGAAAGGCCCATGAGATTCACGGGCGGAACGGTCTGCACCGGCGGCCGGATGAGTTTCCCGCGCAGCCGCACCGCGTCGAGCGTCAACGCGTGTGCCGTTTCAGGTGGCAGAAGAAAGAGAGCGGAACGTGCTATTCGATAGACCATAACCGCTAAGTATCGCAGCGCGCGCGCTCAATACGAAGCGGGGCGAGTGATCGGGGCGGGTGGAAATCGTGCCGACCGGAAGCACGGCTCGGGTGCTCGTCATCGCGAAAGTGAATTGCCGCACCAGGCGCGCGGTGGCTAAGACGGCCTCGGACATCGCCAGTTGAGCACCGATGCACACGTGTCGACCGACGCCGAAGGGAAGGTAGGTCAGCCGGTCCGGCTGCGCTCCATTCAAGAACCGAGTGGGATCGAACGTCTGCGGTTGCGCCCACCAGCGCGGGCTCCGATGCAATAGCCAGTACGGCAGCAGAATGATCGAGCCGGCAGGCACCCGGGCGCCGCAGACCTCGTGTGATTGCCTCGCGAGCCGGCCGGTCATGAAGGCCGGCGAATACAGGCGCAGCGTTTCCTCCACCACCGCCCGGGTCAACACGAGCTTCGGCAGGCTTGTCGCGGCACCCTCGACCGAGAGGTCCAACTCCTGCGCTTCCGCGGCGACCGCATCCTGCCACTTCTTCGACTGAGCGAGCAGGGTACATGCCCAGAACAGTGCGAGTGCAGTCGTCTCGTGCCCGGCGACAATCATCGTCGAGACCTCATCGACGAGCAGGTCCTCGCGGTCCGCGCTGTGAGCTTCCGCGAGAAGATCGAAGAGATCTCGCGGAGCATCAGCGCGTGCCGTCTTGCGCCGAGCCGCGATGATGGAACGGATCAGGGTCGTCCAGCGGCGCCGGAAGGCAGCGCGCCGGGCGCGCAAGGGTGTTGGAATTGCGTCCGGAAGAAATACATCGGTAGGGAACAGGCGGCCGATGGTCTGCATGTATTCGGTAACGGTTCGCCAGATGTCGGCGCCGAATGTCGCGGCCTCCATGGAGAACAACGACGAGCAGGCGATCTCGAGGCTCAACATCTGCATCTCGTGGAGCAGGTCCACCGCGGTGCCGACAGAACGGGCGAGCCGGTCACACGAGGCCTCGGCGCTGCGCATGATGTGTTGGGCCATGATTGGAACGTTGCGCGGGGTGAAGGCCGGCGCCATGGCACGCCGCTGTTCCCGCCACGTCTCCCCTTCACTCACGATCAGTCCCCTGCCGGCAATCGGGCCCAGCACCCGGCGTCCGAAGGGAAGGCGCACGTAGTCTTCGCCATGCGTGATCATGATGTGTCGAACCGCGTCCGGCGAAGTTGCAAGCGCCACGCAACGTCCCGCGGCTTTCAGGGTTACGACGGGCTCGTCCAGGCATCTGCGCGGGAACGCCCGGTAGGCGTTGTGACGTAAAGCTAACAGTACGCGCAAGCCACCGACGCGATCCGAGGCCATCGGTGGCATGGGCGGAACGACCGGTGTTGGTTCGAGGTGTTCAGAAGTGTTCAAAGTGTTAACGCGGCGGGGAGTAGCATTCGAGCGGCAATCTAGCAGCAGAACACGACTCCATCCAGTACCAACATGCAATGGGGACTGGCTGGACGAGCTCGGCGCTCGAAGTGCACGCTAGCGTGCATGGTGATTCCGTTGGAAAAAGTTCGTCGGCTCGGGGATTACGACGGACTGTGGTGGTTGTCGTTACGGTGCCGCTGTTGCAGGCACATGGCGGAGATTCCGGCGCGCAAGCTCATCGAGCGCTATGGCTCGCAGGCGCCACTGAAGGACATTGCCAGGCGGTTGTATTGCCGGCGCTGCCAGGAGAAGTTCTGCCACTGTCGGGGACGGAATTTCGAGGCGATGGTGGGGATGCGGCGCTGAGCGACGCGGCGGCGGGCGCGGGCGCGGGCGCCGGGCGTGGCGCGGGCACCGGGCGTGGGGTGGCGCGGGCGCCGGGCAGGGAGGGGGCGCGGGCGCCGGCCAGTGGCGCCGCACGGGAACGCGAAGACTGTGCCAAATATGGCCAGGGCGGCCATCTGATAGAGCCGTTCCCGGGAAGTGCTCCCCCATAGGAACCCCTTCCGCTACGATGGTCCGTATGAGCAATCACGAAGTCGCCATCGACGTTGGCAAAATCCGCAAGTTCGATCACCCGGGCCGTGGGCGCGAGCGCGCGCGGCCCGTGCCCAAAGGGCGGCAGGTCGACCCGCATGCCTCGACAGAAATCCAAGCCCTCCTGGGCGATGCGTCCCGCGAACGCACTTACCTGATCGAGTATCTTCACAAAATCCAGGACACCTACGGCCAGATCTCAGCCGCCCACTTGGCGGCGCTCGCCGAGGAAATGAGCCTGGCTTACGCCGAAGTATTTGAAACGGCTACGTTTTACGCCCACTTCGACGTGGTGAAGGAAGGCGCCCCGCAGATCGCTCGGTTGACTGTCCGGGTCTGCGACAGCCTCACCTGCGCCATGTTCGGGGGTGAGGATCTGCTGAAGAAGCTGCAGGCTGAGCTTGGCAGTGATCACGTCCGCGTCGTCCGGGCGCCTTGTGTCGGGCTCTGCGATCACGCTCCTGCCGCCGAGGTCGGGCATAACTTCCTGAAGCGCGCGACCGTTGCGACTGTTAAGTCCGCGGTTGGCCACAACGACACGCATCCGCACATCCCCGACTACATCGACTACGACGACTATCGGGCGGGCGGGGGTTACCAGACGCTCGATCGCCTGCGCCAGGGCGGACTCACCGTTGAGGCCGTCCTCAAGGTTCTCGACGACAGCTCACTGAGAGGCTTGGGCGGAGCGGGCTTCCCGGCCGGCAGAAAATGGCGATCGGTGCGCGGCGAGCCCGGTCCACGCCTCATGGCCGTCAATGGTGACGAGGGCGAGCCTGGTACGTTCAAGGATCAGTATTTCCTGAATTCCGATCCCCATCGCTTTCTCGAAGGCACCCTGATCGGTGCGCACGTCGTCGAGGCATCCGACGTGTACATATATATCCGGGACGAGTACCCCATAGCGCGCGAGATTCTCGCGAATGAGATCGCGAAGCTTCCGCCCGGTGGTCCTACGCTTCACCTGCGCCGTGGCGCTGGCGCGTACATTTGCGGCGAAGAGTCGTCGCTCATGGAATCCATCGAAGGCAAGAGAGGACTGCCTCGCCACAAGCCGCCGTTTCCTTTCCAGGTCGGCCTGTTCGGTCGTCCCACTCTGATCAATAACGTGGAAACTCTCTTCTGGGTACGCGATCTGATTGAGCGTGGCCCGGACTGGTGGAAGAGCCATGGCCGCAATGGGCGCACTGGCCTGCGCTCCTACTCGGTCTCTGGACGGGTCAAACAGCCTGGCGTGAAGCTCGCGCCCGCCGGCGTGACCATCCAGGAGTTGATCGATGAGTTCTGTGGCGGCATGAGCGAAGGCCACAAGTTTGCGGCGTACCTGCCCGGCGGCGCCTCCGGTGGCATCCTGCCGGCCTCCATGAACGACATCCCGCTCGATTTCGGCACCCTGGAGAAGTACGGCTGCTTCATCGGGTCCGCGGCGGTAGTTGTTCTGTCCGACCAGGACGATGTGCGTGGAGCCGCGTTGAACCTGATGCGTTTTTTCGAGGACGAGTCCTGCGGCCAGTGCACGCCCTGTCGCTCCGGCACCGAGAAGGCCCGGATGTTGATGGAAAAGGGCGACTGGGACACGGAGCTGCTCGGCGAGCTGTCGCAGTGTATGCGCGACGCCTCGATCTGTGGCCTCGGCCAGGCGGCCTCGAATCCAGTGACCAGTGTGATCCGGTACTTCCCGGATCTGTTTTCATCCCCGCGGGGGAAGTGACGATGAGTACGACCGATCCGGTCCGTGAAGAGCCCAAGACTGTGCGTGCGCCCGAGCGCCAGGACGCCGGCGGCCCCACAAACGCGCCCCAGCCAACCTCGGGCGGAACCTATTCGCAAGGCGCGAAGGCAGGTGGCGAAGCCGGCACTATTCCCAGCGGCGATATCAACGCGAAGAATCTCACCAAGCCTGCCATTGTGTTCGAGTTAGATGGCGCGCAAGTCGAAGCCCAACCCGGTGAGACCATCTGGCAGGTCGCGCAGCGACTCGGCACTCACATCCCGCACCTGTGTCACAAGCCGGCTCCCGGCTACCGGCCCGATGGCAATTGCCGCGCCTGCATGGTCGAGATCGAAGGCGAGCGTGTGTTGGCTGCGTCGTGCAAACGCGCACCTGGCGTCGGCATGAAGGTCAAGACCGCGACCGAGCGCGCCTCCAAGGCACGCTCCATGGTGATGGAGCTGTTGCTCGCGGACCAGCCGGAGCGTGCGACCTCGCACGATCCCACTTCCCATTTCTGGGGCCAGGCGGATTTCGTCGGGCTGGAGGCGAGTCGTTTCCCGGCCGCCGAGCGTTGGGGACCGGACGCAAGCCACCCGGCCATGCGCGTCAACCTCAACGCCTGCATCCAATGCAACCTGTGCGTGCGTGCGTGTCGCGAAGTGCAGGTGAACGACGTCATCGGTATGGCGTACCGCTCGCACGGCGCCAAGATTGTGTTTGATTTCGACGATCCCATGGGGAACTCCACTTGCGTGGCCTGCGGTGAGTGCGTGCAGGCATGCCCGACCGGCGCGCTCATGCCGGCCGCGTACCTGGACGAGAGTCAAACTCGCAGCGTCTATCCGGATCGTGAAGTCGATTCGCTGTGCCCGTACTGCGGCGTTGGCTGCCAGGTCAGCTACAAGGTGAAGGGCGACAAGATCATCTATGCCGAGGGCATCGATGGTCCGGCCAACCACAACCGGCTGTGCGTGAAGGGGCGTTTCGGCTTCGACTACGTGCACCATCCGCATCGCCTGACGAAGCCATTGATCCGCCTGGATCATGTCGAGAAAGACGCCAACGACCAGGTTGACCCGGCGAATCCCTGGACGCACTTCCGCGAAGCCACCTGGGAAGAAGCGTTGGCTCGCGCCGCGAGTGGCCTCAAGCAGATCCGTGACACGAAGGGTGCGAAGGCGCTCGCCGGATTCGGCTCCGCCAAGGGCTCCAACGAAGAGGCGTACCTGTTTCAGAAGCTCGTCCGCACGGGTTTCGGATCCAACAACGTGGATCACTGCACCCGCCTGTGCCACGCCTCCTCCGTGGCCGCCCTCATGGAGGGTCTCAACTCCGGCGCCGTATCGGCCCCGTTCGAGGCCGCCATGGATGCCGAGCTGATCATTGTCATCGGGGCCAACCCGACCGTGAATCACCCGGTTGCGGCGACGTTCATCAAGAACGCCGTCAAGCAGAAGGGGGCCAGGCTGATCGTCATTGATCCGCGCCGGCAGTCCTTGTCCCGGCACGCCTACAAGCATCTCTCCTTCAAGCCCGGCTCGGACGTGGCGTTGCTGAATGCCATGTTGAACGTGATCATTACGGAGAAGCTGTACAACCAGGAGTATATCGACGCCTTCACCGAGAATTTCGCGGCGCTGAAGGAGAGCATCGTTGGCTTCACGCCGGAGAAGATGGCGCCGGTATGCGGTGTCGATGCCGACACGTTGCGCGAAGTCGCCCGGCTCTACGCGACCTCCAAGGGATCGCTCATCTTCTGGGGCATGGGTATCAGCCAACACGTTCACGGCACCGACAATGCCCGCTGCCTGATCGCGCTTGCCTTGATCACAGGCCAGATTGGACGCAAGGGAACCGGCTTGCACCCGCTGCGCGGCCAGAACAACGTGCAGGGCGCCTCCGATGCCGGGCTCATCCCCATGGTCTATCCCGACTACCAGTCGGTGGAGAAGGTGGAAGTCCGCAAGATGTTCGAGACCTTATGGGGGCAGGCCCTGGATGCCAAGAAAGGTCTGACCGTCGTCGAGATCATGAACGCGATCCATGCCGGGCAGATCACGGGCATGTACATCGAAGGCGAGAATCCGGCCATGTCGGATCCGGATCTCAACCACGCGCGCCAGGCGCTGGCGATGCTCGATCATCTCGTGGTGCAGGACCTGTTCCTCACCGAGACGGCGTTCCATGCGGACGTCGTGCTGCCGGCATCGGCTTTTGCCGAGAAGTCCGGTACGTTCACCAACACCGACCGGCGCGTCCAGATGGCGCAGCCGGTGCTGTCGCCTCCAGGGGATGCCCGCCAGGACCTGTGGATCATCCAGGAGATCGCCAAGCGACTCGGTTTGCCCTGGAACTACGCCGGCCCGGCCGACGTGTTCGCCGAAATGGCGCAGACCATGCCGTCCTTCAATAACATCACCTGGGAGCGTGTTGCCCGGGAAGGGTCGGTGACGTATCCGGTCGATGCCCCGGATGTGCCAGGCAACGACATCATTTTTACCGACGGTTATCCGACCGAAAGCGGCCGCGCGAAGATCGTCCCCGCGCACATCCGGCCGCCCGACGAAGTCCCAGACATGGACTATCCGATGGTGCTGTCGACCGGCCGCGTGCTGGAGCATTGGCACACCGGGGCGATGACCCGTCGTGCCGGCGTATTGGACGCGCTCGAGCCCGAGGCCGTCGTGTTCCTCGCGCCCCGCGAGTTGAAGCGCCTCGACCTGCAACCCGGTGACATGCTCCGATTGGAGACGCGTCGTGGCGCTATCGAGGTGAGATGCCGCGCCGATGGCGACGTGCCGATTGGAATGGTTTTCATGCCGTTCTGCTACGCGGAAGCGGCTGCGAATCTGCTGACGAACCCGGCGTTGGATCCCGCGGGCAAGATTCCGGAGTTCAAGTTCTGCGCGGCCCGGGTAAGTCCGGTATTGGAAGCCGAGACGATCGCGGTCGAGTAGGCGGCGAAGCTCAGCCGGTGCTCGCCGGGCCTTCCAGGACGGCGAGCACTGTCTCGAGCGGTTCCGCGCGTGCCAACACCATCTCCGCCACGGCGGCGATGTCGTTGATGTCGACAACCTGAAGACCGGATGCCGGAAACTGCTGATCGCTCGCGATCGCGACGATGCGCGAATCCCCGGGGTGCAGGGGTGCCTTGCCCACTTCCGCGCGGAACACCTCCATCTTGGGATGGCGCTCCGTCTTGAATCCTTCCACCAGCACCAGGTCACAAGGCGACAGGCGTCGTAACAACTCGGGTAAAGTCGCCTCGGTGCCGCTGCCTACCTCGTGCATCTGCACCCATCTGCGTGCCGACGATACGATCACCTCGCAGGCCCCGGACTTGCGGTGCTCGTAAGAGTCCTTGCCAGGCTGGTCGACGTCGAAGGCGTGGTGCGCGTGTTTGAGTGTTGCAACCCGGATCCCACGCTGGGACAGCAAGGGAATCAACTTCGTGATGAGTGTCGTTTTACCCGAGCCGCTCCACCCGGCAATCCCGAGTACTCGCGCGCCAGAAGTGCTCACGGTGTGCTCCCCCCATCGGTAATCGGCACCAGCCCGTTTTGCGCGATGATGGCCTGGCCTTTCTGCGACAGGAGCAACAGCGCCACGCGCATGGCCTGGAGCCTGCTCGAGAGCACCGCGATCCCGTAGAGAGGGTGAGGATCGAGCTTGGGCGGTACCTCCAGGCTGATGAGGCCCGGCACTTCTTTCTGCAACGCCGGCCAGCCGCTGCAATAGGTAATCACCATGTCGATCTGCTTGGACGCGAACAACGCTCCGTAGGCGCTTTGTCCCTGCTCAGGCGTCGCGTTCACGCTCATGAGGCCCTGGGCTCTTTCTTTCAGAGTGACCCCGGTGCCCGGCCGCATCGAGTCGATCCGATCGAAGATTGCCCACGCGTAGTCGCCCGCAGGATCGGCTATTGGCGTGGAGGTCTTCACCCGCGCGCTCTTGGCTAGCATGCGATCGACGAGGTTGCGCTCGGTCACGCCGGCGGACTGCCGGGAGATGACGCACATCCGATTGCGGGCGAACGCAATTGCAGGAACGACGGTACGCCCTTCGGACTCGAGCTTTCGTGGTGACCCCACATCGGCAGATAGGAATAGATCCGGCGACTCGCCCTTCTCGATCCGTTCGCGCAGGGACCCGGAGCCGCCGAACGTCGGTTTGATTTCAATATTGAACGCTGCGCTGGCCTGCTTGGCGAGATCCCCTACGACGCCGCGCAAACTGCCGGCGGAGAAGATCTCAACCGTATCCGCCGCTTGCGTCAGCGGCGCGGTTATTGCAACGATCAGACCGGATAGTATTGCGGCCGCAGCGGGCCCGCGTCGTTTTTGACTCATGGTCGTCATATGTTGCCGTATATTGCGCTTCGGGATCGACAATGAGTGACCCAACAGAACCCCAATCGGTCGCGGGATCGGTCGTCGGAGTCGTCATTGCCGGCGGGCGATCGGTGCGCTTCGGAGGCGAGAAAGCGGTAGCGGTCCTGGCCGGTCAGCCGCTGCTGCTGTGGGCGGTTCGACGCCTCCAGCGCAGCTGCACGGCGGTCGCTGTGAATGCCCGCCCCGGCACCGAAGCCGCAGCGCTGGCGCAGGCCGAAGGTTTGCCGGTTCTGCACGACGCACCCGGCGACCCGGCGGGGCCGCTCTCTGGTGTCAAGGCCGGGTTGGCTTGGGCGCAGGAGCTCGGCGCGGTTGCGATCGCTGTCAGTCCCTGCGATGTTCCACTGCTTCCGGATGATCTGTTCACGCGGCTCATCGACGCCGCGAATGGCGGCGCTGCGATAGCCGAGAGTTCCGACGGCCGGCGCCAGCCCTTGTGCTCGGTGTGGCCGGTGAGCGCGTTGGCGAAGGTCACCGCGGCGCTCACGGGAGGCGCCCATCCGCCAACGTGGCTGATGTTGGAAACCATCGGCGCCACGCCCGTGCATGTTCAATCGGCCGAGGCCTTCGCGAATATCAACACGCGCGCCGACCTCGCCGCGATCGCCGGACGCCTCGAGAAGGAAGACTGGGAGCGCAGCGCTCGCATCAAGCGACCTGACTTCTGACGCTGTCGTCACCAACGATAGAAACTCGCGACAAACCCTTCCGGAAAGCTCTCCGAACGCGGGGGCAGCTCCACGAAGCCATCAGCCTTGGTGAGTGCCAGGAAGTCTCCGGGGCCGTTCGGCGGTCGCGGTACCGCGCCGGCATGCCCGTGCTCGTCGTAGCGGATCGAAACCGGCAGGAAGTAGGCGACGGCACGATGAAACTTCACCGCGGCGGCCAGTGGCAGGGGCTCGGGTAGCTCGCGCTTCGCACCCATGGCAACCGCCACCGCGGGCACTACGTAACGCAGCAGGCACACGAGGGTCGAAACCGGGTTGCCCGGCAAACCAAACACCGCCTGGCCTCCCGGGGCCATGCCGAACCACATGGGCATCCCCGGTCGCTGCGCCACCTGGTAGAACACCTCGGCGACACCCAGGTCCTTGAGCACTTTCGGTACGAGGTCGAACTTTCCCTTGGAGACGCCACCGCTGAGGATCAACACGTCACTGTTGGACAGGTGTTGCGTCAAGCGCTCGCGAAGCGTCTCTTCATCGTCTCGAATGTGGTCATTGGCGACGTGCCCGAAGCCGCGGCGTCGCAGCGCGGCAACGACTGCATAGGCATTGGAACGCCTCACCTGGTGTTCCGCGATCGGCCGACCGGGCTCGATGAGCTCGTCCCCGGTCGAGATCACCATGAACCGCGGCTCGCGGCTGACCTTCACGGTGGCGAGACCGGCCGAGGCGACAACTGCAAGTTCCGGGGCGCCCAACCGTGTCCCGGACGTCAGCATCGGCACGCCCGGCTCACTGTCGGAGCCGCGCCGTTGCACGTTGCGATACGGAGCGCCCGAGGCGTTGGCTTTCAAGGAGACGACGGTCCCCGACAGCTCATATTCTTCCAGCGGAACGATGCAGTCGGTCCCGCCAGGCAACATGGCGCCGGTCATGACTTCGATCGCGTTGTCGGCGTCCGCGAGCGTCAGTGCCGGGGCGCCCGCCGCTTGTGTTGCCTCGATGGTGAAGCGACGCACACCGCGATCCAACACCGCGCTGTTGATCGCGATGCCGTCCATGCAGACACGGTCGAAAGGCGGATTGTCACGCTCGGCGTACACGTCCTCGCGGAGGACCGCTCCGATGCATTGCTCCAAAGGACGTGACTCGACCGGCTGCGGTGTCACCCGCGCGTCGATGGTTTCCTGGGCTGCTTGCGGTGTGATTGCCGTAAAGCCTCACTGCGGTCATGGATCCGAAGGCGCCTCCATTATATCCGGGGCGCAACTTATGCGCGTGCGTTCATATCGTTAGCGCAAATCTACCGTGCTAGCTTGCCGCGCGGTCTTACAGGCGCGTAGCGCCGCAAAAAATTTAGTGGGTCGTTTCGACCCGCAGGAAAGGTGGGCGTAGCCCTGATCATGAATAAAGCGAACTATCCGGTACTCCTCGCGCTGCTCCCCTTGGCGCTGGAGACGGCAGCCTATGCCGATGATGCTCAACAGCCCGCGGCTCAGCCTCCGCAAAGCCCGACCGCACGGGTCGTGGTCACAGGCGCCCGGGCGGGCGAGGATCGCTACCGGGTCCCCGCCGTGGATTCGATCGGGCCCCTTGGAACGACGCCGGTCCTGGATACGCCGTACTCCATCGGTATCCTGCCGCACGATCTGATCGAGAACTCCCAGGCGGTCAACTTCAAGGATGTCTCGAAATATCTGCCTCTCGTGGCCTACCAGGAGCAGCAGGGCCCCGATGTGCTGCGCCCGCAGACGCGGGGCATGCAGGGCGGCAACTTTCAGAACACGCGCCTCGACGGTATGACGCTGTTCATTACCGTCCCCCTGGCCATGGAGCAACTCCAACAGATCGAAGTCGTCAACGGCGTCTCCGCCTCACTGTATGGTCCCGCCAACCCTTCCGGCATGTTCAACTTCGTCTCGAAGCGGCCCGGCGATGCCGCTGTGCGCGCAGTGACCGCGAGCTACAACAGCAACAGCATCGGCACGGCCAAGGTGGATCTGGGCGGCAAGATCGATCCGGGTGGAATTTTCAGCTATCGCCTCAATGCGCTCTACGGCAGTGGCGCAGGTTACGTCGATGAGAGCCACCAGCGCCGTACGCTCGGTGACCTGGGAATCGACATCCGGCCGTGGGACCACGGCGTGTTGGAGCTCAACTACAGCGATTATCGTCTCATCAACCAGGGATTCCCCGGGTGGTTCACCTACGGCGAAGCGATCAACCTGCCGGCCGCGCCGGATCCCAACCGTGCCGGCTATGGACAATCGTACGCAGGCGTCGACCTGCACACCCGCATCGCCACCGCCCGCATCAAGCAGGACCTCGGCTCCAACTGGCACATCGTCGCGGGCGTCCTCAACCAGGATGGCTCGCGTAACATGAATACGCCCGTCAACAATCTGACCTCGAACGCGGGTGCCTACACGTCCTCGTTCGCCAATGGATTCGCGCCTCGCTTCATCATCACGAGCGACACCGCCTATCTGAACGGTAGCTTCGATACCTGGGGGGTGGGTCACGACCTGACGCTCGGAACCGCGGGTTATCGTGCGCAGCAGTACTCCGTCACGACTCCGGCGACCGCAGCGAGTGTGAAGCTGGGTACGGCCAACATTTACGCTCCCGTGGTCTTTCCGGAGCCGGCGGCCGGTCCGCCGTTCGTGCTGGCCAACTATGACTCGTCGAATATCTACCAGCAGGGTGTCAACCTCAACGATACCCTGCGGTTCAACGATTACTGGCTGGCACGCGTCGGTGTCAGCCAGGACTGGTTCCATACTGACAACTACAACAACAAGAGCGTGTTGACCACCGAGTACGCCAACCACGGTGTCAGCCCGACGGGCAGCCTGATGTTCAAGCCAGCTGCCAACATGACGACCTACATCACCTACGCGAGCAGCCTGCAGGCCGGGGACCTGGCGCCGGCAGGCACCTTGAATGGGGGCTCGAGCCTGCCCCCGTATCGCAGCAAGGAATACGAGCTCGGCTACAAGGCGACCTTCAACAAGGTCGACCTCACGGCGGCACTGTTCCGCATCGAACGGCCCTTCGCGAATATCAATCCCGCCGCTAAGCTCTTCGAGATCTCGGGCGAGCAGGTCAATCGCGGGCTGGAGCTTTCCGCCATCGGGGAGGTTCTGGACGGGCTGACGATGTTCGGTGGAGTCACCTTGCTGGATGCGCGTCTCGAGCACACGCCCCTGGCCGCCACGAACGGCAAAATTTACGTGGGCGCACCGAAGGTCAAAGGCAACGTGCTGTTCGAATACCGCATTCCGCAGATACAAGGCCTGGTGGCAACGTTCGACTACCAGTTCTCCGGGACGCGCCCCGCCAACGACACGAATTCGTTCTTCGCCGCCGGGTACAACCTGTTCGATCTCGGCACGCGCTATTCCGCCACCCTCCTGGGCAAGGGGGTCACCTGGCGGCTGTCAGTGGATAACATCACCGACAAGCGCTATTGGTCCACGATCGGTCCGAGCAACCTCACGGGCGCCAATACCGGAAGCTTGCTCGCGCACCTGGGTTCACCGCGCACCGTGCTGGCCTCCGTGAGCGTGGATCTCTGATACATTAATGA
>Ga0268266_10003112_pt1 | contig 16896 bp, 18 predicted proteins | sample KBSS13metaG_FD_190356 | JGI IMG/M metagenome (GOLD analysis project Ga0268266, IMG submission 190356) | Switchgrass rhizosphere microbial communities from Kellogg Biological Station, Michigan, USA - KBS S1-3 metaG (SPAdes) (version 2) | ecosystem: Host-associated > Plants > Roots > Rhizosphere...
TCCGACTTGCGACCGCGCGATCCTCATCGTGCAGGGATATCTCGAGAAGTACCCCGAGATGCTCGGCAAGGATGCGGATGTGATCGTCGAGCGCGCGCTGTTGGATGCCTACACGGATAACAGCTCGCCTCGTGCCGACGCCCCCTGAGGTAACTCACCTCGAGGCGCTCACCCGAGGCGGCTCACCCCGCCGGCGCCTCCACCCCTTCGACAAAAATCAACCGCCGCCGCAGCGCCGTTTGCCTCAGCTTCAGGGCCTCGGCGTACTCCGCCGAGCTATACCACCGCCGCGCCTGCTCCATACTCGGAAACTCAACGACGACGAACAACTTCGGCTGCCATCCTCCCTCGACCGAATCAACCGCGCCGCCGCGCACGATGTATCGACCACCGTATTGCGCGATGCTCTTCTGCGCCAGATCCCGATAGCGCGCCCCAGCCGCAGGATCGACGATTTCAGTATCCGCAATCACGTATGCGGCCATGGCTCCATCTCCAGCGTCAGATTTAATGTAGCGACGACCACGTATCCTACAGCGGGATGCCACCGCGGTGAAACGCGCGCGAGTTACATGCGCACAGCTGCAACTCCCACAGCGAAAAATAAGCTGAATTCCCTATAAAGGGGCTCTCCCCAAGCGCTCACGGAGCGGCTATCCTGACGTTTGAAGGAACCCTCTGCATGGAGTCTCCATGAACGCGTTGCCCAGAGAGCGCCCCATGATCGAAGATCACCGGACCATCAGACTCGAAGCCGCCGTCGAGAACCTGCGTAGCGACGTGAGCGAGGCGAAGCAGGACATCCGCGAGCTCCAAGTCAGCGTCGGCGGTCTCAGAACAGAGTTCCACGACTTCCGCATCGAAGTCACAAAGGAAAGTGGGTCCTCACGCACGGAGGTTGCGACTCGATTCGGCGGAGTGGATACACAGTTCGAGAAATTGCGCACGGAGATGGTGACCCGATTCGGCGAGGTCGATGTGCGGATCGAATCTCTCCGCACGGAAGTGGCGACCCGATTCGGCGCAGTCGATGTGCAACTCGAGGCGTTGAAGACCCTGGTCGAGCGCAACACCCGCTATATGATGGTCTGGGGATTGAGCACTCTCGCGGGCCTGGTCGCGATGTTCGGTACGATCGGACACGCGCTGAAGTGGTTCTAGCCGAGGGGAACCGCTACGATACGGCACCGCACAAGAGGGGTGTCATGTCCAAACACGTGAGTATCGGGTTCGCCGCATTAATCGCCACCGTGCTGTTGCCCTGCGCCGCGCAGGCCGCTGCATCCGCCGCCGCCTGCGCCGACCTGCTGAAGTTCAAAGCGCCGGGAGTGTCCATCACAGCCGCCAAGGACGTGGCCGCAGGGCCGGTCGCCGTATCAACAGGCGGCCCGCCGACCTCGTTGCCCGCCCCCGCACGCTGCAGCGTCGACGGCATCATCGGTGCGCACACGGGGGCCGACGGAAAACCCTATGGCATCCGCTTCGAGATTGCGATGCCCAAACAGTGGAACGGCCGTCTTCTCTACCAAGGCGGCGGTGGTCTCAACGGCTCGGTGCAGCCACCCCTCGGCGCGGCCGCCGCCGGCGACACCCCCGCGTTGGCGCGCGGCTTCGCCGTCGTCACCAGCGATTCAGGGCATGAAGGCTCCGTGTTCGATGCCTCCTTTCTGAGCGATCAACAGGCCGCGCTGGATTTTCTGTACCAGGACATCGGCAAGGTCATGTCGGTCGCGCGACCCCTGGTCCTGAAGCACTACGGTAACGCGGCGTCGCATACTTACTTCGTGGGTTGCTCCACGGGTGGACGTGAGGCCATGATTTCCGCCCAACGTTACCCGAACGAGTTCGATGGCATCGTGGCCGGCGCCCCCGCGATGCGCACCAACTATTCCAACCTGGCGACCCGCTGGGTCACTGTCTCCCTCAACGCCGCCGCCCCGAAGGATGCCCAGGGTCACTCCATAACGGCGCAGGCACTGTCGGATTCCGATCGCAAGCTCGTGGTCGACGGCTTTCTCAAGAGCTGCGACGCCCTCGACGGCGTCCAGGACGGCATGGTCTTCGACACCCGCCATTGCCAATTCGACCCGAAGATTCTCCAATGCAAAGGCGCGAAGGCCGACGACTGTCTGTCGGCGGCCCAGGTGGAGGCCATCGAGCGCGCGTTTGCCGGCCCCAAAACGGCTGCCGGAATACAGGTGTATCCGGGCTTCCCGTATGACACGGGCATCGCTTTCAAAGGACGCGGCATTCCAGGCTTGCTGTCCGGTGGCCTGAGCCCGGTAGGCCCATCGCCCACCGGCACGCAGATGGATGTGGAGGCCGAGGCAGCCGTAGCACACGATGCCCGCGAAATGGCCGGCGACAGCAACGCCTGGACCAACTTGTCGTCATTCACCGGCCATTCGGGCAAGTTGATTTTCTACCACGGGCTGAGTGATCCCTGGTTCTCCGCACTGGATACTCTCGGTTACTACGAGCGCATCGCCAAAGACAACGGCCCCGGCCCCGTCAGCGACTGGAGCCGCCTGTTCCTCGTCCCGGGCATGGGCCACTGTGGCGGCGGCGAGGCGACGTTGGATCGATTCGATATGCTCTCTGCCATTGTCGAATGGGTGGAGCAGGGACATCCGCCGGAGAGAGTCGTCGCGACGGGCACCGCGTTCCCCGGACGGAGTCGACCGCTGTGCGCGTATCCGCGCCATGCCCACTATCGCGGCAGTGGCGACCCGCAATCGGCCGAAAACTTCACGTGCCAGGAGTAAGATTGCCCGACTGGAACGACGATCGATAGGAGAATGCGGTGATCGGAATGGCGGTGATCGGATGCGGCAGGATTGGCCGCATGCACGCAAGGAATCTGGCGCGGCACGCCCGTGTGAGGTTGGTTTCGGTATTCGACGTCGCAGAGCAACTCGCACGCGAGACGGCCGTTGAGCTCGGTGTAAAGACCGCGGCGAGCGTCGACGAGATATGGTCCGATGTGAAGGTGGAGGCCGTCCTGATAGCCTCGCCAACCGATACCCACGTGCCCCTGATCGCTGCGGCGGTCGCGGCCGGCAAGGCCGTTCTATGTGAAAAGCCGATCGATCTCGACCTGGAGCGCGCCCGGGCCGGCTGGGCCGCACTTTCCAAAAAGAAACCGCCCGTGATGCTCGCGTTCAATCGACGCTTCGATCCCTCGTTCCGCGCTCTACGGGAGCGACTGCACGCCGGCGAGATCGGCCGGCTGGAGGTAGCCGTCATCACCAGCCGGGACCCCGCGCCTCCGTCGGCGGCCTACATCAAAGCCTCCGGCGGCCTGTTCCGCGACATGACGATTCACGACTTCGACATGGCGCGCTACCTGGCGGGTGACATCGAGGAGGTGTTCGCGTTCGGCTCGAGCCTGGTGGATCCTGAAATCGGGCGACTGGGCGACATCGACACCTGTACTCTGACACTGAAGGCCCGATCCGGCGCCCAGATTCAAATCAACAACAGCCGACGTTGTTCCTACGGATATGACCAGCGCGTGGAGGTCTTCGGCTCGAAGGGAATGCTTCAGGCCGGCAATCAGCGCGCCACGGTGGTGGAGTCGTGGAACGCTGAGCGGACCGCCGCGCGTGATCCCCTGTTGAATTTCTTCATCGAGCGCTATCGCGAAGCGTACGACGCCGAAGTGGACGCGTTCGTCGCTGCGATCGAGGGACGCTCGGCAATGAGTCCGGACTATGCGGACGGCATCGCCGCACTCGAATTGGCGGACGCTGCCCTGCGCAGTCTCAAGTCGGCAGCCGCGGTCAAACTCTAACGCCGCGGGCCCGCGCTGTTACAGCTTGTCGGGGGTCTTGTCGCCGGCGTAAAAGCCCATGGCATCCAGGTCGGCGACATCAACAACCCACGCCGTCTCTTCATTGACCTTGCCGCGCATGTTGGCAATCGTCTGGCGGGTCGCCATGCGCGGATAGATGACGGTAGTCCCCTTGTCGTGATCGTAGATCACGAATGTATACACCGTCGTGTACATCACCTCGGCGACCGGCGCGGCCTCCGACTGCGGGGTACTCTCGCTGTTGGTTTGATCTTTCAGGCCAGGTTGCGACACAAAAGTATCTCCGTCTCCGACCAAAAAAAGATAGCACGACGGACCGCCACCATTTTGTGATGCGCGTAACACACGAGCGCACGCGCTTATTACATCGCGTGTAATTGCTGCACCGCGGGCAATTCGCGAAGATTTCGTTCGCGCGGATAAGGGCTACGCAGCCCACCGCAATCCCTCTCACTACTGCCGAGGTCAAGCGATGCAAGCCTTTCCCGTTCACACGATCGAATCCGCACCCGAGCAATCCCGACCGGCGCCCAGCGCGTTCTTCGCGCGTGGCCTGTGGTGCTATGCCGATGGCCTGGAAGGGAAGATGGACTCCTACAGCCGCGTCAAGGGCCTGAAGGACCTCGTCGTGGTGCGTGGTCCGCATCCATTCGAGACCTGGCCGGCCGAGGAAAAAGTGCGTGTCGAGGAGCGGATGATCGCCTATGCCGAGGCGGTCGTGGCCGATCACAAGAGCATTCCAGGCCGACGCACCTGGACCAACATGAAGGAGTTGGCGGCGACGCCGCAACTAACGCTTTCATAACGCATGAGGTGTTAGGATCGGCGCGCGATGAGTGATCAACAGTTGGAGGAGTCGGTATGCGATCGACGGCGAAGCGAGTGCTGGTGTGGCTGTCGGCCGGTGTATTGGCCGTAGCGGTGGCACAGGCCTTTGCGACGGGTGCCCATCGGTACGGACGTTGATGCGAATGCGTTTGATTCCGAGTTGCGACTCGCCTTCAGCTCGAACGGGGAGGGTACTTTGGCCATTGCGCATGAGGACTCACCCGAAAAGCTCACCGCCCAGACAGTGCGCACTCAAAAGAGCGCTCGAACAATGGCACTCGATCCGCGTACACACCGCGTCTATCTCGCTGCCGCGACCCTTGCTCCGGCGGCCAAGCCGGATCCGGGCGCGTCGCGCCACAAGGTGGCGACCGTTCCCGGGTAGCTTCAAGATCCTCATATATGTTCCGGCAGACAGCGGCAAGTAAAAAAGGCGTGTCCTCGAAGATGCGTGGCGCACTGTGGCTCATTCTCCTGGTGCTCATGGGCCTGCCGCCGCTCGCAGCGGCGCAGGGCAACTTCGAGATCCAGGTATATGGCGCCGCAACGGTGCCGCCGCAGAACCTGATGGTCGAGGTGCATTCCAACTACACCGCCGAGGGTCAGAAGGACACCGTCGATAGGGTCTACCCAACCCATCATCAGCTCCACGAGACGCTGGAACTGACCCAGGGCATCAATAGCTGGTCCGAGGTCGGCTTTTACGTCTTCACGAGTCAACAGCCCGGCTACGGTGCTCAGTGGGTCGGCGATCACATTCGTCCGCGCGTGCGCGTGCCCGAGTCCTGGGGATGGCCGGTTGGTGTGAGCCTCTCCATGGAAATCGGCTACCAGCGTACGGTGTACTCTCCGGACACCTGGACCTGGGAGATCCGTCCGATCATCGACAAGACCGCGGGTCGCTGGTATTTCGCCGTCAATCCGGCTCTCGAGCGCACCCTGCATGGGCCGGGTGTCCGGGACGGGTTCGGTTTCGCGCCGAGCTTCAAGATCGGTTATGACTTCACGCCCGTCATCAGTGGGGGCATCGAGTATTACGCCGACTATGGCCGCCTCGGGGACCTCGCTCCAACCCACGACCAGCAGCAACAGGTGTTTCTCGTCACCGATCTCAACGTCTCGCCCAGCTGGGAAATCAACATCGGCGTCGGCATCGGGGCCACCGGCTCGACCGATCACCTGATTTTCAAGTGCATCCTGGGACGCCGGTTCGACTGGGGTCGGCACTCGCCCATCGACTGAGCCAATGACAGCCCCGGATATCCGGTCGTATGCCACCATGCGTCGATGGGGCTACGCGCTGCGCGAAACCTCGGTTGAGGTCGTGAAAACATCAGGAGATGCGTTGCGAGTCTCCGTGGAGACCGCAAAGCCGACGTCCTCGCCCGCGATCACCGCGATGGGGCTCTGTGAGGCAAAAAGGCCGTTCCCCCGTTGAGCCAACCGCGCCACCCGAGCCCCGCCGGCGCGTACCCCGCGCGGTGCGTGATAGCGGAACAACAGACTCCAGGTCCATCCGTACGCCGCGATGGCCCCTGCATTGCAGAGGCCGCAGCAGATCCAACATCACCCTCTCCAGATCGTGATGCGCGAATCCGACACAAGTACGCAAACAGAGACACCACCCCAAAGTCGCCAGCACTCGCGCGTCTTCGAACCAAAGATGACGATCGATCGCTCAGTCGATGGAACCCCGCGTCATCGACGCGGTCAATGAACTGGCATGTGGCTGCAAGCGGCTTCGAGGCCGCGCTCGTTGGGGGCATGTCCGACGCCCTCCCGTTTCGGCTTGTCGCTTAGGACCTGACGCTGGGACCGAATTTCGAATCGGCTCACCTGACGAGCGCGACCTGGAAGTCGCCGCACGCCGTGCACTCCAGCACCCCATACAGTGTGAAAAGACCCATGGGAGCCGTCTCCACGTGGATCACGGCCGGTGGAGCGGGACGCCATACGTACATCCCCGTACAACCACCCACTCTATGCGTACTAGTCCGGATTCGCACAGAAACACTCCCGGGTAGCCTCAAAGCAGGCCGATGCGCCGCCCACCCCCAACACCCGGGTACCCCGCACATGAAAAATCCAAGCTCCATATTGGCCGTCCTAGGCCGCAGTGACGCGGATCAACGGCTTCTGACGAAGGCATCGAGCCTCGCCAGGCAATTCAACGCGCGCCTCGAGCTGTTCCTTTGCGACGCCGAGCATGCCTATGCTCTGAAGCATGAGTACCAGCTGAGCCAGAGTGATGAGGCCCGCCACGCCTGCGTGCGGGACGCTCTAGCTTATTTGACCGAGTTGCAGCGTTCCGCAACCTTGAACGGGCTGGGTGCCCACCTGGATGCCGCCTGTGAGAGTCCCTTGTACGAGGGAATCGTACGCAAGGTCTCGCAGAGCAGGCCCGGCCTGGTCATCAAGAGTGCCGCCGGCGCGCATTCCCAGGCCTACGGTGCCTTTGATCCGAACGATTGGCAATTGATGCGGAAGTGTCCCGCCACCCTGATGATGACGCGCGGGCGGATCTGGCACACGCGGCCGCGGATCGCCGCGTTGGTCGACATCTCGGCAGCAGAGACTGCAGGGATGGCGCAAAACATCCTGGAGAGCGCCGAAGTGCTGCGCGCCGTACACGGGGGCGATCTCGACTTGATCTATGTCCAGCCCGCTACGTTCGACCAGCGAGGTCGCAAAGGTCGAGAGCAGGTCCTACGAGAGCTCGCGAAAAACTCTCACGCGCGTGTTGAGCGGCTCCACGTCCTTCAGGGCGAGCCGGAGCCGTCCTCCCATCATTTATCCGCGAGCATGACTATGACGTGCTCGCCCTGGGCGCACTGACTCACCGCGAGACCGTCACGCCGTTGGTCGGGTCTCTCACGTCGAGACTCGTAGACTCGGTGGACCTGTGATTTCGTCCTCGTCAGGCCGCCGAGCTTGCCGCGTGCTGCTGACCTACCGGCATTTCATCGGCCCTCGGTCACCGAGGCTGCTGTCAATCAAACAGCGCCGCAGACCGCAGCCCTTTGATCTCAGCCATGCGAGGCGACGGGCAGCGGGTGACTGCAAGGGTTGGCGCAGGCAACGTGTCCTCAAGGCCGACGGGGCGCACCCGCATCCTTCGGGGCAAGGTGCGTGATGCCCAGCGCCGTCGCCATGTGCACCAGTTGCGCGAGGGATTCCGCATTCATCTTTTGCATGACCCGGCCCCGGTGGATCTCGACCGTGCGCTGGCTGATGCCGAGCTCGTGGGCGATGACTTTGTTCGAGCCCCCTTTGGCGACGGCCTCGAGCACTTCCCGTTCGCGCGGCGTAAGTGTCTCGAGGCGTAGTTGCATGGCCTCATGCCCGCGCAGTTGGTCGCGGACGGCGCGGTCGCGATCGAGCGCTTTCTGGACCCTGTTCAGCAACTCCTGCTCGCGGAAGGGCTTCTGCAGGAAATCGAAGGCCCCGTGTTGCATGGCTTCGACCGCCATCGCCACATCGCCGTGTCCGGTAATGAAGATGACCGGCGAGATCGTGCCCCGCCGATTGAGCTCCTGCTGGAGCTCGAGGCCGCTCATGCCGGGCATGCGGATGTCGAGCAACAGGCAGCCGGGCTGGGCGGGATCGTAGCCCGCCAGAAACGCAGCCGCCTTGTCATACGCGACGGCGTTGAGTCCGAGCGACTTCAGGAGCAGCCGCAGGGAGGAGCGGGCGGCTGCGTCGTCATCTACTACACAGATGGTAGGTGCACGTTCCGACATGGAGCCTAGTGTGCTGCACCGCCTCAGCCGTGGAAATACGGACGTCTCCAGACGGGCATACGTACTTTCCACTATCCCCGTCTTACGAGAACACGAAGCGTGTGAAAGCCCCCGATGAGCGCATGGACAAGGGTCAGTACAGCCGGTTGCGAGCCATGGGATGCGACTACGGCCAAGGCTACTTCATCGCGCATGCCATGCCGGAAGAGGCGCTGCTGCAATGGTACGGCTCGCAGCGGCTCGCTAGGGATGGCCGTCAGCTTGCCACGGCCGGGGCTTGAGCTCACGGACGAGGGTGATGAGCTCCACGATATCGTAGGGCTTGATGATATAGCCCTGGAATCCGGCTTCTTCGGCGCGCACACGATCTTCCGCTCGCGAGAATGCCGTGACCGCCACGGCTGGCAGCTCTTCGGCAGAAGAGCTCGCACGCACCGCCTTCAACAGCGCAAAGCCGTCCATCCCCGGCATGCCGAGATCGCTGAGCAGAATATCGAACTCGCGCGTATTCATGAGAGTCTCGAGGGCCTGCGCCGCGGACCCGACAGCAGTGACGCGTGCTCCATATTCCGTGAGCACGCGTGCCAACACATCGAGAGTGGCAGGCTCATCATCGACGGCCAGTATCCGCAGACCCGCGATAGCCTCGGGACTGAGTTGCGCGGACTCTGGTGAGCCCACTGACAGCGCCTGGCGACCGCCAGCCATCTCGGCCGCCCGAACCAACGGCAGGCGTACCGTAAACGCGGCTCCGGAGCCTTCCCCGGAGCTCCTGGCCTGCACGCTCCCGCCGTGCAACTGGACGAGTTGCTTGACGATCGCCAAGCCCAGTCCGAGACCTCCGAAGCGACGGGTCGTCGTCGCCTCTGCCTGTCGGAAGCGATCGAAGACGTGCGGCAGGAAGGTGGCGGGTATGCCGACACCCGAGTCCACGATCTTCAGCTCCGCCCACGGGCCCGCGTAACGGCTGCTCACCTCGATCTTCCCGCCTGCCGGGGTGAATTTGATGGCATTGGACAGCAGGTTCCACAGCACCTGTTGCAATCGCGTCGCATCCGCCGCGATCAGCACCGGCTCAGCGACCTTGTCGACGGTCAACGTGAGCCCCTTGGATTCCGCCGCTGGTCGCTGACTCAGGACGGCGGCTTCGACCAACTCACGCAGGTCGACCGTCTTGCGATCGAGCTGCAGCTTACCGGAGGCGATGCGGCTCATATCCAGCAGTTCCGTGATCATCTGCGCCTGCATACCGGCGTTTTCGACGATGACGGTGAGACCTCGACGCAGGGTGTCCTCGGCGTTCGGGTACTTCTGCTGCAGCAAGCGACTCCAGGTGAGGACATTCGACAGAGGGGTTCTGAGCTCATGTGAGAGCGTGGCGAGGAACTCGTCCTTGAGGTGGTTCGCGACCTCCGCTTCCGCACGGGCCGAGCGCTCGGCCTCGAGCAACAGCTCACGCTCGCGCAGGAGATTCTGCACCCGTTCCTCGAATTCCTTGCGCTCACTGATATCCTGAATGACGGCGATGAAGTGCGGGGGCTGCTCCGCAACATCCCGCGAGATCGACACGGTCACGTACACCCAGACGAGACTGCCCTCGGGACGTACATAACGCTTCTCGAGCGAGTAGGATTGAATTTCTCCCGAAACCAGCGCATCCGCCTGCGCCTGGCTGATCTCGCGATCCTCGTGATGAGTGATGTCGATGAAAGTGAGCTGTTGAAGCTCCTCGCGCGAGTATCCGGTGATGGCGCATACCGCATCGTTGAAATGCAGCCAGCGTCCGTCGAGGCCCACGTGGGCAATGCCAACCGCGGCACTGTCAAACGACTCGCGATAGCGCGCCTCACTGGCCCGGAGTTGCTCTTGTACCCGCTTGCGACGCGTAATGTCCCGTGCGAGCTTCGAAGCACCGATGACGACGCCCTGGGCGTCCCTCACCGGCGAGACGGAGACTGAAACGGGTACGAGGGTGCCATCCTTCCTCCGGCGCATCGTTTCATAAGGCTCGGTGGCTTCGCCGCGCCGGATACGGCTCAGAATGTCCCGCTCCTCGTGATACAAGTCGGGAGGGATGATGAGGTAAATGGACTTGCCGATGACCTCATCCTCGCGATAGCCGAAGATTCTCTCGGCGCCGCCATTCCAACAGGTGATATAGCCCTGCAGGTCTTTGCCGACGATGGCGTCACTGGACGCGGCGGCGATCAGCGCCAGTCGGGCTTGTGCTGCGCTCGCGCTGCGCTCGCCGGATTGCAACGGCTCCTGTGCGGATCCTCGGCCGGTGATGTCGGTATTGCTTTCGAGGATGTCCGGGTTGGGTCCGGAGCGACCGAGTTGCCACCGGCTCAGCACCCGGACGGTACGCCCGTCCCGCCGCTGGTGCTCGAGCTCGCCCATCCAGACCCCCACGTAATCCAACTGTCGCTCGATGACCGCGAGAGGTTCCGGGAAGCGGGTTCTCAGGAGCTCATGTGAGATACGGCCAACGGCCTCGGATGCGTTGTATCCATACATGCGCTCCGCACCTCGATTCCAGAACTGGATGCGGCCGTCGCGGTGACGGACCATGATCGCATCACTGGTCAAATTGACGAGCGCCGCCTGCTGTTCGAGCTCATCCTGACGGCGCGTTCGATCGAGCTCTATAACCATGTCGCGCGGCAACGCTGAGCCATTCCATCCCTCCACTGCGGAGCGCCTCGAACCGGCACCCGGGCACGCATGCTGTCAAGCAAGTCTGATGCCGGCCACGGGGTTGGCGAGCCGCCTCCACTGTATGGCGAGGGAGTGGTGCACTTCGCTGCAGAGCAGCAGGGCGCGATAGCTGAATCGCGACCGTTGCATGATGTGTGTCATGGCGTCGTCGTGGCCGCACGCACCTTGTCGACGGTCCAGCGAACGGCAACGACAACCTGATCGGGATCTCCATCCTGGACGTAGTGGTCCGAGCTCACGTCTTCGTAGTGCTGACTCGAGCTAGAGAGCGCCGCCAGCTCATTCTGCAATTGCCGCCACCACTCGAGACGAACTTGCTCCTGTTCGGGCGTGAGGCCCAATCTCTGCGCAGAAGGCTTCATACCCGACAGCACGTACACCGGACGTGAGCCCAGGTCATGTACAGTATCCGCGTCGGCGAACGACTCATCATCGGAGTCTATTTCCCGCGAGGCACCCACATAGGAGTAGGGGCCATAGGCATTGACGATTTTCGCCGCTTCCGAGCTGTCAAACGGCGGCGGCTCGGGCTGGAGCCGGATCGAGCCCGCCCAGGCGAAGGCCCGTATAAACTTGTCCCAGGCGCCTACTCGCGGTCGCTGCAACCCGGGCACGGCCGAAATGCGCTGGAACGTCTCGGGGTGCGTGGCGTCCACAAACACCAGTCCGCTGACCTCCGCAGGGTAGTACTTGGTATACACGAGGATTGCCGGACCGCCGGCCGAGTGCCCTACCAACACGAACGGGCCATGCTCGCCGGCGCCGAGTAGCAGGTTATGCAGGTCCTGCGCCCCGCGCTTGGCGGTGTTGGGTGGATCCCTCGGGTCGCTCCAGAGAATTCCGGCACGGCTGTAAGCGCAGGCGCGAGTAAACCCCGCGACTCGAGCGTGCACCCGGTAAAAGCTCAGGGATCCGCGCATGTCACGACCGGCTTCGAACACAACGACAGGCACTCCAGTGCCGCGACAGTCGATCTGCAGCCGGCGGCCGCCAATGTCGATGAGCTTGCCTTCCGGAGGGTACTTTGCCGCAACATGCGCGCGCGCGCGATGCTCGTAAACCGCGCCCGCCAACAAGGCCACGACGACGACCCCCACCAGGCCACCAGCGATATGAACGATCCATTTCATCCTGCGGCCCCCTCCCTGCGACTACCTCGGCGAGCAGTGCAACTCGCCCATTCTACCTGTTTATCGACCCTGTAGACCGGCCCCCACCGGCGTGAGCCCTGCCGCAACTTCCTTCAGGACCCCGCGCAGCCACGCGAGGCGCACCGATGAATTCGTGCGGTCCTGGTTGTCTTTAGTATGCAATGCCCTCAGTGAAGGCGACTGGATAGCGCTTCCGCCCAACCCATTCAAAATCGACAAACGAGGTCCACCATGACGATGTCCAACGCATCCCTGCCCACTTTCGAGATTGGCCTCAATGCGCTCGCGGCGATTCTCGACAAGGCCGAAGCCCACGCCAAGGCGAAGAAGATCGATCCGGCCGTACTGCTCAACACCCGCCTGTTCCCGGACATGTTTGCGTTGGTGCGCCAGGTCCAGACCGCGTGCGACCAGGCCAAGAACGCCAGCGCACGCCTCGCGGGAGTCGAGCCGCCGAGGTATGAGGATAACGAGACGACGATTTCCGAGCTGCAGGTGCGCATAGCCAGGACGCTCGCCTTCGTGAAGACCCTCGATGCCAACAAAATCGATGCGTCCGGCGATCGCGAGATCACCTTTCCCCTGGGCCCGAACAGAGGCCATATGAAAGGTTGGGACTACCTCATGCACTTCGCCCTGCCTAACTTCCACTTTCACGTCACCACCGCTTACAACATTCTGCGTCACTGCGGTGTCGAGATCGGGAAGCGGGACTTCCTCGGGGTCATCCCAATGAAGATCACCTGAGCATGCGCGGTCACGTCCGCTCAAGGCGAGTTGCCGATTCCGAATTGCGACTTCATCCAACGGACGAAATGCGCATCGGCTGAGCCCTTGGTCCAAAGCAACCAGTAGCTGTTCGGACCTTCGACCACCCAGGGAAAGGGAGCCACAAGGGAGCCTTGTTCGGTAAATTGCGCAAACAGCACGGGCGACAGTAGAGCCGCGCCCAGGCCCTGCAGCGCTGCCTGCGCTTCGAGCTCGTAGTTCGGGAATCGGGCGGCGACGAATTGGGGTTTGGCGTTCGCAACACCCGCGAGCCTGAACCACTCCGACCAGCGTGGATCGGGTATCAAGGGTACCCGCAGGAGTTTGCGGGCGGTGAGGCGGGGGCCCGGGGGCGCCCACTTGGGACTGAGCATCGGTGTACCCTGTTCCGACAGGAGCCTCACAACCTCGTAACCCGGCCAGGGGCCTCGGCCGCTTCGAATGGCGACGTCAAAGGAATCCGCAGGCGAAAGGGTCTGGGAGGCGTCCAGCGCGATGGCATCAGCTCCCGGCAGCATCTGATAACCCGCCAGCTTCGGCGCCAACCAGCGTGCCGCAAACGTCGGAGCGCAAGTCACCCGAAGCGGATGCCTGATGCGGCGGCAGTCATCCACGGCCACGTGCATCAGCGCCAGCGCGTGATCGAGTCTTTGTCCGAGCGCTCGGGCTCGATCGGTAATCGTCAACCGGGGTCCACGTCGTCTGAACAGCGCAACTCCGATCTCGGCCTCGAGGGCCCGCATTCGCTGGCTGACAGCACTTGGTGTGATGCCCAGTTCAGCGGCGGCCAACGAGAAATTGCCATGCCGGACACAGGCAGCCAGGACACGCAGTGATTCCACGGGCGGCAGGGTTTTACGCATCCGTTGATTTGAAGCTGGGCTTCAAATCAAGGTCAAGAACTATCGTTATGAAGGCAGCGTCTGCCAGCCTACGCTGTAGCCATGAATCGAACACCGCAAATGCAGAATGGGGGGCGCAGTGCGCCCGCGTCGCTGCTAATTGCCCTGGGATTCGGCTGCTGTGCGGCTGCCGCGACGACCTGGACCCGGGCGACTGAGCCGCCGGTCCCGACCTTCGGGATGCAGCGGGACGGGCAGCACGACTTCGATTTCATTTTCGGCCGCTGGAAGATCCATCTGCAGCGCCGCGTACACAGTTCCACCGGGGCCGACACCGTGACCGAATTTGACGGCTACGGCCTCTATCGGAAGATCTGGGACGGTCGGGCGAATCTCAACGAGTTTGAAGCGGACAGTCCGACCGGTCACGTGGAAGGCCTGACTCTGCGCACGTACAACCCTCTGACCCACCAATGGAGTCTGTACTGGGCAAGCAGCCGGGATGGCATCCTGGACACACCTCAGATCGGTCAGTTCCACGACGGTCGAGGCGAGTTTTACGCCCAGGACACCGTGGACGGTAAGCCCGTCTTCATTCGCTATGTGTGGTCCAACATCACAGCGACTTCGGCTCACTTCGAGCAGGCCTTCTCCGGCGATGGCGGCAAGAGCTGGGATGTCAACTGGATCTCCGACATGGTACGCGTGTCAAACGATCCCGATAGCGCCCCGCAGCCTGCCGGCGCGGGGTTGACCATCACGCCGCCGGCCGATTCCGCGGCGGGCGGACAACATGACTTTGATTCACTGTTAGGCAGCTGGGAGTTTCATCTGAAGCGGCGTAACAACCCGCTCACCGGGTCGACCCACTGGGTCGAGCTCACCGGAACCGGGGTCTGTTACCCGCTCTGGAACGGAGCCGCCCAGCTCGACACAGTCTCACTTGACGGTCCCAGCGGACGCATCGAAGGGCTGACCCTGCGCCTGTACAATCCGAAGTCCCGCCAGTGGCGACTTTATTGGGCCAACAGCAAGGACGGTGTCGTGGCAGTCCCTCAGATCGGGGAGTTCAGGAACGGTCACGGCGAGTTTTACGCGCAGGACACTCTGGGCGACAAGAGCATCTTCGTTCGCTATGACTGGACTCAACTGGGCTCGAAGTCGCCTCACTTCGAGCAGTCGTTCTCGGCGGACGGCGGCAAGAGCTGGGAGGTGAACTGGATCACCGATCAAACGCGCCGGGCTGATCCCACAAACAAAGAGCGACGGAAACCCAGGACCTAAGGGGCCGCCTCGACGAGGGCCAATGGCAGCCGGAACGCTGGAAAAAGCATAGCAGTCAGCGGCTTCATGAACACGGTGAGCGCCGCGATGCGATCCTCCTGGAGGGAGAGGACCTGGAGCGAGTGGGCATTCCAGCCGTCCGCTGCGTTCGCCCGCGTGTACAGGCCGAATGCAGGTTGGTCATTGGCGTGGGCCGGCAGTAGCCGAAAACCGCCGTACGACTTCCAGACGTTACTGAAAAACCAACGTATGGCGTCGCGCCCGTGATACCACTGGCGCCAGGGCGGCATGGAGTAAGTGGCATCCTCTTTGAGGAGGTTTACGAAAGCATCGAGATCGGTACTCTCCCAGGCGCGCACATATCGATCGAGCAGCTCGCTATGGTCGTGGTCCCGCACCGTGCGCAGTGACGGTGCAGCGCTGCGATAAAGCGATTGCATCGTTCCCCGAGCACGTTGCAGCGCACTGTTGACGGAGACGATCGAGCCGCCGAGGAGCGCGGCGATCTCCTGGGCCGACCAGCCGATGACATCAGAAAGAAGCAACGCGGCGCGCTGGCGCGGCGGGAGCTCCTGGATTGCGGCCATGAAGGCGAGCCGTACCGTCTCGCGCATCTCGTAGCGCCGCTCGGGTCCGGCGCTCGAGTCAACAATGCGCTCGAGCTCAAAATCCGGATAGGGCTGCAGCCATGGGACGTCGGAGTCCGGTTGTCCCTGGGGCAACTCGCTCGAGGGTCCGGCCAACTGCTGCGGCAGCAGCCTGCCGCGGCGAGAACGGCTCGTGAGCGCGTTGAGGCAGGCGTTCGTGGCGATTCGATACAGCCAGTTTCTAAACAGAGCGCGCCCCTCGAACTCATCGAGAGCGTTCCAGGCCTTGACGAACGTCTCCTGCACGACATCCTCGGCGTCCTGGAGCGAACCCAACATGCGGTAACAATGAAGCTTCAATTCCTGCCGGTACGGCTCGGCAAATTGCGAAAACGTATCGCGGGAGAGCCCTTCGGGTACGCCCGGGCCCGGGGTCGTGCGTCCGCTCATGACACAGGCGATACGTCTTCTGCACTGACAGCGAGAAGCGTGTCCTGGGCACCGATCTGGCCGGTGGCAACACGGATGACAGCCTCTGCCACGTGATGCGTGGACTGGCGGTCTCGCATGCCTTGAATGAAGTCTGCAGGCGCTATGCCCAGATAGCGAGCGTAGCCTTTCACAGCCGTCTCTCCCAATTCAGTCTCCGGCATGATGCGCATCGGTACCAGGGCGGTAAAGCGGATCCCCAGCCCCAAGCGGGTAGACTCCTTCTGACAGTACGCCGCCATGAACATCTGCATGCGCTTTGATCCGGCGTAGCCACCGGAGATCGGCGAGCCTCCGAGCCCCGCGCCGCTCGAGATCAGAATGACCGTCGAGCCGGGTGCAAGCGGGGTGCGCAGGGCGTGGCCGCAGAACAGAAATGACATGCGTACATCGACTTCCCAAGGCGCCGCAAACTGCGCCCAGGAAAGCTCCTGCAAAGGCGCAGTGGCCGGCATGGCTCCCCCGCAGATCACGAGCACATCCGGAGGCATCGCTGCAAACACCTGCTGTGGGGCGTCGGGCTGCGACGCGTCGAGGGCCAGTATCCGTACGCCCGTCAACTCTTGTGCAAGCCCTTCGAGGCCTTCGTGGCCACGCGCTACTGCCAACACAGAAGCTTGCTCCGCGTGTGCACGACGTACGATCTCCCGGCCGACCCCTCGGCTGGCACCTAGG
>Ga0268266_10003115_pt1 | contig 16881 bp, 16 predicted proteins | sample KBSS13metaG_FD_190356 | JGI IMG/M metagenome (GOLD analysis project Ga0268266, IMG submission 190356) | Switchgrass rhizosphere microbial communities from Kellogg Biological Station, Michigan, USA - KBS S1-3 metaG (SPAdes) (version 2) | ecosystem: Host-associated > Plants > Roots > Rhizosphere...
GGTTGCTCGAGAAGGCGCGCACGCCGCCCATCAGGCGGTCGACCTGGCGGCTCCTCAGGCCCTCGTGCCAGCCGAGCAGCAGCACCGCGCTGGCGAGCGGGAGCAGGTAGTAGATCACGCGATAGGCGATCAGCGCGGCGAACAGCTGCGCCCGGTCGCCCGGGAGCACGGCCATCACCACGGATTCGAACACGCCGATGCCGCCCGGCACGTGGCTGCCCAGCGCGGCGACGATGCCCAGCGCATAAGCGAGGACGAAGGCGGGAAACTGCTCGGGCTGCGCGGCGGGCAGCAGCACGAAGAGCGCGCCCGCCGCGCACGTCATGTCGATGACCGATACCAGGATCTGCGCCAGCAATTCGCTGCGACCGGGTAGCGGAAGAGCGATGCCGGCGATGTGCAGCGGCGAGGAGACGCGCCCGGCAAGAACGACCAGTGCCACCAGCACGGCCAGCACCGCCGCTCCGATCATCCGCAGCGCGGAGGGGGAAAGGGCGAAGCCGGCGATGGTGAGCGGTCCGTCGTGCGCGATCATCGCCAGGCCGGCGATCACCGCGACCCCGCTCCAGAACATGCCCGCCGCGATCGCCACGATCCGGGCCACGTCGGGACCGTCGAGTCCGGCGGCGACGTAGATGCGATAGCGCGCCGATCCCCCCGTCAGCAGCGAAAGCCCCAGGTTGTGGCTCAAGGTGTAGCTGCTGAAAGAGGCGAGCGCGGCGGTGCGCCAGGGCAGCTTGCGCCCGATCACGCGCAGCGCCAGCACGTCGTAGAAGGTGAGCGCCAGATAGCTGGCGGCGGTGAACGCCAGCGCCAGCACGATCTGCGAGAGGCTGAGTGCGTGGACCGCGTCGCGCACGTCCTTGAACCGCACCTCGCGCGTCAGGCGGTTGAGCGCGACGAAGCCCAGGACGACCACACCGAGCACGACGATCCCGGCGATCGGCCGGCGGTATCGCTCAAGAACGTTTCGCAAGGCAACCATGACGGCGGTGGTAGTGGCCATGGGATTGCCTCCGGTTCACCCGAAGGTGAACAATCGGCAATCTTCGCAGCCGCCTTCAGACCCCTAGCGCATAAGTGATGACGAAGCATGCGAAGGTCAGCAGCAGCATCGCGAAGATGAAGGTCGCGTCCGCCGCCCGTTCCAGCCAGTGCAGCCGCGACTGGGTCTGCACCCGCAAGGCGAAGTAAGAGGAGAGGGTGGCGAGCAGGAAGGCGAGCGCATCGATGGCGAGCAGGTCGTCGGCGCTGGTCTCGCGCTTGTGGACGCTGACCGCGACCCGCAACAGGCTGATGCCGGTGAGGCACACGCCGACCATTCCCGAGGCGATCGGGCAGATCAGCCGGCAGGTCCGTTCGTCGAGCGCGGATCGCGCCGCCCGCGTGTGCTCGTCATTCGGGCGGCTCGCATTGTCTTCGTGGTTGGGCATGGTCCGCGCTCCTGCCGCCGCGTGGAACGATGCCCTAGCCTCCCAACCGTGACTTGCCGCTGACCGGCAGATGAGCGAAAGTTCATGCGATCCTCATCTCGAGTGGACGAGGACACGCTATTGTCGCGCTTCGGACAGTCGCGGCGCGCAAAGCCGAAGGAGGGGCATGGCGCAGAAGATCCTGCTGGTGGAAGACGATGCCACCACCGCAACATTCATCGCGGGCGGCCTGCGCGAGGAGGGCTTCGTCGTCGATCACGCCGAGAACGGGCGCGACGGCCTGTTCCTGTCGACCGACGGGAGCTATGCCTGCATCGTCCTCGACCGGATGCTGCCCGGGCTCGACGGCATGGCGGTGCTCGCCGCACTGCGCGGCGCGGGGGTTGCGACGCCGGTCATCATCCTTTCGGCCCTCGGCGCGGCGGAAGACCGCATCATGGGGCTGACCAGCGGCTCGGACGACTACCTGGTGAAGCCGTTCGCCTTCGCCGAGCTGCTGGCGCGGATCCGCTTGCTCATCGGCCGGGCGGGCGCGGGGACGGCACAGCAGACCGTCCTGCGCTGTGGCGATCTCGAGATGGACCTCCTTTCCCGCCGGGTGAAGCGCGGCGAGCGCACGATCGAGCTCCAGCCGCGCGAGTTCCGCCTCCTGGAGTTCCTGCTGCGCCATGTCGACCAGGTCGTGACCCGGACGATGCTGCTCGAAGGGGTGTGGGACTACCACTTCGATCCGGGCACCAACGTCATCGACGTGCACCTCAGCCGCTTGCGCAAGAAGATCGACGAGGGCGAGCCGAGGCCGCTGCTGCACACCGTGCGCGGCGCCGGTTATCGCATCGGCACGGAGCCGTGAACTCGCGCTCGACGACGTTCCGCTTCGCGGCGCTCGTCTTCCTGCTCCAGATCCTGACGGCCACGGCATTGCTGCTGGGCGTCGGCGCCGTGCTGCGCTCGCAGGCGCGGGCCGATGCCGTCGACCTGGCGGAGACCGTAAGGACCGATTTGCTCGCGACTTATGCGGACGGGGGGTTCGCGGCACTGACCCATGCCATCCAGGCGCGGACAGGCAGCCCCAGCGAGCGCACGACCGTGCTGTTCCTGGCCGACGACGCCGGTCGGGCGGTCGCCGGAAGCCTCCTGCAGGTGCCACTCGGCGTCCCGCCGGCGCGCGGCTACTTCCAGGTCAAGGCCCTGCGCCACGGCCAGCGCGAGCCCGAGGCGATGCTGGTGCGCGCCACGCGCCTGGCCAAAGGAGGGGTGCTGGTGACCGGCACGGTGGTCGAGAACCAGCGGCACATCTTCGCGCTTCTCGAACGGGCCACTCTGGCGGCGCTGGCGCTCTCGATCGTCTTCGCCGGGTTCGCCGCGTTCGCTTCGACCCGGCTGATCCTCAACCGCCTGCGGGACACGATCACGACCTTGGGCCGGGTGCGCGCCGGCGAACTCTCGCGCCGGGTGCCGCGGGACGAGACCGGCGACGCTTTCGCCCGGCTCGGTCACGAAGTGAACCAGGCGCTCGACCGGGTGGAGGCGCTCAACGCCGAATTGAAGCTGGCGACCGACGGCCTGGCGCACGACTTCAAGTCGCCGCTGACCCGCCTGCGGTCCGCGCTCGATCGCATCGTGCGCACGGTCGACTCGCCGCAGGCCCTGGAAGCCGTCGACCAGGCTCTCGCGGAAAGCGAGCGGCTGATCGCGATGATCGAGACCGCGCTCAGCATCACCCGCGCCGAAGCGGGCATCGGGCGGGAGAGCTTCGTGCCGACCGACTTGTCCGAGATGCTGGCTACCATCGTCGAGATCTACGCGCCGCTGGTGGAGGATGGCGGGCGCCGGATCGACCTCGATGCGCCGGCCGCCTGCATCCTTCCGGTGCATCGCCAGCTGCTGGAGCAGGCGCTCGGCAATCTCGTCGACAACGCGATCAAGTACGCCGCCGGCACCATCACGCTCTCGCTCGATTGCCAGCCGACGGGCGCGAGCGTCACCGTGCGCGACGAGGGCATCGGAATTCCCGAGGATCAACGCGCACAAGCGCTGCGGCGCTTCACGCGCCTCGACGAGGCGCGGGGCGGCTGGGGTGCGGGGCTGGGTCTGTCGCTGGTGCAGGCGGTCGCGCACTTGCACGGCGGCACGGTCGATCTGCGCGACGGCGCTCCCGGCCTGGCGGTGACGATCCACCTCGACCCGCTTATCGACGATGGGTCGCAAGCCGTTGAAAGCCAAAGGTGAGTGCACCATATCGCGCTCATCGTTCAACAACGGAAAGGAGGTGGTCAGATGTCTCATTGTCCCAGCCCCAAGGCTGTAGAGAGTCTGGGCATGGCCTCCCCGGAGGCCGGGCTCTAAGCCTGCCGCCCAAGGGCACAGACAATGGAAAGGCCGCTCCGAAAGGGGCGGCCTTTCGCTTGTGGGGCTGCAACCGTGAACCCGGCTCGGTTGTTGGCTCCTCATGCTGGTGTTCCTCGATTTCGAAGCCTCCTCGCTCTCGAAGGTGAGCTATCCGATCGAGGTCGGTTGGATCTTCGAGGATGGCCGGACCGGCGAGTTCCTGATCCGCCCCGCGCCGCAGTGGACCGACTGGAGCGAGGAAGCCGCCGGCATCCACGGGATCGATCGCGAGGCGCTGACGCGGGACGGCGTGCCCCTCGAGGATGTGGCGCAGACCATGCTGGAGGTCCTGTCCGGCCACGATCTGGTCGCCAGCGCCCCCTCGTGGGACGGCAAGTGGCTCAGCACGCTCCTGCGCGCCGCCGGGCAGCCGCGCCACGCCTTGCGCCTGCGCGCCACCGAGGAGGTGCTGCGCGAGTGCGCGCTGGCGATCCTGACCCCGCAGGTATCGGCCGAAGCCCTGTCATCCGCCGTCGAGCACGTGCTTGCGCAGTCCTCCCACCCGCAGACCGAGAAGCCTGCCCACCGCGCGCTGGCCGACGCCATAGCTGAGCGCGACCGGTGGCTCACCGTACGGCAAGTCGCCAAGGCCGTGATCGAAGAAGATCGGCGCGCCCATGGCTGATACGAGGCACAGTCCCGTGGCGCCGATGGAGGCGCTGCTCGTCGAGGCTCTGCCCGAGCAGCCGGGTTGGTTCTACGTGCCCAAGTGGGACGGATTTCGCGCCATTGTCGCACGCGACGGTGACGACATCGAGCTCTGGTCCAAGTCGGGCAAGCCGCTTGGCCGATACTTCCCGGAAGTGGTGGCGCTTGTCCGCGCACTGCCCGAGACGCAGTTGCTGCTCGACGGCGAACTGGTGATTGCGATGGGCGATCATCTCTCGTTCGAGGCGCTGCAAGCGCGGCTTCATCCCGCCGCAACGCGCATTGCCAGGCTGTCCCGCGAGACGCCGGCGCACCTGGTCGTGTTCGATTGCCTCGGTATCGGCGGTAGGTCGCTACTGGATGCCCCGCTCCGCGAACGGCGAGGTGCGCTCGAGAACCTGCATCGCCGCACCGACGAGCCCGCGCTGGTGCTTTCCCCGGTTTCGACGCAGCTGTCGCAAGCTGACGCGTGGCTGGCGGCGAGCGGCGGTGCGTTGGACGGCGTGATCGCGAAGCCGAGCGACGGGCCCTACGCCGCCGGCGAGCGGGCGATGCGCAAGGTCAAGCAGCTGCGCACCGCCGATTGCGTGGTCGGCGGTTACCGCCGCGGCGCAAGCGGGGGCGTCGCCTCGCTCCTGCTTGGGCTCTATGACACCGCGGGCAAGCTCGACCTCGTCGGCTTCTCCTCGGCCTTCCCCGCTCGCGAGCGCATCGCTCTTGGCCGCAAGCTCGAGCATTTCCAGGGCGGACCCGGCTTCACCGGCCGCGCACCGGGTGGGCCGAGCCGCTGGAACCCGGGCAAATCCAGCGAATACATCCCACTGCGGCACGAACTCGTGGCGGAAGTCGTCTACGATCAGGTGACCGGCGGCCGCTTCCGCCATGGCACGCGGTTGTTCCGCTGGCGCCCCGACAAGGCGCCCGAACGATGCACGTGCGACCAGCTTCAGCGCGAACTGCGCCCGGCGGAGCTTCTGCAGGTGATCGGCGCTCCGCCGTAACGCGCAGGCTTGCCTGTCGCGCCGCACGCGGCCAAGCGGGCGGGATGCGGATCGCCCTGTTCGAACCAGAGATCGCCGGGAACGTCGGCGCCGTCCTGCGCCTCGCTGCGTGCATGGGCGTTGCCGTGCACTTGATCGAGCCCATGGGCTTCGTCTGGGAAGACAGGCGCGTGCGCCGCGCTGCGATGGACTACATCGACCACGTCGAGGTGATCCGCCACAGCGACTTCGCCGCATTTCGTCAGGCCCTGGGACCCCATCGCCTGGTGCTCTTCACCACCAAGGCCACGCAGTCCGCCTACGCATTCGAGTTTTCAAGCGAGGACGTGCTGCTGTTCGGCAAGGAGAGCGCGGGCGTTCCAGCCGCAGTCGCGGCCTCGTGTGATGCGCGCATCCGGCTGCCGATGCGTGCCGAGGTGCGCTCGCTCAACCTCGCGACATCCGCCGCGCTGGCGCTCGGCGAAGCGCTGCGCCAGACGGGCGGATTGCCGCCGCTGTAAGGCTCTGCCTAGAGGCCCTTGGCCATGTTCAGATGCGCCGTGACGGTGGGGATCAGCGTCGTGGCGAAAGCCTTGAGCGGCGCGTTCTCGCCGCTCGCCGCATACGCCTTCAGCTTGTCGAGCGTCATCTCGTGCGCCTGCGTCTGCGCCTGGATATAGGCCGTGTCGAAGTCGGCGCCGCTCTTTGCATTCAGGTCGTCGAGCGCCTGTTGCTGCGTGGCGTTGAGCTGCGGCATAGGTGTGATCGCGGGCGAGGACTTGGCCGCCGCCGCCTTGAGCTTGGCAGTCGAGTCCGTGTGCGCCTTGATCATCTGGGCGGCGAAGGCCTTGACCTTGCTCGACTGCGCCTTGTCCTGCGCGAGCTTGGAGCTTTGGATCTCGAAGGTGTCGCTGGCCGCGGCGTCGTTGGCGAAAGTCTGCGCCGGGCTGCTGGCGGCGACATCCGGTGCCATCGCCGGATCGGTCGCGCCGCCGGCGGCCATCCCGGTGTCTTCCGACCCAGCCATGGTCGAGGTGGCCGAGGGCGAGTCGGCGTCGTTCTTCTTGCAGGCCGAGAGGCCGAGCACGGTGATCGAGGCGGCGAGCAGCAGGTAATGCTTCATGGCGAAAGGTCCCCATCCAGGATTGCGATCCTGTAGAACCCGCTCGGCCCGCCAACGTTCCTGATTACCTTTCCGGGACTTGCGCGTTGTTGTTCGCACTCGGCGGCCGTGGGTCGCCAGGCATCAAAGAGCAAGCGCAGGAGCCCTAAGCGATGAGCATCTTCGGGAATATCGTGAACAAGATCTTCCACCACGGCGCCAAGGCCGCTCCGGCCCAGGCACCCGCACCCGCACCCGCAGCCGCACCGCAGCCCGTGCCCGCGACCACGCAAGCGGCGCCGCAGCCGGCCAACACTCCGACGCCTGCCGCACCGGCGCCGCAACCGGCCGAGCCGGTCGATGTCGGTGCCGTCCTCGAGGAGATGGCGGCAATGAAGCCCGATCACGGCGGTAACTACCAGACCTCGATCGTCGATCTGCTCAAGCTGCTCGACCTCGATTCCAGCCTTGCGGCGCGCAAGGAGCTAGCGGACGAGCTGGACGTGCATGCCGGCGCCGATGGCTCCGCGGAAGAGAACATCGCGCTGCACCGCGCCGTGATGGCTAAGCTGGCCGAGAACGGCGGCATCGTGCCCGACAGCCTGCGACATTGAGCCCAGCGACATCGAGCCGCCGCAAGCGACGCGAAATGCGGGATCGTCCGGATTAGAAGGCGAGCCGCCGTCCTCCCCCACCCGCAGGACGGCGGCTCTCCCGGCAGTTTTTCGATGGCTCACGCGCCGTCAGCGGCGGCAGATCGCTCAGCGCCAGCATGGAAGCGGTCATGCCACCGAAAACTGCCTCGAGCGCCTGCGATGGTCCGCAAGCGCTCATCCCGATGTAAGCCGCGCAAAGGGCGGGTGCGCGGACGAAGCCTTCTGCCCCCCGTCTTCCGCCTTCCGCCGCGATTCGGACACTCCGTAAAATCCCGGATAGGAGAGCGCGCGTCCGTTTGCGGGACAGTCGGCGAGAGGCCGATTGGTCCCTCACGCCCTGTTGGCGCCTTGCAGCCAATCGGCGACTTACGCGTTTGCCCGTGCGCAATTGACGACAAATTGCGACTGGACGGCGGCGCGAGCCTGAGCCGATGAGGGGTGAATGCGGCGCGCTACGGTATCCTTGCTGATCTGCCTGGCTCTTCCCGCCTGTGCGGCAGGGCCCAACTACGAGCCCCGCAGCGCTGCGGACCTGGGCGTTCCCGACGCGTGGTCGGTCGGCGCCGCACCCACCGCCGAAGACCTGACCCAGTGGTGGCGCAAGTTCGACGATCCGGTGCTGGCACAGCTCGTGGAGCAGGCCGCAGCGGCCAACCTTGACGTGTCCCAGGCGATCGCACGGCTGAGACAGGCGCGCGAACAGCTTGCGATCAACCGATCCGACTTGTTCCCGACGCTATCGGGCTCGGGCGGCTACAACCGCACGCAGAGCCTGCGCGGGGGCGGCACCACGATCACGCTGCCCAACGGGACCGTCACGACCACCGGAGGAGGGGGGCGGGACAGTTTCTCGCTCGGGCTCGACGCCAGCTATCAGGCGGACTTGTTCGGCGGCGTCCGTCGCGGCGTGGAGGCGAGCCGGGCGCAGTACCAGGCGGCGGGCTTCGACTATGCGACGACACTCATCTCGGTGGAGAGCGAAGTGGCGCGCAACTACGTGCTGGCGCGCGCTTACCAGGCACAGCTCGCCAATGCGAAGGCGAACCTCGCGATCCAGGACGACAACCTGGAGATCGCCGGTTTCCGGGTGCAGGCGGGGCTGGTCTCCTCGGTCGATGCCGAGCAGGCCCGCGCCAGCCGCGCACAGACCGCTGCCGGCATTCCCTCGATCGAGCAGCAGTACAATGCCGCGGTGTCGCGCATCGGCGTCCTGACCGGACAAGCGCCGGGTGCGCTCAAGCCGCTGCTCGCGGCCGCCGGGCCCATTCCGCGCGGGCCGGAGGCGATTGGCGCGGGCATCCCCGCCAACGTGCTGCGCCAGAGACCCGACGTGCGCGCGGCCGAGCGCGACCTCGCTGCGGCGACGGCCCAGATCGGCTTCGCCAAGGCGCAGCTGTTCCCCGCGCTCAACATCTCGGGCGGGATCGACACGACCTCGCTCAGCCTCAAGGGCCTGTTCGACACGATCACCGGCAACCTGTTTGCCGGCATCACCCAGGCGATCTTCAACGGGGGCCGGCTGAACGCGCAAGTGCGATCGAGCCGTGCCGCCGCCGACGGCGCTTTCGCTGCCTACAAGCAATCGGTCCTGAGCGCTCTGGAGGACATCGAGAACGCCGTCGTCGCGCTCAACGCGGCGCGCGAGCGGGAGCGGCAGTTCGCCATCGCACTGGACGCGGCGCAGAACTCGGCGATCCTGGCGCGCAGCCAGTACCGCTCGGGCCTGACCGACTTCACCACGCTCAACACGCAGGAGACGGCGCTGATCTCCGCGCGCGACGGGCTGGTGCAGGCCCGGTCCGACAAGGCGACCGCGCAGATCGCGCTCTACACCGCGCTTGGCGGCGGCTGGGATGCCAGCATTACCCCGACCGCGCCGGCAACGACGGACTGACAGATGGCAGACGAGACTCTCGACACGTTCCTGGGCGTGAAGGCGAAGCCGGCATGGCAGCGCTACGCCAAGTGGGGTGGCCTCGCCTTGGTCGTGCTGATCCTGGTGCTGGTGCTGGCCCGCTGCGTCGGCGGTTCCGACGCGCCCAAATACACCACCGTCGCCGTCAAGCAGGGTCGCCTGGTGACCACCGTGTCGGCCACCGGCAAACTCGCGCCGATCACGCAAGTGACCGTCGGCTCGCAGCTGTCCGGGCTGATCGTGAAGGTGCTCGTCGACGTCAACGACCACGTTGCCGCCGGCGAGGCGCTCGCCGAGATCGATCCCGAGCAGCTCGATGACCAGATCCGCCAGAACCGGGCGCAACTCGCCGCCAACCAGGCGCAAGTCGAGCAGGCGCGCGCCACGGTGGCGGAGGCGCAGGCGCAGCTTGCGCGATTGGAGGAGGTCTATCGCCTGTCGAACGGCCGCGTTCCCTCCGGCACCGAGCTGCAGACCGGGCGTGCCGATGCGGCCCGCGCGCGCGCCGCGCTCAAGGTCGCGCAGGCGAACGTCGTCGCCAGCCAGGCGACGCTGGCGCAGAGCCAGACGCAGCGCGCCCGCGCGATCATCCGCTCGCCCGTAGCCGGCGTGGTGCTCGCCCGCCAGGTCGATCCCGGTCAGACGGTGGCGGCCTCGTTCAACACGCCGACGCTGTTCGTCATCGCCGAGGACCTGACGACGATGAAGCTGGAAGTGGCGATCGACGAGGCCGACGTCGGCTCGGTCAAGCAAGGGCAGGACGCCAGCTTCACTGTCGATGCGTTCCCGGGCAAGACCTTCCCGGCGAAGATCACGCGCGTCGAGATCGGCTCCAATCTGACCGCGCAGAACGCTACGTCGTCTTCGTCGACGGCCACCACGGGCGCGGCGACGACGGGGCAGGTGGTGTCGTACGCGGCGGATCTCTCGGTGGCCAACCCGGACCAGCAGCTGCGGCCGGGCATGACCGCGACGGCCGATATCGTCACTTCCGACAAGAAGAACGTGCTGCTCGTACCCAATGCCGCGCTGCGCTTCACGCCGCAGACCGACAGCGGCGCCGGTGCGCAAGGCGGCGGGATCGCCAGCCAGTTCGGCCCTCGAATGCGTCGCGGCGGCGGCAACAGTCGCAGCGTGACGCTGAACCGCGGGGCGACGCAGACGATATACATCAAGGGCGAGGACAGCCAGCCCGCGCCGATCCAGATCGTGACCGGCGATACCGATGGCACCCAGACCGAGGTCGTCTCCGGACAGCTCAAGCCGGGCATGGAGGTCATCACCGGGCAACTGGCGGGTTCGGGCGACCAGAAGTCCGGCTCGGGCTCCGGCAGGCGGCGCCAGGGCGGCGGCGGAGGTGGCGGAGGCGGTGCGGGTGGCTGACGAACCGCTCATCCAGCTGCGTGGCATCCGCAAGGTCTATGGCGAGGGACCGACCGCATTCCAGGCCCTGAAGGGCGTCGATCTCGACATCCGCCGCGGCGATTTCGTGGCGGTGATGGGGCCCTCGGGTTCGGGCAAATCGACGACGATGAACATCCTGGGCTGCCTCGACGTGCCGAGCGCGGGGACGTTCCTGTTCCGAGGCCACCACATCGAGACGCTCAACCGTGATCAGCGCGCCTTGCTGCGGCGGCGATATCTCGGCTTCGTGTTCCAGGGCTTCAACCTGCTGGCCCGCACTTCGGCGCTCGAGAACGTGGAACTGCCGTTGCTCTATCGCGGCGACGAGAAGAAGGCGCGGCGTGACGCGGCCATGGCGGCGCTCGACAAGGTCGGCCTTGCCGAATGGTGGGACCATACGCCCGGCGAGTTGTCGGGCGGCCAGCAGCAGCGCGTCGCCATCGCCCGCGCCATCGTCACCAGCCCGGACGTGCTCCTGGCCGACGAGCCGACCGGCAACCTCGACAGCGAGCGCTCGGTCGAGATCATGCAGCTGCTCACCGGTCTCAACCGCGACTCGGGGATCACCGTGCTGATGGTCACGCATGAGCCGGACATGGCCGCGTTCGCCCACACCATCGTCCACTTCAAGGATGGGCTGGTCGACCGCATCGAGCAATCGCAGGGCCTTGCCCGGGGGGAGCCGGCCTGATGCTCGGCACGATCCTCCTGCTCGCGCTGCGCTCGATCCGGCGGCACTTGCTGCGCTCGTTCCTGACGATCCTGGGCATCGTCATCGGAGTGGGCGCGGTCGTGGCGATGACCACTCTGGGTCAGGCGACGACTTCGGCCGTGCAGCAGCAGATCGCGGCGCTCGGCACGAACGTCCTGCAAGTCCGCCCGGGCCAGGGCTTCGGCCGGGGTGGCGGCGGTCCGCGCCCGCCGGACTTCGATCCCAGCGACGTGACCGCCATCGCCCAGCAGATCGCCGGCGTCACCGCTGTCGCCCCCCAGGCACAGGCGACCGCGACCGCGATCTACGAAGGGGCCAACTGGTCGACGACGATCAACGGCACGACCTCTGCCTACTTCACGGTCCAGCCCTGGACGCTGAGCGAGGGGCGCATCTTCACGCCGCGCGAGGAGTCCGCGGGCAAGGCGGTGTGCATCATCGGCTCGACCGTCAAGACCAACCTGTTTCGTGGCGGCAGCGCGGTGGGGCAGCGGTTCCGCATCGGCAACGTCAGCTGCGATATCATCGGCGTGCTCTCCACCAAGGGGCAGGCCGGCTTCGGCGGCGACCAGGACGATGTCGTGATCATGCCGATCAAGGCGGTCCAGCGCCGCTTCACCGGCAACACCGACGTGCGGCTGATGCTGGTCGGCGTCGACCAGGCCTACTCCACGGCCCAGGTGCAAGCCTCGATCAGCGATCTGCTGCGCGAGCGGCGTCATACCGCCGGGCGCGACGACGACTTCAACATCTTCGACACCAAGCAGATCTCGGACACCTTGACGGGCACCACCACGCTGCTGACCCGCATCGTGGCGGCGGTGGCGGGGATCAGCCTCGTGGTCGGCGGCATCGGCATCATGAACATCATGCTCGTCTCAGTGACCGAGCGCACGCGCGAGATCGGCATCCGCCTCGCGATCGGCGCGGTGGCCAACGAAGTGCTGCTCCAGTTCCTGGTGGAGGCGATCGTGCTCTCGTGCATCGGCGGGCTGATCGGGCTGTTGCTGGCGCAGCTGGTGATCGCCGTTGCGACCCCGCTGATGCAGGTGCCCTGGACCTTCGACCCGCAGATCAACATGGTCGCCTTCCTGATCTCGGCGCTGATCGGCGTCGTCTTCGGCTATTTCCCGGCCAGGCGCGCCGCGTCGCTCAACCCCATCGACGCGCTGCGGCACGAATAAGCCCGGATTTTCAAATTAGAGTCTGTCCGCTTGGCGCCGCTTAAACAGGACAGAGTCTAATCCTCCGCGATCAGGCTGTCGCGAGCGGTGTCGCGCATCCGCAGGTAGACCACCAGCGAAAGGCCGATCATGACGGTGACATACCAGTAGAACGCGCTCGCCGCGCCTGCCTGCTTGAGCCACAGCGCGACGTACTCGGCAGTGCCGCCGAACAGGGTGTTGGCGATCGCATAGGGCAGGGCGACGCCGAGCGCGCGGATGTGCGCCGGGAACAGCTCGGCCTTCACCACGGCGTTGATCGCGGTGTAGCCGCTCACGATCACCAGCGCCGCGAGCACCAGCGCGAAGGCGGCGAAAGGATCGCGCACCTGCTCCAGCGCGCGGAAGATCGGATAGGTGAACAGCAGCCCGCCAACGCCGAACGCGATCATCACCGGCTTGCGTCCGATGCGGTCGGACAGGGCGCCCACCACCGGCTGCAGCAGCATGAACACGAACAGCGCGCCCGCCGTGATGCGGCTCGCGCTGGCGTTGGAGAAGCCGCTGGTGTCGACCAGGAACTTCTGCATGTACGTGGTGTAGGCGTAGAAGGCGAGGGTGCCCCCGGCGGTCAGCGCGACCACCAGCAGCGCCTCGCGCGGATGCTGGCGCAGCAGCGCCATGCCGCTGGAGCGCGGCGCTTCGCTTTGCCGGACCTTGGCGAAGCTCTCGGTCTCCGCCAGCCGGCGCCGCAGGTAGAACACGAAGAGCGCGAGCACCGCGCCGACCAGGAACGGCACGCGCCACGCCCAGTTCTTGAGCGCATCCTCGCCGTAGCCCGTCTGGAGCGTCAGCAGCAGCGCCAGCGCGAGCAGCTGGCCCGAAATCAGCGTCACGTACTGGAAGCTGGAGTAGAAGCCGCGATGGCGCTTTCCCGCCATCTCGCTGAGGTACGTCGCGCTGGCGCCATATTCGCCGCCGACGCTCAGGCCCTGGAGCATGCGCGCGAACAGCAGCATTGCGGGGGCCAGAACCCCAATCGAGGCGTACCCCGGTGTCAGCCCGATGACCAGCGAGCCCGCGCACATCAGCGTGACCGAGAGCGTCAGCCCCGCCTTGCGGCCATGGCGGTCGGCATAGATGCCCATCACCCAGGCGCCGACCGGGCGCATGACGAAGCCGACGGCGAACACCGCGGCGGCGCTCAGCAGCTGGGCGGTGCGGTCGCCCTTGGGGAAGAACACCGGCGCGAAGTAGAGGGTGAAGGCCGAATAGACGTACCAGTCGTACCACTCGACGAGATTGCCGGCCGACCCGCCGATGATGTTGCGGAGCCGATGCCCGCGCTGCGCCTCTTCCATCGCGCCTCTATGCGGCAGGCGGCTCGCCTCAGGCAATGGGAACCGCATGCCGTCCGCCGGTCTTGTCGCCAGGACAGATGGCGAGAGGAGACGCGGGCGCATGCAACCCTGGCATTACAGCGATGGCGAGACGCAGCTGGTGGGAGAGCTCTACCGGCCGACGACGACGCCGAACGGGCGGGCGATCCTGGTCGTGCACGAGGCCGACGGCATCGGCAACAACGTGCGACGGCGCTGCGCGATGCTCGCCGGGCTGGGCTATGTCGCCGGCGCGGCGGACATGCACGGCGGCGGCCGGGTGCTTCAGGGCCACGAGATGTCGGAGGCACTGCAGCGCTTCAAGGATGAGCCGCCACGGTTCCGTGCCCGTGCGCGCGCGGCGCTTGACGCGCTGTGCGCGACGGCGGCGGTTCGGCCGGAGGCGGTGGCGGCGATCGGCTACTGCTTCGGCGGCATGGCGGTGCTGGAACTGGCGCGCAGCGGTGCTCCGCTTGCTGCCGTGGCGAGCTTTCACGGCCTGCTGACGAGCCGCGCTCCGGCGGAACCAGGAGAGGTGCGGGCGCGAGTCCTCGCCTGCAGCGGTGCCCTCGATCCGCTGGTCCCGCCCGAGGACCTGGCGACCTTCCAGGCGGAGATGACGGGTGCCGCGGCGGACTGGCACTTGCTCGTGCATGGGCGGGCGCTGCACAGCTACACGAACGTGGATGTCGATGGCCTGGGCGATCCGCGCATGCGCTACGACGGGGCGGCCGATCGCCAGTCCTGGGCCGCGCTTCTCACGTTTCTGGAGGAAACATTTGATCCCGGCAGATGAATGTTCGTTCAGGTCTTGAAATCGACTTGCCGGATGTAAATTTACCGGCTGGTACAGAAAGCTGCTTGACGAGGGTGCCGCTTCCTATATATACCGCTTGGTACAGAACGGAAAGCGTCTCGCCGAAGGAGCAGCTCCGATGACCAAATCGACTAGCCGATGTTGACCGGCTGAACCGACCGGTACTCTTCATGGGTGCCAATATCAACCGAATGCCGCAGTGGCTCTCGCGCAAAGCCGGGAGCCGCATGGCTTAGAGAACCTATTTCCGGTGTCCCTTGCGCCGGAGACTGTCCCGGCGCGCCCAACTCACCCCCGCCCCCCGGGGCGCGCCGGGGCCTTTGCAGGACAAACACCCATGGCTTTCATCGATTTCAAGGATGGTGCGCTTCATGCTCTGCCGGCGCCTGCGCTCGCTCGCCTTGGCGAAGTGGTGGCGCGGCCTCTCGATCTGCTCAACGATCTGGAGCGACGCATCGTGGAACTGGCGCGCGGAGACGGCCTCGTCTCGTTGCGTCCGCGGCGCAAGCGGTCGTGGCTCGCACGGCTGGTATTCGGCCCGCAGGCGCCATCACCGGTGCTGGCGAACGAGCGACTGGAGGCGCTGCGCCGTCTCGCCGTGCTGACCTGGCACCACGGCTACCAGTTGCCCGTCTCGGCACTGCGCGAGGCGCAGCAGGCCGGTTATAGCGAAGCGCAAGTCGGCGCGGTGATCGACATGGTCGCCCGGCTGCGCGAGCCTTTCCGGAGGTTGGCCGCGTGAATTCTCCGGTAACGATCGAAGTCCCCACATACGCCGAGACCGAGCCGGCCGAGCGTCGAGCGCAGGGCCGCCACCGCCGCAATCTGGTGATCGGCGCGGTTGCGCTCGTGCTCGTCGCCGGGTTGGGCTGGCGCTACTTCCACGGCACCGAGGCTGCCGCCGCGCCGCCGCCGCCGGCGGTGGTGCAGGTTGCGCAGCCGCTGGTTCGCCAGGTGACGCAGTGGGACGACTACATCGGCCGCTTCGCGCCGAGCCGCACCGTCGAGGTGCGGCCGCGCGTCTCGGGCGCGGTGATGCAAGTGCTGTTCAAGGACGGCGACTACGTGCGCCAGGGCCAGCCGCTCTTCGTGATCGATCCGCGGCCCTACCGCGCCGCGCTCGCCGAGGCGCAGGCCGACGTCGCGTCCGCCCGCAGCGCCCTGGCGCTCGCGCAGTCCGACTATTCGCGCGTTGCCGGACTGACCGGGGACGAGGCGATGGCCGCGAGCGAAGTCGATGCTCGCCGGGCCAAGCTGCGCGCCGCCTCCGCCGCGCTCGCCGCCGCGCAAGCCAGGGTGCAGACCCGGTCGCTCGACGTGGAGTTCTCGACAGTGCGCGCGCCGATATCGGGCCGCATCTCGGACCGGCGGGTCGACGCCGGCAACCTCGTTTCGGGCGATAACGGCGCCGGCGCCACGCTGCTGACGACGATCAATGCGGTCGATCCGATCTACTTCAACTTCGACGCGTCCGAAGCGCTCTTCCTCAAGACGCAGCGCGAGCGGGAGGGCAACAAGGCGCCCGCGAACGTGCAGATCCGCCTGCAGGACGAGGCCGAGTATCGCTGGAACGGCAAGCTCGACTTCACCGACAATGGCCTCGATCCCCGGTCCGGTACGATCCGTGTGCGGGCGGTCGTACCCAATCCGGGCGGCTTCCTGGCGCCCGGGCTGTTCGGCAACATGCGGCTGGCCGATGGCGGCATGGTCCCGGCGATGCTCGTGCCCGATGAAGCCGTGCAGTCCGATCAGGCGCGCAAGGTCGTGCTGACGGTCGGCTCCGACAGCATGGTCACGGCAAAGCCCGTCCAGCTTGGTCCCTTGGTGGACGGGTTGCGCGTGATCCGCTCGGGCCTGGCGCCCAACGACCGGGTGATCGTGAGCAACTTCCAGGCCGCCATCGCCGGAACCAAGGTCGAGCCCAAGGCCGGCCGCATCGCTCCCAAGAAGCCGGCCGAAGCCGCGTCCGCGCCGACCGCGCCGATTGCGGCACAGGCCACGCTGAATTGAGACCGCCGCTTCGACCATAGCGAAGGCGCGTTTTAGAAGCTCCGGGGGTGCGGCCCTTGCCGCCTCTCGGAGCATCGAACCCACCCGCAACGGGTGAGCCACGGCGCTCGCCCAACAGGGACAAGACCTCATGCGTTTCTCGCGCTTCTTCATCGACCGGCCGATCTTCGCGGGCGTCATCGCGGTGATCATCACCGTGGTCGGCGCGCTTGCCTTCGTCGGCCTGCCGGTCACCCAGTATCCCGACATCGTCCCGCCGACCGTAACGGTC
>Ga0268266_10003117_pt1 | contig 16871 bp, 14 predicted proteins | sample KBSS13metaG_FD_190356 | JGI IMG/M metagenome (GOLD analysis project Ga0268266, IMG submission 190356) | Switchgrass rhizosphere microbial communities from Kellogg Biological Station, Michigan, USA - KBS S1-3 metaG (SPAdes) (version 2) | ecosystem: Host-associated > Plants > Roots > Rhizosphere...
GACCGCGTGGCGAGATGCCAGATGCCGAGGAAAGCGGCCAGCAGCGCGATCGAAACCACGGCTGCGCGGAAGCGAAGGGAGAAGGTCATCGCCCTCTCCCCACCCGCCGCGCAACAGGAAAGGCCGCGCGCATCACGAGGCCTTCCTGATCTTGAAGCTGGCGAGATAGTCATCCGGCTTCGCCGGATCGAACGTCTTGCCCATTACGGCGAATGATTTGTACGACGTCGCCGGCGGCGTCAGTCCCATCTCGGCCATCACCTTCTTGGTGTCGGTCGCGAGATAGACCTGCTCCGCCACCGCCTTGTAGTCGACGTCGCCCTTGATCTGGCCCCAGCGCTTCATCTGGGTCAGCATCCAGACCGCAAAGGACTGCCAGGGGAACGGATCGAAATCGACCCGTTTGGCGTCCGTCTTCACGCCGCCCAATCCGTCCGCATAGGTCCCGGTCAGGACCTGCTCCAGCACGGTGACGGGCGCGTTGATGTAGTTCGCCGGCGCGATCGCTTCAGCGATCTGCTTGCGGTTCTCGGCCTTCGACGCATAAGCGGTGGCGTCCACGATCGCTCGTGTCAGTGCCGCAAAACTGTTAGGCGAGTTGGTGATGAACTCGCGGCTCGCCGCAAAGCTGCAGCAGGGATGCCCGTCCCAGATTTCCTTGGACAGGATGTGCATGAAGCCGACGCCGTCATAGATCGCGCGCTGGCAGATGTTGTCGGGCGCGAGGAAGCCGTCGATGTTGTCGGCGCGGAGGTTGGCGACCATTTCCGGCGGCGGCACCGAGCGGAGTTGCACGTCGGTATCGGGATCGAGGCCGTGCTCGGCGAGGTAATAGCGCAGCAGATAATTGTGCATCGAATAATCGAACGGAATGGCGAACTTCATGCCTTTCCAGTCTTTCGGGTCGCGCTTGTCCTTGTGCTTCATGGCAAGCGTGATGCCCTGCCCGTTGATGTTCTCGATCGCCGGCACCGTGAAGGGAATCGCATTGGCGCCCAGCCCCAGCGAGATCGCGATCGGCATCGGCGCCAGCATGTGCGCGGCGTCGTATTCCTTGTTGATGGTCTTGTCGCGGATCACAGCCCAGCCGGCGGTTTTCACCACTTCGACATTGAGGCCGTGCTTGGAATAGAAGCCGAGCGGATGCGCCATGATGATCGGCGTCGCGCAGGTGATCGGAATGAAGCCGACCTTGAGGTCCTTTTTCTCCGGCGTGCCGGCTTGCGCGAAAACCTCGGTCGCAGTCTGAAGCGGAAAGAACTGCGAGATCGCGGCCAGCGCCGTCGAAGCGCCGACTGATTTCAGGAACGCGCGCCGCGCCACGTCTTTTGGAAACATCGCTCGCATTACGGCGGATGCGACCACGCCCTCGTAGTGCTTGTCCTCGCTCGGCGCGGGCTCGCAGCGCAGTGCCGAGACCGCATGTTCGTGCTCAGCTTCGCTGACATGCTGGCCGCAACTGCAGCCACCGGCTCGAAGACGGCGATCGGGATCGAATGGATTGTCGAAGGTAGACATGGAGACCTCCTGCCACGGACGCTGCCCCCTAATTAAGCAAGGCACATGCCAGCCCTCTTCTTCAGCATCCGCGCTGATGTCGCAGGGATTTGCGGCCCCGTTGGCGACTACGGAAATTCGTGATAAACGAAAATTCGTAGCCTGATTACGAAATTTCGGAGTTTGGCGGGATGGATCTAGCTCATGGATTGGCGGCGGGAGCGCAGGAGGCCAACCTCCACGCCGCCGCGTTCGAGTTCGCGATCGAGCCAACGCTGCTGCTCGATCCGCACGCCGACCTGATCCTCGACGCCAATCCCGCCGCCTGCACCCTGCTCGGCTACGACCGCTCGCTCTTGCGGCAGACCAGGGTCAGTGCGCTGCATGCGGGCCAACTCCCGGCACTGATCGTGTTCACGCAGGCCGTGCTCGACAAGGGCGCGTTCTGGACCAACGCGCTGACGCCGCGTCATGCCACCGGGCAGACGCTCAGGCTCGAATATGCCGGCTCCCGGGTGCCGGGTGACGGCCGCCCGCTGGTGCTGCTCACCATGAGCGACCTCGATGCGCGCCGCCGCCGCTATGTCGATGCGGCGGCCGAGGACCATATGCGCGGCGGGATCGCGACGTGGCAACGGGTCGAGCGCGTGTTCCAGGATATCGAGCGCGAAAACCAGTTGATCCTGCGCGCCGCCGGCGAAGGCATTTACGGCGTCAACGCCGAGGGCAAGACCACTTTCGTCAACCCGGCCGCCGAACGGATGCTGGGCTGGGCGGCGGAAGAACTGGTCGGCAAGGAAATCCACCCGATCGTGCATCACACCCATCATGACGGGCGGCACTATCCGGATCACGACTGTCCGATCTACGCGGCGTTCCGCGACGGTGCCGTGCACCAGGTCGAGGGTGAAGTGTTCTGGCGGAAGGATGGCACGCCGGTCTGGGTCGAATACACCTCGACGCCTATCCGCGACCGCGGCGTCGTCGTTGGCGCGGTCATCGTGTTCCGCGATGTCAGCCAGCGGCGCGAAGCCGACGAGAAGCTGCATGCGGCGCTTGCCGAGGTCGAAAGCCTGCGCGAGCGGCTGGAACTGGAAAATGCCTATTTGCAGGAAGAAATCCGGATCGAGACCAATCCGCGCGGGATCATCGGCCAGAGCGAGGCGATTCAGAAGACGCTGCGCCAGGTCAAGCTGGTGGCGCCGACCTCGGCCGCCGTGATGATCACCGGCGAATCCGGTACCGGCAAGGAACTGATCGCGCGCGCCATCCATGAAGCGAGCAGCCGCCGCGACCGCCCGCTGATCCGCGTCAATTGCGCGGCAATTCCGCGCGAATTGTTCGAAAGCGAGTTCTTCGGCCATGTCCGCGGCGCTTTCACCGGCGCGATGCGCGACCGCGTCGGGCGGTTCGAACTCGCCGATGGCGGCACCCTGTTTCTCGACGAGGTCGGCGAAATTCCGCTGGAGCTACAAGGCAAGCTGTTGCGGGTGCTGCAGGAGGGCAATTTCGAGCGCGTCGGCGAAGAACGCACCCGCTCCGTCGACGTGCGCCTGATCGCCGCCACCAATCGCGACCTCAAGCAGGAAGTGCAGCGCGGCCGGTTTCGCGAGGATCTCTATTTCCGGCTCAACGTATTCCCGGTGGAGTCGGTGCCGCTGCGCGAGCGGCGCGAGGACATTCCGCTCTTGGCGCAGCACTTTTTGACCAGCAACGCGCTGAAGTCGGAGCTGCGCCTCTCCGAAGGCGACGCGCGCAGGCTGTCACGCTACGACTGGCCCGGCAACGTCCGCGAACTGCAGAACGTCATCGAACGCGCGGCGATCCTCGCGCAGAACGGCCGGCTGCGCATCGATCTGCCCGACGTGCCGGGCGTGCAGCCCTCCACCGGCGCGCCGCGCGTGAAATCAGATAGAAGCCCGGCGGTCATGACGTCCGCAGAGATGCGCGCGCATGAACGCGCCAACATCGAAGCGGCGCTGCAGGCCTGCTCCGGAAAAGTGTTCGGCCCCGGCGGCGCCGCCGAGATGCTCGACATCAGGCCGACGACGCTGGCCTCACGCATCAAGGCGCTCGGGATTGCGAATGGACGCGGCGCGTAACTCCGCGTCGCCGCTGGAGTTACGCGTCGTCCATCGCCAGCACGCGAACCTGCGACGCCGCCAACGTCAAGTCGTTGACCCGCAGGAAACGCTATTCCGTATCAATCGTCGTCGTCCTCATCGGACTGAATGCGACGCTCGACTGCATCGCGCGTCCCTCGCATGGCGACGTATGACACGAATGCCATTCGCCCCTTTTGTTCTGCACTGAGAGTCTTGTAGAGCGGCTCCCATGCGTCGGCGACCTTTTTGAGATCGGCGCCTCGTTGGGTGAGTGCCTCCGCTCGACGCTGCATGCGTTCGATGGGATTGCGTTCGTGAATGGCCTCGATCGGGCCGCTATCCCGGAGTTCCGCCACGCGCTCCAACCTCGCTTGCCGGTTCTTCGCGCGTGCCCTGATGGCCTGCTCCAGGTTGGGCCAGTATTTTTCCTGGTCGGGCGTCAGTTGCAGGGCGGCCTTGATCATGCCGACCCGCGCATCGGTCAATGCGTTCAGGTCAGCGGCACTGGGATGCCCCATGCCGACAGTGGAGGATTTGTCGGACGTTTCCGCCGAATAGGCGAGACTTGACGCTGTTAGAAGAAAGGCAGTTGCAATGGCGAGTTTCTTTATCATCGCACACCTCCTGAGCTTGCTCACGTCAGTCCGCGAAGGCTGCGTCTCGCTACGCGAGTTCCGGTTGATGTATGTCAACGCGAATCTCACAACCGGGTGATCGATCAGATCATGAGCGGGCAATTCAGCGCTGCCCAACGGCGGTGTTTCGCTGGATTGACAGCACCGAAACGTCTTCTGCTGCCACAGCGGCCAATCTCCATCCGGCTTGTGACCTCGAACGGACAAAGCGAGGAATTGCGGGAGCTAGTTGAACGCAAACCAGGCCTTGGCAACGAAGGTCGCGCCACACCAGTTCGAGACCAGCCCATCCGGGTTTGTGACGAGATTGACGCGTCCACCAGGTCGAGCATTTGGATCGCCCGTGAAGACGAAGCAGTTTTCCTTCGACAGATTGCTGTCGTAATAGCGCAGATCGAGGTTGAAGGCCTTGTGGGTGAAGGTCACGCCTGCCTGCCAGTTGAGATAGGCAGGTAGCGGAAAGCCGCCGAGTTGCGCGGACTGATTGCCGAACCAGGAATAGCCGGCAGCAGCGGTGAATGACACGGTCAGGTCCTGCGGCAGCAACCGGCCCGGTACATCGTAGCCGGCGCCGGCCGCGACATACTGACTCCAGGCGCCGGTATTCGAGACGTTGGGAGAATAGGCATAGCCGGCGGCGATGCGGAATTGTTCGCCGATGCGCCGATCGCCGCGGATAACCGTCTCCCAATAATTGATGCCGTTGGTCTCGCCGGGAAGCCTCTCGCCGGGATAGGTGAAATAGGTGACACCGACATCGAAATCGATCGCCGCGATCTTCGGACGGATACCGCCGGCAAAGGTGAACTCGGCGGCTGGCTGGGTCGGCAGCTTGACGGTGGCCACCGTGGTGCCGGCGTAGACCTGGCCAAATCTTGCTTCGAAGGCGGCGCCGGCCGCGGGCCCATGATCGGACAACGTGGTCCCGCGATAGATGTAGTCCGACGCCGCGCCGGCGCGGGCGCTGAACTCCAGTTCGTTGGATGATGACTCGCGGTTGGGGTCGGCCGCGGACCATCCGCGGTTGCCAAGACCTATCGCGCCTCCTGAACCGGGAGGATTGGCTTGCGCCAGCGCGCCGGCCGCGAGTGCAAGCCACAGCCCGACCGACGCAGCGAGCGAAACGCCGCCTGCACGCTGAACCGATGCAACGCCCCGTCGCCGCACGACCGGTTATCCTCCAAGAGCCACCGCGATCCCAACCAGCGCAGCACCAAACGCCACCATCGCAAGACCTGTCGCCCAGGGCCGCAGCCCGCTACGAATTCCGAACACATAACCACAGCAGAACAGCATCACGATGGCGACGGCGTAGGAGACGCGCAGCGCCAGCCTGGCGTCGCTCAATAATACGAACGGGATTACCAACGGGAAAGTCGAAAGGAAGCTCAACAGACAAAGACCCAGCGCCCCGGTCCAGTCGCCCTTCGTCAGTCCCGGGCCGGGAGTCGGCTCGGGCAATCCCTGCAATTTTTTCCGCATCAAATCCAGTTGCTCCAGCGGCAACATCGCCGCCAGTTCCGGCGGAAGCGCGCCGGCGATGACGCGCCGTGCTGCATCGGCGTCGGGCGCCTGCCGTATCGCGCGGAGTGTCAGGATCTTGCCTCCCCGGTCATTGATGCGAGCCAGGAGATAAAGACCGCCGTCAACAATGCCCCAGGCCAGATTGCAGCCGAGCGCTCCGATCAGCATCGTTCGGATATTGATGTCCGCGCCCGTTGCGACACCGAGCGAGCAGATGAAGGTGAGCGCCATGATCAGGCCGAACAGGGTCTCCGATATCCGTTCCATCGGATCCAGCACCTTGCCGAACCGGGAATCTGAATCCTCTGACATCATGGTTTGCCGCCCTCAGGTCTGCGCGCGTTATTGTCGGTTTGCCGGACGTGGGGGACATTTTTTCACACGCGATAAGGTTTTCGCCGATGCGAGACCCTGCGAAGGGTTCCCTGTGCGACTGGATACGCGAGGAGAACTCGGTCCAGACGCTTGATCTAGATCAATTTTCCGGATGCAGCACATCGCAATCCCAATCCTTCGAAGATCGGATATCTCGGCCCGTTGAGTTTGAGCATGAGCTGGGGTTAGCTTGACCGCTGCGCATCATGGGCTTGTCAGTATTTCCAGATGTCTTCTCAGCACGAAGCAGCCGCAGAGGCCCCTGATCCGGCCACGACACGCTCGGCCTGGGCGCCGTTCGCAAGCCGTGCATTTTTCTGGCTGTGGCTGGCCAATACAATCTCAGCGCTCGGGACCTGGATCCAGAACGCCGCCAGCGCGTGGATCATGACGGACCTTGCGCCAAGCCCGATGATGGTCAGCCTCGTCCAGGCGGCGGCGCAGTTGCCGGTGCTTCTTCTCGCCCTCCCCGCCGGAGCCCTCGCCGACTTGATGGACCGCAGGCGCCATTTGATCCTGACCAACATGCTGATGCTGGCGGCGTCCGCGATCCTCGCGGTTGTTGCGGCGCTGGGACGCGTTGATGCCACGATGCTGCTGTCGTTGACCATGCTGCTGGCGGTCGGCGCCGCCTTGAATGGTCCTGCTTGGTCGGCTTCCGTGCCTCTGACGGTCCCGCGCCGGTCGCTGACACAAGCGCTGGTTCTCAACGCGGTTGGCTTCAATATCGCCCGCGCTATCGGTCCCGCGCTGGGCGGGCTGATCCTGGCCGTGTTCGGTGCGACAATCGCTTTCGCAGCCAACGCGGCGTCGTTCGCCTTTGTTGGACTCGTCGTCGCTTTCCTGCTCGCGTTCCCGCGTACGCAGGCGGCAAACAGCGTCCCGCCCGAACGATTCCACTCGGCGATGCGCATCGGGCTCGCCTATGCGTTGGCCGAACCGGTCGTGCGCAGCGCCCTGCTCCGCTCCGCGGCGTTCTTCGGCTGCGCAAGCGCGATCTGGGCGCTGCTGCCATTGTACGTGCGGCAGGTGCTGGGGCTCTCGTCAGCGTCGTTTGGCCTGATGATGGGCCTGATCGGCGCCGGCGCAGTGTTGGGCGGCTTGATCATGCCCCCGCTGAGCAAATTGTTGTCACGCAACAACCTGATCATGCTGGCCGGCGCGACGTGCGGCCTTGCGTTGGTTCCGCTTGCTGTCATTCCCAGCACCGTGACCGCATACGCAGCCCTGCTGGTGTTCGGTATCGGTTGGATTGTCGGCGCCTCGAACCTGCAGGCAACGGCGCAGTTAGCGACGGCGCCATGGGTTCGCGCTCGCGTGTTGGCGCTCTTTCAAGCGGTGTTCAATGGCGGCATGGGACTCGGCGCGATCTTCTGGGGTTGGCTCGGGGACAGCATGGGGCTGACGGAAACGATCCTCGCCGCCGGCCTTGCCGGCTGCGTGATCGCGTTTCTGACGCGGGCCATCCAGCTGCCGGCCGAGATCGGCGATCCATCGGCGCCGGCCATAGCTGTTCCGCATCCCCTGTCGATCGCCGAAGAAATGGCGCCGCTGCTGCGCAGCGCCCGGCATCGGCTGCTGGTCGCGATCAGCTACCAGGTCGACCCGGCCGACGCCGCTTCGTTTCGCGCCGCCATGGCAGACGTGCGGCTGTCCCGATATCGCGACGGCGCGGCGGGCTGGGCGCTGTCCCGTGACGTGGGCGATCCCACGCACTGGGTGGAGACATTTCGCGCCCGCGACTGGCATGAATTGCAGCGAGGGATCGATCGCCACAATCTGGCAGACAGCGAAGCCGTCGTTCGCGCCCGCGCCTACCATCTCGGCGCGGAGCCACCCCGCGTGACCCTGCTGATGCAAGAACCGAGGACGTGACGCGCGCAGCCGGCACGGCCACTTTGGAGTTCAGTTTCCCATGCCACTAACCGGTGGAGGCGAACATGAGCGGAATGGAGTACACCAAGGAAAACGCGAAACGGCTCGAAAAGATCTATCTCACCAGCGACGTGAAGGCGCAACGCGCCGAGATAATCCGGCAACTCAATTTGTCGCCTGGTGAGAGCGTTCTGGATATCGGATGCGGTCCAGGTTACCTCTGCGAGAGAATGGCGGAAATCGTTGGCCGATCTGGCGCTGTTGTCGGCATCGACATCTCAACCGATCTAATAGCCCTCTGCAATCGGCAGAAAGCTTCTGCGTGGATTTCGTACGCCATCGGCGACGCGACCAGGCTAAATCAGCCAGACGCGTCGTTCAACGTCGTTGTATGTACGCAAGTTGCCGAGTACGTGCCTGATGTTGATCGCGTCCTTCTGGAGGCGTTTCGCGTCCTGAAGCCAGGCGGCCGAACGATCTTTGTCGCAACGGATTGGGACGCAGTTGTCTGGCATTCCGAAAATCCAGAACGTATGGCCTCCGTCATGAGGTCATGGGAAGCGCATTGTGCTCACCCGCGCCTTCCAAGGTCCATGGCATCCAGGTTGGCCGGCGCAGGATTTCACCTCGACGGCGCATCCGTCTTTCCGATCCTCAATTTACGATGCGATGATGATAACTACAGCAAGGGACTGGCCGAGGGCATACAGAATTTCGTGCGAAACAGGAACGACGTTTCGGCCGAACAATTGGACGAATGGCACCGCGAATTCGAGCGTCTGAGCGAAACAGGAACATACTTCTTCAGTACCAACCGGTATATCTTCAGAGCGTCGAGACCCGCTGCGCAGACCCGTTGATGTGACGGCTTTCGTACGTTCGAGGCATGCCGCGGAGCATCGCCTTGGAGGAGCGGCCCGGCCCACACCGTACTCATTGCCGGCTCACTTTTCGGCCGACTGAAAGAAAACTGTAGCCCTGCGTACCCTGGCTCGTGGTCATGATCGCCTCAATAACGGGCTCGTCCATCTTTTCCGGCGAGGACCAATCGACGACGAAATTTGCGGTCAGGCCACCGCGGGTATCTTCCTTCGGGATCACGATCTCGATTGCGGCGTAAGGTCTTATCGCAATCGGCCGCGGCAGGTACTTCTCAATCGGCTGTCCTGCGGCATTGAAGTATTCAATTCGCTCTATGACGAGAGGTGATTTTTCCGAGACGTTGTGAACTGCAAGGGTCACCGCCAGATCAAGTCCGAGTCCTCCGCCTCCGATCGACAGGCTTGAATACGCGGGAATGTAAACCCTTCCCCGGACGATTGAGGATTTGCCCGGCAGTTCGGTCAAGGACTCCGCAAACCGCAAAAGATGGCTTGGAACAGCAGGCTGGGCTCGCACTCCGGCGGCCGCAAAGAGTAGTGTTATCAAGATGACTACCGTTCTCATTTTTCATCCTCTCGCACGGGGATTTCCAACAGGCGACCCGCTCAGGAGTGGCGGCTTTCGGCTTCGAGGCGCACAAGGCGAATGAGCAACGCCGCCGGGGAAGCAAGATGTTGATCGCGGGTTTCCCTTGCACTCATCGGCGTCCTCCGACAGCGAGAAGCGAAACGATTCTGAGACCGGCCTTCCAGTCAGATTTGCGGGGCTCATGCGCTGGAAAACCAAGTGAAAGAATACCGCCAGCCGCGTTGATCCATGTCAAAGGAGCGTATTTGAATCAGGCGAGACAATCGCTCCCCTCCCAGGTTGGAGCGCGCCGTCACTGAGGCTCTGTCATGGGTTTTCTACAGACCGTCTTGCACTGGTTTGCCTGGGCCTTCTTTCTCAGCGAGTGGACGATCCGGCTGGTCATGCTTGCAGTCGTGCCCTTCAGGCGCACGCCGGCAGCAGCAAAAGGCTGGTTGCTGTTGATCTTTTTCGAGCCCTGGATCGGCGTGTTGCTCTACGCCATGATTGGGCGACCGAGGATGCCTCGATCACGTATCGAGCAAATGGCTAGGCTGCCCCAGGCCTTGGCCAAGGTTCGCGAGCGCGTGCTTAAGCATCCAAATATCTTCCATCCTGAACTGTCGCCAGGCTTCGAGTGGACGGGTTATCTGGCAGAACGGCTGGGTCGCATGCCGTCTTTTGACGGAAACGCGGCCGAGATCATGGTGGATTACGATACCATTCTGGTTCGGCTAGCGGCGGACATCGATCGCGCCACGAACCATGTCCACTTGCAGTACTTCCTGTTCAAGGCCGATAGCGCAACAGCCCCGGTGATTGCGGCACTTGGCCGAGCGGTCGAGCGAGGCGTGGTTTGCCGGGTGCTCGTGGATGCAGTGGGCTCTCGCTCGGGCCTACCCGTTCTGTTACCTAAATTGACTGCACTGGGAATCGACGTCAGGGAAATGCTCCCCGTCGGCCTCTTCCGTTCCAAGCGAGCGCGCCTGGATCTGCGCAACCATCGAAAGATCGCGATCATAGACGGCCGGGTCGCCTTCACCGGATCGCAAAATCTGGTCGCCTCCGATTTCATCGCAGGAATCAATTACGAAGAACTCGTCCTGCGCCTCACCGGGCCGGTCGTTTTGCAGCTGCAATACATCTTCGCCACCGACTGGTTCCTGGAAACCGACGAGATACTCGAGAGCAAGAAGATTTTTCCCGATCCTGAAATCACAGGATTGATCCCCATCCAGGCGCTCGCGAGCGGGCCGGATTTTCCGACCCAGAACAACCAGCGCTTCATCGTTGCTTTGATCTACGCTGCTCGCAAACAGATCAAGATCACCACGCCGTATTTCATTCCTGACGAGCCGATGCTTCAGGCCTTACAAACCGCCGCGCTTCGCGGCGTGGACGTTCATCTCATCGTTTCCGAAGCGGGCGATCAGGTGCTCGTGTCGTGGGCCCAGAAGTCGTATTACAAGGAGCTGCTTGAGGCGGGGATCAAGGTCCATCTCTACCAAAAGAGCTTTCTTCACGCCAAGTTCCTGACCATCGACGATCACATTGGCCTGGTTGGCACGAGCAACATGGACATCCGTTCGTTCGTCCTCAATGCCGAACACATCCTCGTAATACACGATCCGGACATGACAAGCCGGTTGAAATCGGAACAGCAGCGCTACATCGGCAATTGTCGTTCGCTCGATTTGCAGCAATGGCAGCAGCGCCCATACAGGATCAAACTTGCAGAGCATCTGGCCCGCCTGGCGAGCCCCCTGTTGTGACAAATGGGACGTAGCTGCCCGAGCGCTGCGGCGATGTCTCATGCCCGGACCGACATAACCACGATCGACGTTGAGGTAAATTTCCGAATGCAGCCGTCGCGCATCAAGGCGCTGGGGATTGCGAATAGGCGAGGCGCGGCTGGCTAAGACAGGTCGGTTATCACTATTCGATCTTGGCGATCCCCGCCTTGGTGATGATGTCGCGATATTTCACCACCTCGTCCGTCATGAAAGTCCTGGCCTTGTCGAGATCGAGCCCGATCGGTACGGCGCCGATCTCTTCAAACCTGGCCCGTACCGCGGGTTCGCCCAGCGCTTCGTTCAGGGCGGCGTTCAAGCGTTCCAGAATATCTTTCGGCACGCCGGCGGGCGCGCCCAGACCGAACCAGCCGTCGAACTTGTATTGCGACAGGCCCGCTTGCGCCGTCGTCATCGTATTGGGCAGCGCAGGCAGCCGCGCATCTCCCGCGACCGCAAGCGCGACAGCCCCGTTGGCCCCCAGCGGCCCCGACACGTTCGGGTACCAGGCAAAGCCGAGCTGCACGGTGCCGGCGATCAGGTCCGGCCCGAACTGCGCGATGTTGCGATAAGGGACGTGGGTGAGTTTCACGTTGGCGACCTGGGCGAAATATTCTCCCGCCAGATGCTGCGACGAGCCGATTCCAACCGATCCGTAGTTCAACGCGCCCGGCTCTTTCTTCGCACGATCGATCAAACCCGCGATCGTGGTGACGCCAAGCTGCTTGCTCGCCGTGACCACGATGGTGAAGCTCGCGAACGGCGAGATCAGGACGATTTCCTTTTGCGGATCGTAGCCAAGCTCCTTGTAGAGCGTCAGATTGGCGGCCAGTGGACCCGAGGCCGCGCCGACCAGCGTATATCCATCGGGAGCAGCCTTGGCGGCCAGCGCGGTGCCGAGATTTCCGCCGGCGCCCGGCTTGTTTTCCACCACGATCGGCTGCCCGAGGATCGCCGCCATCTTGTTGAAAAGAACCCGGCTTACCACGTCGCTGGCGCTGCCGCCGGCAAACGGCATGATCACCGTAATCGGCCGGTTGGGAAAGTTCTGCGCAACTGCGGCATCGGACACCAAAGCGGCCGCCCCCCACAATGCAAGCGCCCACCATCTGCTGAATTTCATGTTCCTGCCTGAATATGAATCCGCGCCGTTGCGCGGGCGCTGAAATTATTCTGAATTCGGTCAGACGCTTTTGCGCAATTCAACTTCGGCGTCGTAACCGTAGAGCCGCTCCTGTTCCGGCGGAAACGTTGCCGTCTCGGGGATCCGGTTGGTACGCATGCGGTCGTTGCGCGCCCTGATCGCTGCGATGTCGTTCATCTGATAAAGCTCCTCCTCGCGCCGTGCGAGGCCCTGCATCCATGAGGTACGCGGCAGCCGCATACTGACAAAGCGCGCGAGCGCATCGAGCGGCCGGTCCTGCGCTTCGGCGATGCAGCCAGCCAATACATAGGCGTCCTCGATGCTCTGGGCGCCGCCCTGCGCATAGAACGGCATCATCGGATGCGCGGCGTCGCCCATCAGCACGACACGACCGACCTGCCAGTCCGGCAGGGGTTCCCGGTCGTACAAAGCCTGGCGCAGAACTTTCGGCGTCTCCGCGATGATCGTTCTGATGGTCGAATTCCAGCCGTCATATTCGGCCAGCGCATCCTCGTTCCGGCCTTCCGCCAGCCAGGATTCCTGCGCGGGCTGCGATGAGCGGCTGATCCCGATCCAGTTGAATGTCTTGCCGGCCGAGACATAGTACTGGACGATGCTGCGGTTCGGCCCCATCCAGACGCCGACGACGCTACCAAGATCGAGATGCGCTACGCGTTCGGCAGGCACCAGGCCGCGCCACGCCACGTTGCCCGTGTAACGCGGCAGTTCCTTGCCGAATAATTGCGCGCGCACGGTCGAGTGAATTCCGTCGGCGCCGATAAGAATGTCGCCCTGCGCAACCGACCCGTCAGCCAGTGTCAGCGTGACACCGTTTTGATCCTGATCAACGCGCTCGACCCGCGAGCCAAGGCGGAACCCGTGATCGCCGAGCCCACTCAAGAGAACCTCGAGCAACTCGGCCCGATGGGCAGCATAGTAAGGCGAGCCAAAATGAGCCTCGGCTTTCTGCCCGAGCGGCGTGTAATAGAGCCGCTCTCCAGTGTCCCAGCCGCGATAATCGCGGCCCTCCGGATAGGTAGCCACGCGCCTGAGCGCCTCGCCAAGCCCAAGCTTGAGCAGGATACGCGCGGCATTTGAAGAGACCTGGAGTCCGGCGCCGACCTGGCTGAACGCAGCGGCCTGTTCGAACAGTTGCACGTCGATGCCGCGTTGGCGCAGCGCCAGCATCGCGGTGATGCCGCCGATGCCGCCGCCGGCGATGAGAACCTTCAAACGAGCCATTAACGCGTCCTCCCGACGGCTTAAAAGTTTCTTAGGCAGCATTGTGCCGCTTTTTCGTTAGTCATCAACCGTCGATTTTCCACGAAGCGGAACGCATCCGGCTTGACCGTGATCGGCGGCCCGTGAGCGCTAGCGGACACCGTGCCGCAACGCCAGACGGCGCGTTCTGCGCTACTTGTGACCGCGATCGGTCTTCGCGGCCGGACGCAAGACAAAAAATAAAAACGAATACCAGGGGCAGGAAAATGAAGAAGCTGACGCGGCGGACGTTCGTGACTGGTTCGGCGGCGCTGTTGTGCGCGCCGGCTGCAAGGACCGAGGCGCAATCTTCGTGGCCGGCACGACCGATCCGAATCGTCGTGCCATACCCGGCCGGCGGCCAGACAGACGGTATCGCGCGGGCATTCGGCGACTACCTTGCACGGCAGTTGGGAAAACCGACCATTATCGAAAACAAGGCCGGCGCAGGTGGCGTCATCGGCGTGACGGATGCGAAACGCGCGGAGCCGGATGGCACCACCATCCTGTGCACGATTTCTTCGTCGCTCATCCAGAACCGCGTCACGGTGAAGGACCTTCCCTACGACCCTGAAAAAGACTTCATCTATCTGACGATGGTCAGCGGCGCTGGCGGCCCGGTGGTCGCGGCGAAGAAGACAGGAGCAAAGGACCTTCGCGAGTTCATCGAATATGCAAAGAAGGTCGGCAGCCTGAACTGGGGATCATACGGCGTGGGCTCGACGCCGCACGTCCTCATCGAGACGATCGCGAAGCAATACGGCATCAAATTTCAAGTCATCCAGTACCGCGGCGAGGCGCCGATGTGGAATGACATCGCGGGACAGACGCTTGACGGCGCCGCAGGAAGCTATGCCGCGGCAGCACCCGTCATTCAGGCCGGAACTGGAAACCTGATCGGCGTGGTAGGCAGCCGCCTGGCACCGTATCCGGACACGCCTACCATGACCGAGCAAGGCGCCGTCGGCGACTTCTACGACCTGCGTGCCTTCACCACCTTCGCTGTACCGACCGGCACGCCACAGGAGATCGTCCAGCGGCTCTCGCCGATACTGATCCAGGCGGGATCAGACCCCAAGGTTCAGCAGATGCTGAACAACTTTCTGCTGTCTTCCCCGGCCGATTTCGAAACGACAGCGCGCATCTTCAAGCGCGACAGCGATGTGATGCTGCGCATCCTGCGCGATCTCGGCGTCAAGCCATCGGAGTAATAAGCTGGTGGTCGACCAGAGGTTGGGGCGCCGCCCTAATAGCGGCGGCCGCCCACCGAGAATGACGAGGCACCGGGCAGCGAATTGATCTCGCTGTCGATCCGCCCGTTCTGCTGGATGACGCCTACGCCGAGCGACAGGCTGAGATTGGACGTCGGTTGGAATTCGACACCGGCATACGCGCTGGAAACGGGCAGCGTGCCCGACTTCGAGTCGAACGGTGCGAATGCGTTGCTCCCGATCCCGGCATTGTATTTCAGCGTGTCGAAACCGGCAAAGAAAGTGACGGGCGGTCCGCCGGCGTTCTTCAGGCTGTAGCCGAACTGCGTGCCTTCGCTGTAGATCGATCCGAAGCCGCCGAACGCGCTCTGGCCAAAGCTGCTGAAGCCCATGGTGTTGCGCTGACTGCCGACAAAAAAACCGTTCGAGAAATTATAGCGGGCGTAGGCAGAGCCGTTTCCGAGATCGCGGAAGTCGAAGCTCGGAAAGGCGCCGTAAGCGTTGGCGTTCTCGCCGGCATCGCCGCTGAAACCCATCGGCCAGCCCGGGATCCAGTAATTGACAGGCGAAGCCTGCGCATGGGCCGCCGGCGCGCCCAGGCACAGCATCGCTGCGACCATTGCAAGACCGAATCTGCGTGAGAACATCGACATCCGCGTGACCACCCGACTGCGTCGCGATTATACGCAGGGCAGGCCCGAAACGCCAGAGCGGCGCGATGCGCGGTTCCACCGTTTGCGACGCCATATCGAGGCGGTTGCAGTCCGATCCTCCCGGATCAGACTGCAATGTCGGACGCGGCGTTATGCCGCCTTGGTGGTGAGCGTGACGTCCGTCGGCAACCCCTCCTCGATCGGCAGCGCCGGATCGCGCGACCATTCGTTCCAGGAACCGAAATACATCCGCACATCCTTTACGCCGGCGTTCTTCAGCGCCAGGAACGTGTTCGACGCGCGCGCCCCCTTGAAGCAGTAGAGATAGACCGGTGTGTTCTGCGTGATGCCGACGGTGGCGCATTCCGCCAGGATCTCGTTTTTGGACTTGAAGCGCGGCCCTTCTGCGGTCGGCTTCATCATGCGGTACCATTCCAGCCACACCGCGCCGGGAATGCGGCCCTTGCGCGGGCAGAAATCCTTGCCGTAAGGCGAAGAGCTTTCGCCGATCCACTCGTCGATATCGCGCACGTCAAGCAACGCGATGCCGGGCTTGCCGACCGCGGCAAGCATGGTCTTCGCATCGATCAGGATATCGCCCGCTTCCGGCACGATCGAGAAAGACGCCTTCACCGGCGACGGCGCCTCCGTGGTGACAGGCAGGCCCGCCGCGGCCCAGGCGTCGTAGCCGCCATGCAGCACCTTGACCTTGGGATAGCCCAGCATGGTGAGCAGGTAATAGCCGCGGCAGGACTGGCCGAAGCCGGAATTCATCGACTGCTCGTAGATAACAGCGGTTTCCTTGCCCGAGAGTCCGGCCGCGCCGAACGCATCGGCGAATTTCGTCTTCAGCTCCTGCATGCCTTCCGGCGTCGAGGTCGCCAGGTAAGTGAAGATTTCGTGGACATTGACGGCGCCGGGGAGATGCCCCGCGCCATAGGCTTCGGGATTGCGGGTGTCGATGATGACGCACGGCTCTTTCTTGAGGAATTCCGCGAGTTCGCCGGCAGTAATCAGAACGTCCGTCATGGCAGGCCTCTCCTGTTTTGTGGTTGCTGGTTGGTCGGTCGGAAATTCCTTCAGTGCTCGTCGCCGGCCAGCATCTTGCGAAGCTGCTTGGTGGCGGGAGTGACGATGGCGACGAAATAGGCTTCGCGGAGCCGGCGCTGGGCGCGATGGCTCTTGAGGTAGCCGCGCGCGCCGCAATGGAGCATCGCCGCATGCGCCGCCGCGACGCTGGCGTCGCCAATCCGCAGCCGCAGCGCGATGACGCGCCGCCAATAGCTGTCATCGGAATTATAGGGATCGCACGCCAGCCCCATCGCTTCCTTCTCGAACTCGGCATGCAGTTCG
>Ga0268266_10003120_pt1 | contig 16858 bp, 15 predicted proteins | sample KBSS13metaG_FD_190356 | JGI IMG/M metagenome (GOLD analysis project Ga0268266, IMG submission 190356) | Switchgrass rhizosphere microbial communities from Kellogg Biological Station, Michigan, USA - KBS S1-3 metaG (SPAdes) (version 2) | ecosystem: Host-associated > Plants > Roots > Rhizosphere...
TTGTCGCGCTCCTAATGGTCGACGGGCGAAGTACAGGTAGGCGCGGCTCCCTCCTACCCAAGATGACGACGATCCTGGCCAGGAGCGGGGCGATCCTGCTCAGGATTGTCGCGCTCCTAATGGTCAATGAGCGAAGTACAGGCAGGCGCGGCTCCCTCCTACCCAGGATCACGACGATCCTGGCCAGGAGCGGGGCGATCCTGCCCAGGATGAGCGAAGTAAAGACAGGCGCTCGCTCGGTTTACAGGTCACTTGTTACCCTGCGGACATGGATGGTTGAAGTCCACGCCCAAATAGGTGCCAGCCAACTGCGTGAAGCATCCTGGGATCTCAAGAGGGTAAAGCGGCTCTACGGGAGAGTGCGTCTGGCCTTGTTGAGGCGTTCGGAGTAGGATTGGAGCAGTCCCGGAAGAGGAGAAGCTGCATACAATATCGCAATGTCTCCTTAAGAGCGGCCAACCCCGGCGGGCGAGCGGTGCCGCCGCTCACCTTCTGCGGCGTTGTGCGCTATCAACGCTGAACAGTGCTTCTAGGGATATGGTTACATGGCCTTCTTGAGGTTTGTCACATCGGAACTTCATCGGGACTCCGGCGTCAAGAGCGGGCTCTTCAGCGCCGCATATGCATTGCGCGATTCGGACACTGTCTCCGAAGTTGATCGTCATTCCCTGAGGGAATTGTTGACGTGGTTTGAAAGTCACCTATCTATGCCCGATAGGTTCAACCGCTCGTCCTCAAAGGGATACTATCGACGAGCCACCAAAGGGATAGCATGGTTTCGTGACACCGCGACGGAGCACATTTCGCGGATGCAGGATATGAAACGCATCGTGGAAGCCAACGGATACTCCGTGGGGCTTGTGCGAGCGGATCGTGTGGGCTACGTCATCTATGAAGATGAGGTTCAAGTCGTTGCAGAGCCGTTCGCCGACACCCCGACAAGCGCGTAATGAGGAGAAGTCCCGAGGGGACTTGGGCCTCCTCGGTATTTTAGAACAGACAAAGAAGAAGCGGCCGAGAATCGTCCACGCGTCCAGCTTCAAGCTGCCGGACTCGTAAAAAGGGCGGCCTGCCCGGCCGCCCTTGTTCTCAATGCACAAGCAGGTTTGGCCCAACAGCTAAGGACAATACGTTCTTTCACCACAGCCGGTGCCCCATATCGGAACCGAGCAGTGCTGTTTGCCAGTGCTCGGATCCGTGTGGCAGGTTTCGCTCGCGCATGGATCACATGTCGCATAGTAGGAGTTGTACTTCGACCTGAAAGGGTCCGGCGACGAGCCCGCCAAGAAGTTCGAGGTGCTGGGAAGCAGAGTATCAGGGGTCAGGTCGCCGTTGGTGTCGACGATCACGGGGCCCATTCTCTTCTCCCGCGCTCCCGCTCCCGGCTGGAATCTCCACGGCAGGGGGATGGCCGGGAAGGTGAAGTCGGCTGCGAGCTCCAACTTCTGCGCGGCCTTGTTCCTTGCGGGCTTCACGGGAATGAAGGTCACGCGCGTGTTGACCGCGAGAGGGGCGACGAAGTTTCCGCCGCCCTCCTGGGTGCGGTAGATGTCCATCGTCGTTACGCGCTGCTTGCCACCCAGCGAGACATAGACGTGGAAGGCGCCGCAGGCGGTCTTGATGGGAACGAGGCTCACCAGCGACAGGGCCCGGAACTGGATGCGCGTCGTGGCGGTACCGTTGGCGTCGAAGACAGCGTCGTCGAGCCGCTCGATCACCGTGTCGGTGTCCGAGAGCTGACCCGGGGTGCCGGTAGTGAGCGGCAGGCCCTTGAACGCCACACGGCCGGTGAAGGGCTTGGAGCCCTTGCAGAAGAAGCCGGCGGGTATGGGACTTTGGGCAAAGTCGTAGAAGGTCTTGCCATCGCCCAGGGTCGCGAAGACGTCGATGCCGCGCTGGATGGTGGAATCAGCGGCCAAGGGAGAGACACTGAGAAGGAGCAAACACACGAGCGCTGCCAGGATGCCTCTGTTTCTCACAGTAATCCTCCTTGTCCCGAAGGACGTCCGGTCCGCGAGCACCCCATCATGCCCGGGCCTTCCCATACTGAAGAAGGTGCAGGAAGGAGCTTTGAGTGAGCCCATGGCTAAGTGGTACCCAACCAGGTGCCAGTCCAGACGATCTGCCGCTCGAAGCGATTGGCAAGCTGATCGCGGCGATTTCGAGCGAGAAGTGGATCGAGATGTATGAACAATCGCGATTGATGACCAAGGCGGGGCAGGCGCAGGCACTTCTCCAGCGGGCTCCATCCTAGGCCAGGGCCCACTTTAGTTTCTGGGACGGCACCGCCAGACCAGCGGAGCGGGTGATGGCGAGCTGGATAGGTTTCTTCTGAAACTGGTCCTGGACGTTCCGCGCGAGGTGGTATTCCTTGGAGGTGATGCGGTAAATCGTGAGGTGATCGTCCGGATTGATGATCTCGTAGGTCTTGCCACCGTGCGTTTTGAGGCAGGGGACGCCGAAATGCCGGGGCTCCCAGACCTGGACGCGCTCCTCGGTGTCAAACTGATCCTGGAGGGAGACCGTCACGTCGGGCACCGGAGCTTCGAGGACCCGATAGCACTTGTAGTGGTCCAGATCTTTGGGAAAATCGATGCCCACCTCCATCTTGTGCGCGGGAACGAGCAGGAAGCTCACGGCACCGATGCGGATCTCCTGCCGGCCGAACTGGTTCTCCAGGACCACCTGGCGGGGCGGATCGGGGCGGGTCGCCGCGATGTCATAGGCGGTGAGGTGGTGGTTTCGGTTCTTGATGCCTTCGCCATTTTTGCTCACCGGGTTCGCGAACTGCTGGAGTTGGCCGAGCGCGAAGGGCCGTTCCATGGCATCGAATTGCCCCTTGAGGTATGGACTGCCGGGTGTTGAATAGGGCTGGATTTCGTACAGCTTGAAGTGATCCAATCGGAATTCCATGGCGCTTCCTTTCTTCTGCCGGGCAGAAAGTTGTATTCAAGGAAAGACGGCACCGTGGAGTGTATACCCGCTGGCACTTCTCCCGGGACAGGATAAAATCCCCCTATGGGTCACGATCTCAGCCGCCGGGCTTTCCTAAAGGGGGGCCTCTTCGCCACCGCGGCCCTCGCCGCCACGCCGCTCCGGGCGTCCTTCGAGCCTCCCGCCGCCGGCCCAAGGCGGCGGGTGCTCGTCGTGGGCGCCGGGCTGGCCGGCCTCGCCGCGGCCTATGAGCTCACCCAGGCCGGCCACGAGGTCACCGTGCTCGAGGCCCGCGGCCGGGCGGGCGGCAGGGTGCGGACCCTCCGCGAGCCTTTCGCCGACGGCCTCTACGTCGAGGCCGGGGCGGCGACCGTCCCCGACACACACGATTTGACGATCCACTACGCCCGGCTCTGCGACCTCCCCCTCGATCCCATCCCGCATTCCCCGGGCGCGATCCTCTATCAGGTGCGCGGCCGGCGGATCGTCGAGAGCGCGGAGACCCCCTTGCCTTTCGATCTGACGCCCGAGGAGAAGACCCTGGGCCGGCGCGGAATCCGGGAGCGCTACCTCCAGCCTCTCCTTCTTCAGGTCGGGGATACCGCCGCTCCGGGGTGGCCCGGGCCGGAGCTCGCGGAGCTCGACCGGGTCTCCTTCGCCGAGCTCCTGAGGAGCCGCGGCGCCTCGCCGGGCGCCGTCTCCCTCCTTCGCATGGGCTTCCCCGATCTCCTGGGCGACGGCGCCGACGCGGTCTCGGCGCTCGATCTCCTCCGCGAGGCGGCCCAGCGGGCGGCCACGAAGCAGTCTTTCGCCGTGCGCGGGGGGACCGACCGGCTCCCCCTGGCCCTCGCCGCGCGCCTCACGGACCGTATCCAGTACGGCTCGCCGGTCGTCCGCATCGAGCAGGACGCGGCCGCGGTACGAGCGGTCGTCAAGACCGGGGACACTCACCGCACGCTCAGCGCCGATCACCTCATCTGCACGGTGCCCTTCCCGGTCCTCCGGAGCATCGAGATCGTGCCGCCGCTCCCGGCCGAGAAGCGGCGGGCGATCTCGGAGCTCCAGTTGACCTCGGTGGCCCGGTTCTTCCTCCAGACCCGGAGCCGTTTCTGGGAGCCCCAGGGGCTCTCCGGGCTGGTCCTGACCGACCGGCCGTGGAGCGTCTTCCCGCGCACTCCGGACCCCGCCTCCCGCCGTGGCATTCTCGAATCGTACTCGGCGGGAGTCGAAGCCCGCCGGATCGCGAAGAGCCGGGAGAGCCCTCTGCTCCTGGCGGTCCGTGAGGCCGCGGCGGTCCTCCCCGAGTTGCCGGACCAGTTCGAGGGTGGAGCCGCGAAGCTCTGGGATGAGGACGAGTGGGCGCGCGGCGCCTACACCTGGTTCAAGCCCGGCCAGATGCGCTCCCTCCTCCCCCTGATCGGCCGCAGCGAAGGCCGCTTGCTCTTCGCCGGCGAGCACGCCTCCGACCACCCCGGCTGGATGCAGGGAGCCCTGGCCTCGGGGGTGCGGGCGGCGCGGGAGGTGATGGCGGGGCGGGCGGGGACCTGAAACTTCCGCCCGTTCCAGGCGTATCTGGCTCACCAAAGAGGGGGATCCTGCGCATGCGCAACGCGACGCTCGCCATTCTGTTGACCCTGTTCGTCTCGACCACCGCCGCCGTCCGCGCTGACGACGCCCCTAAGGGGGACAAACCGCCGGGCGACAAGGCCATGGCGGCGCCGGCGCCAGCACGCAAGTTCGTCACCCACCACCGCTTCACCGCCGGCGGGGCGGACATCCCGTATTCCGCCATAGCGGAGGACATCGACCTCAAGGACCGCGACGGCAAGCCCACGGCGCGCTTCTTCACGATCTCCTATCTGGCGGAGGGTGTGAAACGGCAGGAGGACCGGCCGATCACGTTCTTCTTCAACGGCGGGCCGGGCTCCTCCTCGGTCTGGCTGCACCTCGGTTTCGTCGGCCCCAAGCGCATCGACATCCCGAGTGACGCGCAGGACCCGGGCGCGCCGCCCTACCGGCTCAAGGACAACCCGTCGAGCCTGCTGCGCTTCACCGACCTCGTCGAGGTCGACCCGATCGGCACCGGCTTCAGCCGCGCGCTCGGCGAGAAGAAGGACGCCGACTTCTGGGGCTACGACGAGGACGCCGACTCCGTCGCCGACTTCATCCGCGCCTTCCTCACCGTGCACGACCGCTGGAACTCGCCCAAGTACGTCCTCGGCGAGAGCTATGGCGGCATCCGCGGCTCGATGCTGGTACCGCGGCTCCAGGGGGAGATGAACATCGGCCTCAACGGCGTGATCCTCATCTCGCCGGCCATCAACATGGGCGCCCTGCCCTTCTCCACCGGCGGCAACGATCTCACCTACGCCACGCACCTGCCGACGCTCGCCGCGACGGCGTGGTACCACAAGAAGCTTCCGGATTCCTGGCCGAGCCTGCAGGCGCTGCTCACCGAGGCCGAGCAGTTCGCCTCCGGCGAGTACCTGCAGGCCCTCTTCCGCGGCGACTCGCTCCCGGAGGCGGAGAAGGGGCGGATCGCCGACAAGCTGCACCGCTACACGGGCGTGTCCAGGCAGTACATCCTCAACAGCAACCTGCGCCTCTACGCGCCCCGCTTCGCCAAGGAGCTGCTGCGCGACCAGGGGATGGCTACCGGCTTCCTCGACAGCCGTTACGCGCAGAAGGAGCTCGACAACGCATCGGATTTCCCCAACAGCGACCCGTTCAGCGCCAAGACGGGGCCGATCTACGTCTCGCTGTTTCACCAGTACCTGCGCAATGATCTCGGCGCCGACATCCAGGAGCCCTACCTGCCGCAGAACGGCGAGGCCAACGAGAGCTGGAAGCGGCCGAAGAACGCGACCGCCGCCTTCGCCGGCTTCGTCGACGTCACCGGCGACTTGGCGCAGGGCACCAAGGACAACGAGGCGCTGCGCGTGTTCACCGCCAGCGGCTACTACGACCTGGCGACGGCCTACTTCGCCAACGCCTACATGCTGCACCACAGCGGCGTCGACCCGGCGCGGATGACGATCCGCAACTACCCGGCAGGGCACATGATGTACCTCAACCAGGGCTCGCTCGAGCAACTGTCGAAAGACATCGGGGAGTTCATCCAGGGGAAGTGAAGGACATGGGCTCACCGCGGCCCGGCCGGCTCAACGTACGTAGCCAAGCGAGCGGAGCCCTTCGACCACGCTCTCGGGAAGCTCTTCCGTTCCCTGGACACGATGGCTCCGCTTCGCGTTTTCCCGGTCCTGCGCGGCGATCAGGCGCAGGAGGTCCCGCGCCCGCCCGGGCTCGCGGTCCGCGAGATTCCGGGTTTCGGCCGGATCCTGGGCCAGGTTGTAAAGCTCGCCGCTCCGGCTCCACCGGTTGTAGATGAGTTTCCATGCACCGGAGCGGACGGCGACTAGCGGTCCGAAGCTCCGGGGACGGAGGCTCCGGCTTACCAGCGCTTCGCTGAACACCGGGCGGCTCGGGTCCGCTCGTCCCGCGGTTGCTGCGAGGAGGCTTCTGCCTTGAAGCCTGGGAGGGATCTCCTGCTTCAGCAGCTCGAGGACCGTGGGATAGATGTCCGTGGTCTGTACGGGCACGGTCACGCGCCGGCCCGCGGCATTCTTTCCTGGCAGCACGAGCAGCAGCGGGACGTGCGTCAGCTCTTCGTAGAGGCCGGTGCCGTGCGTCCAGGAGCCGTGCTCCAGGAATGACTCCCCGTGATCGGCGGTGAGAAAGATCACAGTGTCGTCGAGGAACCCCTCTTTCGAAAGAGTATCCAGGAACCGGGCGAGATGGTCGTCGGTGTAGCGGATTTCGCCGTCGTACTGCCCGACGTAAGAGCCGAGATCCCGATAGCGGCGCGGCCTCTTGATGTCGGAAGGTTGTGATCTGTACTCCGCCTCTGTCAACGGCCGGCGCGGCTGGTCGAACATGCGGTCGTAGGGCGGCGGCGGGACGTACGGAGCATGCACGTCCCGGTAGTGGAGATAGGCAAAGAAAGGCTTTCCTCGATGGCCGCGGAGCCAGGCCAGGGTCTGATCATTGATCTTGCGCGCCGTCTCGAAATCCCGGGCCTTGGGGCCGGCCACCTGGAAGTCATCGTCGTAGAGATCGAAACCCTGATCGAAGTTGAACGAGCGGTGAAGCGAGGGGTTGGGCGCGAAGGCCACCGTGACGTAGCCGCGCTCCTTCAAGGTCTCGGCGAGCGTCTGGTACTCGTCGCTCAGCCTCTCCACCTGCCGGCCCTGGCTCAGGACGCCGTGCGCGCCCGGATAGACGGAAACGAAGATCGAGGGGACCGCGGCCCGCGTGTAGCTGGAAGGGCTGGTCGCGTTCGTGAACAGCACACCGCGCCGGGCGAGCCCGTCGATCGCCGGCGAGGTGGCGAGCCCGTACCCGTAGCATCCGAGATGATCGGGGCGCAGGGCGTCGATTACCAGGATGAGGACGTTCGGGTCGCGCTTCGCCTGGCACCCGGAGAGCCCGATGGCGCAGGCCAGGAGCAGGGCAAGGCCGGACTTCGGTCCCATCGCCCCATACTACAGGAACCTTTCAGGGCCTCCGGATGCGATATCCGACCCGGCACATGTGGCATATCCCGGGGATTCACGGTCTGCCCCGTTCATAGCACCCTTACAATAGGAGCCAGGACTCCGCCGCGCTCCATGGTGGAGCGCGAGCCCGCAAGGAGAACGGTCGATGAACAAAGCCGAAGTCATCCGCGCCTGGAAAGACCCTCTCTATCGCGCCAGCCTGACCACTGAGGAGCGGGACCGCCTGCCTCTCCATCCGTCCGGCCTCATGGAGCTCGACGACGAGCAGCTCAAATCGACCTCCGGATCGGCCCTGACCACCGCGCAGCAGTGCACCGAGTACACCTTCAACAATTTCAGGAGCTGCTGCCCGAAGTAGCCAGTCCCGTGCTCCCTTCCTGCAGGGGGCACGCGCCGTCTCGACCCTGCCCTGACGTCAGGACCAGCGCTCGACCTCGCCTCTGGATGCCGCGCGCTGGCCCTCGCCGAGCGGGCGCGATGGGCGGCGGCTTGGGGCCCCTCAGTACAGGATCTGGCAGGTGGCGTGGCAGGCGCTGGCGCAGGCGTTGCGGCAGATGGTGAGGCTGCCGGCGTTGGTCGAGCCGGTGCTGCCGGAGGCGCAGGTCCAGGTGCAGGTCGGGTTGTCTTCCGGGAAGTAGTAGCCACGGTTGATGGCGGCGGCCAGGGCGAGCGGCAGCAGGACGAAGAGGAGGGCCAGGAGCAGGACGATGCGGCGCATGGCGGGCGATCTCCCTCGAAGCCGGGAGGCGGCGGCATGCGCGCCCACGGTTCGAGCTCTGCCTAATGAGGTGCGCGCGCCGCGGAGGGGCGAGCCTCCGGCCTCTCCCCGGCGGCGAATGGGGGGCTCGCGCGCGATGCTACTATGCTCGCTCCCGTGCCGGGATGACCCACATCGCCAAGGGAGAGAGAGCATGAGCGGCATGACACCCGAGATGGAAACGCTGAAGACGCGCCTGAAAGCCACCTGGATGTCCGGCGACTATGCCCACTTTGCCAAGCCCATGGAACCCGGCGCGCTCGAGTTCCTCGAACGGATCGCCATCCCGCCGGGCACGGAGATGCTCGACGTCGGCTGCGGCGCGGGCCAGATCGCCATTCCCGCCGCGCGCGCCGGGGTTCGCGTGACGGGTGTCGATATCGCCGCCAACTCGATCGAGGAGGCGCGCGCACGCGCCGCCGCCGAGGGCCTGGACGCGCGATTCGAGGAAGCGGACGCCGAGATGCTGCCGTACGAGGACGCCTCATTCGAAGCCGTCGTCAGCCTTATCGGCGCGATGTTCGCGCCCCGGCCCGACCGGGTCGCCGCGGAATTCGTCCGTGTCTGCCGGCCCAAGGGGCGCATCATTATGGCCAACTGGACGCCGGAAGGATTCGTCGGCGAGCTGTTCAGGGCCATGGGAAAACACGTGCCCCCGCCGCCAATGATGCCGTCACCGCTGCTCTGGGGCAACGAGGCGACCGTCCGCGAACGTTTTCAAGACCATGTCTCCGAGCTCAAGCTCACCAAGCGCCAGTTCCCCTTCAAGTATGCGTTCGGCCCGGCCGAAGTCGTGGAGTTCTACCGGATGTACTACGGCCCGACGAATCGCGCCTTCGCGGGACTCGATTCCGACCGGCAGGCCGCGTTGCGCGAGGACCTCGAGCAACTGTGGACCCGGCACAACCGCGCCACGGACGGGACGACGCAGTACGGCGGCGAGTACCTCGAGGTGGTGGCGGTAAAGGCCTGACAGGGATTCTCCATGCCACGCTCGATATCCGTTGTCATGCTCGGCGCGACGGGCGCCGTGGGCGGCCATACCGCGCGGACTCTCGCGAGGTTGCCGGAGGTGACCCGGTTGTCCTTGCTCAGCAGGCGCCCGGCGGAGGGCCTGGCGGGCGGGGCGATCGAGCAGCACGTGATCGACATCTTCACTCCGTCCTCCTACCGGGATCTGCTGGCGGGACATGACACGGCCATCTGCACCCTCGGAGTGGGCGAGCCGTCGAAGATGAGCAAAGCCGAGTTCGTCAGGATCGATCGCGACGCGGTCCTGGACTTCGCCTCCGCCTGCAAGCAGGCCGGAGTCCGGCACTTCGAGCTCCTCGGCTCCGCGGGCGCCAGCTCCACGTCAGCCCTGTTCTATCTGCGCACGAAGGGGCAGTTGGAAGAGGGGCTGAAAGCACTAGGCTTCGAGCGCCTGAGCCTGTTCCAGCCCTCGATGATTCTGACTCCCACCAACCGGTATGGGCTGATGCAGGGGATCACGCTCGTCGTGTTCCCGTGGCTGGAACCGCTGCTCGTCGGCCCGTTGCGGAAGGCCCGCGGAATTCGTGTGGACCGGCTTGGCGAGGCCATCGCGATGAACGTTTTAACCGACGCACAGGGCGTGGAAACGCTTCACTGGGATGACTTCATGAGATTGACCCGTGGCGTCTCTTAGCTTGGAAAAGCCGACTTGTCGATGCCGGGGATGATCCTCAGCGCGTTCTTGTAATAAAGCTTTTTCAGCACCTCGTCCGGCAGGTCGAGCCCGTACATCTTCCAGAAGGCGTGGCGCTTGCGGTAGTAGTCGAAGTACTCGTCCCGCGTCTCCAGCACGCGGAAGTAGACGTGGTACTCCGAGGGCTCCCAGATATCCTTTCCGAACAGCACGCGGTCCTGGTACTTGATGAAGAACTCCCGCGCCGCGCGCGGCTGGCGGCCGATCTCGTGCAGCACGGCGCCGATCTCGGTGTAGACGTTCGGCATCTCGTCGAGGAGCTTGCCGAGGCGGCCGAGGTCGTTGCCGAGCCAGTCCAGGTGGGCGGCGATGAAGATCGTCTTCGGATGCTTGCGGAACAGGTTGTGCTGCTCCTCCATCGTGACCTCGAAGGAGGCGAAGCGGGGGTCGGTGCGCCGGCGGCTGGGGTATTGCTTGAGCTCCAGCCAGCGCTCGTTGTGGCGGTCCCAGGGGGACCAGAAAGGGGACGGCTCGCCGGTGTGGATGAGCACCGGGATGCCGAGCTCGGCGCACTTGTCCCAGACCGGATCGATGCGCGGATCGTCGGTGTGCACGCGCACGCCGTTCTTGTCGGTGACGAACATCCCCAGGTTCTTGAAGATCTTGAGCCCCTGGGCGCCGCCGACCTTGACGTCCTGCTCGAGCTGGCGGGCGGCGTTAGCGCCGAAGTCCGGCTCGTCGATCCGCTTGAAGTCGACGTTGGCGAACTCGGTGAAGCGCTTGGGATAGGGCCCCTTGAGGTTCCTGACCCCCTTGGCGAGGGTCTCCCCCCAGCCGCCGCTGAGGTTGTTCATCACCGCCATGTTCAGCCCGTCCATGTCGGCGACGAGCTTGTCCACCTGGGCGCGGGTCATCTCGTCGGCTTCCTGGTGGTTGTGGACGTCGATGAACGGGTACTTCGCCCGGGTCTTCGGATGCTCCGGCACCACCAGCGTGGACTTGGGCTCATAGTCCTCGAAGCTCATGACGACATCGTCGCCGGGCTTCGTGTCGGCAGCCGGTGCGGGGGCGGCGGCGGTCTGGCCTCCTCCCTGGGCGGGGAGCAGAACGAGGCAGAGCAGGCAGAGGAATCGCTTCATGGTCTGGATGTCCGATCGTGGAAGGCGGCCGTTGGCGGCGATAGTTTACTGTAGAGACAACTCCGCCGCCCGGGATTGAAATCCCGGGCGGCGAGGCGCTCCTTAGAGCGGGGAAGCACCGAAGTGGTAGACTGCCGTTCTTGATGAGAGCGAAACTCGCGCTCCTTGGCTTCTTTCTCTTCGCCTCCCAGGCCGTTGCGGACGCAAGGATTTCCCCGATCAAGATCGAGCTGGACGGCGGCCGGGTGCTCGCCTCGTTCACCCTGCGCGACGCCTTCAGCCCTCGCTTCTCGGAACGGGTGGACAGCGGCCTGCCGACCTCGATCCTCTATCGGTTCGTGCTCGACCGCGACCGCAAGCGCTGGTGGGACCAGCAGCTCCGCGAGGGCACGCTGGAGGTGGTGGCGATGTACGACGCGGTCGCCCGCGCCTACACGGTCCACTACAAGCTGGACGACAAGCTGATCGAGAGCCGCACGATTCGCGACCGCAAGAGCCTCGAGGAGGCGATGACCCGCGTCGAGCAGCTCCCGATCTTCTCCGTCGCCGGCCTCCCCCGGGAGTGGCGCCTGCTGATCAAGGTGGAGGCCGAGCTCGGCTCGCGGACGATCCTGTCCCTGATTCCGGTGACGATCAACACGGACTGGAAGGATTCGCCGAAGTTCCGCGCCCCGGGCATCCCCTGAGGCTTGGGGTTCAAATCCAATGGGCCTGCGCAAAAAGATTCTCCAGAACCGCAAGAACCACCGGCTGATCGGCTCGGGGCTGGTCGCCCTGATGCTGCTGTTCACCGGGTTCTTCTATCTCATCCAGCGCGGGCGCGACCTGCCGGGCGCGCTGCTGACCAACCGGGTGCTGCTGTTCGTCCTCTGGTACGTCAACGTCCTGCTGATCCTGGTCGTCCTGTTCGTCCTGCTGCGCAACATGGTGAAGCTGCTCGTCGAGCGGCGGCACCGGGTGCTCGGCTCGACGTTCAAGTTCAAGCTGGTCGCGACCTACGTCGGCCTGTCGCTGATCCCCGTGCTGGTGCTGTTCGCCATCGCGACCGAGCTCCTCCGGGGGTCGATGGACCGCTGGTTCAACAGCCCGGTGGCGCCGGTCCTCGAGCGCGGCAACGCGGTCGCCCAGGGGCTCTACGACAGCATCGAAAAGACGAATCTGCGCGACGCCGGGCGCGTCCAGCGCGAGATCCAGGACCTCGATCTCCAGGACCCACGGCAGCGCCCGGCGCTGACCCGCCGGATGCAGAGCCTGCTCGGCGAGCTGGACCTCGACCTGGTGGCGGTCTACGAGGGGCGGGAGTTCGTCAACGGGATTTTCAACTCGCAGTCGGGGATCCCCAGGCTGCCGGATCCGGACCGCTCGTTCCTGGAGGCCGCCGCGCAGGAGGGGCACGCCACCGCCGTCCAGACTCCCCCCGGCACGCGGGGGAGTCTCCTGCTCGCCGGCGTGGCCGCGCCGAACCGCCCGGGCATCGTGGTGGTGGTGGGATCGCTCCTCGATCCCGTGCTCACGGCGCAGCGCGAGAAGCTGGTGCAGGACTATCAGGCCTACCGCCAGCTCGTGGTGCAGAAGGACGACCTGCGGGCGAGCCACCTGCTGCTCTTCCTGATGGTGACGATGGTGATCCTGCTCGCCTCGTCGTGGACCGGGCTCTATCTCGCCCGGCGGGTGACGCTGCCGATCCAGGCGCTCGCCGAGGGGACCCGCCGGATCAGCGGCGGCGATCTCTCGCACCGGGTGGACGTGGTGGCGGACGACGAGCTCGGCGTGCTGGTCGACTCCTTCAACCGGATGACCGAGGAGCTGGAGAGCAACAAGGAGCAGCTGGAGCGGAACAACCTGGAGCTGACGGCGAGCAATCAGCGGCTGGCGGACGAGCGGGCGCTGATCGCGGCGGTGCTGGAGAACGTGGCCGCGGGGGTGGTCTCGATCGACTCCCAGGGGCGGATCTTCACCTGCAACGGCGCGGCGCTCAACATGCTCCGCCAGCGCGAGCAGGACGTGGTGGGGCGCCCGTTCGAGGAGGCCTGGGGGGACCCCGACCGCAAGCGTCTGGCGGCGGCCGTGCGCGAGGTCGGGCGCGGCGGGCACGGCAGCAAGGAGATCCACCTGACGCTGGGCGGCGAATGGAAGACGTTCGAGCTCAAGGTGACGGCCCTGCGCGACGCGGCGGGGGCGATCCAGGGGGGCGTGGTGGTGATCGAGGACCTGACGGAGCTGATCAAGGCGCAGCAGCTCGCCGCCTGGAACGAGGCGGCGCGGCGGATCGCGCACGAGATCAAGAACCCGCTCACCCCGATCCGCCTCTCGGCCGAGCGGCTGCTCAGGAAGCACCAGCAGGGGGACCCCGGCCTCGGGCGGGCGATCGAGGAGGGGGTGGAGATCATCGTCCGCGAGGTAGTGACGCTGCAGGGGATGGTGGACGAATTCTCACGCTACGCCCGCATGCCGCGCCCCCACCCGGCGCCGGTGGACCTCTCGCGGCTGGTCGGCGAGACGGTCCACCTCTACCGCAACCTGAAGGCCGGCGTGGAGGTGGAGGGGGACGTCGACGCCGGGCTGACCGCGGTCTGGATCGACGGCGAGCAGATCCGGCGCGCGCTGATCAACCTGCTCGACAACGCCGTCGAGGCGACCGAGGCCCCCGGTCAGGTCCGGATCGCCGCGCATCCGGTCAACGGCCACCTGGAGATCCAGGTGGCGGACACCGGCCGGGGGATCCCCGCGGAGTCGAAGGAGAAGCTCTTCCTCCCCTACTACTCCACCAAGGGACGCGGCACCGGCCTCGGGCTCGCCATCGTCCACCGCATCGTCGCCGACCACCAGGGGGCGATCCGGGTGGAGGACAACGCGCCCCGGGGGACGGTGTTCACGGTGGAGCTGCCGATCGGTTGATCTTCAGGCGGTCCTGGTGGCGCGGGGAGCCTCGGCGTGCCGCTGGGTGGCGAAGCCCACGATGACGCCGACGGCCATGCCGGGGAGCATGATCTCCCAGAAGTAGGGGTTGCCCATCAGCACCACCCCATAGGCCAGCAGCGCGCCCACCCCGAGACCGAAGAGGATGCCGAGCGGCAGCGAGTGCACCTTGCGGGAGAACCAGCCGATGAGGACGCCCGCGATCAGCCCCTTGCACATCGAACCGATGACGATGCCGACGATCTGGGTCCGCGTCTCCGGCGCGGAGACCAGCGCCGTCAGTCCGTCGAGGATGCCCAGGATGCCGCCCAGCAGAAGCCCGAAAACCGGTTTGCTCATGTCGTGTGCCCCTCCAATAGAGTATTGCGTCCAATCTCTCATTCAACGTTCCAGGGGATTCGTTTAGCGCCCGAGGATGAGGACGAGCAGCGCCCGCATCAGGACGTAGGCGAGGACCAACAGGATCGCCACGCGGTGGCGGCGGGCGAAGCGGCCGGCGCGGTCGAGCAGGCTCTCCCGATGCGCGCTGACGGCCGAGCCGGCGAGGTAGCGGGAGAGGTCCGCCGCCAGCTCCTCGACCCGTGGATAGCGGTCCCGGGGATCGGTCGCCATGGCTCGGCGGCGGATCGCCTCCAGCGGACGGGGCGCCTCCGCGCCCGCGAGCAGGAAGCCCAGCAGGGCGCCTAGCGCCCAGACGTCGGTCCGTTCATCGATGCGGTCGACCTCGCCGCGCTCCTGCTCCGGAGCCATGTAGCCCGGAGTGCCGAGGATGGTGCCATGTGCGGTAAGGTTGGAATCTCCCATCCAGGCCGCCTTCTCCTCCTCTCCGGTTGAGGGAGGGTGGGAGGAGACCTTCGCCACCCCCCAGTCCATCACCAGCACCTCCCCGAACGGCCCGACCATCACGTTCTCCGGCTTGAGGTCGCGATGGATGACGCCGTGGGCGTGAGCGAAGGCGACCGCCTCGCAGATGCGCTCGAAGGCGCGCAGGCGTTCGGCCAGCGGGACGGCGCGGGCGTGCTCGTCCAGCCTCGAGCCCCGGACGCGCTTCATGGCGTAGAAAGCGCGGCCGTCCGGAAGCAGGCCGGCGTCGTGGACGGGGACGATGCCGGGGTGCTCCAGGCGGGCGAGCACGCGGGCCTCGCGCAGCAGGCGGTCCACATCCTCCGCCGCGCCCCCAGGGAGCTGGACGACCTTTAGCGCGACCTCGCGGTCGAGCCGGCGGTCGCGGGCGAGATAGACGGTGCCCATGCCGCCGCGGCCGATCGTCTCCAGGATTTCGTAGGGAGTGCCGTCGAGGTCCGGGAGATCGGCGATCTCCTGGAGATGGCGGAGAGCGGCGTCGGAGATCCCGCTCATGATTTTCCTGCCAGGGGATCGATCCCCAGCACCGAGCGCGCCTCGGCGCGGAACTCCTCCTCGGAGCCGGTCAGCTCGCGCAGGCGTTCGAGCACCAGACGCCGCAACTCTCGGCGGACGGCGGCAAGGTAGTTGGTGACCTGAGTGGCGGGGATGCCGTGCTCGGCGGCGAGCTGGGCATAGGTCGGCCGCTCGGGCGCGTCCGGCCCTTCCAGGTCGTAGCGTTCGAAGAGACGGAAGTGGACCTCCTTGCCCGCCGCCGCGCACCAGCGCCGGAGGTCGCCGACGGCGAGTTCGAAGAGTGAGCGGACCCACTCGCGATGGAAGTATTCGTCCGGATCGAGCCCGTCGCCGGCGCCGTGGCGCAGCAGCTCCGCCTCGGCTCCCGCGAAGTCGAGCGATAGCGGCGCCTGCCCGCCGCCGCGCTTCAGGCGGTGGGCGGCCTTACGCTCGTTGGCCGCGAAGCCGTCGAGGCAGGTGCGCAGATAGGTGCGGAAGCGGGCCTTGGCGGGGTCGTAGCGCTCGAACGTCCCTTTGGCCAGGGCGGCGCGGCGAAGAACTCCTGGGTGAGGTCCTCGGCGTCCTCGCGGTCGAGACGCCAGCGCGCCCGCAAAACCTTGTAGACCGGTTTCCAGTAGCTCCCGACCAGCGCCTCCCAGGCCTGCCGGCGCACCTCCGGATCGGCGTCGCGCGCGGCGAGCAGCACGGAACGGCGGGTCGGGGGGAAGCGATCCCCGGCATGGGAGGCCATGGTGCTTTTACTATAAACGGCAACCGGTGGGTAAGGAGTCAGAAGAACAACTTCTTCACCCACCGCTTGAAGCTGAAGCGCCGGCCGACGCCGGACGCGCCGGCGAGGTCCGGCGCTCCCACCTCCTGGAGCAGCGGCCGGGTCTGCGCGCCCAGGTCGGGCACCGCGCCGCCGGCGGCGGGGCGCTCGCCGTCGAACCGGGCCGGGAAGGCGAGCCGCGGCAGGTGATCCGGCCCCACGGCCAGGACGCCGCGCTCCAGGACCTGCGGGTGGTCCCGCGCCTCGGCGGCCGAGAGCACGGACTCGACGGGGATATCCTCGCGGCCGAGAAGCTTCATCCACTCGCCCCGGGTACGGGTGCGGAACAGCTCCCGCATCTCCCGGTGCACCCGCAGGGACGGGCTGTACTGCCGCCGGAGCAGGTCCGTGCGCCCGGCGAGACGGCAGAAGCGCTCCCAGAAATGAGGCTCCAGGGCGCCGAGCGCCAGCTTGCGGCCGTCGGCGGTCTCGTAGAGGTTGTAGCAGGGGAAGGCGCCGGTCAGCGGCAGACGCTCCCCCACCGCTTTCCGCCCCCCCGCCTCGGCGGCCCAGGCGGTGAGGTTGGCGTGGAGGCCGGCGTCGAGCAGGGCGACGTCGACCCGCTTCCCCTCGCCCGTGCGCTCGCGCTCGAAGAGGGCGGCGAGGATGGCGGTGACCAGGCTCCAGGCGCCGATCTGGTCGGCGACCTGGACGGCCGGCATCGCGGCGGTCGCGGCGAGCATCCCGGCGATCGCCTTC
>Ga0268266_10003124_pt1 | contig 16848 bp, 15 predicted proteins | sample KBSS13metaG_FD_190356 | JGI IMG/M metagenome (GOLD analysis project Ga0268266, IMG submission 190356) | Switchgrass rhizosphere microbial communities from Kellogg Biological Station, Michigan, USA - KBS S1-3 metaG (SPAdes) (version 2) | ecosystem: Host-associated > Plants > Roots > Rhizosphere...
GCATGATAATGGGGCCGACCCAGTTGACGCCCATGTACTGGGCGCCGCGGGGTTCATGATGCGCCCACATCTCCTCGCGCACCACCGTCTGCTCCCACACCGACGCGCCGCCGCCACCGAACTCCTCCGGCCAGGCCAGGCACAGCAAATTGCTCTCGGCAAGCGTCCGGCAAAACTGCTGCGCGGTCTCGAGATCGGCGGGATTGTCGGTGAAGGCGCCCAAATAGTGCTCAGGCACATGCGTTTTCACCAGGTCGCGTAGCTCGCGGCGAAGGTCGCCCGCCTGCTGACCCATCTCGAAATCCATGCTCATACCGACTCCGCCGTCTCCACCTCGGCGAGCCCCAGCTCCCCGAGCACCTGCTCCGTATCGGCTCCCAACATCGGAGCCGGACCCGCGACCTTCCCCGGCGTGCGCGAAAACCAGGTGGGCACACCGGGAAACCGCACCGGCCCATGCGGTGTGTCAACCGTTTCGAACAACCCGACCGCGTTGAGGTGAGGATGTTCGAACAGGGCATCCGGCGTATTCAGCGGTGCGGCCGGGATCTGCAGTTCGCGGAACAGTGCGAGCCACTCTTCGGTGGTGCGTTCCGTCATCGTCTCTGCCAGCAGGCCGTACACCGTGTCGATGTGGCGGGCGCGCTGTTCGAGAGTGGCATGGCTGTCGGTCACCCATGCGGGCCGCACCGCGTCGACAAACGCTTTCCAGTGCTTGTCGTTGTAGATGAGCGCCGCGATGTAGCCGTCCTTGGTGCGGTACGGCTTGCGGTTCGGCGCGACCGTCCTGGGATAGACGGCGGGACCGAGCGGGGGATCGAACATCGCTCCATTAGCATGCTCGACCAGCATGAACGATGCCATGGTTTCGAACATGCTGACCTCGACTTCTTGGCCCTCGCCGGTGCGTTCCCGGTGGAAGAGCGCCATCATCGTGGCGTAGAGCGCGGTCAGCCCGGCGACTTTGTCGGCAATGATGGTGCCGACGTAGTTGGCTTCACCGGTCAACTGTTCCTGCACGGCGGGGATCCCGCATTCGGCCTGGATGGTGTCGTCGTAGGCGGGCAGGTCGCGGTCCGGTCCGCGCCTGCCGTAGCCGTAGCAGTTGGTGTAGACGATGCGCGGGTTGAGGGCGGCGACTTGTTCGTAGCCGAACCCGAGTTTGGCGACCGCCTTGGCGCGCATCGAGTGGATGAAGACGTCGGCCTCCAGCACGAGCGCCCGAAGCGCTGTCTTGCCCTCTTCGGATCGCAGATCCAGCACGACACTGCGCTTGCCGCGGTTGACGTTGACGAAGACACCGCTCATCCCCGGCGCCGGCCCCACCGAGATGAAACGCGTGTTGTCCCCTTCGGGCGGTTCGATTTTGACGACGTCGGCGCCCATGTCGGCCATGATCTGCGTGCAGTACGGCCCCATCACCATCGCGGTGAGGTCGACCACCCGCACGCCGGTCAGCGGCCCGCTAGGCATTTTGAACCGCCATTGAAAAGCTGTAGCGGATGTGGTCGCCGTGGCCGTCGGGGACGACGGGAAACACGACGGGCTCAGACGCGTCTCGGATAGCGCCGAGGTGTTCGCCCACCTCCGCGATCGACCACGTCGGCCGGTACACCCCCGGCGTCTCGGCAACAACCGCCTTGGCCACCCGGCCCGCCAGTGCAATCAGCATTTCGCCACTGACGGAACAGGATTCGTGTGCCAACCATCCGACGACCGGCGCGACCAACTCGGGACTCATCGGCGGGTAATCCGAGGTGTCGATGCCCTCGGCCATTCTAGTGACCGCGGCGGGCACGATCACGTTGCTCTTGACGCCATGGTCGGCACCTTCGATCGCGGCGACGTTCGAAAGACCGATCACGCCGGCCTTGGCCACCGCATAGTTCGCAACCTCGCGGTTCCCGTAAAGGCCACCGATCGAGGAGGTGAGCACTATGCGGCCGTATCCGGCGTCGCACATGTGCGGAAACGCCGGACGGACCACATGAAAGGCACCGCGAAGGTGGACGTCGACAACTGCTTCGAAGTCGTCGTACGACATTTCCCTCAACGATGCGCGACGCACGTTTCCGGCGTTGTGCACCAGAATGTCGATGCGGCCGTAGTGCTGTAGCGCCGTGTCGATGATCGCCTGGCCGCCTTCGCGCGTCGCCACCGAATCGACGACGGCCACCGCATCGCCTCCCGCAGCGGCGATTTCGTGAACGACCTCTTCGGTAGGCGTCGCATCGAGGTCGTTGACGACGACCTTCGCGCCCTGCGCGGCCAGCAGCAGGGCGTACGAACGGCCCAGTCCTCTGCCGCCTCCGGTGACGACCGCGACCCGGTCGTCGAATCTCAGGTCGCCCATCTACGTTCCGAGCACCAGGCCGTCGAGGTCGCCCTTGTCGCGCCACTGCTGAAGCAGGTCCTCGAAGGCATAGAAGCCGGGCGAATAGGGGTCCCCGAGAGCCGAGCGGGGGCCTGCGCCGCTGCCTTCACCTTCGTTGAAGTAATAGCTGGGGGTACAGGACATCTCGAACTCAGAGTTGTCGTATGCGAGCTCCCGGATGGTGCTCACCCAAGCATCTTGCGCTTCCTGACTCGGCTCGACGGTCGTCGCCTTCCGCGTCACCGCCTCGCCGATGATGTAGGCGATGTGCCGCACCTGCTGCTCGAACATCGCGGTGGTGTTCGCCGAGAGCGCGCCCTGGATGAAGCCGGTGTGGAACTGGTTGGGGAAGCCATGGGTCGTCATGCCGTGGAGGGTCTTATAGCTGTCGCGCCAGTGTTCGAAAAGTGAAACGCCGTCACGGCCCTCGATGGCGTCGACCGCGTAGCGGCGACTGAGCTCGGTGGAAATCTCGAAACCACTTGCGAAGACGACGCAATCGACTTCGTACTCGACACCGTTGGCGACGACGCCGTTCTCCGTCAGTTTCTCGACGCCCTTGGTCTCCGAAACGTCGACCAGCGTGACGTTCGGCCGGTTGAAGCTGGGCAGGTATTCGTCGCTGCTGCAGGGCCGCTTGCACAAGAACCGGTAATACGGTTTGAGCGCTTCTGCGGTCTGCGGGTCCTCGACGATGGCCTCGACGCGGCGGCGCAGCTTTTCCATGACTTTGTAGTCCTCTTCCTCGCGCATCGCAATGATCTGCTCGATGCCGAGCGACGCGGGATCTTCGGAGGCGGCGACCCGCGCAGTCAGGTTGCGGGCCAGCTCAGTCCAGAAGTCGCAGACCAGGTCTGCCGCACCGAACACCACGCCCTGCCCGAACGGGGACCACTCATGGAAATTCCGCTTGCGCTCCTCCTGCCAACCGGGCTGCAGCGACGCCGCCCACTGCCGATCGGTGGGTTCGTTGTTGCGCACGTCGACCGACGAGGGTGTGCGCTGAAAGACGTACAGGTGTTGGGCATCCCGCGCGAGGTGGGGAACCAGTTGCACACCGGTGGCGCCGGTGCCGACGAGCGCCACTCGCTTGTCGTGCAGCTTGTGCAGCCCTCCGTAGGCGTCCCCACCGGTGTAGTCGTAATCCCAACGCGCAGAATGAAAGACGTGGCCTCCGGCATTTACGAAGTCCTTGATACCCGGAATGCCCGGCAGCTTGGGTCGGTTGAAGTTTCCCTGTGTCATGACCACGAAGCGGGCGCGGATGTCGTCGCCGCGGTTGGTGGTCAGCCGCCAGCGGTCGATCGACTCGTCCCAGCGCATCGTGCGCACCTGCGTGGAGAAGATCGCTCCGTCGTAGAGTCCGAAGTGTTTGCCGATGTTGCGGCAGTGCTCATAGATCTCAGCTCCGTCCGCGAACTTCTTGCTCGGCATGAAGTCGAGTTCTTCGAGCATCGGGATGTAGCAGTAGGCATCGTTGTCGCATTGGATGCCCGGGAAGCGGTTCCAGTACCACACTCCACCGAAATCCCCTCCCATCTCGATGATGTGGATGTCGTCGACGCCTGCCTTCTTGAGGTATGCGCCCGCGAGCAGTCCTGCTATGCCACCACCGAGAACCGCCACCTCGACGTCCTCGTTGATCGGCGTGCGAGGGGTTACCGGCGTGTGGGGATCGACCTCTGCGAACTCGGCGAAGTCGTCCTTGAGTTCCAGGTATTGCCTCGACCCGTCGGGGCGCAGTCGTTTGTCGCGCTCGTGGAGGTACTTCTTCCGCAGCGCATCGATATCGATGTCGTCTGGGGTCTGCGTCGGGCCACACGTCTCGAACATCGTCATCGATCTGAAAGCTCCTGTGGTTCGCCGATACCCATGTATTTGGACAGCTGATAGTGAAGGTTGACGGTGCTGCGTTCGCGGTACGGGTTGGGTTTGGTGCCGCGGAAACCGGCCGACTTCATGCCCTGTTGCACCGCGGCCATGTTCGAGAAGTCCTGCGGCAGCACCGACAGCCAGCGTGGGTCGCCAACCGGGGTGTACACCCATTCGGTCTGCGGCTCTTGGCCTTTGGGATAGAGCTCGTAGGTGGCGACCTCGAAGATGCACTTGTTCGGGTCGTAGCTCGGGTGTGGACGCGCGCTGTAGCACAGCGCACTGGTCAAACCCTGGCCGATCTGGAAGTTCGGGAAGAGCTGCCATGCGGTGCCGCTCTGGCCGAGGATGTCGGCGGGGATGGTCGGCCAGACGACGCCGCGCGCCTCGTCGTCGCGGCGGGCTGAGGACAGCCAGTGCTCGAGCACCTTGTCAGCGGGCGTGCCTTCCGGTAGTTCGTCGACCAATCGCTTCGCGGCATTCACCAGTGTCTGAGTGGTGGTCGCGTTGGTCTCTTCCATTGTGTAGACCTGCATTTCGGCGGTGGAGATGCGCGGATCGCCGGTGCCGAGCCGGATTTTGGACTTCGTCTCCTCCAAGTCATCGGGCGCGTCGTAGCCGATGTTGCTGTGCTTGCCCTGCGCTTTGGCCCAGCCCTTGAACTCGCCGAACTTGTTGAACTCCGGATGGGTGGTGAAGACGTGGTAGGTCTCGTTGAAGGCCTCCATCGCGACTTTCCAGTTGCAGTCGAAGTAGAGCCACTTGCGCCACTTGTAGCGCATGTTCTCCAGCCCGAACGGGTCGAGGATCTTCGCCGCCGGGAACAGATAGTCGGCCAGCGGCTCACAGTCGGGGTCCATGTTGATGAACAGCCAGCCGCCCCAGGTGTCGACATTGACCCTTGCCAGGTGGGTGTTTTCGGGCGTCAGTACGCCCTGCCAGTCGTCCTGTTCGCGGATGTGCGTGCACGCGCCGTCGAGGCCGTAGGTCCAGCCGTGAAACCCGCAGACGAACGACTTGCGCGCGCGCCCGCAGGCGTTCTTGGCGCCGTCGGGGGTGTCGATCAGCCGTCGGCCGCGATGCATGCAGACGTTGTGGTGCGCAGCGAATTGGTTTGGACCCGTACGCACTACGAGAATTGAGTCGTCGAGAATGTCGTACGTGAGGTAGTTGCCGATCTCGGGGATCTCCTCGACCCGGCCGACCTGCTGCCAGACCTTGCGCCACAGCTTGTCGCGTTCGGCGCGGGCGTAGTCCTCCGAGATGTAGGCATCCACCGGGATGGTCACGGGTTCGGACAGCTCTTCTGTCACCGCTCTCTCCTAATAGCTGCGCGGAAGTCTTCGTCCTTGAGGAACAGGGAGGTGTTGTCGGCGCCGAGGTGGGTCCATTTGAGATTCAGCCCGCCGTCGACGAGCAGGGTCTGCCCGGTGATGTAGCTCGACAGATCCGACAGCAGGAACAGGATGGCGCCGGCCTGCTCCTCCGGCCGTCCCCGCCGACCCATCGCGATCGCCTGCCTGTCGCGATCGGGGTCGGCGTCGGTGTACGTGCGCGACGCCGCCGTCTCGGTCACTCCCGGCGCGACGGCATTGACGCGGATGTTGTCGGTCGCCAACTCGACGGCCATCGTGCGGGTCATCGCCACGACCGCCGCCTTGGCCGTTCCGTATGCGATGTGGAACGGCGCGGTGTTCATGCCGCTGATCGATGAGATCGAGACGATCGACCCTGGGTTGCCGTGCTCCCGGATTTCACGGGCCACCGCCTGGCTCATGAAGAAGGCCGTCTCCAAATTCCTGGTGAACAGATCGCGCCAGTCGTCGCGCGTGACCCGGGTGGACGGCATCCACGTCGACGGTTCGGCGCCACCCGCCACGTTCACGAGCCCGTACAACGTGCCGTCGACGTGCCGCACCTGCTCGACCACGGTGGCGATGCCGTCGTCGGTGGAGGCATCGGCGGCGACCGGGACGACCGACAAACCCTCCTTCGCAAGCGGGGTCACGTGCTCGTCCAGGTTCTCCTTCGAGCGGCTGACCGCTACGACGGTGGCGCCTGCCTCGGCGACCAGGCGCGTGACGGCGGTCCCGATACCACCGCCGCCGGCACCCGATACGACGACGATGCGGCCGTCGAGGCGCAAGATATCGGCCGACATCATCTTATTTGTCCGGACAACATACGTTACTCTGCATATTGCAGAACACTATTCCGCAGCAGGAATACCGGCGTCAAGAGTGCTCTCGCCCGGCTCACGCCTATTGTCTGGACTAATCCGGCTTGGTACCGTCCCAGGTCATGAGCTCGCCCGTGCTGCAGGCCCGCTACCCCGCCGCCAACCCCGCCACGGCGGACGGGTGGCAGTTGGAGCGGTTGACCGCGCCGAGTCGGTTGTTCGGCGCCAACGGTTTGCGCACCGGTCCCGACGGTCGCGTCTATGTCGCGCAGGTGACAGGCAGCCAGATCAGCGCGCTCGATCTCGACACGGGACTGCTGGACACCGTCAGCGCGAAGGGCGGCGACATCATCGCGCCCGACGATGTCGCCTTCGACCCGAACGGCAACCTCTATGCGACCGAAGTGATGGACGGCCGGGTCAGCGTTCGCGCGGCCAGCGGCAACACCCGTGTGCTGCGCGATGATCTTCCGTGCGCCAACGGAATCACCGTGCACGAGGGCAGGCTGTTCATCAATGAGTGTCGCGACGGCGGCCGGCTGATGGAACTCGACGGCACCGGCACAATCACGCGTGTCCTTGCCGAGAATCTTCCGTCGCCCAATGCGATGGAGGTCGGCCCCGACGGGATGCTGTATTACCCGCTGATGACGGCGAACGAGATCTGGCGCATCGACCCCAACGGCGGTGAACCACAACGGGTTGCCGCCGACCTCGGCGTGCCCGACGCGGTCAAGTTCGACTCCGCGGGCTTCATCGTGTCGACGCAGGTGGCCACCGGACAGGTGTTGCGGATCGATCCGCGCGACGGCTCGCAGAGCGTGCTCGCGCAACTCACTCCCGGCCTGGACAACCTGACATTCGTCGGCGAGCGGCTGCTGGTCTCGAACTTCACCGGCGAGATCACCGAGATACTGCCGGGCGGTCAGACGAGCACCGTGCTGCCCGGCGGGCTGAACTGGCCGCTGGATCTTGCCGTCGGCGATGACGGCAATCTGTATGTCGCCGACGGCACGTACTTCTATGTCGTGCGCGCCGACGGGTCGTTGGAGACCGTGGGCATGCTGTTCTCGCCCGGTTACCCGGGGTTCCTGCGCGGGGTGGCGGCGACCGGAGCAGGCGAGTTCGTGGTGACGACGTCCGGCGGGCAGGTCGCCAGGTATCGGCCTGCGAGCGGTGAAACCGATTACCTGGCAACCGACTTCGACCAGCTGTACGGGGTGGCAATCGGTCCGGGTGACACCGTCGTCTTCGCCGAACTCGGCACCGGTCGGGTGCACTGCCTTCGATCGGGCAGCGTGGAGACGCTGGCGTCGGGGCTGCTCGATCCGGTCGGCATCGCGTTCGCTCCCGATGGCCGCCCGCTGGTTGCGGAGTCCGGCGCGGGCCGCGTGGTGCGACTGTCGGGATCAGGCGCGCAGACGGTCGTCGACGGGCTGGAGCGGCCGCAGGGCATCGTCGTCGTCGGCGGTCTCCTCTATATCGTTGACGCCGGCGCCAAGGCGATCGTCGCGTTCGACTTCGACAGCAAGGAGCGCCGCACGATCGCGTCGGGCCTGCCGGTCGGACCCCCTCCCGGCGTAGCACCCAAGCCGCTCAAGGGAATGCCGCCGTTCTCCGGTCCGCAGGGGCCTTTCGCGGGCATCGCCGCTGGACCCGACGGCGCGCTGTACGTCTCGGCCGACGGCGACGGAAGCGTGCTTGCGCTGCGGCGGGTAGGCACATGACCGTCACGCCGGCGGACCACCGCTATCTGCAGGTCGCGCGCACGCTGCGCAAGGAGATCGTCGACGGGGTGTACCCGGTTGGTTCGCAACTGCCGACCGAACACGAGTTGTGCGAGCGGTTCGCGGTGAGCCGCTACACCATTCGGGAAGCCTTGCGTCGGCTGCGCGACGACAATCTGGTCGAGTCGCGGCCCCGCGCCGGCACTCTGGTCGTTCCGCGACTTGCGGCGAATTCCTATGCGCAGGACGTGATGTCGATCAACGACCTGCTCGCCTTCGCGACCGGAGCGCCGTTCACGATCGAGTCGAACGCGATGGTGACGATCGACGACGAGGTGTCGGCCAGCACCGGGCTGAAGGTCGGGTCGGAATGGCTGGCGGTACGCGGCTATCGGCGCGCAGACGGCAGCGAAGCACCGGTGTGCAAGACGGAGTACTACATCAACCGCGCCTTCGCCGCGGTGGGCAGGCTGTTGCAACGGCACTCCGGCCCGATCTTCCCGCTCATCGAGGACCTTTTCGGGGTGAGCATCGTCGAGGTGCGCCAAGAAATCGCCGCGGTGGTGGTCACACCGGAGGTGGCCGCGCTCCTCAAGATCGAAACGGGCAGTGCCGCACTTGAAATGCAACGCACGTACACGACATCGGACGGCGAGATCGCCCAGGTCACCGTCAACACGCATCCGTCGGCGCGGTATCGCCATTCGATGACGATGCGCAGGGTCAAGGGTTAGGTTCGGGGCCGTGAGGGTCGACGACATCCGCGCGGCCGAGGCGTACCGCAGCGGGCTGTGGGTTCGCACCACGCTGGCCGATGCGCTGCGCGATGCCGCGCAACGCATGCCGGACCGAACGGTTTTGGTCGACGGCGACATCGGGCTCGACTGCCGGACGCTGCATCAGCGGGCAAGCGCGCTGGCGCACACGCTGATCGCGCGGATGCCGCCGGGGAGCGTGGTGTCGTTCATGCTGCCGAACTGGCATGAGGCCTCGGTCATCTACCTGGCGGCGACGCTGGCCGGGATGGTGGTGAACCCCGTGTTGCCGTCACTACGCGACCGCGAGCTGCGGTTCATCCTGGCCGACGCGGACAGTCGCGCGATCTTCATTCCCGCCGAGTTCGGCAAGCACGACTATGTCGGCATGCTCGACCGGGTCACCTCCGATATGGCCTCACCGCCTGCGGTCGTGGTGTTGCGGGGCAACGCCGGACGACACACACCGTATGAATCGCTCTTCACCGACCCGGCAACCACGGGCCTGCCGGTGTTGAACCCCGACGCCGTCCGCATGATTCTCTACACCTCCGGCACCACCGGACAACCGAAAGGCGTTCTGCATACCCATAATTCGATCCACGCGCTGATTTCGCAGATCGGCGATCGCTGGCAGGTCGATGACGGCGACGTCTTTCTGGTTCCTTCGCCGATCGCGCACATCGGCGGCTCCATCTATGCGTTCGAATGCCCCCTGCTGCTGGGCACCACGGCAGTGCTGATGGAGCGCTGGGACCCCACTGCGGCCGTGCAATTGATGCTCGATAGGCGCTGTACCCATATGGCCGGGGCGACTCCGTTTCTCGTCGGTCTACTCGGCGCCGCCCAACAGGCCGAGACTCGATTGCCGGATCTCAAGGTGTTCATCTGCGGCGGCGCATCCGTACCACCGTCATTGATCCGCGACGCCGCAGCCTATTTCGAGCGCGGTGCGGTCAGTCGGGTGTACGGATCAACCGAGGTGCCGGTCACGACTGTCGGCGCACTGGGCGATGTGGAGCACGCGGCTGACACCGATGGCCGAACGGGCATCGCCGACATCAAACTCGTCGACGGGGAAATCCGGGCACGCGGGCCGCAGATGCTTGTCGGTTATCTCCATCCCGAGGATGAGACGGAGTCATTCGACGAGGAGGGGTACTTCCGCACGGGGGATCTGGGCCGTTGGGTCGACGACGAGTATCTGGTGGTCACGGGCAGGGCCAAGGACGTCATCATTCGCAACGGAGAGAACATCTCCCCCAAGGAGATCGAGGACATCCTCATCGGCCACGCGGGCATCGCGGAGATAGCCGTCGTCGGTGTCCCCGACGAGCGCACCGGCGAACGCGCGTGCGCGGTCATCGTGGCCGCCGATGGGTCGGCGCCCGACCTGGAGGGCGTACGGGACTTGTTGATGCGCGAAGGCGTGGCGAAGTTCAAAGTGCCTGAACAGGTGGAGATCTGGGATTCGCTGCCGAAGAACGACGCGGGGAAGGTGTTGAAGCACCAGATCCGGGCGAGGCTGACGGCCGGGGCGAGCGCTGGGGGCACCTCCCACCCGCAGGGTAGGGGGACGACGGGACGAGCGGGAGTGGATGTGTGAGATGCAGGTAGCGATCGTGACGGGGGCGAGCAGTGGTATCGGTTTCGGATGCGCGACCAAACTCGCGGAGTCGGGTATGGCGGTGCTCGGCACCGGCCGCGACGAAGCCAGGCTGGCCGAGCTTCGGCAGGCGATCGACGACGACGACCGTGTCGCCACCCTTGCCGTCGACCTGACCGCCGACGAAGCGCCGCAACGGATTGTCGAGTTGGCGATCGAGCGTTGGGGCCGCATCGATTTCCTGATCAACAACGCGGGCGTGGGCAGCCCCAAGCCGTTACACGAGACCGATGACGAAAGTCTGGACTATTTCCTGGGTTTGATGCTGCGGGCCCCGTTCCGGTTGGCGCGCGATGTCATCCCGCACATGCAGTCGGGCTCGGCGATCATCAACATCACGTCGACGTTCGCGGTCGTCGGCGGCCTGCGGGGTGGCGCGTATTCCGCAGCCAAGGGTGGGCTGACGGCATTGACCACGCACATCGCCTGCCAGTACGGACCGCAGGGCATCCGCTGCAACGCCGTGGCACCTGGCGTCACGCTCACCCCGATGGTGGCGACCCGCCTGGAGGACGAGCGGTTCCGCAAGATGAACACCGAGATGACGCCGTATCCGCGGCTGGGCAAGGTCGACGACATCGCGAGCACCGTCGCATTCCTGTGTTCGGAAGGCGCCAGCTTCATCAACGGCCAGACGATCGTGGTCGACGGTGGCTGGACGTCCACCAAGTACCTGTCGGACTTCGCGCTGAACTCGCAGTGGGTGGCGCGGCGATGAGCGCTCGCGCGAGGAGCAGAGAGCAGTGAATCTGTACGCACTGCTCGACCAGGCCGCCGCGCGGTTCGGCAAGCGCGGGGCACTGTATCTCGGTGAGCAGCAACGCAACACGTGGAGCGAGTTGCGGGATAGGGTGTTGCGACTCGCGACGTCGGTCAGCGAGCTCGGTTCACCAGGCGCGCGTGTGGCCGTCGCCAGCGAGAACTGTCCGGAGATCGTCGAGCTGATGTTCGCGATCTGGGCCGCCGAGCGAGTGTTCGTCCCGATCAACTACAAGCTGCATCCGCGCGAGATGGAGCAGATCCTCGACGACGCCGGGGTGATACAGGTGTTCGCCTCGGCGAAGATCGCCGAGGGCCTGAAACCCATGACCGCGGTGCCCATCGAGGTCATCGGTACCAATAGCTATGAAAGCCGTTTCACCGCAACGCCGTTGACACCGCCTACAAACACCGATCCGGCGGCATTGGCATGGCTGTTCTATACCAGTGGCACCACAGGCAGGTCGAAGGGTGCGATGCTGTCGCACCGCAACCTGATGGCGATGACCGTGGCACACCTGGCCGACTTCGACACGCCTGACGAAAACTGCAGCCTCATCCATGGCGCGCCGATGTCGCACGGGTCGGGGCTGTATGTGCCGCCGTACGTGCTGCGCGGCGCACGGCAGGTGGTGCCCGCGTCGGGCGCATTCGAGCCCGACGAATTTCTCGACCTCTGCGAATACCATCCCGGCTGCAGCGCGTTTCTCGCGCCGACCATGGTGCAGCGGCTGGTGGCGACGGGCCGCTCCTGCCCGAGCAATCTGAAGACGGTGGTCTACGGCGGCGGTCCGATGTACGTCGACAGCCTGAAGAAGGCGATGGCGGCGTTCGGCCCGATCTTCGTGCAGCTGTACGGCCAAGGAGAGGCGCCGATGACGATCACGGGCCTGCGTCGCGCCGACCATCTCGATGCCGACGACGCGATGCTCGGGTCGGTGGGCTACGCGCGGTCGGGCGTGGACGTCGCGGTGCTCGCCGAGGACGGCACACCCGCGGCGATCGGTGAGATCGGCGAAATCGTCTGCCGCGGCGACGTTGTGATGTCCGGTTATTGGAAGAATCCCGAGGCCACCGCCGCCACCCTGCAAGCCGGTTGGTTGCACACCGGCGACATGGGGTCATTCGACGCGCGGGGGTTCTTGACGCTTCGCGACCGCTCCAAGGATGTCGTCATCAGCGGCGGCAGCAATATCTACCCGCGCGAGGTGGAAGAGGTGCTGATGGAGCACCCCGGTGTTTCGGAGGCGTGCGTCGTCGGCGCACCGGATCCCGAGTGGGGTGAGGTCGTCGTCGCGTTCATCATCGGCTCCGCGTCACCGGCGGAACTCGACGCCCATCTGCTGGAACGCATCGCGCGGTTCAAGCGGCCCAAGCGCTACGAGTTCGTCGACGAGATCCCGAAGAACAGCTACGGGAAGGTGCTCAAGCGCGAGCTACGGGGACGGCTCGCGAAATAGCTCCGCTCCGCGAGTGTGCGGTTTCATACGGCGATAGCGGCGTGTCCCGTATGAAACCGCATACTCGACGCGGTTTTCATCTGCGTAGCATTGCGCCATGCGTGTTGTCATCGCCGGCGGGCACGGCAAGATCGCCCTGATCCTCGAGAGACTGCTCACCCAGCGAGGCGACTCCGTCGCGGGCTTCATTCGCAATCCGGATCACGTGGCAGACCTGCAAGCGGTCGGCGCGCAAGCATTGGTGGTCGACCTGGAGCAAGCCTCCGTCGACGACGTGGCTTCGCATCTAGACGGTGCCGACGCCGTGGTGTTCGCCGCCGGGGCCGGGCCGGGTAGCGGCCCGGCGCGCAAAGAGACTGTCGACCGCGACGCCGCCATTCTCTTGGCCGACGCCGCCGAAGCGGCGAAAGTCAGCCGCTACGTGATGATTTCGTCCACCGGTGCCGACGCCAACGCGGCGCACACGCGCGATGAGGTCTTCACCGCCTATCTGCGCGGCAAAGGTGCCGCCGATGACAACGTCCGCGCCCGCGCCGCGCTTGACACGACCATCGTGCGGCCGGGACATCTGGTCAATGAGCCAGGAACCGGCCGCGTCGAGATCTCCGAACAGACTCTGCGAGGCGATATCCCGCGCGAAGACGTCGCTGCCGTTCTCCTCGCGGTGCTGGACACACCCGCCACTGCCGGGCGGACCTTCGAGGTCATCGCCGGCGATACGCCGATAGCCGACGCCCTCAACGGGAACTGACAGTGGTGGACCGGCCGTCAACGCGAGAAACCAAGCGCTTACAGACGCGGGAACGCCTGATGGGCGCCGCCATCGCCGAATTCAAGCGCTCAGGGATCGCCGCATCCGATGTCAGGGCAATCGTCGCGGCCGCCGGAGTCGCACACGGCACCTTCTTCTTCCACTTCCCCACCAAGGAACATGTGCTGCTGGAACTGGAACGTCGTGAAGAGGAGCGGATCGCCAAGGAGCTTCGCCGCTTCGCGGTGTCAGAGCACGACCTTGCGTCGACGTTGCAAGAGTCAGTCCGCCTGATCGTGGGATTGGAACGGCGTCTTGGCCCTGTCCTCTTCAAAGACTTTCTCGCCCTGCATTTTTCACCGACTCGTCCGGTCGACGAAAGCAAAGAACACCCGGTCATCGTCCTGGTCGCACAGCAGATCGAGGATGCCCAGGCCGACGGCGAGGCAGCTCCCGACGTCAACCCGATGAACAGCGCGGTGTTCTTTCTCCTCGGCCTCTACGCGTTGTTGACGACCACGCACGGCTGGCCAGGTCAACAGGCGATGCTCGACGACTACGTCAAAAGGACCCTGCGCAGTATCGCGGTCCACTAGTTGACTGACTGACTATAGTCAGTCTGCATGACCGTCCCCGGCACCCGGATCAGCCCTGACCGCACTGGCCTCGATGAGCAGATGGAGGAATCTCGGCTGGCCCAGCGCCGGGCCGACAAGTGGCTGATCTCGGGCAGCATCCTGATCGGGACCGCGGCGCTCGGCATCTTCGGCCTGCCGCTGTTCCTGCGCGGAGTGTTTCTGCTGCGCCGCGCCCAACGCGATGGGCTTTCGGTGCGGCCGATGCTGGTCACGCTGCTCGGCTATCTGGTCATCATCGATGCGGCGATCAACACCGTGGGGTGGGCGCTCGACATGGTCGCCAACCACTCCCTGCTCGCGCGCGTGCTACTTACCGGCTGGGGCAACATGTTTGACGCCGGTTATTTCTGGCACTTCAACGAACTGTGGATCGGCGGCGCCGCCGGACCCGGCGAGAAGGGCTGGGAGATCGGCCTCATTTTCACCGTGTTCACCATGCGCATCGCGGCGGCGATCGGCTTCCTGCAGATGAAGCGGTGGGGTCACCAGTGGATGATCATCACCTGCTGGATGGGCGTGGTGATCTGGTGCGGCTACGTCTTCAACATGACCATGTACGCCGACGTCCGGTTCGCGGGGGTGGTGTTGCCGGTGGTCGGCTGGTGGCTGTACGACATCTTCTACATCACCCCGTTCCTCGCCATTCCGTACCTGCACACCGTCAACCGCGAGATCTTTTCTGACTGACTTTACTCATTGACTTCAGTCAGTATCTGGGCTACAAATGGCACACCATGACGCCAGAGGTGAAGCCGTCGGCGCGGGAAACGCGGCGGCTCCAGACACGCGAACGCCTTCTCGGCGCGGCAGTCGCCGAGTTCAAGCGTGCGGGCATGGCAGGCGCCGACGTGAACGCGATTGTCACCGCCGCTGGAGTCGCGCACGGCACCTTCTTCTTCCACTTCCCGAGCAAGGAGCACGTCCTGCTCGAACTCGAGCGCCGCGAAGAGGCGCGCATGGCAAGAGACTTCGCGCGCTTCCTGGGAACCGCGGCCGGCCACATCGCTGCGCTGACCGAGGTCGTCCGCCTGGTCACCGAGCTGGAACAGCGACTCGGACCCCTGCTGTTCAAAGAGCTGCTGGCGCTGCACTTTTCGCCGTCGCGACCGACCAAGGACGACTGGACCGACCACCCGCTGATTGTGCTGCTGGTCCGCGAGATCGAGCGGGCGCGAGGCGACGGCGCGGTGCACCCGGAAGTCGACGGCTTCTACAGCGCGACGTTCTTTCTGCTCGGCATCTACGGCGTGCTCACCACCACGGCCTCCGACACCCGCGAGACCATGCTGCGCAAGCTCGTCGCGTCCGCTGTCCGTGGCCTGGAAATCCACTAGCCGGTCAACAAGAGAGGTCAGATCATGGGTTATCTCTGGGAGATCCTTCGATACGTCGCCGCATGGGGCGGCACGATTCTGATCATCGCGTTCTGGTATTGGATGTTCTCCAACATCGGCACGTTCTGATCCGCGATGGCCGACCTGTCGAATGCTCATGCGATGGCGCTCGAACGCAGTTGCGCCGTCGCAGCGGTCGCATTGAGTGAGCAGCGGCGCGAAGGCGCGCGCCTGGTCACCGGCGACAGGCGCGCCTTCGGGCTCAACGCGTCACTGCACTACGTACACATCCCATTCCCCGTGAGCCAAGAATGGTCGCGGCGCACACTGACATGTGGTGTGGCGCTTCAGTGTTCACCGTCGAAGGAGCGGGTGACGGAGTACCGCCTGAGCGAGTTATCGGGCAGGGAACTGCGTGCGCTCACCATTGTCGAGGCCGGTGTCGCGGTCGGCTGGATCGCGGAGCGGTGGCCGGGTCTGCTCACCGAGGTGCGACGGGTGCTGCCGGATCTCGAACTCATCGCAGCGGATGCGGATGCCGGCGAAATTCTCAACCGGGCAATCGCGATGGCAGCAACGAGCCGGCCGTTGAATGTCCATCCACTGCTTGGCTGCTTGCCGATCGCCCACACGGCGCCGCAGGGGTTCACAGACAGGCTACGTCGCACGTTCGGCAGGATGCCCTGGACCACAACGCAGAAGCGGCTCCCGCGGCCGTACTCCGTGCCTGTCGGGGGCGACGGCGGCGTGCGGAACTCGAATCTGCCGCCACCGAGCCGGCCGCACGACAACGACCTCGACATCACCCCGGAGCATCGGCCGGGCATCCCATATCCCGAATGGAACACGTGGACAAAGTGCTTCATGCCCAACCACGTCGCTGTGCTCGAGCGCTCCCTATCCAGCCGCACGCGACAACCGGGCATGAGCTCGGCCGAGCTACGGAAATGGTTCGAAGAACACACGCATCGGGCCATGACTACTCGGCTCGAGGACGGATCCGACATCGACGTCGAGCAGTACGTCTCCCACTACATCGACCTGAGGACCGGCGAGGCCGCCGAACCCCGCATCTTCCGCGAGCTGCTGCCGAGCAGCCGTGACGTCACCACCGCGCTGCTGCTCGACGGCAGTTCGTCGCTGGGGGTGCACGGCGGCCGGATCTTCCGGCTGGAACTCGCCTGCGCCGACGCGCTTTCCCGCGCCATGCAACTCGCGCGCGAACGGCACGGCGTCTTCGTCTTCACCGGAAACACCCGGCACCGGGTCGAGGTGCGCTGCCTGAAAGACTTCCAGGACCCGCAATTCGTGCCGCCCAGCAAGGTGGGCCTGG
>Ga0268266_10003127_pt1 | contig 16840 bp, 11 predicted proteins | sample KBSS13metaG_FD_190356 | JGI IMG/M metagenome (GOLD analysis project Ga0268266, IMG submission 190356) | Switchgrass rhizosphere microbial communities from Kellogg Biological Station, Michigan, USA - KBS S1-3 metaG (SPAdes) (version 2) | ecosystem: Host-associated > Plants > Roots > Rhizosphere...
GAGCACGCCCGGACGCGCGGTGCGCGGCCAGAACGAGATCGGAAAATGTTCGGAGTGCCACGCCGGCGCGTCGATCGCTTCCTGCAGGTTCAGTTTGGCGTGGACATGCCGCAGGAAGAACTGCGTGGTCCATTGGTCCTGCTGGTCGCCGCCGGGCGAGCCCCACGCCATGTACGGTTCACCGTCGCGCAGCGCCATGGTGGGCGAGAGCGTGGTGCGCGGGCGCTTGCCGGGTGCGAGCGCCGCCGGGTGATCCTCCTCCAGCCAGAACATCTGCGCGCGGCTGCCGAGGCAGAAGCCGAGTTCGGGAATGACCGGCGAGGATTGCAGCCAGCCGCCGGACGGCGTCGCCGACACCATGTTGCCGGCGTGGTCGATGATGTCGAAATGCACGGTGTCGCCGCGCACCTCGCCGAAGCGGCCGACGGTCGGCTCGCCCGCGCCCATGGCGCCGACAGCTTCGCGATGCCCTTCGGCGCGGCGCAGTTTTACCACCGAGCCAAAACCCTCCACCGAGCCGGGCAGGAAATCGAGCGAGGCCTTGTCCCGCGAGATCAGCTTGCGTCGCTCGTCATTGTAGGCGTCCGACAGCAGGGTCGTGATCGGGATATCGGTGAATTTCGGATCGCCGTAAAATTTCTCGCGATCGGCAAAGGCAAGTTTTGCGCATTCGATCTGCAGATGGATGAATTCGGGACCGGCCGGATCGAGCCCGTCGAGCTCAAAGCCTTTCAGCAGCGCGAGCTGCTGCAGCATGACCGGGCCCTGGCTCCAGACGCCGGGCTTGCAGACGGTGTAGCGGCCATAATCGTAAGTCAGCGGCGCTTCGACGGTCGGCTGCCAGCGTGCCATGTCATCGGCCGAAAGCACGCCGCGATGCGGCGAGCCGGAGACGTCCATGACTTCCTGCGTGCGGCAGAACTTGTCGATCGCTTCCGCCACGAAACCGTGCGACCAGGACTTTCGCGCCGCTTCGATTTGCGCGACACGATCGCCACCGGCGCTCTCGGCTTCCTTCAGGATGCGTGCATAAGTTTCGGAGAGCTGCTTGTTGGTGAACAGCGTGCCCGGTACGGGCACTTCGTTGTTCGGCAGATAGACGGCGGCCGATGTTTTCCAGTGATTGCGGAACAGTTTCTCGACGACCTGGATGGTCGCAGACGCGCGTTCGACCAGCGGATAACCGTCGCGAGCATAGGCGATCGCTGGCTCCAGCACGTCACGCAGCCGCATCGTGCCGTAATCGCGAAGCAGCAGCATCCAGGATTCGAACGTGCCGGGCACGCAGGCGGCGAGCAGGCCGGTGCCGGGCACCATTTCGAGGCCTTCACTCTTGTAATGCTCGATAGTGGCCTTCGCAGGGGCGGGGCCTTGGCCGCAGATCACCTCGGTGCGACCGCGCTTGGTATCGTGCACAATGATCGGCACGTCGCCACCGGGACCGTTTAGGTGCGGCTCCACCACCTGCAGGGTGAAGGCGGTGGCCACACCGGCATCGAACGCGTTGCCGCCCTTTTCGAGGATGCTCATGCCGACGGCGGTGGCGATCCAGTGCGTCGAGGTCACGACACCAAAGGTGCCTTCGATTTCAGGCCGGGTGGTGAACGGATCGGGATTGATGTTGCTCATGGGATTCCAATGCCGTGCTGGTACCGTGGTGCGCGGGCACTTGACCACAGGTGAGGCTGAATGCCAACCGGTGGCATGCCACGCATTGCTCCCATCCACGTAATCATAGCGCAGCCGCTGTCTCAACCGGATGGTTGACGGCATGGCAGGCGACGCCGTCGATCAGCGCGGGCGCCTCCTTGCGGCAGAGATCGAACGCCAGCGGACAGCGTGGATTGAAGGCACAGCCGGGCGGTGGGTGGATCGGGTTGGGGATTTCGCCCTTGACCGGAATCCGCTGGCGACCGGACATCGCGAGATCGGGAACCGCGCCCAGCAGCATTTTGGTGTAGGGCATCCGCGGATTAGCGAACAATTCGCGGCCCTCGGCGATCTCGACGATGCGGCCGAGATACATCACGCCGATCCGGGTCGCCATGTGGCGGACAACGGCGAGATTGTGGCTGATCAAAAGGTAGGTCAGCCCGAACTTGTCCTGCAGGTCGCGCATCAGATTGAGGATCTGCGCCTGCACTGAGACGTCGAGCGCCGAGGTCGGCTCATCGCAGACGATGAACTCGGCTTCAGATGCGAGCGCCCGTGCAATGGCGATACGCTGGCGCTGGCCGCCGGAGAATTCATGCGGGTATTTCAGCCCGTCATCGGGATGCAGGCCGACAAGGCTCAACAGCTCGCCGACGCGCGAGCGGATATCGCGTTCGCCCTGGATCAGGTCGAAGGCGCGGATCGGCTCGGAGACGATGGCATCTACCCGAAAGCGTGGATTGAGGCTCGCATAGGGATCCTGAAAGATCATTTGGATGCGGCGGCGCAGCCGCTGGCGGGCCTGCGCCTGCCGGGCGTTGGTCATCGATACGCCGTCGATCACGACCTCGCCCGAGCTTGGCGGCAACAGTCCCACCACCATACGCGCCACTGTGGTCTTGCCCGATCCGGACTCGCCGACAAGCGCGAAGGTCTCGCCCTTCCTGATATCGAAGGTCACGCCGTCGACGGCTTTCAGGAATTCCAGGTGGCCGCCTTCCAACACGCGGTTGAGCCACGGCTTAGAGACATCGAACACCCGGCGCAAGTTTCGTACATCGACAAAGGGCGGGCTCATGCCGCGGTCTCCTTCGCCGCCTGACCGGGCGCGGTGTCGTAGAGATGGCAAGCCACCGCATGCGAGCCCTGCTGGAGCGGCTCCGGCCGCTCGACGCGGCAGCGGTCGAACGCGAAGGCGCAGCGCGGATTGAATGAACAGCCCGGTGGGATTGCCGACAGGCGTGGCATCGAGCCCGGAATCTGCACCAGCCGCTTGTCTTCGCCGGCAAGCGTCGGGATCGCGCCCATCAACCCCTTGGCGTAGGGATGCAGCGGGTTCTGCACCACGTCTTGCACCGGGCCGATCTCGGCGATACGCCCCGAATACATCACCGCAACCCGGTCGGAGGTCTCGGCGATCACGCCCATGTCGTGGGTAACCAGCATGACTGCGGTGCCGTGGTCGCGTCCGAGGCGCTTGATCAGCGAAATGATCTGCGCCTGCACGGAGACGTCGAGCGCGGTGGTCGGCTCGTCGGCGATAATCAGTTCCGGCTCGGCGCAGATCGCCAGCGCAATCACGACGCGCTGGCGCATGCCGCCGGAGAATTCGTGCGGATAGGCGTCGATGCGTTTTTCCGGCGCAGGGATGCCGACCTCAGCCAGCAGGTCGATCGCCCGTTTGCGCGCCGCGGTTTCCGACAGATTCATGTGGGTCCGGATCGTCTCCACGATCTGGTCGCCGATCCGGTACAGCGGATTGAGGCTGGTCAGCGGATCCTGAAAGATCATGCCGATCCGCTTGCCCCGGATGCGGCGGATTTCTTCCGGCGGCAGATGGTCGATCCGTGTTCCCGACAGATAGATCTCGCCGCCAGCAATCCGGCCGGGCGGATCGATCAGCCCGATCACGGCCAGTCCGGTGACCGATTTGCCCGCGCCGGACTCGCCGACCACGCCGAGCACTTCGCCCTTGGCGATGTCGAAGGACACGCCGTTGATCGCGCGCAGTGTGCTGCGGCGGGTGAGGAATTCGACCTCGAGGTTACGCACCGAAAGGACAGGAGTGGTCATCGGAGTTTCGGATTTAGCGCGTCGCGCAGCCAGTCGCCGAGCAGGTTGATGGAGAGGATCAATCCCGCCAGCGCAATGCCGGGAAAGGCGACGATCCACCATTCGCCGGCGAACAGATAGTTGTTGCCGATCCGGATCAGGGTGCCGAGCGAGGGCATGGTGTCGGGCATGCCGGCGCCGAGGAACGACAGCGTCGCCTCAGTGATGATGGCGAGCGCGAGATTGATGGTGGCGATCACGAGGATGGGTCCCATCGTGTTTGGCAGCACGTGGCGCAGCATGATCTTGGGCGCGGGAAGTCCGATCAGCTGTGCGGCCGCGACATAATCCTTGTTCTTCTCGACCATGACCGAGCCGCGCACGGTGCGGGCATATTGCACCCAGAAGCTCAGGCCGATCGCGACCACCAGCACCGCCAGCGTACTCATGGCATCCAGCCGGTTGCCGAACACAGACTTGGCGACGCCGTTGACCAGCAGCGCGATCAGGATCGCAGGGAAGGTGAGCTGCACGTCGGCGACCCGCATGATCAAGCCGTCGACCGCGCCGCCTACATAACCTGCAATCAGACCGAGCGTGATGCCGAGCGCGCCGGCAAGGATGACGCCGAGCACGCCGACCACCAGCGAAATCCGCAAACCGTACAGAATCGCTGAAAAAACATCGCGGCCCTGTTCGTCGGTGCCGAGCAGGAACGGGCTCTGGCCGTCGGCGGTCCACAGCGGCGAGATCCGCGAATTCATCAGCTGCAGCTGCGCCGGGTCGAACGGGTTCTGTACCGCAAGCTGCGATGCAAAGAGTGCCAGCAGGAAGAACAGGAGGGTGACGGCGGCAGCCGCCATGGTCATTCGGGAACGGCGGAACGAGTAGAAAATATCGCTGTCGAGCGCGCGCTTCAGCCAGCTCACACCGGCATGCGTCCCCGGGACGCTCGGCTCTGCACGTTGGGGCACCACGGCATCGGACATCTTGTGTCTCGCTTCAAGCCGGACGGCTGATGGTCGAGCGCAGGCGCGGATCGACGACGGTGTAGAGGATATCGACCACCAGGTTGATGGTGACGAAAATCAGCGACACCATCAGCAGGTAGGCGGCCATGATCGGGATATCGACATTTTGCACGGCCTGCACGAACAACAATCCCATGCCCGGCCACTGGAAGACGGTTTCGGTGATAATGGCAAAAGCAATTACCGAGCCAAACTGCAGCCCTGCGACGGTGATGACGGGGACCAGCGTGTTCTTCAGCGCGTGGCCGAAATGAATGGCGCGTGTGGTCAGGCCGCGGGCGCGGGCAAAGCGGATGTAGTCGGTGCGGAGCACCTCGAGCATTTCGGCGCGCACCAGCCGCATGATCAGGGTCATCTGGAACAGGCCGAGCGTGATCGACGGCATGATCAGCGCCTTGAGGCCGGACAAGGTCAGCAGGCCGGTGGTCCACCAGCCAATCCGCACCACGTCGCCGCGGCCGAAGGAGGGCAGCCAGCCCAGCGTCACCGAGAACAGGTAGATCAGCAGAATGCCGATCAGGAACGTCGGCAGCGAGATTCCGATCAGCGACACCGCCTGGAAGAACTTTGTGAGAAGGGTGTCGCGCCGCAGCGCCGAATAGACCCCCATCAGGATGCCGAACACCATGGCAAAAACGGTAGCGCAAGCGGCGAGTTCCAGCGTCGCCGGCATCCGCTCCATCAACAGGTTCGAAACCGGCTGGCGGAATTGATAGGAGACGCCGAACTTGAATTGCGCGGCATTGGCGAAGTAGCGCGCGAACTGCACCGGCACGGGATCATCGAGGCCAAGCGACTTGCGCACCGCCTCGCGCTCCGCGGCAGGCGTATCCAGCGAAACGATCTGGTTGACGGGGTCGCCCGCGAACCGGAACATCGAGAACGCGATGACGCCGACCGCGATCATGACGCCGATGGCCTGGATAGCGCGGCGAAGAGTGAAAGCGAGCATGTATTCCTTTCACTGCTCTCCGAGCATGCTACTAGTTGAAGCATGCTCGTCGATCATTTTTGTTTGAGCATGATCTTTCGGAAAACCGGCATCCACTTTTCCGGATCATGCTCTTGGTGCGGCGGCGGACGTCGCTGTCGCCCGGAAACGAAAAGTCCCGGAAGCCGCTGGGCCGCCGGGACCTGATCCTGAAGTCAACTAGTCCTGTTTGGTCGCCCAGTACAGCAGGACCTGATTGTCGGCGCGCTGGCTCAGCTTCACTTTCTTCGATACGCCCCACGCCAGCGCCTGCTGGTGCAGCGGGATATAGCCGAAGTCCTTGGCGCCGATCTCGAACGCCTGCTTGATCAGGAGGTCACGCTTGGCCGTGTCGGATTCCTGCAGCACCTGATCGGCGAGTTCATCGAGCTTCTTGTTGCAGTAGCCGCCGAGATTGGCTTCGCCGCGGCTGGATTTCGGATCGTCACGGCAGCCCATGATGTCGTACAGGACGTTGTGGGAATCGAGCGTGCCGGGTGTCCAGCCGAGCAGGTAGAATGAAGTCTGGTAGCCGCCGGGTTTCAGCACCTTGGCGAAATACTGCGCCTTGGGCTGCGCCAGCAGCGTCACCTTGACGCCGATCCGGGCCAGCATGCCGACGACGGCCTGACAGATCGCGGCGTCGTTGACGTAGCGGTCGTTCGGGCAGTCCATCGTGACTTCGAAGCCATCAGGGTAGCCGGCTTCGGCCAGAAGCTTCTTGGCGCCGTCAGGATCGAATTTCGGCCGTGTGAAATCACCCGACAGCTTGAACAGTTGCGGTGCGATCATCAGCGCCGAAGGCGTCGACAGGCCGCGCATGACGCGGGTCTTGATCAATTCGATGTCGATGGCCTTGAAGAAGGCCTCGCGCACCTTGATGTCCTTGAAGGGGTTCTTGCCCTTGATGTTGGAGTAGAGCAGCTCGTCGCGCACCATATCCATGCCGAGGAAGATGGTGCGGAGCTCCGGTCCCTTCAGCACCTGGGCGTTGGGGCTGGAGTCCACCCGCGAGATATCCTGGATCGGAACCGGCTCGATGACATCGACTTCGCCCGAGAGCAGGGCGGCAACACGCGTGGCGTCCGAACCGATCGGGGTGAAGATGATCTCCTTCAAATTATGTTCGGGCTTGCGCCACCAGTTCGGATTGGCCTTGTAGACGGTCTTGACGCCCGGCTGATGGCTTTCGACGGTGAAGGGGCCGGTGCCATTGGCATTGAGGGAGGCAAAGCTCGGCGTCGTGGCCGCGGCGGGCGTCGGCTCGACGGCGTTATTCGCCTCGGCCCACTTCTTGTCCATGATGTACCAGGTATCCCATTGCGAATTGAGAATGGGATTGGGCGTCGGCGTGATGAAGTCGACCGTGTAGTCGTCGATCTTGACGACTTTGGTGCCGCTGGGAATGCGGGTCTGCAGGTTCGAGCCCTTCTTCTGGACGCGTTCTGCGGAGAAAACGACGTCGTCGGCAGTGAAGGGGTCGCCGTTCTGGAATTTGACGCCCTTGCGCAGATGGAACCGCCAGCGGGTCGGCTCCGGCGTTTCCCAGCTTTCTGCCAGTGCCGGAATGATTTTCAAGTCCCTGTCGCGGGCGACGAGGCCTTCGAAGACATGTCCGAGATGGGCATGGGTGGTGCTCTCGTTGAGCGTGTAGGGATCGAGCGATTTGAGATCGCCTTGGTTGGCATAGCGCAGGGTCTGGGCCGATGCCGGCGCCGTTGCCAGGGCAAGGATTGTAGCCGTGGCCGCTGCAAGCACACTCTGACGTACCGACATTGTTGGATTTCCCCACTCTGAACAGCAACTTCCGCTAGTCGCGCCGGATATTGCCGAGCCATGTTGCCAAAGTCCAGCCACCGCGCAAGCTACATTATCCCGCACCGCGTGCCGGTTTGCGCGGCGGTGCGGTAACGACTAACTTCACCTTAGGCAAGCGCCATACATTGAACTTTCGGAGTGCCGAATGGCGGAACTAAAGGCCGACATTCTTGTCCTGGGTGCAGGCATGGTCGGCGTCAGTGCCGCTTTGCACCTGCAGAAGCGCGGCAGGAATGTGGTTCTGATCGACCGGCATGAGGTTGCCGGGGAGGAAACCAGTCACGGCAACGGCGGATTGATCGAATGCGCCTCGGTCTTCCCCTACATGTTTCCGCGCGACCTGGGTCAGATCCTGCGCTACGCGTTCCTTCGCGCGCCGCAGGTGCGTTATCATTTCAGGGATTTGCCGGCCTTCCTGCCGTGGCTGGTACGCTATTTCCGCGCCTCTTCACCGGAGCGTGCGCTGCACAGTGCGATGGCGGAGTTGCCGCTGATCCAGCGCAGCCTGATCGAGCACGAGACGCTGATCGCGGAAGCCAATGTGCCGAATCTGTTGCGGCGGACCGGCTGGATCAAACTGTTCCGCTCCGAAGCAACGCTCGCGAGCGCGGTGGGCGATCTGAAGCGCGCGGGACAGTATGGGGTCGAAGGCGAGATCCTGGATACGGCTGCGATCATGGCGCGGGAGCCGCATCTGACCGGCGATTTCAGCGGCGCGATCCATTTTCCCGCACCGGGATTCGTGCCGGATCCCGGCGGCCTGGCCAAGGCCTATTCGGCGCTGTTCGGCCGCAAGGGCGGGCGATACCTCGTCGGCGATGCACGAACACTCGAACAGTCCGGCGGACGTTGGCGGGTGGCGACGCTGGAAGGCACGATCACCGCGCGCGAGGTGGTGGTGGCGATGGGACCGTGGTCCGATCAGATCTTCGCGCCGCTCGGGTATTCGATTCCCCTGCAGGTCAAGCGCGGCTATCATTTGCATCTCAAGCCGAGCGGCAATGCGGTGCTGCACCATCCGGTGCTGGACACCGATCTCGGTTATCTGCTGGCGCCCATGAACCGGGGCATCCGCCTGACCACCGGCGCCGAGTTCGCCCACCGCGATGCGCCGTCGACGCCGGTCCAGGTCGAGCGGGCGCTGCCGCGGGCGCATAAATTGTTCCCGCTTGGGGCGCCGGTCGACACTGCGCCGTGGAAGGGCGCGCGGCCCTGTCTTCCCGATATGCTGCCGGTCATCGGCAAGGCTCCCCGCCATAGCGGGCTATGGTTCGATTTCGGCCATCAGCACCATGGCCTGACGCTCGGACCGGCAACCGGCCGTCTGCTGGCCGAAATGATGACCGGCGAGACCCCGTTTGCCGATGCCAGGCCGTTTGCCGTCGAACGCTTTGGTTGACCATGTTCGAAATTGATGAGCGGGGTTAGGGTCTTGTGCTTGCGTGACCGGGGCCATCGTGTCGATACTGCCAAAAGCCAGCAAAAGGAGCGGTCATGAAAGTTAACGTCGAAGTGGATTGTACGCCGCTGGAGGCCAGGCAGTTTTTCGGGCTACCGGACGTGCAGCCGATGCAGACCGCCGTGATGGACAAGATGCAGCAGCAGATGATGGCCAACATCGAAAAGGTTTCGCCGGAATCGCTGATCCAGAGCTGGTTCACCTTCGATCCCAAGATCGCCGAGCGGTTTCAGGACATGTTCGTGACCATGGCCGGCCTCGGCGGCATGACCAAGAAGGACAAGTGATAGTGCCCGTCGCGGCAAGCGGCGCAGGGACGGAAGAGCAAAGGCTTCGGCCACCAAGCCTGTTCCTGATGATGGCCGAGGCGAGGGCCCTGTTCGAGCTGAATTCGAGCCTGCTGCTGTCGCCGCTGCTGCTCCGTGCGCCGAAGGGCGACGGGCATCCGGTGCTGACGCTGCCGGGCTTTCTCGCCAGCGATCTGTCGATGGCGCCGATGCGGCGTTACCTGAAAGAACTCGGTTACGATCCCTATGCCTGGAACATGGGCCGCAATTTCGGCGGCGTTGCTTCCAAGCGCAGCGCGTTGCGCGATCTTCTGCAGCGCATTCACGACGAGACCGGCCGCAAGGTCAGCCTTGTCGGCTGGAGTCTCGGCGGCGTCTACGCCCGCGATCTTGCGCTGCAGATGCCGGACATGGTGCGCGATGTGATCACGCTCGGCAGTCCGTTTGCCAACGACATAAGGGCAACCAATGCGACGCGGCTCTATGAGGCGCTGTCGGGAGAGGCGGTCGACGACAATCCGGAAATCCGCGAGGCGATCGCCGGTGACCTGCCGGTGCCCGCAACTTCGATCTACTCCCATACCGACGGCATCGTGAACTGGCACACCAGCCTGTTGCGTCCTTGCGAGACCGCCGAAAACATCGAGGTGTACTTAGCCAGCCATATCGGGCTCGGCGTCAACCCCGCAGCATTATGGGCGGTGGCCGACCGTCTGGCGCAGCCCGAGGGCGAATTTAAGCATTTTGACCGGTCAGGACCATTTGCCATTGCCTACGGCCCCCCTGAAAATGCACAATCCTGACGCCCCGAGCCGAGGGCATGATCCCGAAAGGTCCCGCCCCGCAATTGACGCGGGATGGTGAGAGGTTTTCGGATATGATCCAATAATAATGACATTCTAGACGCCCGAAGCGCCGCCAAGGCGCCGCGTTTTCTACTGCGGGAGGAAAGTATGGCGGACGCCAAGAAGCTGTCTTCGATGGACGCGTCGTTTCTGTATCTGGAAACGCCGGAAATGCCGATGCATGTCGGCAGCATGGCAATCTTCCGCCTGCCGGAGAACTACAACGGCAACTTCTTCGAGGACTTCAAGGCGATGATCGCCTCGCGGCTGCACATCGCGCCGATCCTGAAGGCGCGACTGGAGAAGGCGCCGCTCGACATCGATCATCCCTCCTGGGTCGAGGACGATCAGTTCGACATCGACCGCCACATCTTCCGCGGCAGCCTTCCGGCACCGTATGACCGCGCCACGCTGGAGCGCATCGTCGGCTGGATGCATGCGAAACTGCTGAACCGGGCCCGGCCGCTGTGGGAGTTCTACGTCTTCGAGGGCATGAAGGACAACGAGATCGGGCTCTATTCCAAGATGCACCATGCCTGCATCGACGGCGGCGCCGGCGCAGCATTGACCAACATGATCTACGACGTCACGCCGGTCCCGCGCGTGGTCGAGAAGCCGATCCCGCAGGCGAAAGGCGGCAACGAGCCGCGCGACATCGCCGCCAACCTGATCGATTCCTACCAGCAGCTCTGGCGCCAGCCCTTCGACGGCTCCTCGACACCGAAGACGATCGACCTGCCGCGCTCGGGCAAGAGCGATCTCGGATCGATCCTGTTCGACAACGCGATGTTCCAGATCGAGAGCGCGGTGAAGTTCGCAGGCAGCATTCCCGCGATGCTGAAAAGCGTCTCGGACGTAGTCGGCAAGATCTCCGATCCGAAGTCGCGCGAAAGCATCGCCAGCATGGTTTCGCCGCCGACCGTTTTGAACAAGGCGATTTCGTCGGAGCGCAGCTTCGCCGGCACTTCGATCTCGTTGTCGCGTGCGAAAGCGGTCGCCAAGGCATCCGGCGGCAAGCTCAACGACGTGGTGCTCGCGCTGTCCTCGGGCGTGGTGCGGCGGTATCTGCTCGAGCGGGGCGCCTTGCCCGCCAAGTCGATGACGGCGGCGGTGCCGATCTCGCTGCGCGAGGAAGGCAACACCGAGGCCAACAACCAGGTGTTCGGCATGATCTGCTCGATCGCTACCAATATCGAGGATCCGAAAGAGCGGCTCGAGGCAATCATCGCGCAGTCCACCAAGTCCAAGGAGATGTCACATCCGCTGCGGGCCTTCATGCCGCAGGTGTCCAACATGTCGATGCTTGGCGCGCCGATCATGGTGCAGATCCTGGCGCTGCTCTACAGCCGGTCCGACTTGTCGAACGTGTTGCCGCCGTCGGCCAATATAACGGTGTCCAACGTGCCCGGCCCGAGGCAGACGCTTTATGCGGCAGGCGCGGAATTGCTGCACATCTTCCCGGTGTCGATCTCGACCCATGGCATTGCGCTCAACATCACCGTGCAGAGCTATCGCGACCAGCTCGATTTCGGCTTCATCGCCGGCGCCAACATCATTCCGCATGTCCAGGTCATGTGCGACATGCTGCCGGTCGAATTCGAGGCGCTGGAAGCGGCGTTCGCGCCGCCGCCGACCATGACCAGCGCGGCTGAGTAGGAATTTGAAATGATTGAAATGCCGCCGCTGCAGTTCGCCCAGGTGAACGGTATTCGCATGGGCTATTATGAAGCGGGGCCCAAGTCCGACAAGCCGCCGATGATCCTTTGTCACGGCTGGCCTGAGCTTGCGTTTTCCTGGCGTCACCAGATCAAGGCGCTGAGCGAGGCCGGCATCCGGGTGATTGCACCGGACCAGCGCGGCTATGGCGCGACCGACCGGCCCGAGCCTGTCGAAGCCTACGACATGGAGCATCTGACCGGCGATCTCGTCGGGCTGCTCGACCACCTCAAGATCGACAAGGCGATCTTCGTCGGCCACGACTGGGGCGGCTTCATTGTCTGGCAAATGCCGCTTCGGCACATCGACCGGGTCGCCGGCGTCATCGGCGTCAACACGCCGCATTACGATCGCTTGCCGGCCGACCCGATCGAGCTGTTCCGCAAGCGTTTTGGCGACAGCATGTATATCGTTCAGTTTCAGGACCCAGCGCGCGAGCCGGACAAGATCTTCGGCAGCAGGGTCGAGCAGACATTCGACGCCTTCATGCGCAAGCCGCTGCCGCGCAAGGACGATGCGCCGGCGGCGCCCGCGACCGCGGGCGTCGGCGCTTCGGTCAAGACGAACCTGGCCTTTCCGCAGATGATCGCCGCCTACGATGCAAAATTCGATCCGCGCACGCCGATCCTGTCGGCGGAAGAGAAGAAGGTGTTCGTCGATGCCTTCACGCGAACCGGCTTCACCGGCGGCATCAACTGGTACCGCAATTTCTCGCGCAACTGGCAACGCTCGGAAGGGCTCGACCATACCGTCCGCGTGCCGTCGCTGATGATCATGGCCGAGAACGATGCCGTGCTGCCGCCGTCGGCCGCCGACGGCATGGAGAAGATCATTCCCGATCTGGAAAAATACCTCGTGCGCGGCAGCGGCCATTGGACGCAGCAGGAAAAGCCGGACGAGGTCAGCGCCAAGCTGATCGAATGGCGTAAGAAGCGGTTTGGCTAGAGCAGAGGGCTAACTCATCGTCACTGCGAGGAGCGAAGCGACTTGTGCAGTCATTCCGGGACGATGTGAAGCATCGAGCCCGGAATCTCGGGATTCCGGGTCTGGTCCTTCGGACCATCCCGGAATGACGCAACCCGAGATCGCTCGCAATGACGGTTGAGACAGGGCAGGAGATACTTTGACAATGGCGTCCCCAAACAAACTGGATCCGATACCGCATCCGCCGAAAAAGCCTGTCGTCGGCAACATGCTGTCACTCGATCCTAACGCACCGGTGCAGCACCTGGTGCGGCTCACCAAGGAGCTGGGACCGATCTTCTGGCTCGACATGATGGGCGCGCCGCTCGTTATCGTCGGCGGCCACGATCTGATCGACGAACTCTCCGACGAGAAGCGTTTCGACAAGGCGGTCCGTGGCTCGCTTCGACGCGTTCGTGCCGTCGGCGGCGACGGCTTGTTCACCGCCGACACCAATGAGCCGAACTGGAATAAGGCGCACAACATCCTGTTGCAGCCGTTCGGCAATCGCGCCATGCAGTCCTATCACCCGAGCATGGTCGACATTGCCGATCAGCTCGTGAAGAAATGGGAACGGCTCAACGGCGACGAGGAGATCGACGTCGTCCACGACATGACGGCGCTGACGCTCGACACCATCGGGCTGTGCGGCTTCGACTACCGCTTCAACTCGTTCTATCGCCGCGACTATCACCCGTTCGTGGAATCGCTGGTGCGCTCGCTCGAAACCATCATGATGACGCGCGGCATTCCGCTGGAAGGCCTGTGGCTGCAGAAGCGCCGCCGCGACCTCGCGGCCGACGTCGCCTTCATGAACAAGATGGTCGACGAGATCATCGCCGAGCGCCGCGGCAGTGCGGAGGCCGCCGAGGGCAAGAAGGACATGCTGGGCGCCATGATGACCGGCGTCGACCGCGCTACCGGCGAGCAACTCGACGACGTCAACATCCGCTACCAGATCAACACATTCCTGATCGCAGGCCACGAGACCACCAGCGGGCTCCTGTCGTGCACGATCTATGCACTGCTGAAGCATCCCGAGGTGCTCAAGAAGGCCTATGAAGAGGTCGACCGGGTGCTCGGACCAGATCTCGATGCGCGGCCGACCTATCAGCAGGTTACGCAGCTCACCTACATCACGCAGATCCTGAAGGAGGCGCTGCGGCTGTGGCCGCCGGCGCCCGCCTATGGCATCGCGCCGCTTCAGGACGAGACGATCGGCGGCAAGTACAAGCTCAGGAAGAACACCTTCGTCACGGTGCTGGTGATGGCGCTGCACCGCGATCCCAGCGTCTGGGGTCCGAACCCGGATGCCTTCGATCCCGAGAATTTCAGCCGTGAGGCCGAGGCCAAGCGGCCGATCAATGCGTGGAAACCGTTCGGCAACGGCCAGCGCGCATGCATCGGCCGCGGCTTTGCGATGCATGAGGCCGCGCTCGCAATCGGCATGATCCTGCAGCGCTTCAAGCTGATCGATGTCCACCGTTACCAGATGCACCTGAAGGAAACGCTGACGGTCAAGCCCGACGGCTTCAAGATCAAGGTGCGGCCGCGCGCGGACAAGGATCGCGGCGCCTTCGCCGGCCGGGCCGCCGTTGCGGCCGCGGCCCCGGGCGCGGCGGCGCCGCAGGCGCGGGCGCGTCCCGGACACAATACGCCGCTGCTGGTGCTCTACGGTTCCAATCTCGGCTCGGCGGAAGAACTGGCGACGCGGGTGGCCGACCTTGCGGAGGTCAACGGCTTTGCGACCAAGCTCGGCGCGCTCGACGATTACGTCGGCAAACTGCCGGAGGAAGGTGGGCTGCTGATCTTCTGCGCCTCCTACAATGGCGCTGCGCCTGATAACGCCACGCAGTTCGTCAGATGGCTGGACAGCGGCCTGTCGAAGGATGCACTCGCCAAGGTGCGCTATGCCGTGTTCGGCTGCGGCAACAGCGACTGGGCAGCGACCTATCAGTCCGTGCCGCGGCTGATCGACGAGCAATTGGCGGCGCATGGCGCGCGCAGTCTCTATGCGCGCGGCGAGGGAGATGCCCGCAGCGATCTCGACGGCCAGTTCGAGAAATGGTTCGCCAAGGCCGCGCCCGAGGCGATGAAGGAACTGGGAGTCGATTCCAGTTTCGCCCGCAGCGCCGATGACGCGCCACTCTATTCGATCGAGCCGGTGGCGCCGTCCGCCGTCAACGTGCTCGTCGCGCAGGGTGGCGTCGCGCGGATGAAGGTGCTGGTGAATTCTGAATTGCAGACCAAGGCCGGTGCTCGTCCCTCCGACCGTTCGACCCGGCATATCGAGGTTCAGCTGCCGCCTGGCATCAGCTACCGCGTCGGCGACCATCTCAGCGTGGTGCCGCGCAACGATCCGGCGCTGGTCGATTCCGTCGCGCGCCGCTTCGGATTCCTCCCCGCCGACCAGATCCGGCTGCAGGTCGCGGAAGGTCGCCGCGCCCAGTTGCCGGTCGGTGATGCTGTATCAGTCGGGCGATTGTTGACCGAATTTGTGGAGTTGCAGCAGATTGCGACCCGCAAGCAGATCCAGATCATGTCGGAGCACACGCGCTGTCCCGTCACCAAGCCGAAACTGCTCGCCTATGTCGGCGACGACGACGCATCTGCGGAGCGTTACCGATCGGACGTTCTGACGCGTCGCAAATCGGTGTTTGACCTGCTGGAGGAACATCCGGCCTGCGAATTGCCGTTCCACGCCTATCTTGAAATGCTCTCGTTGCTGGCGCCGCGATACTACTCGATCTCGTCGTCGCCATCAGGCGATCCGTCACGCTGCAGCGTCACCGTGGGCGTGGTGCAGGCGCCCGCCAGTTCGGGCCGCGGCGTCTACAAGGGCGTGTGCTCGAACTATCTCTCCGGCCGCCGCGTCGGCGACAGCGTTCACGCCACCGTACGCGAGACCAAGGCCGGCTTCCGCTTGCCCGACGATCCTGCCGTGCCCGTGATCATGATCGGTCCCGGCACCGGGCTGGCGCCGTTCCGCGGCTTCCTGCAGGAGCGCGCGCATCGCAAGGCGCAAGGCGACGAGCTTGGCCCCGCGATGCTGTTCTTCGGCTGCCGCCATCCTGAACAGGACTTTCTCTATGCGGATGAGCTGAAGGCTTTTGCTGCCGACGGAATTACCGAACTGTACACCGCGTTCTCGCGAGCGGAAAAGCCGAAGACCTATGTGCAGCATCAGGTGGCGGCGCAGAAGGATCGCGTCTGGAGCCTGATCGAGCAGGGCGCGATCGTCTATGTCTGCGGCGACGGCGGCAAGATGGAACCGGACGTCAAGGCCACGCTGGTCAAGATCTATCGCGAAAAGTCTGGTGCCGATGCCGGCGCCGGGCAGCGCTGGATCGACGACCTCGGCACCAGGAACCGCTACGTGCTCGACGTCTGGGCGGGCGGGTAGCGTCTTCGTAGGGTGGGCAAAGGCGCTCTTGCGCCGTGCCCACCATTCTATCGAGATTTCGGTTGCGATGGTGGGCACGCTTCGCTTTGCCCACCCTACGGGCCTTCGCTGGCCGTGGCATCGCGCAATCATGCTACAAGCCTTGGCATGATTCTTTGGGAAAAACTCGACACCGCCCGCATTCCCGGCACCGACGATGAACTCCGCCTGATGCGTCGCGGCAAGGAGTTTTCCATCATGCTCGGCACCAACGAGCTGATGAATAGCCGCCTCTCGGGCTCCGAAGCCGCGCTCGCCACGCTCGCGGCGAAGAGGCTCGAGACGGTCGCGAAGCCGCATGTGCTGATCGGCGGTCTGGGCATGGGCTTTACGCTGCGCGCGGCGCTTGGCGCGTTCGGAAGCAAGGCGCAGATCGTGCAGGTCGAACTTGTCCCCGCCGTGGTCGCGTGGGCGCGGGGGCCAATGGCGGAGATTTTCGGCGAGAGCCTGAGCGACCCGCGCGTCAGCATCCGCGAAGCCGATGTCACCGAAACCATCCGCTCGCACCGCCTGAAGTTCGACGCCATCCTGCTCGATGTCGATAACGGACCGGAGGGGCTGACCCGCAAGGCCAATGATGCGCTTTACAGTTCAACCGGATTGA
>Ga0268266_10003131_pt1 | contig 16826 bp, 12 predicted proteins | sample KBSS13metaG_FD_190356 | JGI IMG/M metagenome (GOLD analysis project Ga0268266, IMG submission 190356) | Switchgrass rhizosphere microbial communities from Kellogg Biological Station, Michigan, USA - KBS S1-3 metaG (SPAdes) (version 2) | ecosystem: Host-associated > Plants > Roots > Rhizosphere...
CAACCGGGGGGCGCGGGTGATATTAGGGGGATCGGCTGTGGAGGGACCCGGGCATTTCTATCCGCCGACGGTGCTCGTGGATGTGCCCCATGCGGCGGACATTTTGCGCGAGGAGATTTTCGGGCCGGTGGCGGTGCTGGTGCCTTTCGAGGCCGCGAGTGAGGCTATCCGGTTGGCCAACCAGACGAGTTATGGGTTGGTCGCCTATGTCTATACGGCGGATCTCAAGAGCGGGTTGCAGGTGTGTGGGAAGCTGGAGAGCGGGATGATTGCGCTCAACCGCGGGCTGGTGTCGGATCCGGCCGCGCCGTTTGGCGGGGTCAAGCAGAGCGGGTTGGGACGGGAGGGGTCCTGGCACGGGCTGTTGGAGTTTACCGAGGCGAAGTATATTGCGGTGAGCTGGTGAGCGCGGGTGCCGCTGCACGCTGCGGCTACCGCCGCCCTTTATCGTCGTCAGGAAAATCAAGCTCCTGCTGCGCTTTGACCGGAGGATGAGGCAGCTCCCAGGTGTGCACGACGCCGATGCCGTTTGCACGAGCCACAGCGGCCAAAGTGGTGTCATCGGAGTAGATCGTGTTCACCTTACTGACCTTCGCGATCGCTATGATCTGGCGGTCAAACTTCATCTTCGCCCAAGTCTCCAGCTCGCCGAGCTTCTTGCGGCGCGGTTTGAGATCCGCATCGAGCAGAAATGACAGCTCGACCGCCGCCTTCGTTTCGAAGGGCGCAACGACAAACGCGTAGGTGGATGTGATTTCGGCTAACACTTCGCTGCGGGCATCGCCTGCGCGGACCAGCAGTTCGCTCAAGACGGGCGCTGGCACCACAACACAACACGGGTACCGGCCTCGCTTAGCGTCCGGAGTAAGAAAGCCAACCTCTCCTTGCACTTCTCCACCGGCTTTTGCGTGTTCGGATCACGCGGCGGCTTGGCTTTGGGGTCAATCAAAAGCAGGAGTGTTGTGGCATCAATGACGACCATCAATGCGCCTCGCCACTACCCTCGCGCAACTTCTGTAGAAGCTCGGTGGGATCGCCGTTCTCCCACGGCATCTCGATCTTCCGCAGTCGCGCTATGGAAGTGGCAAGGTCATCCGCGCGCAATTCTCGAAACTCCTTTGCCCTGAAGCTCAAGAGCTTCCACTCCCCGGAATCCGTGCGCTCCCACCGGGCGTTGCCGCTGAGGCGAACGGGAGCTCCATAGAGAAAGGGTGCGAGTTGGATCGCGAGCTCCCTGGAGCACTCTGCCGATATGACGCTTCCGTCGGCAGGTTCAACGAGCGCGTGCGCGGTCTCGTCAGTGCCGCCAACACGGACGATTTTGCCGTCGATCTCCGCGGGTTCGGTAAATGGACCCATGCGTGGGTTGCGCTTGGCGTCACGGCCCGGGAAACGAATCACGTTGGAGGTGCCTCTACGCAGCTTCCCCACTGCGTTATCGCTCCGCAGCATGTCGTCAATTTTCTTGTAAGGTCGGCGCACGTCATCGGGAGCTTCGGGGTCTCCTGCGTCCTGCAGTCGCGTCCTGACTTTTGGAATTGCCTCATGCTCCACTCGCGCCACCAAACGAACACTCCCCTTCTTTAGTTTCTCGAAGTGCACTCGCTCTGGTTGGCCTAGCAGCGCCGCCAGCTCGGCTAAGTACTGCGCGAGACGCGCCATCGGAATGGTCGAGGGCGTAAACGCGTCAATCTGAAGTTCGTATTCCTCACCAGTCATAGGCATTCGTCTTAAGCCAATCCGCGGATGTCCACGAGCAAGATTGGGCAATTCTAGACGAACGGTACCCCATTCGCGGCGTCAGCCCATGCGGATCTCACGGGGACAGGCCCCTCCACAGCATCGATGCTCGGGCACGTGCGCGGAGAACATACGCTACTGTACATTATTACAGTAGCGACGTCCATGGTCCTGGCGGATCGCTCTATCGCCCACGGAAGACTTGCCAAGCTTGTTGGAGTCTACTCCAGGAGTAGTTGCGCAAGCGGTTGCTCGCTAGGCCAGGAGGATTTTGCGAATTTCGCCTTCGGGGTCGTCGACCATGCGGCAATGGTTGTCGAAGACCATGGTCTGGTAGCGAGTCGAGTCGGCCGGTGTCCAGGCCAGGCCGGGCTGGCCCGGGTTGCCGGTGCGGGCGAAGTTAGCCCAGGCGGTCGCCATTTTCTGCGCCAGGGCCTGGGCTTCGGGAGTGTTGCCGGTGCCTTGTTTGCAGCGCTCGGTGTTGTCGAAGCAAAAGGCCAGTTCGGCCGTGTGCCAGGCGCCGGCGTCTTCGAGCATGGGAGATTGCCAGGTGAAGTAGTACTGGTAGACGGGGGCACCGTGCTGTTCGAACTTCATTCGCGACATGCGTTGTACGTTGTTCCGTTGGCCGATGCCACCGACGCCATAGGACAGCGTGCGGATGCTCTTTTCCGGGTGAGCTTTCTTCATGGCGGCGATCAACGCGCGCGCTTTGTCCGCGCCCAGAGAGTGGCTCAAGGTTCCCAGCCATTGCTCCTCGGTCGGGCGGGAGGACATCCGGTTGCCCTCTTCGCTGACGGAGCCGATCAACATGGGGATATTCTTGGACAGCGCGGGGGCTTCCTCGTAGAAGGAGCGCACGGTCACTACGCGACCGTCGAGGATAGGCCCCCACCCTACGCGTGGTGTCGGCGAAGGCGGCGCGCCTAGCCCGAAGCTCTGCTGGGGAGGATTGAGCTTGCCGATGGCCACGTTGCCCGCCTTGTTCAGCGCGGCCCAGTCCGTCTTCTTCAATCCCTCGATGTCATTGGGCTGCAGGCCCAACTCGATCATGATTTGACGGGTGAGCGTCCTCGCCTGTTCGCTGGCGGGGGGATTGCCGCCGCCGCCCGACTGGACGCTGGCGCCGTGAAACAACCCGGCCGCCGAGGGCATGCCCATCAGGGTGGTCACTTTCGAGCCGCCGCCGGATTGGCCATAGATCATGACTTTGTCGGGGTCGCCGCCAAAGTGGGCGATGTTGTCGCGAACCCAGCGCAAAGCGGCGACCAGGTCGCTCATGCCGAGGTTGCCCGATTCCGCGTAGGTGTCACCCCCAACCTCAGAGACGTCCAGGAAGCCCAGGGCGTTGAGACGATGGTTCACCGAGACTTGCACGACATCGTGGTGGCGGGCCATCTGCGCCCCGTGGTGCGAGGCCAACTCGTAAGAGGAGCCGAAGCTGTAGCCGCCGCCGTGGATATAAAACATGACGGCGCGCTTGCCGCTGAGGCTCGGCGTCCAGATGTTCAGCTTGAGCATGTCCTCGCTCAGGGGGCCGTCGACCCACTGTTGCAAGAACGACTGCTCCACCGCGGTGAAATCATGTAGGGTTTGCGGGCAATTTGCGCCGTAGACCAGCGTGGGCCGCTCTCCGTCCCAGGGTGTCGGCGCCTTGCAAGGCAGCCACCGGTTCTCGCCTCCCGTGTCCTGGCCATAAGGCACACCCTTGAAGGTCAGGACGCCACCGTCTTCGTAGCCACGAACCTTGCCATACTGGGTCTGGGCCACCGCCGACCTGGGGGTGCTGCAACGACCCGGCTGCTGCTGCCGGGTGGTCCCGGTGTTGGCGAGTGATGTTGAAGGACTGGCCAACGCGGCGCCCAGGCCGGCCGTAGCCGCCAGCAGCAAGGCCTCGCGACGGGTGGTGGTGGTGTGGCTGGGCGAATCGGTTTTGGCCATGACGAATCCTTGGGTTCCCGCGAATTTCCGGTGTGGGGGTGTCTACGAGCCGGTCCAGTCCGGCGGGTTTTTTTTGTCTTTCCTGTCGAGGAACGCGTGGACGCCGCGTTTGAAGTCTTCGCTGCCGTAGACGAGCTCGATCAGGTCGTCGATGTTGGGCAGGTTCGCGCGCGTCATGCGTCGGATGGCTTCCTTCGTCGCCCGCGTCGTCAGGGGAGCATTGGCGGCGGCCCGCTCGCACAGCTCCGTAACGGCTGCGTCGAGCTCGTCGGCTTTGACAACCTTGTAGAGTACGCCTGAGCTCAGGAGCTCCGGTGCTGTCAGCATCTCTCCCAGAAGGAGCATCCGCTTGGCCGCGGGAATGCCGACGGCACCCGCGACACGGGCGTAGCTGCTCATGGAGAGGCAGTTGCCGATCGTGCGGCCCAGGGGTGAGCCGACCCGAGCGTCAGCGGTGGCAATGCGAAAGTCGCAGGCGCTCAGGATGTTGAGTCCGCCGCCGACAGCCCAGCCTTCGACGATGGCCACGGTGGTCATCGGTAGCGTATCGATGGCTGCCATGGCGGCGTCGATCTCCCCTTCGTAGGCGATGCCATCACGACCCGCGGTGAAACCGAGGAAATGACTGATGTCGGTGCCGGAGACAAACGCTTTGCCACCGCTGCCGCGAAATGTGACGACCCGGATGGTCTTGTCGTTAGCCAACTCGAGGCACAGGTCGCGTAACTCGCCCCACATTTCGTGGGTGAGCGCATTGTGGGCGGCGGGATTGTGGAAGACGATCCGGGCGATCGGCCCGGACCGTTCGCAGATGATCCGGCCCGCGCTCATTTCGAGACACTCCCCTCTTCTCTCGCGGCGGGCAGCAACTGCTTGTCCACCAGCTCGCGGCGAATCTCGGCGCTGTGTTCACCTAACAGGGGTGGGGGGTAGCGCACTTTCTGGGGAGTGCCGCGCATCTTCATCGGGAAGCCGAGGGACTTGAAGGTGCCTTCGACCGGATGGGGTATCTCCATGACCATCTCCCGCGCCCGGGCATGGTCGCTGGCCAGGCCCTGTTGGTAGTCATAGATCGGGCCGGCCGGGACGCCGGCCTGCAACAGGGCATCGATCCAGTGCTGGGCCGGCTGGCGCGCGAAAGTGGGCGCGAGCGCCTCGACCAGGGCGTCCCGATGCGCAACGCGCTGGCTGTTGGTGGCGAAGCGTGCGTCGTCGTTGAGCTCCGCACGGTCGATGACTTCCAACAAGGTCAGCCAGAGTTTCTGGTTGGCGGCGCCGATGACGAAATAGCCGTCGGAGGCCTTTACGGCCTGGTACGGGGCCGACATCCTGTTGGCCGTGCCGATCGGCGTGGGCGAGCGTCCCGTTCCCCACAGCTCGGTCGTCTCCCAGATCGACAGTCCGAGCGCGGCCTCCAGCAGTGAGGCGTCTATGTATTGCCCTACGCCGGAGCTGTGGCGGCCGAGCAGGGCGCCGAGGATGCCCACGGTGGCAAACAGGCCGGCGCCCAGGTCGCCGACCGGAATCGCGTTCTTGACAGGTTCCTGTCCCGGCAGGCCCGTCGCGCTCAGAATGCCTGACATGGCCTGCGCGATCAGGTCGAAGCCGGGACGTTGCGACCAGGGTCCCGTCTGTCCGAAGCCGGAGATGCTCGCGTAGACCAACCGGGGATTGAGCGCACGCAGCGTGTCATAGCCCATGCCGAGACGCTCCGCCACGCCCGGGCGGGCGTTCTCGACCAACACGTCGGCCGTCTTCACGAGGGCATAGAACACCTCGCGGTCGTAGGGATTCTTCAGATCGAGGACGATGCTGCGCTTGTTGCGGTTGAGGGCGTAGAAGCCCGGGCTGTCCTGGCCCTTGAGGCGGAATCCCATGGAATGGCGTGTCGAATCGCCGCTCGGCGGCGGCTCTATTTTTATGACGTCGGCGCCCAGGTCGCCGAGCATCATGCAGCAGTAGGGGCCCGCCATGACCTGGGAGACGTCGAGGACGCGGATGCCGGCGAGCGGTAAGGCTGGGCTGGCGCTGTTCGGTGCGGTCATGGGCGGAGAATACTCATACAAATCGCCATGCGGTCGAAAACCTTCGCTATTATCCTATAGGATATCATATCGGGAAGTCATCGAGGGCCGCAGCGTGCCGAGCAGGATTTTGGTGGGGGCGCGTCGCGCCGGCGGCTCCGGCGGGTGGGGCGTGGTGGGCCCGACCGTTCTGGGCGCGCTGCTGGCGGCGTGCAGTACCCATCGGCCGGCGGACTGGCCGACGTACCAACATGATCCGGGTGGAAGCCGCTTCTCGCCTCTTGCCCAGATAACGCGCGACAACGTCTCGAAGTTGGGGATCGCCTGGACGTATCACATGCGGCCGGCTGGATTGGGGGACAACGGCGCTGCGAGTTATAGCGGCGATGAGGCTGGAGCGCGCCGGGGGCGATTCGCGGCCTCGGAAGCGACGCCGCTCGTGGTCGATGGCATGATGTATCTTCCAACTCCGTACGGGCGGGTCGTGGCGCTCGATCCGGATACGGGGCGGGAGATCTGGGCCTACGAGCTCGATAAGCACGATCAGCCCGCGACGCGCGGGGTTGAGTATTGGCCGGGCTCGCACGGCGCGCCGGCGGAAATCCTCTTCGGGACCCGGTCCGGCAAGTTGCACGCGCTCGTGGCCACGACCGGCCGGCCGGTGGCGGGGTTCGGTGTCAACGGTGTGGTGGAGTTGAAGACACCGGAGGTCATGAACGGGATGCCGAATGCTCCGCTGGGCATGAGCTCGCCGCCCATCGTCTATCGCAATCTCGTGATCACCGGGTCACGCGTCCAGGAAATGCCAACGCTCGGGGCCGCAGGAGATGTCAGGGCGTGGGATGTTCGCACCGGGAAACTCGTGTGGACATTCCATTCGGTGCCGCGGCCGGGTGAGATCGGCCACGACACGTGGGAAGGACACAGTTGGGAGCGACGCTCCGGTGTCAATGTCTGGACCTCGCTCGTGTTGGATGAGGCGCGCGGCATCCTCTACATGCCATTCGGCGCACCGACGTTCGACCGGTGGGGCGGCGATCGCGAGGGCGACAATCTGTTTGCGAACGCCATCGTGGCCGTGGCTGCGGCGACCGGCCGGTATCTGTGGCATTTCCAGACGGTTCATCATGACATCTGGGATCTGGATCTGCCGACCGCCACGCTGTTGCAGGTCCGCAAGGACGGCAAGGCCATACCGGCCATTGCCGTCATGAACAAGATGGCCATCGTGTTTCTGTTGGATCGCCGCACGGGCCGACCGATCTACGCGGTGAAGGAGACTCCTGTACCGACGGACACGGATATCGCCAGCGAGTCGCCCTCGCCTACGCAGCCCATGCCGGTGGCCCCTCCTCCGTTGGCACGGCTCGCGTTTTCCATGTCGGACCTGGCGACCGTGACTCCGCAGCTGCACAGTTATTGTGAACGGCTGGCGCAGGAGAAGCATATTGTTGCGAGCCGGCCTTTCCAGCCCCTGCGCGCCGATTCGGCGGTGGCCAGCTTTCCGGGCAGTCTCGGCGGTGCCGACTGGGGGGGCGCGGCGTTCGATCCGCGGCTGGGATACTACATTGTCAACACCAACGATCTCGCCAGTCCCGAGCAACTCGTGCAGCGGCCGGACGGGTCCTGGGGTATGAAGGAGGGTTACGTTTACTTCTGGGACGACGAGCAGCGGCTGCCCTGTCAGCAGCCCCCCTGGGGTAGCCTCTCCGCGGTGGATGTCAATACGGGCCGGATCGCCTGGCGCTCGACGCTGGGTGTGACTGACACTCTGCCGCAAGGCTTGCGCAAGACCGGGCGGCCGAGCGCGGGGGGACCGATTACCACCGCTGGCGGGCTGACTTTCATTGGCGCGACGGATGACAACTTTTTCCGTGCCTTCGATACCCGCACTGGGGAAGAGGTCTGGACCTATCGACTGCCCGCGTCGATCTATGCAACCCCTGCAACCTATAGGGGTCGCAACGGAAAACAGTATGTGGTCGCAGTCGACACCGGCGGGTTTGCGGGCAGTCCGGTGGGCAGCGATCTGGTCGTGGCCTTCGCTCTGCCTCAAGGGTATGAGACGCCCGTGTCGATCCCTCTCGATGCCCCTCCCGATGCGGCTGCGGACCTGCATCCGACCGGGGGAGGCGCAGCGCGGACGAGTGCTGCCGGGGCGCCGCCGGGTCCGGGACTGAGCCTTCTGCAGCGAAGCTGCGTGAACTGTCACGACATCGGCATGATCACGGGCACGCGCAGACGAACGAGCGATTGGGCTGATATCGTCAATCGGATGGCGGATCGCGGAGCCGAGGCGACACCTGAGGAGTTGCGGGTCATCGAGGAGTATCTCGAGGCCAACTTCTCGTTGCTCTAGAGGGGCATTCCGACGTACTGCTCGGCGAACACGCTTTGTGCGGCGGGTGATTGGAACAGGTACGTCAATTCGGAATCGCGGATTTTTTGCGTGAACCCCGTGTCATCCGGAAACTTGTGCAACTGTCGCGTCATCCACCAGGAGAAGCGCACCGCGGCCCAGATGCGGCGCAGCGCTCGCTCAGTGTAGCGCTCCAGTGCCGTTTCGGAACCCTCGCGATAGAACTCCTCGAGTGCTTCAGCCAGGTACGCCACGTCGCTGGCGGCCAGGTTGAGTCCTTTGGCGCCCGTCGGCGGGACGATGTGAGCGGCATCGCCGGCCAGGAACAGTCGGCCGAATCGCAATGGGTCGGCGACATAGCTGCGTAGCGGGGCGATGCTCTTCTCGACGGAGGGACCGCTCACCAGGTGGGCCGCGACATCCGGACCCACACGGAGTTTGAGCTCGTTCCAGAACCGGTCATCCGGCCATGCCTCGACGGTATCTTCCAATGGGCACTGGACGTAGTACCGACTCAAGGTTTTCGACCGCATGCTGCACAGTGCGAAGCCCCGCTCGGAGCTGGCATAGATGAGCTCATCACTCACCGGGGGGACATGCGACAACACGCCCAGCCAGCCGAAGGGATAGGACTGCTCGTAGGTCTTCAGCGCCGTTGCAGGGACGCTGCGCCGGCTGACCCCGTGGTAGCCATCGCAGCCGGCAACAAAGTCGCAACTCAACTCGTGGGCGCGGCCCTCTTTCGTGTAGTGCACGACGGGCGAGCGACCGTCATGTCCCTGCAGTCGCACGACTTCTGAGTTGTAGAGGGATTGCAGGCCGAGAGCGGTCCGGGCTTGCATCAGGTCGCGGGTCACCTCGGTCTGGCCGTACACGGTCACGGTTCTGCCGATCAGGTTCTTGAAGGGCAGGCGGTGTCTTTGGCCATTCAGGCTCAACTCCACGCCGGCGTGAACCAGGCCTTCGGCATCCAGTCGGTCCGCGATTCCCAGTTGCCGCAACAGGGCAACAGTGCCCTCCTCCAGGACGCCGGCCCTGATCCGGCCGAGGACGTAGTCGGGGCTGCGATGCTCCAGGATGACGTTGTGGATGCCAGCGTGGTGCAGGAGTTGGCCCAGCAGAAGTCCTGCGGGACCTGCACCGATGATGGCCACTTGGGTTCGCACGCATCCCTCCTCGGCTGGCACCTGGCAGGTGCCCTGGCAGACGCACTAGTATGCGAGAGCGGGCCGAAGAGGCCATGGACAGTTCGTCTGTTTACTTGGACTTTAGTAGCGATAGGTTGCCGTAAATCCGACCGTGCGGGGGCGCATCGAGATGCTGCGGATGGCGATGGCGCCGTAGGTGTTTGGCTTGGTGCCCACGTCTTCGAACAATGGTGTGGCGTTATCGGTCAGATTCTTGACGAACGCGGAGATGTCCCAGGAGTTGAGTTTTACACCGCCGCGGAGGGAGATCTCGGTGATCGATCCGCCATCGCGGATAGCGCCGATATAGCCGTTCACCTCTTGCGAGTAGGTGCGGAAGTAGCGACCGGTGTAGGTGGCATCCGCGCGGGCGTAGGCGCCCCAACCATTGTGTAAGTGCCAGTTGTACGCGAGGCTCAGGTCTGCCTGCCAGCGGGGCGTGCTCAGCAGCGGGTCGCCATCTCGAGCCAGCAGTTGGGTTGCATCTCCGGGGACCGGCACGGTCTGGGTGTAGTGGGCATCGGTGTAGGCGATGGAGCCCGTGAGCTCGAGGCCGGGCAAGGGGGCCAGCAGGAATTGCAGGTCACCGCCCTCGCTCACGGCGGTGCCGAAGTTGCCCGTGAAGGTATAGGCGCATGAGTTGAGAGGGATTACGCCCTGAATGCGTGACCAGTTGATCCGGAAGGCGCTGGCGGAGAGTTGCACCTTGCCGCCGGCGAGCGCGCTCTTGGCACCCAACTCGTAGCTCCAGACGCTGTCGGAAGTGTAAGGCGGTGCCTGGCCGTTGATTCCCAGGCTCTGCAGCTGTTGCGTGCAGATGTTGGGTAACAGCGCGTTGGCGCCGCCGATGCGGTAGCCCTTGCGCGCCGAGGCGTAGACGACTCCGTTGTCCAGGTCGTACGAGACGCTGGCCTTGGGAGTGATCGGGTGCTCGCTGGCGCTGCCGCTCGTCACCAGGGCGTTCAGGTTCGCATCCACTCCGAAGGGGCCGTCGGAGGTTTCCGTGAATTTGAACTGCGTGTGCGAGGCCCGTACGCCCGCCGAAACCTTCAGCTTCGAGGTCAGCTTGTAGGACAGGTCGGCGAACACGGCACTCTCGCGCTCCTGGTCATGGCGGGCGTCGCGGTAGGAAATGGCGCCACCGATCAGCGGCACTCCGAAAAAGTCCAGGATGTCGGAGCCCGTGGTCGCCAGCCACAGCTCATTTGCCAGCGGCTCGATTTCGGCCTCACGATAGCCCTCGCGGTCGTTCACGAAGAACCATCCGGCGACCCAGCTGAAGGGGCCATCGCCCGTGGAAGTCAAGCGCAGCTCCTGGGAGAAGTTGTTCTGGGTCTTGTCGATGTGGTCGGACAGGGAGTAGTTGGGAACCTGGGAATAAAAGAGTTGCTGCTTGGAGCTGTGGAAGAAGCGGTTGATGCCGTTCTGCTGGCGGGTGAAGAAGGAGCTGATGGATTTGACCGCCACCCCCGGTAACTGCCATTCGATGGATAGCGAGGGCAGGTAGAACTGCTCCGTCGTCGGCTGCGGGATGTCGTAGTAGGACTGGTAGAGTCCCGCGGTGGACCACCAGACGTCGCTGTCAGCGCGGTCGACCCGTTGATACAGCAGTGACGGACTGATAGTCAGGTCCGCGGTAGGCTTGGCCAGCAACACGATGCGTCCACTGTAGGAGTCGATGGTGTTGGTATCGGTCGCGCTCAGGTTGTTGGTGAAGAAGTTGTGTCGATCGATGTAGCCGCCGTCCTGGCGGGCCCACAGGCTGGCCCGCAGGCCCACTTTGTCGGTGACGAGCGGCCCGCCGGCGGCCACGCCGGCCTCGTAACTGGGGGTTCCGGTGCGCGTGAATCCCATCTCGTCGCGGCTGTACACGGATAACTGGGTCAGGCTCGGCGAGGGCGTGATGAAGCGTACCGTGCCACCTTCGGAGCCCGCGCCGAACAGGGTGCCCTGCGGGCCGCGCAAGACCTCCACGCGCTCCAGGTCAAACAGTTCGGGATAAACGCTGCCTGATTCGCGTCCCTGAATCGGCGTGTCATCGACGTAGATACCGGTCGTCGCGGCTCCGGCCGTCGCGCTGATGCCACGGATGGAGACGACGCGAACACCGGTGGATTGGGGTGTCGTACTGACCGCGGGAGCGATGAGACTCACTCCGGGCACCAGCCGGGACAGGTCGTTGATGTCCTTGGTGCCACGCTCGTCGAGGACGGCCTCGTTCACCGCCGTGATGCTGATCGGAACACTCAGGATGTTCTCCGCCCTTTTCTGGGCGGTCACGATGACTTCCTGGAGCTCCATAGGGGTTTCGGGTGCGGCCGGCTCCTGCGAGGAACGGCCCGCCCGGGATAGGTTCTGGGACGGGCTGTCCTGTTCCGCCGCCTGCGCCAGGCGGACGTCTGCAACACGCTGGGGCGCTGGTCTATCCCGCTCGGCAGCTGTAGTGGCCGCTGCGGCCGGGGCGGCCCGGATGACGACCGTCGTGTCGTCCACGACATCGAACTGCAGTCCCGTGCCAACCAACAGTTGCTGCAGGGCTTGCTGTGCGCTGAGTGCTCCCTTGACGCCCGGGGAGCGGCGGCCATTGAGCAGCTCCGCGGGGCTCGTGACCTGGATACCCGACTGTTCGGAATAACGCAGCAGTGCGGCGGCGAGGCGCTGTGGATCGATGTCGAAGCGGGCCGTGGAGGTGAGCGTGCCGGAAGCTTGGGCGGGCCCGGACAAGAGCCACGTCATCACCAACAATAACAATATGCCCGTGCTCGATGCAGCGTTGCTCTTCACGAAGGACCCCGTGCGTTACATTGGGTGAGTCTGTTGCCCCCTCTTCTCTCGTTCAGACGAACTCGGGCGCCCATTTTGCAATCCCCGCCGGCACATGCCAGGGTATTGCAGAATCGAGCGGCGAGTTCGTCTAATGGGGAGAGGCTGTGGCCGTCAGGGCACCATGAGAGCAGACCGCTCGATTGCACAAGAAGAAGCTCCGGGGGAGAGTCCGGCCGGTCCTGGACGTCCGGAAACGATCGAGCGCCTGTTCCGGGAACACAACGAGGCGCTGATCCGGTTCCTGTTGCCTCGCGTGCGCTCACGACAAGCGGCGCTCGAGGTGGCTCAGGAAGCTTATGTCCGCCTCCTGAGCCTGGATCAGCCCGGTGCGGTCAGCTATCTGCGCTCCTTCCTCTTCAAGACCGCTGCCAACCTGGCCATCGACTGGGCACGCCGCGACGACGTGCATACACGGGCGATGAATACGCCTTTGTTCAGGGAGTTCGCGGACAATCGCACTCCCGAGCGCGCCGCGGTGGGCGCCCAGGAGGTGAAACGCCTGGGCGAGCTGCTGATGGGGTTGCCGCCGAAATGTCGCGAGGCCTTTGTTCTCAATCGCTTTCAAGGCCTGGACTTTCCGGCGGTCGCGGCCAGGATGAACTTGTCCGAGCGAATGGTTCGCACCTACGTAGTGCGGGCCCTGCTTCATTGCCGTGCGAACCTCGAGCCCCGGGACGGCGGCGATGAATGAGGCGCGCCTGGATTTGGAGCGAGACCCGGTCTATGTGGACGCGGCCGAGTGGTTGACGCGCCTGCGACAACCCAGCCCGACTTTGGAAGAGGTCTGCGCGTGGCAGCAATGGATGGCGCGGGAAGAGCGTCACCGGCAGGTCTTCCAGGAGTTGGAGGAAATGTGGGCTCTCTTCGGCGGGGTCGCGGAGCCCGGGCCGGCGGCCGCTCACGAGCTCGAGGCGGATACCTACGATGGGTCTATGCCCGTAGGCGACTGGATCCGTGCGCGCCGCAAGTCTTCGCGTCCCGGCCTGCGGCGCTTTGCGCTGGCGGCGATGTTGCTGGTCGCCTTGAGCTGCGTCGGCGTGGGCAGTTGGTTCGTGCCTTCTCTCGTGAGCGGGTTGCGCGCTGGTGTGGATTACGCGACCTCGGTCGGGGAGAATGCCGATGTTCGCCTCGCCGATGGCTCCACCGTGCAACTCGGCGGGCACACCCGTATCCGGGTGACCCTGGACAGTCGCCAACGGCGCATCGATTTGCTCTCCGGCGAGGCCTGCTTCGAGGTCGCCAAGGATCCGACACGGCCGTTTCTGGTGCGCGCCGGCAACGCGAATATCACGGCCGTCGGAACCGCATTCAACATCCGGCGCAGCGGCGATCGAGTGGTGGTGTCGGTGCTCGAGGGGCGCGTGCTGGTTCAGCCGATGGCCGCCGCAACCCCGCTCGCGTGGATCGGGCCTGCGGTGCCGGCCGGTTCCGCTGCGCCGCTCAAGGCAGGTCAGCGTACGACGGTCACCCGGGGCACCCTCGAGTCGACCCAGGCGCTGAGTGACGCATCGAGCGCCGTCGCGTGGCAACACGGACGACTCGCGTTCGAGTCCGAGCCGCTTCGCGATGTCATACAGGATGTGAATCGATATGCGTCGAAGCCCATTGTTCTCGGTGATGAGCGGACCGGCGATCTGCGCGTGACCGGCACCGTCACGCAAGCCAACATCATGGGTTGGATCAACAGTCTGCAGGCGGCGTTCGGGATTCGCGCCGAGGTCGATGCGGACCGGATTGTCCTGCAACCTTGAGTCCTATTTCTTTCGCGGAGTTTTCATGACCTCGTCCAAGCTGTCGCGCGGGGCCGCCCTCGTCCTGTGTCTGACATCCATTGCGACTTGCGCGCGGGCTGAAAGCCCCCGGCCGTTCTCCGCGCCGCGGGGCGATCGTGCGAGCGGGTGGCTGTCGCAAACACGGTCCGAGGTGGTGGCCCGTAACGGGATGGTCGCTACCAGCCAGCCACTTGCGGCCCAAGCGGGTCTGCGCATTCTCGAGAAGGGCGGAAATGCGTTCGATGCAGCCGTTGCAACCGCCGCCGTGTTGAATGTTGTCGAACCGGAAAGCGCAGGGATGGGCGGCGATGTGTTCATGATCGCCTGGAGCGCCAGGGAGAAGCAGCTGATCGCTCTGAATGGGAGCGGTCGCGCGCCCGCGGGCGCGACTTTGACTCGCATGGCGACGCGTGCGCAGGACGGCCATATGCCTCTGCATGGAATCGACTCGGCGACGGTTCCCGGCGCCGTGGATGCGTGGGATGCGGTGCTGAGGCGTGTCGGGACACTCGGCTTCAAGGAGGTTCTCGAGCCCGCCGCGGTGCTGGCTGAGCAAGGCTTTGGTGTGAGTGAGCGGATCCGGCATGACTGGACGGAAGGGGTGGAACTGCTGAGCGCGGATCCGGACTCGGCGAAAACGTACCTGGTTGCCGGCCAGGCACCTGCGCCTTACGGTCTCTTCCGCAATCCTGACCTGGCGCACGCATTCCGCGTGCTGCAGGCGCAGGGGCGGGCGGCGTTCTATGAGGGCGAGATTGCGCAAGCCATCCTACGCAAGTCGAGCGCGCTGGGAGGCACTCTGACGGCGCAAGATCTCCGCGACACCCGTGCGACTTGGGAACAGCCGCTCTCAACCAACTATCACGGGTATGACATCTACGAATTTCCGCCCAACACGCAGGGATTCGCGACGCTCGAGATGCTGAACATCCTGGAGGTGTGCGCGCCGAAGCTCGGGGTCGACCTCGCCGCTGTGGGGCCCTCTTCCGCTGATTATTGGCATCTGCTGGTGGAGGCGAAGAAGCTCGCTTATGCGGATCTGTATGCCTACAACGGTGACCCGGCGTTCACTTCAGTGCCCGTCGCACGGTTGATCTCGAAGAGTTACGCGGGCGAGCTCTGTGGGCGGATCGACATGCGCAAAGCGATGACGCCGCAGGCCAAAGGCGATCCGGTGGGCGGGACCGTCTATCTCGCCGTGGCGGATCGTTGGGGGAATCTGGTCTCGTTCATTTACAGCATTTATGACACGTTTGGCGCGGGGATTACCGTGCCGGGCTATGGGTTTGTTCTGAATGACCGCGGGGCGTTGTTTTCGTTGGATCCGCACAGTCCGAATGTGGTGGCTCCGCGTAAGCGGCCTTTTCACACACTGTTGCCGGGGTTCGTCATGAAGGACGGCGTGCCGGTCATGGCGTTCGGGCTCATGGGAGGCAGTCAGCAGGCGCAGGGGCATGCGCAGGTGTTGGTCGACATGATCGACCTGGGCGCCAATCCTCAGGCTGCCAGTGATGCGGCGCGGTTTTCGCATGCGCAGGCGACTAACACGCTGTATCTCGAGTCGAACCTGTTCGAGGCGGTGGGGGCGCCGCTGAGCGCGCGGGGGCACCAGGTGGTCGCGGCGAATGGGGAGGATATGGGGGGATTTCAGGGGATTGAGGTCATGCGTTATCCGGGCGTCCCGGGGGCGTCGGAGGCAGGGGCGCGCGACAGGCCGCTTGCCGGGGTGTTGCGGGGGGCTTCGGATCATCGCAAGGATGGGGAGGCGGTGGGGTGGTAGCTGGCTCACACCGGCTTTGGCCTGCACTGCGATGCCCTGGGCGATTGTCATCACAAACGCGGCGAGGACATGGGGTTTGGCCGTCTTCGGTAAGTCGCCCTCGGTCTGCGCCCTTTCGAAGCGTTCACGAAGCCGCTCCTGACCCGCCGCCCGGAATTTGATCAAGGTATAGCCGGGGATGCCTCACGCCTGGGCGCCGCTATCAATGGCAAAGTCAGCTCAAACCGCGCGCCGCGGCCGGGCCCCTCGCTCGCTGCGGTTACCGTGCCGCCGTGCATTTCGACCAGTCTCCGGACCAGCGACAGTCCGATCCCCAGACCGCCTTGCGAGCGGTCCAGCGAGCGCTCGCTCTGCACGAAAAGATCGAAGATCTGTGGCAACAGGTCAGGCGGTATTCCGACGCCATTATCCGCGACGACTATTACCGCGCGCTTCGCATCACTTCGCATCTCGACACGGATCTCGCCCTCGTAGTTGGTGTATTTGGCTGAGTTAGCCAGGATGTTGGTGACGCATTGGACGAGCCGCTCCCGGTCACCCTGTACATACACGGCCACGTCTGTGCCCGCAACAGAGACGTGGTGAGCGCGTTCTCGCATGAGCGGCTCGACACTCTCGAGGGCTTGCGAGATCACCGAGGACAGATTCACGGGATCGTGCTTCAGTTGGATGCGCCCCTGGGTGATTCTCGATACATCGAGCAGGTCATCGACGAGGCGCGACAGGTGGGAACTCTGGCGGTCAAGAATGGCCGCGATCGTGGGAATCTTCTGGTCCGCGGCCCGCACACGGGACAACAACTCGGCCGCCGTGCGGATCGGGGCGAGCGGATTGCGCAGCTCGTGCGCAAGCATTGCGAGGAATTCGTCCTTGCGCTTGTCGGCGTCGCGGAGCTTCTCTTCGGCCTGTCTGAGCGCCTCGAGCTGATCGCGTGTCTGGTACTGACGCATCCGTCCACGCAGCGCCGCCTGGATCGTGCTGACCAAGGTTCTGGCTGAAGTGGGTCGGTCCAGTACCGTGAGATTGGTGAACACCGTCAAAGGGCCTGCGACCACGGGGGCGTGAGGGCCCGTCTGGCAGAGCAACACGACTGGAAGATCGGACCACGCCGGCTGGCTCGAGAGCGCCGCGTAAATATCTTCGACGCCCGGAGTCGCCAGAGCCGCGTCTGTCATAATCAAAGCGCCCGCGCCCCCC
>Ga0268266_10003133_pt1 | contig 16813 bp, 15 predicted proteins | sample KBSS13metaG_FD_190356 | JGI IMG/M metagenome (GOLD analysis project Ga0268266, IMG submission 190356) | Switchgrass rhizosphere microbial communities from Kellogg Biological Station, Michigan, USA - KBS S1-3 metaG (SPAdes) (version 2) | ecosystem: Host-associated > Plants > Roots > Rhizosphere...
GCGCAGACGACTTCGACGCTGCGCGGCCACATCGATGGGGCTTCGGCCGGCTCGACTGTAACCGTCACCGACCTCAATACCGGTCACAGCGACACGGTGAGCGCGGATGCAGCCGGAAACTACATCATCGTCGGACTAGCCCCCAGCACCTACCGCATCCAGTCCGGCGACCTGACGCAGACCGTTGTGGTTCCATTGGGTCAAGCGGTGACGGTGGACCTGGCGCCGGCGCCCACGACAGCGGCTGCGGCGGCTACAGCCTCCTGACCGCGAAGGTCAGCAACGTCAACCTGCCCGACGGCACCGTGCTGTGGGTGACTCTCGACTTCAACCCGGTCGGCGAGATCACACTCAGCCACGGATCGGGAACCATGGCGACCTACAACATGGGCAACTTCGCCGTCTCCATGGACGCGGTACGGATCTTCAACTCCCTGCCGGACCAGAGCCCGTTCCAGCAAATCCTGATCGGCGGCAGCTTCAGATAGAACGGTGGGCCGGATCACCGGCCCACCCCCGTCGTCGGGCTCCTGGGACCACCTCGGGAGACGCAGTCACATTGGCCGGCGGGCGCAGCTGTGCCCGAGACGATCAGGCTCGCCGGAGAACCCGATTTGCTCCTGCCGCAGCCGTAGTCGCGAGAATCCATCCTGCGCTCACTAGTACGACCACTGCCCATTGCATGGAACCGTGTGCGGTGAATGCACGATCCTGCCCGAAGTCGATCACGGGAAGCAGCAGATCGAGTGTGTACACAGCCGGTTGAAAGTCCTGTGGAGCGCCGCCGCCATTCGGTGTGGGAGGCCATGTCGCGAACATCACGGTGCCGACGGTGAAGAGGACAGCGAGCAGCAGCACCGCGCGCAGCGGCCGGTAGCCGTAGCCGACTGTGGCGTCCTGCAGGAAACTCCACAGCCGGGCCGGCCAGGCGAGGGTGGTGCGCATCCGGCGCTGTTTGGCCAGCAGTACGGTGCGTGCGTCGGCGTCCTGGCCGTGGCGCCGGTAGCTGGCGGCCAGTTGCTCGTAGGGCTGCGGGGTGAAGCCCTTCGGATTCCGTTCGAGCCAGGAAAGCCGCTGCCGGCCCGGCAGCGCGGGATCGGTGCTGTCGTAGACCGTGCCTTCGAGTACCAGTGAGCCCGGCCACTTATCTGGGTCGTCCCGCAGTACGCCGATCCGCATGTGACTCAGGTCGACTGATCCGGCCGGTGCCTCGCGGAGGCTCAGCGCCAGCTCGGCGGCTGTGGAACCCCGGCACGTCAGCGCGGGCTCTCCGGCCGGTACATCGAACAGGGCACCCTCGAAACAGAGCCTGCCTCGCACAGTGATGCTGTTGAGTGAGGCCGGGCCGTGTGCTGTCAGCCCGTCGCAGCAATTGAACTCAGCCCCGACCTCGATGCCGTCGGCCTGCAGGGAAGGCCCGGCAAGGCCAGTCAGCCCCGCACCCTCAAGGAGGACGGATCCACCGACCCTTGCATCCCGAAGGTCCACTGTGCCCTGCGAGGCGAATCCGCCACGGCAGTTGATGTCACCGCCGACATGCAGGCGGCGGGCATCCAGTACCTTCCCCGCCGGATGGTGCAGCCGGGCCCGTTTCAGCACCACCGTGCCCCGTATCGTGGTGTCCCTGAGATCGACGCATCCTCGCACGACGAGTCCTGAGCCCGCTTGTATGTCACCCCCGACGGTGGCACAAAGCAACTGCAGGGCCGGTTCTCCCCTTTTTTCGCCGGTTCCCGTCAAGGTGCTGTGCTCCAGATGCAGCGATCCGCCGATCGAAGCTCCGTACAGGTTGATCCCCCCTTCGCTCAAGAAGCCGCGGTCGAGATAGAGACCGCCGCCCACCGTGAGTTCGGGAGCCTGGAGGTAGGCCCGGTTGCCCTGGATCCGGGAGCCGCGGAAGCCGAGAGTGTCCTGCACACGAGAGCTGTTGAGGTGGATCGGCCCCGTGCAGACCAGTTCAGTTGCTGAGAAGTGTTCCTCAACGGCGACCGATCGCGCGTCAACGGCAGCCTTGTCCGCAGGGGCATTCACCGTCGAACGGTCGAGCAACAGGCGGGTGCCGACGGTCAACGAACGGAGGTCGAGGGTGCCGTCGAGCGCGCAACCTACTATTTCGCACTCCTGGCTCACTCGCGCCCCCACCGCGGTCAGCCCCGGCAAGGCACAGTCCGTCAGCTCCAGCACGCTGAACTGACCGCCGTCAAAGCAGGGCGCTTCGTCGAAACGGCAGGACCGGAGGCGTATCGCGCCACGGACAACCGCCTCGGACAGATCCAACACGCCGGTGACGTGCGCGCCGCGGAGCCTGAGCCGGGCCAACCTTCCCGGCACCGGGGAAGGCGCGGCAACGAGCAGCCACCGCAGGGTCTCGGCGCGGACCACCGGCACTTCGCCGCACCACTCACCGCGCCGGTACGCCTCCCAGATCCGACGCTCGTCCGCCGACCAGTCATCTGGAGGGTCGTCATCCGGCATTCTGCAGTCCCCCCGCCCAGCGGCAGCAAAGCACGGCATCGCTACCCCCGTCATACCGAGATCATGTGTGAGGCGGGGAGTTCGCACCACGGGGGACGCGCGTCGGACCGGCCCCGCTCGTTCGCAGCGGTGTGCTGCGGCTGGGCTTGGCCGGAGCGGTCGCGGCAGCGCGCGGATCCACCGGATTACTCCCAAGGCAATCCGCGTACCGGTGAGTCGGATGGATTGACATCGACGACAAGCCACCAAGAGAATCCTCTCCAGAGTGGTGAGGTGGCTTCCTGTCCGGTTCGACACGGACGCCCTCCCCGTTCCGCCCGGCTTGCGGATGCCGCCGGACACCGCCTGCGAAGCGCCCCCTTCCACAGTCGGCCCCCGCTGTGGTGGCCCGTCGGGCTCAGCACGGCCCCGCTTGTCGGCACACTCCTCGAGCACCCCGGGCACGCGTCGGCCCCGCTCGCCCGGTGGAGGCGCCTTTCCCGTTCGCCGCGGTTCCCGCAGGGGACCGGTGCTGCCCCTTGTACGGCAGCCGCGGCGCCGCCGTACCCGAGGGGGCGTTGCGTGTTCCGCAGTTACGCCGCCGTGCCCGACAGCGAGGCCAAGGCCCCGGAGCCGCGCACCGTCTTCGTAGCCGAGCACAACAGGATCGTCAGCCGGGGCACCGACCCCGCTGAGAGACCCGCCGCGGTCAGTACCCCGCGGGGCGACCCGGACCACCAGGCCTGACGGCCCGTCTCGCGCTCAGCACGCCTCCTCCGCCACGCCATCCCTCTCCTGCGCGCTGAAAGGCCCGATTCATGCCGCCCAGCACCGAACCCGTCCTCACCGTCGACAGCGCTCTGACCCGTTACAGCGCACAGGTTCGCAGCGCCGTGGCCGAACTCCTCCCATGCGCCGGGGAGTTCGGGCCGGGAAATGAACTGCCCCCCGACTCCGAAGAACTGCGCCGGTACTTCTCAGCCTCCGAACTCGCCTTCGCCGACCTCGGCACCTACCAGGGCCGGCGGATCAGGCTGCTGGACCTGATGCGCAACCCGCGCACCCGCACCACCAAGACGTTCGCGTCCCTGTCCATCGTGGCGCGGGCGGTCGAGTACATCCGGCGCACCGGTGAGCGGGTCATGCTGCTCTCGCCGTCGTCCGGCAACAAGGCCACGGCGCTGCGCGACGCGGTCCTGCGCGCTCACGAGAGCGGGCTGGCCACCCCCGAGCAGCTTTCCATCACTGTCGTGGTGCCCGCCGCCTCCCGGGACAAGCTGTGGTCCTCACCGCTGTCCGAGAACGAACCGCTGCGCGCGCGCAACCCGGTTGCGGTGTATGACGGGGCCGAGCGGGCCGACGTCAAACCCTTGGCCCGGGCGCTGGTCGACCAGTACGCGGGCGATCTGCGCGAGCGCTGCGGGGTGAACCTCTGGTACACGCTCGACATCAACAACTACAAGGCCGCCGACATCGTGCGGGCCTACGCCGAGCGGGACTTCCTGCCGCCCGCCGACGGGCGGCTGCACGTGCACGCGGTCTCCAGCGCGTACGGGCTGCTCGGACACGACCTCGGCGCCCGGCAACTGGCCGCGGCCGGGCACGGCGAACCCAGCGCGCACTACTTCCTGGTGCAGCACCTGGACACGCCGGACATGGTGCTCAGCCTGCATTTCGGCTCGCACTCCCGGGCCAACCTGCCCGCCTACCGCTACGACGAGCGGACCGGCCTGCACCACCAGGACAGTGACCCGCGCTTCCCAGCGACCGCGTTCCACCCGGAGGAGAACCTCGACCCGACCTTCTACACCCGGACCCCGCCGACCTCCGCGGAGATCAACCCCATCATCGCGGCACGCGGCGGCGGCGGCATCGTCGTTTCGCTGCCCGAGTGCCTGGAACGCTACCCGCGGCTGCGCGCCATGCTGGCGCCGGCCGAGGTGGTGCTGCCCGCCGACCCCCGCGAACTGCGCGAGTGGTCCCTGGTCATGGCGATGACCGGGCTGCTGAACGCGATAGACCGGGGCCTGGTGGCGGAGGACGACATCCTCGTCCACGGCTCCGGCAGCTACCACCAGGGCGACTTCACGCCGCTGGCCGCGGGCCGGCTGACCCCTGTGGCCGACGTGGAGGAACTCGCCGAGGCCGCCGTGTTCGCCGCGGAGGGAAAGACCCGGTGACACGCGCCTGGACCGACCGGGTGCCGGCACTGACGCCCAGCCCGGTCCGGCCGGTGTATCTGGCCGTGCTCGTCGCCAACGTCGGCAGCGGCGCCTGGTACACCTGCCTTGCCGTCTTCGCCGTCCACTCCGTGGGGGTAACGCCGTCGCAGTTCGGCATCGGCGCCACCGCCGCCGGAATCGTCGGTCTGCTGGCAGGCAGCCCGCTGGGGTACCTGGCCGACCGCACCGGGGCCAGGGAGATGCTCATCGGCATCTCCCTGGCCCAAGCCGCCGCCGCCCTCGGCTACCTGCTGGCCGGCGGGTTCTGGACGTTCACGCTGGTCGCGTGCTGCGCGGTGGCGGGTGAGCGAGCGGCACCCGGCATCCGGATCGCGCTCATCTCCGGTCTGGTCCAGGACGGGAAACGGCTGGTCGCCATCTCCACCACCGTGGTCGTCGCGCACATCGGCGCGGTCGCCGGCTCCGCCCTGGGCGCCCTGGTCCTGTGGGCGGACAACCGCCCCGCGTATGTGGCCCTGGTGGTGCTCTCCAGCACCTCCTACCTCGCCTTCGCGCTGATCGTGCGGACCGTGCCGCATGTCGAAACACTCCGCGAGAAGAACGTCGCCCGCAAGGTGCTGGTGCTGCGCGACAGACCGTTCCTGGTCGTCACCGCGCTCAGCGCGGTCCTCGCCCTGAACTGGGGGATGATGGGCAGCGGCGTGCCACTGTGGATCACCACGCACACCAGCGCCCCCGCCTGGACCATGGGCGTGCTCACCACGCTGAACGCCGTGGCCATCGTCACTTTCCAGAACCGGGTGGGCCGGCGCGGAGCGACAGTGCCGCAGGCCGCCAGGCTCGCTCTTTGGTGCGCGGGCGCCCTCGCCGGCTCCTGCCTGCTGTTCGCCCTGACCTTCCACGGCAGCGGCCGGCTGGTGATCGTGCTGCTGCTGGCCGGTGCCGCCGCCCACGTCGTCGGCGAACTGCTGTACGTCGCGAGTGCGTGGGGTCTGTCCGTCGGGCTGGCCCCGGACGATGCCCACGGCGAGTACCAGGGCGCGTTCGGCATGGGGCCGGCCGCCGCCCTGATGCTCGCGCCCGCCCTGATGACCTGGCTGGTCGTCGGCCACGCGGTGACCGGGTGGATCGTACTCGCCGGGCTGTTCCTCCTCGGCGGCCTGCCCACCGTGCCGGTCAGCCGCTGGGCGCTGCGCAGCCGACCGGTCCCCGCCACGTCCGAAGGCCCCCACGCGGACAGCAGGAAGGAGAGGCACACGTCGTGAACAGCCTCACCGACACCGTGCGCACCTGGTCCGGCAATCGGTTGGTACGCGCAGGCTTCGCATGGGACCACAGTCCCGATCCACGGCTGACCGCCCTGCGCACCAGCGTGGACACACGGGTACGGGCGTTCACCGCCGCGACCTCGGCACCCGGCACCGCCGCCCCCGCCATCGGCTACGCGGGCGTGCGGCACGGCGTCGTCAAGATCCACCAACTGCTGGAGCGCCAGCGCGACCAGGGCCGGTCCACCCCGTCACCCGTGCGTACGACACCCAGCCGCGACGCACTGCTGACCGGGCGCTGGCTGCCCTCCGGCGATCTCATCGCCGTCGGGTGCGCCGGCGCACAGGCGGCGCTGCTGCCCCGCAAGGCCGCCCTCGTCCTGCCGTACCGGCTTCACATGGTGGTCGACCTGCCCGCTGAGCCCGGCGCATGGCGGCGCAACCTGTCCCGGCGCGAGCGGCAGTGGGGAGAGGCCCAACGGCGCGATCACGGCTGGGGGCTGGAGATCACCGGTGCCGACGACGCCTTCGACTGGTTCTACGACCGCATGCACCTTCCCACGATGCGCGCACGCCACGGCGTGCGGGCCCGAAGCGAGAGCCGCCGCCGGGCCCGCGAGTGCCTCTACCGCCGCGGCATGCTCGCCTTCGTCACCCTTGGCGGGGAACGCGTCTCCGGGTCGTTGTGCGTGTGGGACCAGGCCGCCTCCGTCCTGACCATCCGTCTGGTCGGTGTGCTCGACGGGGCCGACGACCTCTACGGCCAAGGGGCGTTGCGGGCGGCCGACCACCTGCTGCTCGACTGGGCGGACCGGCACCGCATCGGCCACGTCGACTTCGGCGGCACCGAGGCGTGGCTGAGCCAGGGCACCTTCCGGTGGAAGCGCAAGTTCGGTGCCAGAGCCGCCGCGCCACCCAACCACCTCGCACACCTCGCGGTGTGGTGGCACGCCCGCAACGACACCCCCGAGGTGCGCGACTTCCTCGTCGCCAACCCGGCGCTCGAACGGCTGCCCGGCGGGCGGCTGCGGGCCGTCTACTTCGAGGACGACCACCGTCAGGCCCGCCACGACCTCTCGCACCGCTGCGCCAACGTCACCGAGGCGCGCACCGTCCACCTTGACGCGTTCCTGGCCGACCCCGGTGTCGGCCCGGTGAAGGGAGAACCCGCCGATGTCCCCCGTACCAGCGGCCCGACCATGGTTCCATGACCGGACCGCACCGCCGCGGACCGGCATCAGCCCCGAGCGGACCGCCGAGATCCTGCGCGAGGCACAGGACGGACTGCCCGTCACCGACGGCTCGGTGACCCTCCAACCGCTGCTCGTCCCGCTGGACAACTACCAGGAACTGCTGACCGCCGCCACCGCCGTACTCGACCTGCTGCGCCGCACCGTCGCCGCTCTCGCCCCCGACCGCGCCGGCCGGATGGCCGTGCTCGGCATCGACCCGGCGGACTGCCCACGGTTCACCCGGGACGAGGCGTTCGAACTGCGGCACAGCACCGACATGGCCCGTGCGGACGTCGTGATCGGCCCCGACGGGCCCAAGTTCATCGAGTTCAACGTCAGCGCGGCCTTCGGCGGCATGGTCCACTTCGAGACCCACCACCGGGCCTGGCGGCGCATCGCCGACCTGTCCGGCATGCCGTCCCCGATCGGCGTCGACCCGTACGCGCGGCTGGCCGCGCTCGTGGAGCGCCTGTGCGGCGAACTCGGCGTCCCGCCCTCGGTGGCGTTGATCGACCTGCTCGGCGACGGGTACGCCGAAACCGGCATGCGCCTGTTCGAAAGGCAGGTCGACCTGCTGCGCGGCCATGGTGTGCACGCCGAGTTCGTCCCCCTGGACGGGCTCGCGGACGGCCTGGGCCTGCCCGGCGCGCCGTACCACCGGCTCGGCATCGCGCAGTACAGCGAGCAGGACGCCCGCGAAATGGGGACGAGCACCGCCCCGGCGCGCGCGGCACAGGAGGCCGGCGTCACCCTGATCCCGTCACAGAGCCACTGGCTGGTGCACTCCAAGAAAGTGCTGGCCCTCGCGTCCGAAGGCCAGCCGTGGATGAGTGAGCGGGACCGCGCGCTGGCGGCCCGCTACCTGCCGTGGAGCCGCGTCGTGGGCGACCGGGAGGTCGGCTGGCAGGGCCACCGCCACCACCTGCCGGACCTGCTGCTGCGGCAGTCCGAGCACTTCGTGCTCAAGGGTGCCACCGGCTGGTCCGGACACGAGGTCTTCTTCGGCGCCCGGACCGACCCCGGCGTGTGGGCGAAGCTGATCCACCAGGCCGTGGACACCGGATACTTCGTCGCCCAGGAAGTGGTAAGGGCCCAGCCGTATCCGCTCGACGTGATGGAGGAGACCGGTGAGATCGTGCGGTACACCGCCGACACGGTGATCAGCCCGTTCTGCGTGGGAGGCAAGGGCGCCGGCTGCTTCGCCCGGTTCGTGGAGACCGAACGGCCCCGCGTGATCAGCGCCATGTCCCGGGCCCGCCTCGGCTGCCTGCTCGGCGCGGCGTGAACGGGGTGCGCCTGGGCGGCCTCATCCTGCCCGAACACCCCGGGCCGCAGGGACACCAGGTGTGGCGGTACGCCGAGGAACTGGGCCTCGCCCATGCCTGGACCTACGACCACCTGGCATGGCGCACCTTGCACAACCGCCCCTGGTTCGAGGCCATGACCACACTGGCGGCTGCCGCGGTCACCACACGCCGCATCGGCCTGGGCGTCCTGGTCGCCTCGCCGAACTTCCGCCACCCCGTGATCTGCGCGAAGCAGGCCATGACCCTCGACCAGCTCAGCGGCGGCCGGTTCACCCTCGGGCTGGGCGCGGGGGGCCCGGGCTCCGACGCCCGGGTGCTCGGCGGCGAGCAACTCTCCCCCGCCGCGATCGCCGACCGCTTCGAGGAGTTCATCCATCTGTGCGACCTCCTGCTGCGCGAGCGGAAGGTCACCTACCGCGGACGGTGGTACGACGCGGTGGACGCCCGCGCCGAGCCCGGCTGCGTCCAGGCGCCCCGGCTGCCGTTCGCCGTCGCCGCCACCGGGCCGCGCGGCATGCGCCTGGCCGCGCGCTACGCCGCCACCTGGGTCACCGCCGGCGACGCCCGCGCGCTGGAAGAGCAGGACGAGCAGGCCGCGTTCGCCGCGCTGCGCACCCAGAGCCGATCACTGGAGGCCGCGTGCGCCGCCGAAGGGCGCGACCCGGGGACGGTACGCAGGCTCGTCGTGCTCAGCCGGTTCGTCCGCGACCCCTACTCCTCCCCGCGACGGCTGGAGGACCTGCTCGGCCGGTGCGCGGAGTTCGGCGTCACCGACGCGGTGGTTGCCCTGCCCCGCCCGGACGGAGTCTTCGCCGGCGACCCCGCCGCGTTCGAGCGGGCCCTGCGCCACGTGATCGAGACAGGCCGCTGAGGACCCGGCGTCCCGGAGCCGCCGGGCGTCCCGGGACCGGCCACCGGCCGCACAAACGAAGGGAACCCGCACATGGCGAAGGACTACCGGCCGATCCTGCCGGGCGAGGGCACCAGCGACTACGCGCGCTACATGCGCACAGATGCGCTGCTGTCGCTGCAGCGCTCACGGGCGGAGATGGTCCACCGGGATGAACTGCTCTTCCAGACCGTGCACCAGTCCACAGAACTGTGGCTCAAGCACGCCTGCTACGAGACGGCCGACGCCACGGCGCTGGTGCGCGCCGACCAGCCCGCGGCGGCCGTGCGCCTGCTCGCCCGCGCCGCCCTCGGCGTCAGCCTGGTCACCGAGCAACTGGAGATGATGCACCACCTCGCCCCGCGCGACTTCAATGAGTTCCGCGCCGCCCTCGGCAACGGGTCGGGATTCGAATCGCCCGGCTGGCAGGGGATACGCCGCTGCGGCGCAGAACTGGCGGACGCGTTCGACAAGCTGCTGGCCGACCGCGACGTCGACCTGCGCCGCCTCTACCGCGGCGGCCCGGACGAGCCGTTGCACCGTCTGGCCGAGGCGATGATCGAGTGGGACGAGCGGGTCGCGCTGTGGCGGGTGCGCCACTACAAGATCGCCACCAGGATCATCGGGCACGGCGTGATCGGCACCAAGGGCACCCCCGTGGACGTACTGACCCAGCTGATCGCGCACAAGTTCTTTCCCGCCTTGTGGGAGGTACGCACCGGGCTCACCCTCGAGGCGGACGGCGAGCTCGACGCGGGAGCGGGTGGCGCGGCGTGACCGGCGTGACCGCCGATCCCCGGCAGCGGCGGTTCCGGGCGCACTTCCCCGCCCTGAAGGACGTGGTCCACCTCGCCGGGTGCAGCATCGCCCCCCGCTCCGACGCCCTGGATGCCGCGCTCGCCCGCATGCTCGATGCGATGGCGAGGCCCGCCTCGACGTGGCACCTCTTCGAGGAGGAAGGCGAGCGGGTGCGGCACCGCTTCGCCGCGCTCGTGGGCGCCCGGCCCGAGCAGATCGCCCTGGTGCCCAACGCCTCGGTCGGCGCCCACCAGGCCGCGTCCGGGCTGGACCTGCGGCGCCGGCCGCGCATCGTCACCACCACCGCCGAGTTCCCCTCCCTGGCGCACGTGTGGCTCGCCCAGCGCCCGCGGGGGGCCGAGGTCGTCTTCGCCGAGGACACGGCCGGGTCCGGGAAAGCCGGCGCCGACCCGGAGGACGGCGCGGCCGCGGCGGCGCCCGAGGGCCGCACCGCGCGGGCCCTGGCCGAGGCCGTCGACGCGCGGACCGCCCTGGTCTCGGTGCCGCTGGCCACCTACCGTGCCGCCGAGCGCCTGCCCGCGGCGCGCATCGCCCGTGCCGCCCGGCAGGCCGGCGCCGCCGTCCTGGTGGATGCCTACCAGGCCCTGGGCGTCGAGCCGATCGACGTGGACGAACTGGGATGCGACTTCCTGGTCGCCGGCGCCTCGAAATACCTGCTGGGTCTGCCCGGGATCGCCTTCCTCTACGTGCGCGACCCCGGCGCCGCCGCCCAACCGCCGGCCCTGACCGGCTGGTTCGGGCGGCGCGACCCCTTCGCCTTCGACCCCAGGGTTCTCGACTGGGCCGACAGCGGCCGACGTTATGAGACCGGCACACCGCCCGTCCCCGCGCTGTACGCCGCCGGGGCGGGACTCGACCTGCTGTCCCGCGTGGACGCGCACGCGATACGCGCCCACGTCACCGCCCTCGGCACACACGCCGCCGACCGGCTGACCCGCGCCGGCGCGCGGCTGCTCTCGCCGCCGGACCCGGGCCGGCGCGGAGCCCACCTCGCGCTGCACGACACCGACCCGGCCGCGCTCGCCGCCCACCTGGAACGACGCGGCATCGCCGTCGCGCCGCGCGGGGACGTGGTGCGGCTCTCCTTCCACTACTACACCGACGCCGCCGACATCGACATCGCGTGCGCGGAGATCGAGGACTACCGCCGCTCCGGCACACCGGCCGCCTACGGGAGATTGACGTGACGCACGAACTCGACGACTGGCTCGGCCACCCCGATCCCGAACACTTCCCCTACGACCCGGTGATCGACGCCTTCCACCGGGTGGGCAAGCACTTCGTCGACAAGGACTTGCTCGCCGACCTCGCCCGGGCCCGGTCCCGCCTGCCGGCCGGCGGCGCAGAGGAAGGCGCCGGCCATGTGCTGGCCGCCTTCCTCGACACGGCATTGGACAAGTGGGACGGCTGCTACGACTACTCCACCTACCTGTCACTCGGGGTGCTGCCGCTGCCCGGCAGCACCCCCGGGGTGCCGGCGGCCCCCGGCGGTGAGACCGGCGCCCCGGCCGCCGTCCGCGACGCCGAGTACCGCCGCGACCGCCTCGTGGTCCAGCTCATCGGCGACGCCATACGCCAGGAACTGGCCGCCGCCGACGGCGCCACCGAGCTGTGGCCCGAGATGCGTCCGCCCGCGGCCACCACCGCCAAACGGCTGCGCCTGGGAGTGCGGGCGGTCACCCCCGCGATCCGGCGGCTGGGGCTGCCCGTCGCCGACCCCGCCGACGGCGCCGAGCCCGCGGCACGCCCGATGTGGCAGGCGGTCGCGGCCGACGCGCGGCCGGAGGAGCTCCGGACCCTGCGGCTGAGCATCCTGCCGGTCTATGTCTCGCACGACGAGTACATGTTCCTGCGCATCCTGCAGTCCCTGGAGACGTACTTCGCCGCGCTCGCCGTGACCCTGCGCACCGCCGTGGCGGAACTGGGACAGGGGGACGCCGCCGGCTGCGCACAGCTGGTCCGGCGCGCGGCGGAGGACCTCCGGGAGGCGGCGGCGGTCTTCCCGCTGCTGGCCACCACGCAGGTGGACTCCTTCCGCACTTTCCGTATGTACACCGAGGGAGCCAGCGCCATCCAGTCGCGGAACTACAAGATGGTGGAGTCCCTGTGCCGGACTCCGGACGACCCTCGGCTCGACTCCGCCGCCTACCTCGCAGTGCCCGATGTACGCGAGAAGGTGCTCGCCGGACAGACCACCCTGGCCGGAACACTGCGGGAGGTGCAGGCCGCGGGACTGATCAGCGCACCCGACCAGGCGCTGCTCGGGGAGGCGCTCGAGGCGTTCTCCGGGACCCTGCTGCACTGGCGGCAGACCCACTACCGGATGGCCGTGCGCATGCTGGGCGAAGGCAGCCCCGGCACCGGGTACACCGAGGGCACCCCGTACCTGCGCGCCGTGCGGGACATCCCGGTCTTCCACAGCGCGGCGGACGGTGCTCCCCTCGTGTCCCCGGCACGGCCCGCCGGGGACGGGGAGGGGGCGTCATGACGGGGCACGACGCCCCCGTGGGCATCGTCGGAGCCGGCCCGGTCGGACTCGCCCTGGCCCTGCGCCTGTCCTCGCTCGGGGTGAGGAGCGTGATCCTCGAACAGCAGCCCGCGCTGCGCAAGCAGGGTTCCAAGGCGTGCCTGATCCAGGGCGACGTGCTGGAGGTGCTGGACAAGTTCGGCTGCGCCGACCCGATCGCCGGCGAAGGCGTCACGTGGACGGTCGGCCGAACCTACGTGCGCGGCGAGGTCATCCGCACCCAGGTGTACGACCGGCCGGTCGGCTACGGCCCGTTCGTGAACATCTCGCAGTACCGCATCGAGCAACTGCTGTGCCGGCAGGCCGAGGCCGATCCCATGGTCTCCCTGTTGTGGGGCCGCACCGTCGAGGAGGCGCGGCAGGACGGCACCGGCACCACCGTACGGGTCCGCACCGACTCCGGGGACACCCGGATGACGTTCGGTTACCTGGTCGCCTGCGACGGCGTGCGCAGCGCGCTGCGCGACCTGGTCGGCGTCGAATGGACGGGATACACCCACAAGGACCGCTTCCTGATCACCGACATCCGTGCCGAACTGCCGCTGGCCCGCGAACGGCACTTCCACTACGACCCGCCGTTCAACCCCGGCCGGCAACTGGTGATGCACCCGCAGCCGGGCGACGTGTGGCGCATCGACTGGCAACTGCCGCCGGACGCCGACATCACCGCCGAGGAGAGCGACGGTCGGCTCGACCGACGCATCCGCGCCGTCATCGGCGACGTCCCGTACGAGATCGACTGGTGGAGCACCTACCGCTTCCACCAGCGGGTGGTGGACAGGTTCCGCGTGGGCCGGATCTTCTTCGCCGGGGATGCCGCACACGCCCTGCCGCCTTACGGGTCGCGCGGGATGAACAGCGGCATCCAGGACGCCGACAACCTCGCCTGGAAGCTGGCCGCGGTCCTCCACGGCGGCAGCGACGAGGGCCTGCTGGACACGTACCACGAGGAGCGGCACGCCGCGGCGCTGGAGAACCTGCGGGTGACCGAGGCCACCATCCGCTTCATGGTGCCGCCCAACCGACTGCGCCGCTGGACCCGCCGGGCACTGCTCGCGCTGGCCCCGCGGGTGACGTCCGTGCGCGGCAAGATCAACAGCGGGCGGATGGCCGAGCCGTACTCCTACCGCGAATCCCCGCTGGTCACCGAGCCGGCGAGCCATCCGCTGGTCGGAGCGTTCGCCCCCGACGGCCATGTGCGGTCCGGGACCGGACCGGGCGCACCCGCCGGGGCGCCCGAGGAGAGGGACCGTGGCCGACTGCGCCGGCTGCTCGGCGAGGGGTTCGTGGTGCTGCACTTTCCCCTCGGGCAGGAGCCCGAGCCGTTCGCCAAGGCCGCCGCGCACCTTCCGGTGCGGGTCCGGGCGGTGCTGCCCACGGGCCACGAGGACGCCGGGCGGGAGACCGTGGTCGACGACGACGGCGGCGCGGTGCACGCGGCGTACGGCGTCAGCGGGCCGTGCTGGTTTCTGGTCCGTCCCGACGGCCATATCGCCGCGACGGGCCCGGCGGCCGACCCCGTCCGCGCCGCCGACCGGCTTGCCGCCGCGCTGGCCACCGCATCGGCCACGGCACGCCGGACCGGCTGACCCCGGCCCCGCGCGGGGCCCCGACGACCGACCCGTCCACCCACCACCGGAGGAGACCGACCGTGGCATCATCCCCGGCCGCCTGGCTCAACGGCGCCGTCGTTCCCTGGGAGGAGTGCGTCGTGCACGCCCGATCCCAGGGGGCGATCTGGGGCGCCAACGTCTTCGAGGGCATACGCGCCTACTGGCGCCCCGACGAGGGCCGGATGTACGCCTTCCGACTGGCCGACCACCTCGAACGCCTCGTCAGGTCCATGAAGGCGCTGCACATGCGGATCGACTGGACCCCGCAGCACCTGGCCGAGGCCTGCTCGGACCTGGTCCGTGCCGGCGGCTTCACCGAGCACCTGCACCTGTGCATCGTGGCCTACTTCGACATGCACCCGAGTTTCGACCCCATGCACCACACCGACGCCACGGGGGTGCACATCACCGCAGTGCCCGTGCCGCGCCCCGAGCAGTGGAGCCGCGGCGCGGCCGTGGGAGTGTCGAGCTGGCGCCGGCTGAGCGACGACACCATGCCGCCGCGGATCAAGACCGGCGCCAACTACGGCAACAGCCGGCTCGCCATGCACGAGGCGGCCCGCAACGGCTATGACAACGCCCTGCTGCTCAACCAGCGGGGCAGCGTCGCCGAGGCGCCCGGCGCCTGCGTGGCGATGATCCGCGACGGCAGGATGGTGACACCGCCCGGTACGGCCGGCGTACTGGAGGGCATCACGCTCGACAGCGTGCTCACCCTCGCGGGGACCGACCTGGGACTGACCGTCGAGAAGCGGGAGATCGACCGCACCGAACTGTACGCCGCGGACGAGGCGTTCCTGTGCGGAACCATGGCGGAGATCATGCCGATCGTCTCCCTGGACCGGATCCCCATCGGCGACGGCACCCCCGGGCCGCTGACACGGGCCCTGCAGAAGAGCTTCGACCAGGCCCTGGCCGGCCCGTGGTCGACCCCGCTGTGACGACGAGAGGCCCACACATGTCCATACTCACGGACCTGGTCACGGCGCTGGGCGACGGCTCGGTCGAGGTCGTCGACCTCACCGCACCGCTCAGCGAGCAGACCCCGGTCATCGCACTGCCCGCCGAACGCGGCCAGCCGTGGCTCTTCGGCCGCGAACTCATCAGCCGCTACGACGAAGCCGGGTCGGAGGTGTACTGGAACAACATCCGGCTCTCCGAGCACACCGGCACCCACTTCGACGCGCCTGTGCACTGGCTGTCCGGCCGCGACCTCGACGACGTGGCCTCGGTGCCGCCGGGCCGGCTCGTAGGACCTGCCGCCGTCCTCGACTTCTCCGAACAGGCCGCAGCCGACCCCGACTTCCTGCTCACCCGCGCCGATGTGGAGGCCTGGCAGAAGCATCAGGGGCGACTGCCCGAACACGGCTGGATGCTGGTGCGCACCGGCTGGGACGCGCACGGCGGGGACCGCGAGCGGTTCCTCAACGGCGGACACACCCCGGGGATCGACGCCGAGTGCGCACGCTGGCTCGCCGAGGAGACGTCCCTGCTGGGCATCGGTGTGGAGACGGTCGGCACCGACGCCGGGCAGGCAGCCGGATTTGAGCAGCCCTTCCCGTGCCACTGGTTCTTCCAGGGCGCGGGCAAGTACGGCCTGACGCAACTGCGCAACCTGAGCCGGCTTCCCCCGCAGGGCGCCGTGCTGATCGCCGGGCCGCTCCCCATCGTGCGCGGCTCCGGCAGCCCCGCCCGCGTCCTCGCCTTGGTCGAGCGCCCCGCAGGCGACCTCCCCGGCAACGGACAGGAGCGCTGATGAGCGAGACGACCGGCATGGACCGGGCCACCGAACTGCTGCGCATGCACCAAGAAGAGGAGCGGCAGCCCCGCTCGTTCACCCTGCTGGACAGGGAGTGGGAGCTGCACCCGGGAGTGTTCTCACCCGACCGCACCCCGGTGACGGAACTGTTCACCTCGTGGATCCCCTACCCTCCGGGCGGGTCCTTCCTGGAGATGGGTTCAGGCGCCGGGGTGACCGCGGTCTGGGCCGCGCTGAAAGGCTGCCGGGAGGTGTTGGCCCTGGACATCAGCCGGGCAGCCGTGGCCAACACCCGGGCCAACGCCGAGCGGCACGGTGTGACGGACCGCCTGAACGTGCTGCGCAGCGACCTGTTCACCGTGCTGCCGCCGAACAGGGCCTTTGACACGGTGTTCTGGAACTCCAACTTCGTGGAGACCCCGCAGAACGCCCGCAACGACACCGAACTGCACCACGCCTTCTTCGACCCCGGGTACACCGCGCATCGGCGCTACCTGCAGCAGGGCCCCGCGCACCTCAACCCCGGCGGCCGGCTGCTCCTCGGTTTCAGCAGCCTCGGCAACCAGGCGCACTTGCGCGAACTCGCCCGGAAACGGGGTCTTGAGACGGTCCTGCTGCGCAGCGAGGTCCGGCATCTGCCGGTCACCGTCGAGTTCCAACTGCTCGAACTGCTCCCGGCGCACGGCCGCGACTGGCGCGAAATCGACGCTGCGCCCCCTGGCTGAGAAGCCGCCACGCCATAATCCCCCCCGGCCACCTCCG
>Ga0268266_10003134_pt1 | contig 16812 bp, 14 predicted proteins | sample KBSS13metaG_FD_190356 | JGI IMG/M metagenome (GOLD analysis project Ga0268266, IMG submission 190356) | Switchgrass rhizosphere microbial communities from Kellogg Biological Station, Michigan, USA - KBS S1-3 metaG (SPAdes) (version 2) | ecosystem: Host-associated > Plants > Roots > Rhizosphere...
AAAATGGTTCGCTGCCTTCCGTGGCCGTATCGATTATTCGCATTTTATTGCAGGTCGACTCGGCGCGTTTTCGGAAGAATTCGCGCCGATCGGCGCGCCCTTCGAGGCGTCATCGGCCTCTCCCGCAGGCTCGGCATTCCAGACAGGGCGCTCATCGAATTTCCGAACAAGAAGATGATGGTCGACCTGCGCGATCATCGCATGGTTCTGGTACTGGATGAAGGCGCCGGTATCGATCCGGAAACAAAGCTCATCCAGGACATTCTTCGGCCGGGCGACACGTTCTTCGACATTGGCGCCAATCACGGAACTCATGCGATTACGGCGGCCAAGGGGGTTGGCAATGGCGGACGCGTCATCGCCTTCGAACCGCAGGCGCGCCTGGCGAACATGATTGCACAATCTGCCGATGCAAATGCGTTGCCGCAACTGACAGTGCGGCAGTTGGCGCTCTCCGACCGCGCGGGAACGGCTGAATTTTTCGTTCCCAATGAATGGTCGGGAATTGGTGGCTTCTACAAGAATTTTTCCAATCTCAATGGTTCTCAATCCACTCAAGTGGAGACGGCCCGCCTTGACGATCTTATGGAGGGTGAAGCACTGCCCGGCAAGCTGGTGATTAAATTGGATGTCGAAGGACATGAGCTGCCGGTCCTGCAGGGCGCGGAAAAGCTCATTCGGCGATATCGGCCATACATCCTGGTGGAGCTCAACCCGGCGACGCAAAACGCATCGGGACATTCCGGCCACGAGCTGCTCACTCACTTAATGGGCTTGGGCTACTCGCAGTTTTCCAAACCCGATTCGCCGGACAATCAGCAGCCGCTGAGCGAGCTCTTGGCTGGCAGCGAGTTTGGGAACGTGCTGTTGCACCCGCCTCAAGATCAATCGTAAGCATTCAACAGGATAGCAGGGTGAGTGCAGAAGCCTTGTTGCCTACACGGATGGCGTCCGTGCCAGCACGTCCGTAGTGGCCATTGACATGAGTAGCCGGCGAACCGCCGCTTCGATTAGCCGCTTGATCAGATGAATTAACTGACAGACCGCCGCCGTGCCGGCCAGCACTACCAGCGTGCGCCAGGCGTACTGGGCGGGCGTAGAGATCTGGTGCCACTGTTTGGTGAACTGGTAGTTCATGAATCCGTACAACAGCGACAGGTGCACCAGGTACGCCATCAGCGCGTGACGGCTGAAGAAGTTGAGCGTGCGCTCGAGCGGCTTGAACGGTCGCGTCCACGGCAGGCCCGCGAGGGGGAAGCTCAGCGAATCGACGGCCAGCAATCCGAGCAGAACCGCGCAGAGCTTCCACATCCGCTCGAGCGTATTGCCGGCCCAGAAGACGCCGGGTTCGGTGGTGTAGCTGTTCCATTGTTGCGAGCCGATCGGCGAATGGCAGATCGCCCACGTCGCGACGAAGAGTATGACCAGACACGTCGCCAGCCGTCGCCGCCCACGTTCCGGGGCGGCGGCCACCACGCCCATTGCGGCGCCGAGCAGGGGGAAGACCAACCACGGGAAGAGCGGGAACATCGAGCCCGTCGACGCGTTAAGCAACTCGGTGATCACTTCGCTGCCACGGTATCGCCACGCCCACGGCGTGAAGAGCAGTACCGATGTCGCGGCCGCCAGCAGCATCGCGAGCGCGACGCCGTTCTTTCCGCGACAGATCGTCACGATGGCCCACACCACCAGCACGCTGATTGCGATGCAGAGCAGGATGTCGACCTGCAGCCATGTCGCGGGGTTGGTGTGAATCGGTTGCCAGATGAGATGGAAGTAGGCCGACATCGCCAGCACTTGGACCAGCCGATAGAACGTGCGGACCGCACGTCGCCGTCGACCGGCCGCGTCTTTCGCGGCTCGTGAACCGACGAGGCCGCCCGCAAATCCGGCCGAGAATAGGAACGACACACAGACGAGGCCGTTGATGTCGACGACGAAGTTCCAAAGTCGCGAAACGTGAAACTGAGGGTCCAAGAAAATGAGCGCGTGGCACTCGATCATGAAAATGACCGAGAGTCCGCGTAGCCAGTCGATTGCCCTAATCCGCCCCTGCATGGCTGAGAGCGTATCGTGCTGAACCGTGCTGAGCCAGAAAAATGGCTGGGACCGCTTACGAATCGCTAATGCGTGTGTCTTGTCGCGATGCGATTATTGGGGGATTATCGGGTCTGGATCGCATTTCGCACCGATAATTGCCGTCCCCACTTGAGCGTTTGAATCGGTCTCATGGGTGGGCCGATCATAGGGGAGCCTGAAGGAGTCATCATGACGCATGGTCCGGCGCGCTTCGCTCTCATCGGTCTATTTTTCGCGATCGGTTGCCAGTCCCCGACGCCATCGACACCTCCCACCGCCGATCTACCGCCGGCGGGGTTTCATCGCGTGAACGAACCGGCGTGGTCGATCGCGGTGGGCGAACGTTATCGCCTCAATCGCCCGGCGAAGATCAACGGCCAACTCGTCGATACCGACGTCTCCCTCTGCGGCCTGCGCGATCCGGCGTCGACCGAAGCCAACCCCACCTGGCTCCTCAAGCCCGAGTACTCGATGCTCGTCGGCCAAGAACCTTTTCTCTTCGCGCGGCGCTTGGGCGATAAGAAGCTGATTCAATTCGACTACGTTAACGGCGTGCCGAGCAATCCACGGTCGACCTCATACAACAACGTCTGGCTTCGCAAACTCCGCAACGACGGCCCGGAGCGCTGGCAGTGCGTGGACGATGATGCGCACGTGGTGAGCGTGCTCGATGCCAAAGGCAACGTCGAACAGAAAATCGAGTCGATTGACCCGCACTCGCACGACTTGAAACTAGAGTTGCTTCCGTCCCAGCACGCGTACGTGTTGCACGGCAACGGCTTTGATCGCATTTACGATCTGATCGGCGTGCCAATGAGCCCTGAACTGCCGCCATTATGGAAGGCGTTCCCCATGCCGCTCGATCGCGACAAGGATGAGACGAAAAAATGGAACACCGTCTACGGCGCGTGCATCGATGCGAAGCGAAACTTCTACTGGCTCATCATGGACGACGGGCGGATTTCTCCCAAACCCGACGACTGCCTCGGCCTGCAGCCGATCATCGACACCAGCTACCTCAACATTCCGTACTGGGCCGGCTGGCTGGTGTGGTGGAAAACATCCGCCGGCGAGCGGTGCGCGTTCATCAAGGTCGATTCCGCCACGAACAGTTTTGAAACGCTGATGGCGACCCGCGCGCAAGCCAAGTGGTCGGCGTACACCGTTTTTTACGATCGCAGTTGGGACAAATTCGATCACATCCGCTGCGCCGAACCGGGCAGTCGTTTTGAAGTGGCGATTGGCGGCGGCGCTGTGACGAAGCAGTCGTTCGCTAGTGCCGAGGCTGCACTCAAATACGCCGACGATGAGCGGCTGGCCGCCGACGAGCGTGCGTTTCAACTCGCGCAGCGGCAGGAAGAGCAGCGCAAGCGCGACCAAGAGGCAGAAATGCGTGCGCGGACCGACCGCGCGTGGGCCGAGCGAGTTGCCGCTCAGCGAGCGGCCGACCAGGCGAACGCGGCGGTCGTTCAGACCGGGCAGGATTTCGACGCCGCCCTGTCGCGCGGCGACCAGAAGGCCGCGCGAATGTACCTGCTCAAGCTCTCAAAAGACCCGGACCGCTGGACCAGCTACATCCGCAAGTGGGGGCTCGATCCGAGTAACGACAACACGAGCGATTCAGTGGGTTACGCCCGCGCAATCCTTGGCGGCGCCGATGCCGACGTGCTGAACGCAGCCGTCAAGGCAAGCCAGCCGGCGGCCGCGAGCGCACCGCAATCTGATTGGGACTACTTCTGGAACGGCCCGCGCGACGGCAGCTACACGCCTTCGCAGCACGAAGGTTACCAGGTCGATCAGCGGTTGGTCGGTCAGGGGTTCATCGATCACCAGGAATCGATCCGCCGCCAGAACGCCGACGCGTGGCTGCGCGGCGCACAGAACTGGGGCGCGACCAAGTGATCCGGCAAGTGACCCAAGCTGAAAGGCAGCACCGTATGCGATGCACCAGACTGCTCACGATCCTGTTCGGCAGCCTCCTCGCTGGCTGCCAGGGCGGCGCGTCAACATCGTCCTCGCTGCCGCTCGAACTCGACAACACTTACGCCCGCGATGCCGGGGTGGGCGACGCGTATCGGCTGACGAAGGACGCAACCATCAACGGCCAGCCGCTGACGAAAGGAACGTTCGTTTACGGCGTTCCCGTTCCGACTGAGAACGGGCGAACCGAGTGGTCGATCAAGCCCGAGTTTGAAGAACTCAAGGGCGATCCCCAGTTCATCTTCGGCCGACGTTTTGGAGCGAGCACGTTCGTGCGGTTTGATCGCGTGAACGATCCGCCGCACGAGGAACCTACGCCGTTTACAAAGGTGGTGCTCTATTACGCGAACGGGCCGGACACGATGGTGCGTTCACGCAATGATCGTTGGTTCGGCGTGGTCGAAGGGGCCCGAACCATTTCACTGCTCAACGAGGCCGGGCAAGTGCAGGCCACGTTCGGCAACGTGTCGGATCTTGATCCGAAAAAATCGATCGAGCTGTTGCCCGGCGGCGGCGCGTTGCTGGTGCATGGCAACGGGTTCGATCGCGTCTACGACAAAACCGGCAAACCAATGGGCCCAGAGGTGGCGCCACTGGCATCGCTGGTCCGCACCAAGCCCAACGGCCACATGATGCCCGATGTCGTTGCCACAGTGTTCGGCGTACGACTCGACGCGGAAAAGGGTCGCTACTGGCTGCTCCTGGATGACGGGCGGATGTTTCCCAAGCCCGATGATTGCCTCGGCGTTCAGCCACTACTTGCACGCGATGAGCTCAACATTCCGTACTGGCGCGGCTGGCTCGTCTGGTGGAAAACGCCGGCCGGCGAACGGGCTTCGTACCTCGAGCCGAGCGAACCGACGGACAGCTATGAGAAGCTGATGGCCTCGCGGTCGCAAGCCAAGTGGGTGGAGTGGACGACGTATTATGAGAAGGACTATTACCGTTTCGACGACATCCGTCGATCGGAGAATACGAACGACTACGAGTTGATCTATCGCGATGAACCGATCGCCGGCCGGCGGTTCGCAAGCGTGACCGAGGCGACGACGCTACTGAAAAAGCTTCAGACCGAAGCGGCTGCGGAGTCGCTCAAGAGGATGCAGGATTACGAAAAGGCCAAGGCGGCCGCCAAGGCCGAAGCCGAACGGCAGGCCTATGCCCAGCGTGCCGCCGAAGCCACGGTCGTCACCGAGTCAGCCCAGAGCGGATTCGATACCGCGATGCAAAACAACCAGAAACTGTCGGCGCGATACAATCTACTGCGCTTGCAGACCGACCCCGAGCGCTGGACTGCTTACGTGAAGCAGTACGGCCTTGATCCGGGCGCTGCGAACGACAGCAATTCCGTCGGCTACGCACGCGCCAAACTCGGCGGGACGGATGCCGACGTCCTCGAAAAGGCCGTTCAGGACGCGAAGCCGAAGGTGACGTATGAGGAGCCGCAATCCGATTGGGACTACTTCTTTAACGGCCCGCGCGGCGGGTACACCCCTTCGCACCACGACGGCTACCAGGTCGATCAGCGACTGGTCGGACAGGGGTTCATCGATCACCAGGAATCGATCCGCCGCCAGAACCAGGACGCGTGGCTTCGCGGGGCGCAGAATTGGAAATGATTCATTTTTCCTTCGCGGTGTCGTAAGTGGTGTTCCCAATCGCCATCTCGATTGCCGGCCGGTACACTAATTGCCAAACTATTCGACTCGCCGGCCAAGCCGCGCGATTTTTATTCTTGGGAGGGGACCGTGTCTATCAAAGTGGGCTGCGGATGTGGCAAACGTCTTACAGTGAAGGACGAGCTGATTGGAAAGCGGATCAAATGCCCGCAGTGCGGCGCGGTATTTGTTGCTGACCCTTCAGAAGCGTTGGAAACGGCGCCTGCGCCCGTACCGTTTCCAACCTCGCGGCGGACGGCCGTGCCCAACGCCAACGAGAAATCGCCGCGCTTCTACGTTTCGCCGCGGATGTTGATCCTCGGGGCGATCGCCGTCATCTTGCCGACGATTTTTTTCATCTGGAACATCGGTCCGGCGCGGGTTCGATCAGAGTTTGCCACGCGGTTGCCGGTCGCGCAGAACGACATTAACGATGTGGTGGATCGGGTGCTGCAATCGTATCTGTCGCACACCGGGGAATATGATCCGCGTCACCCGACGAAAATTCCGCACGCGATGGATGTCACGTTTGTTCAGTCGCCGCTCTATTTCAGCATGCCCGATTCGATCGGCTTCGCCGGGACCAGCACGCACGGTATTTTTCACGGGCTCTACTTTTTCCAGACGCGCGAGGTGCAGGTGGAGGTGGAATCCAACGGGGTTACGTTACCCAGCGGCATTGTCGTGCAGCGCGGGTCAGAGGTGCTCCACTGCACCGGCCGAAATAACGGACAGACTTTAACGGCGGAAATCGACGGTAAGCCGGCGGAAATTCAGTTGAATCGGTTCGCCACCGAATAATGATTCGCGGGCATTTGGTTCGCGATCCAGATTGAGAGTGCTTTTACGCCGGATTTGGTGCAAGATCAGCATTCATGTCAAACGCTTCCGATCCCGCGCGCGAAGAACGCATGATCAACGAGCTGCAACGCCTCTACGCCGTCAACACCGGCGGCGGGGCGATCCTGATCGTAGCCGGCGCCGGCGTGATCGTGCTGGCCGGCATCGTCATCACCTCGATCCTTTGGTTTATCCTCTGGAATTTCTTCGGCACGTCGTACTTGGGATGGACGGGCTGGTTTTTCGTCTACGTACTGGCGGTTGTGCCGCTGCTGATTCACGAAGACAAGCGATCGCGCGGCCAATTCCTCAGCGATGCGACGAGCGGAATGAGCAACCCTGACAACGCCTCCAGCTACGGCGAGATGCAGATGAATCGCCTTAGCGCCGGCGGCGCAGCGATTACCGAATTGCTGCTGTGGGGACCGCGATCGCTCATCAACGGATTGACGATCCTGCGCGGCCAACAGCCGACGCAGTTCCGGCCGCTGCTTGAGCGGGCCGCCCGCATGATCATTCAGCTTTACGATGACACGGAGGCGATCGAAATGAAAAAGCTCTATCAAGCCGGCGATACGCCCGACAAGTTCGACCGCGTGCTCAAATGGCTCGACGACAACGGCCACATCGGGTTGAGCAGCGACAAAACGCGCGTGTGGCTCTCGAGCCGCATGCGGCAGCACCTGGCGAGCACCAACTTCTGATCTACGTTGTTGCGGTCGTTACTTTGCCGTCACGTAATCAATCGACCCAATCGCCGGCACGATGCCCGCCTTGGCGCCTTCCGCCAGCAGCCGGTCGATTGCCTGCCTGCCGATCGGGCCGTAGTCGAGCGTCCACTTGTTCACGTACATGCCGACGAATCGATCCGCCAAGTCGCGATTCAAGTCTCGGCCGAACTGGAGCGCGTACTCCACCGCTTCCGGCCGATGATCGAGGCTGTACTGGATGCTCTGCTTGAGGATGTCGGTGATTTCCTGCATCGCCGGCTGGCCCAGATCGCGGCGGATGCAGTTGCCGCCGAGCGGCAGCGGTAGACCGGTCTTCTGGTGCCACCACACGCCGGTGTCCACGACCAGCTCAAGGCCAAGCGTTTTGTACGTGAGTTGGCCTTCGTGAATGATCAGGCCCGCGTCGAACTTTCCTTCCTGAACCGCTTTCGGAATCTCGTCGAACATCACCACGTCGTAGTCAAACGCCTCGCCGGCCTTGCCGAGGATGAGCTGCAGTGCGAGGAACGCGGTCGTCATCTTGCCGGGGATGGCGATTTTCTTTCCGCGCAGGTCGTCGATGCTCATTTTGCTACGGGCGATCACCATCGGGCCGTACTTGTCGCCCATGGAGCTCCCGCAGCTGGTAAGCGCGTATTTGTCCGCCACGTACGGGTACGCATGAATACTGATCGCGGTGATTTCCAGCTCACCCTTCATGGCCCGCTGGTTGAGCGTTTGAATGTCCTGCAGCACGTGCTCAAACCGATACCGGCCGGTCGGCAGCTTGTCCTTGGCCAGGCCGTAGAACATGAATGCATCGTCAGGATCGGGCGAGTGGCCCAGTCGGAGGTTGAGCAGGTCGGTTGTCATACGTGAGAGGTTATAGGCACAGGACGGCGGAGTTCAAATGTTCGATCGAAGTTTTGAAACCTGCAGCGGTCGGCCATAATACTGCCCACAACAGGAGAGGCATGTCGGGCAAGTCATCACAACTGGCGGCGGAGACGAATCGTTTCACCTTGTGGGACCCGGCCGCGCCGTTTCCCGCGATGGAGGATATGCCTGATCTGCCCGTCGTCACGCACGTGCAGGTGGAGCGGGCGCAGGCGGGCGGATTTCACTACCTGCATGAACCGGCCATCGCGCGGCATCGCGGCAAGTTCTTCGCCTGCTGGGCGAATCATCCGATCGCGGAGGTGAATTCCCTCGGCGAAATGCTCCGCGGCAGCACGTCGGACGACGGCATTCATTGGTCGCCGCCGGAACTGTGGCTTGATGGGCCGATGACGCAGTCAGCCTCGATCAACCATGCCGTGCTGGCCGAGCACGGCGGGCATCTTTGGTTGTTCGCTTCCCGGTGGATCGACGAAGTTCCCGGCACGCAGCCGTTCGTGCTCAACGACTCCACCGGCAAGTGGGAACCGCGCGGCGACGTGATCCCTGGCTTTGTCCCGTTCCACCGCCCGATGAAACTGCGCGACGGCAACTACATCCTCGGCGGCGAAGAATCGTGGTGGGAGGCCGCCGTCGCCATCAGCCACGGCGACGACTTCTCTCGCTGGACGTTCAAGCGTCTCCCACGCCCGGCCGACATGAAACTCAAGTACCCCGAGACTGCGCTGATCGAGCAAGGCGATCGCCTGATCGCCATCTGCCGCCCGTGGGAGCAGCCCACCGCGCCGGCGTCGGTCAGTAAAGACGGCGGCCAGACTTGGACCACGCTCGCGCCCAGCAATTTTCCCCTGCAGGACTCCAAACCCCAGTCCGGCCTGCTCAGCACCGGCCAGTACTACCTGATCACCAACAACCTCGACGCCGACCGCCGCGCCCTGCTGAGCATCGCCGTCACGGCGCCCGGCGAACGGCTGTTCTCACGCATCTACAAAATCCGCCACCAGACGTATCCACGCCTCCGCCACTTCGGCGGCTACGGCCTGAAGCCCACGAGCATGGCGGGATCGCCGACGGAGTGGTCGTACCCCGCCTCCATCGAGCACGAGGGCAACCTGTTTGTGATCTACACGCAGGGGAAGGAAGATTGTGCGCTGTCGATCATTCCGGTGTCGACGTTGAAGTGATATGGATCAGCGGTAGGGCACGTCTTGACCTGACGCGGTGAATGAATGGCAGGTCAAGAGCTGTCCTGCAGGACTAATCCTTGATGAAGCCGAGTGCATTTCCGATTAGGCCCACGCCCATGATCGTGACTAGGACGCCGACCACCGCGACGAATTTGGCGCTTCGGAAGTTGTCGCCAAGCAGCATGTAAATGCCGTAAATGGTGAGAGGTAGTCCGAGCACGATGAGAATCACACCGGCGACGATTCGGATCGGTTTTGGGATGTCTGAGAGTTGCATGCGTTAATGTAATGCGTTGAAGAAAAGAAAGAGCGCCAGAGCCCACGCGATCCCGAGGCCAACCAGCAAATAAGCGGTCAACGTTCTATCGTTGGGATCGATGATAAAGGGCTTGCCAGTCCACGCACGGCAAATCAATTCAATCTCCAACAGGCCCAAGGTGCCGGCCAACAACGATGCAATCAGTTGCTTTTCATTCGGCGCGTCAGGCCACACGGTTTTCGCAAGCCAGCAGAAAAGGATCAGTTGGCCAAAGATTAGGATTGAGAGGATTCCCTTCCACACCAACTTTTCGAGCCCTTCCGTCGCGCCTTCCTTGAGGCCTTCGGCGATCGCTCTCCAGATGTCTGACATGAATTCCCCACTTTGCGACGGCAGCCAACTTCAGTTTTTGACGGAGCGTACGAATTGTCCTCTGGAAGTCAAAAATTGATGCGAAGTTGCTCTTTTCAAAAATCTTCCAAAAAAATCCGATTCTGCGCCGCGGCCGCCTCGTCGCGCGCACCGCCGGGGGGATATACGGAGGCGCGTGTTTGCGCGTCTCCCGTCCGGTGTTGTTGGCGGGCGGCTCTTTGACAAGTGAATCGTTCGGGAGGGTTCGGCGTGAACCGTCCTTAACCCGTCACTTTCCGGCACTTTCCGTCACTAAACGTCACTTTTCGTCACCGGATGTTTGGGGCCAGTCGCTGGCCCGGCCGTGAGTTAGGCGGCCGGAGGGTCGGGCGAGGTGAAAAAATGTGAATGGGACTATTTTCAATCCGTGGCACGGACGGCTCGCCCGTGTTTGGTTTTCGCAGCGAACCATGGGCGAGCCGCCCATGCCACGGATTCAAGCGGGATGCCCCTACATTTTCGTTAACCGCTGAATCGGTCGGTGGTACGATAATGAGTGCATCTCCCGTCCTTGGGCAATAAGCCTTAAAGGGCGGCGTTTGAGGAGTGGAGGCAATCAACCATGGCCAGGGCGCACCCGTTGTTGCAGCCGTACAAACCGTCGGCTGAGGATCCGTTTGACGCGATCAAAGCGGCGCATCTCCTGAATCGTGCAGGGTTTGGCGGCACCCCTGCCGAGATCGACCGGGTCATGAAGCTGGGGCCCGACGGGGCGATGGAGTGGCTGTTCGATTTCCCCGACGCGGGGGCGGATGAGCAGTCGCGTACGGACGTGCCGGATTTGTCGGCCATTGACGGGTATCCCTCCGACTTCCGGGCCCTTCAGAAAATGCTGGTCGGCAAGACCGACGAAGAGAAAAAGGAAGCCCGCAAGAAGCTGCAGATGGCCAACCGCGAGGCCGTCCTTGCCACCGGGAACTGGTGGCTGAAGCGGATGGCGTTTGGTCCGTATCCGCTGCAGGAAAAACTCACCCTCTTCTGGCACGGCCACTTCACCACCAGCGCCAAAGACGAGCGGTCGGCCACCGCGATGTGGAACCAGAACGAATTGCTGCGTCGCATGAGCGCGGGAAATTTCCGCTCGTTCGTCCGGGCGATCAGCCGCGACCCGGCGATGCTCGATTACCTCAACAACTCACAAAACCGAAAAGCCCATCCGAACGAAAACTACGCCCGCGAGTTGATGGAACTGTTCACGCTGGGCATTGGCAACTACACCGAGGACGACATCAAGAACTCGGCCCGCGCCTTTACCGGCTGGGCGCACGACGGCGACGACTTCGTCTTCCGCAAGTTCGATCACGACACGGACGTGAAAACGTTCATGGGTCGCAAGGGGAATTTTGATGGCGACGACATCATCGACATCATCCTGAGCAAAGAAGCGTGCGGGAACTTTATCGGCATGGAGCTGTATCAGTTCTTCGTGAACGACAGTTGTCCGGACGATTTGAAGGCGGCGCTCGGCGACATCCTTCGTGACAACAAATACGAGATGCGGCCACTGTTGCGAACGATGTTCGCCAGCAAGGCGTTCTATCACCCGACGGTGATCGGCAGCCAGATCAAGAGCCCGGTGCAATTGGTGGTCGGCACGATCCGCACGCTGGGGCTCGATATGCCCGGCGAGCGGGCGGTGAGCGGCGCGCTGAATCAAATGGGCCAGGTGCCGCTGCATCCGCCGAACGTGAAGGGCTGGCCGGGCGGGCATCAGTGGATCAGCACGAGCACGCTGTTCGTGCGGTACAACACGGCCGTATGGCTGGCTGGCGGATCGGGCCAGTTCGCAACGATGAACCAGCGCAACAAATTCCGCGGCGTAGCGCAGGCGGGCGACACGGGCTTCCGCCCCTCGACGGGCGGCACGCCTGAAGCGGTGGTCGACGCGTGGGTGCAGCGATTGATCGGCCGACCGATTTCTGCCGAGGCCCGCGAGGTGCTGATCGACGCGCTCGGCGGGCATCCGGAGCGCGAAGACAGTGTGCGTAAGATGGTGCAGTTGATTGTGTCGATGCCGGAGTATCAGTTGTGTTGATTTGTAGGGTGCCATTCATGGCACCACGTAGGCCGAGAATGGTGCCATGAATGGCACCCTACAAGAGAATAGTCATGAACAAATACCTCTCCACCCGTCGCATCTTCCTGCAGAAGGGACTCGCGCTGCTTGCCATCACGCCGACGATCCCGACATTTCTGGATCAGACGATGATGGCGATGGCCGACCCGACGGATCAGCACCGCGTGCAAAAGCCGACCGGCAAAGACGGGAAAATTCTCGTCGTCGTGCAGATGTCGGGCGGCAACGACGGCCTGAGCACCGTGGTACCGTACGCCGACGACGCGTACCACCGCGCGCGGCCGGCGATCGGTCTTGGTGCAAAGGACGTACTGAAAGTGAACGACTACATCGGCCTGCATCCGAATCTCGCGCCGCTCAAGAAAATGTACGACGGCGGCGAAATGTCGATCGTGCAGGGCGTCGGCTATCCGAACCCGAACCGCTCGCACTTTCGCTCGATGGACATCTGGCAGTCGGCCGAACCGCAGAACGAAGTGCCGACGAGCGGCTGGGTGGGACGCTTCTTCGACAACGCCTGCCCGGGTTGCGATCCGCACGTGGGCGTGAGCATGGGGGGCGCGCTTCCGCTGGCCATGCAGGGCGAGCGCGTGACGCCGCTGTCGTTCGATCGGCCGGAGAATTATCGATACAACGGGCGCGACAAGGAGCGTTACCTCAAGCTCAACCAGGCGCCGACGAGCCAGCCGACTACGAAGCCCACGATCATCCGACCCGGGCCGAAGAAAGTAGAAGCGGTCAGCGCGAACAGCCAACTCGATTTCCTCCATCGCACGGCGATGGACGCGCAGGTGAGCAGCGACGACATCATCCGCATGACGCAGAAGCACCAGCCCGCGGCCGAGTATCCGAACGGCGAATTCGGCAACGGATTGCGGACGATCGCCGCGATGATCGGCGGCGGACTATCGACGCGCGTGTACTACGTGAGCCTCGGCGGGTTCGACACGCACGCGGGCCAGAAGAATCGGCACGACCAGCTCATGACGCAATTCGCGCAGGGCGTCGCTGCGTTCTGGGCCGACATGAAGCAGCAGGAAAACGACGACCGCGTGCTGATGATGAGCTTCAGCGAGTTCGGCCGGCGCGTGGAGCAGAACGCCAGCCAGGGTACTGATCACGGAGCGGCTGCGCCGATGTTCCTGTTCGGGCCGAAGCTGAAGGCCGGCGTGCTGAGCAAGCATCCGTCGCTGACGGATCTCGACCAAGGCGACCTGAAGTTCAACACCGATTTCCGCAACGTCTACGCCAGCGTGCTGCAAAACTGGCTGGAAACGCCGAGTAAACCAATCCTCGGCCAGCAATTCAAGCTGATGCCGATTCTGAAAGCGTGAACGAAGCACGATGAAATGAAGAACATGACCAGATCTGGCCAGATCCTTCGCGAGTACGCTCAGGATGACAGCGAATGTTGTTTGTTCGTTCACTCGGCGCGGTAACCGATCGTTTGCCGCTCACCCACTAACCCCTAATATCCCCTCATGGTTTGGCTGACGTTACCCATCGTCTTGCTCTTGTGCGGCGCGCTGCTGGTGTTAGGCGCCGCGACGCTGCTGGCGTTCGGGCTGACGCATCCGCCGCGAATGAGCGATGGGCGGGCGCTGGCGCTGCTGCATCGGCTGACGCCTGGCGATCTGGGGATTCGGTTCGCGGACGTGAACTTTGACGTGATCGACGAATCGCGTCCGCCGAAGAAGATTCGAATCGCCGGGTGGTGGATGCCGAGTGATCAGCCGAGCGATCGGTGCGTGATCCTGCTGCACGGGTATGCGGACGCGAAAGTGGGGGCGATCGCGTGGGCGCCGATCTTCCACTCGCTCGGCTGGAACCTGCTCGCTATCGACCACCGCGCCCACGGCGAAAGTGGCGGCACAGCGGCGACGGCGGGTCATTTCGAGCGGCACGACCTCAGCCATGTGATCGACCAACTCCGCGAACAGCAACCGGCCGGCACGAAAACGCTCGTGCTGTTCGGCGTGAGCATGGGATCGGCCATCGCGACGCAGACGCTCGCGATGCGGCAGGATATTGACGGGGCGATCTTCGAATCGTTCGTGGGGGATTTCGTCTTCGCCTCCCGTGTCCATACGGATCTGATTGGCCTGCCCGGCGGGTTCACGCGGTGGCTCTCGGCGCACATCGCCGCGTGGATGGTGGGAGCAGACTTTCACAACGACACGGCGATGGTGGCGTTGCCTCGCGTCACCTGCCCGGTGTTGCTGATCCTGGGCACGACTGATCCCTTCGCCGACTCCGCCGAGGTCGAACGAATCGCCGGCCAGATGCCCAACATCCAGATGTGGCGGCCCGAAGGCGTCGATCACGTGCTGGCGATGTCGGCGGGGTATGAAGATTACGCGGGAAGAATTGCGGCGTTTCTAAATTCAATTCAGAAATGAATACAGAGACACAGAGATTCAGAGAAGAGAAAATCCAACTCTTACTCTTCTCTGAATCTCTGTGTCTCTGTGTTCAAATCTTACTTAGAGCGGCTGGCAGAGCGCCAGCAGATCATCCACATGCGCGGTCGCCAAGCATTCCACCGTGTCCGAGGCGCCGTAGTAGATTTTCACTTCGCCGGAGTCTTCGAGGATCATCCCGCCGGGGAAGATGACGTGGCTGCGGAAGCCGTCGGTTTCGTACGGCACTTCCGGCGCGATCAACGGTTCCTTGCAGATGCCGATGACCTTCGTCGGGTTCTGCAGGTCGAGCAGCATGATGCCGCCGGTGTAGCGTTTGATCCACTTCGGTTCCCAGCCGTTCTTCGTGCGAGCGGGGTCGATGTCGACGGCGTGGAACGTGGTCAGCCAACCCTTCTTGGTTTTAACCGGCGGGGCGGCGGGGCCGAGCTTGTCGTTGGCGAAGGGGACTTGCTCGGTCGCGAGAACCAAGTCGGTGTTTCCCCAGAATTTCAGGTCGGGCGATTCCGAGTACCAAACGTCAAACCGATCGCGGCCGCGGCTGTAGACGGTCATGGGGCGCTCGAGCCTAGCGAAGTTGCCGTTGATCTTCTCCGGGAACAGCACCATGTTGCGGTTGTCTGGCGCGGACATCGAGAGGATTTCGAACTTGGCGAAATCATCGGTCTTCGCGATGCCGCCGCGGATGCCGTGCTTGGTGTCGACGGCGAAGCACATGTAAACCTGGCCGTCGATGACGGTCAGCCGTGGGTCGTAGCCGCGGAGGATTTCGTCCGTTTTGAGCGTGAAGACCGGCTGCGGCTGCACCGTCCACTTGATGCCGTCATCGCTGAACGCCAGGCCGCAGTTGGTGTGGTCGAATTTAGGATCGTTCCACCGGCCCGCGTCGTTGCGGAAGACCATCACGTACTTGCCCTGATATTTGCACACGCCGGCGTTGAAGATAAGCGTGGCCTGGTACGGCACGTCCTTGTGCGTGAGGATCGGGTTGCTCGCGTGACGGGTGATGATCGACGAAGACTTCAGATTGGGCGTGGTTGAACCGTTCATAGTGGAACTCGAATTCAGGAGGTATTCTTGTAGGGCGGGATAGCAATTCCGCCGATGAGCGCAACCTGACGGCGGGATTGCTATCCCGCCCTACAAGATGCAAAAGTCTTTTAGTGCTTACCGGCCGCGACAGGCTCTTCTTCCAGTTCCACGCCGAGCTTCATCCACTCTTTGAGCGTCTTGACCGCGTCCGGCAGAACTTCTTCCGGCTCGGCCAATCCCGGCAGCCAGGCCTTTTCCCACTCGACGGTGACATAGCCTTCGTAGCCGATGCCGCGGAGGCGGGTGATGAACTGCGGGCCCTTCACGTCGCCTTGTCCAAGCTTGGTGTAGCTGGCGCCGAGCGGGCCGAACTTGGCGTCCTTAATCTGGCAGTAGGCGATTTTGCTGTTGAGCGTCGGCACGCTGATGAGCGGGCTCTCGCCGGTAAGGGCGGCGTTAAACACGTCCCAGCAGCACGCGATCGACGGGTGCTGCAGGCGGTCTAGGATCGACCACATTTCCTTGCTCTGCCGGAACGAGAGGGCGTTCTCGATGACGATGGTGATGTCGCGGTCGGCCGCGTAGTCCGCCATCGGCACGAGCCAGTTGCCCATCGCCACGCCGGCGCTATCGCGGGTTTGGCCGGCCTTCACCTGCGTGTCGAATACCTTTACCAGCGGCGTGCCGATCGCGGCGGCGGTGTCGATGTACGCCTTTAGGTCTTTGGCGAGTTGTTCGTCGATCTTCTTCTTGCCGGAATAAACAATCGAACTGGCCAGGCAGGCGATTTCGATCCCGGCGCTGGCGAACTGGTCGCGGATCTTGGCCGGGTCGGTGAGGAAGACGTTGCTGGCGGTGAGGATCGCTTCGTTGAGGAAGCCGCGGATTTCCACGCCGTCGTAGCCGTACTCCTTGGCACGGGCGAGGATGGTTTCAAAATCCCACTTGGGACAGCTGACGGTGCTAAAGGCAAATTTCATGAAAGGGCGGCTCCGAAGATGGTGCAAAGCTAAAGCCTTGCAGCGTAACGGTCAAGCCGACGCAGTCCTTGCGCCGGTGGGCCATCAGAATTCGGTCGGCCCGCTGCTGAGTTCTACGGTCTGCCGGTTGGCGATGAGCGAGCCGGTCACGCCCGCCGGCAGCGAGAGTTTGCCGCGCAGTCGGCCGCCGTCTTGCTTCACGTCGACGTCGATCTTGCCGCGTGGGTGGACCATCGAACCCTTCGCCCAGCCGAGCGGACCGAGTTGGGGGCGAAGGGTTCG
>Ga0268266_10003135_pt1 | contig 16801 bp, 12 predicted proteins | sample KBSS13metaG_FD_190356 | JGI IMG/M metagenome (GOLD analysis project Ga0268266, IMG submission 190356) | Switchgrass rhizosphere microbial communities from Kellogg Biological Station, Michigan, USA - KBS S1-3 metaG (SPAdes) (version 2) | ecosystem: Host-associated > Plants > Roots > Rhizosphere...
ATCGATCCTGGGACGCCTGGGCAAAACCGAAACCTACGTGGACCGTCATCCGACCTCCACCCACGCCACCGCCGTCAAGCCAGCCCCAGGACCATCCATTGGCGGAACCAAGCGCATGACCAATGGCGAGTCTGCGATATCGGCACCGCGGGCAACCCTATCAATTGTTGGCGCCAGCACCTCCGCGGCGACAGCCGCCACCGGCGCGGTCGCATCGCCAAGCACGCCCGCGGACGCGGCCGGCAACGCCTTGGGCGAACGCGCGGCGGCGGCGGATGCCGCCAGCATGGTCGACCTGGAAACACACGACCGTCGCACCCTCATCGCCTGGCTCAGCGGCGGCGTGCTGCTGTTGGTCGTCTACATCTCCGCCGGCACGGCGCTCAGCATCGTCCGCCCCGTTCGCCGCCTGCTTGGCGCAAGCGCTCGCATTGCCAAGGGCGAAACCGGCGTCACCGTCCCACGCGGCGGCATCCGCGAGCTCGACACTCTCGCTCTCGCCTTCAACGACATGGCCGCGCAACTAGCCGTGGCCCAGGCAGCCGCCCGCGACCAGACACACCTACTCGAAGCGAAGGTCGCCGAACGCACCTTCCAGCTCCAGGAGCTCGCCCAACGCGACCCGCTCACTCGCCTAGCCAACAGGCGTCACTTCTTCACGTTGCTGGAAGCCGCCATTGAGCAAGCGACCACCGAGCAAAGACTGGTCGGCGTCTTCTTCATAGACGTCGACAACTTCAAAAACATGAACGACAGCCTCGGCCACGAGTTCGGCGACAAAGTCCTCCAGACCATCGCCGCTCGCCTCACCGACGTCACTCGCTCGTTCGGCTTCGCCGCCCGCCTGAGCGGCGACGAATTCACCATCGTGTATGAAAGCGCGAGCACCATCGAAGACATCCGGCTCGCCGGCATACAACTCATCCAAGCCTTCGAAGAGCCCATGCCCCTCGAAGGTCGCGACCTCATAATCAGCATCAGCGCCGGGGCAAGCGTCTACCCCGAACACGCCCAAAACGTCGAAGCCCTGCTCCGCGCAGCCGACGCAGCCCTCTACGAAGCAAAGGCGCTCGGCCGCAGCCAGCTCGCCCTGTTCACGCCGGCACTGCTCGAAGCAGCCACCGAGCGATTCCACACCGAGCAAGGCCTGCGCCGCGCCCTGGATCGCGGCGAATTCGATCTCGTATTCCAACCCGAAATCAACCTGCAAACCTGCGAAGTGGAGCTGGTTGAAGCGCTGTTACGTTGGCGCCGCCCAGACGGCCGCATCGCAGCCCCTGGTGAGTTTCTCGCCGTGGCAGAAGCCTCCGGCCTGATTCTCCAGATCAACGACTGGGTGCTGCGACGGGTGATTGAGATTGCCGCGAAATGGCACCACGGCCACTGGCCCGAAGTCCGCGTCGCAATCAACGTCTCGCCCCGACAGTTGTACGACAACAGCTTCGTCGACCAGGTACAGGAACTGCTGGAGCAGCACAGACTCCCCGCCCGCTGCATCGAGATCGAGCTGACCGAAAACGTGTTGCAAACAGGCAGTGCCACGATTGCTTCCCTGAGACGCTTGCGCGCCTATGGCATTGCCATCGCCCTGGATGACTTCGGCACGGGGTTCTCCTCGCTCGCCTCCCTCGAGCAACTACCCCTGACTCGAATCAAACTCGACCGCAGCCTGATTGCCTCCATCGACACCAACCCGCGTTCGGCGTCGATCGCAAAAGCCATCATTCAGCTGTGCCAGGGACTGGGATTGCAGATCACCGCAGAAGGAATCGAGCGCCTGGAGCAACTCGCCCCGCTCGTGGGCTATCCGGCCCTGTTTGCGCAGGGCTACCTGCTCGCCCGGCCGCAATCCATGGATGACCTGTTTCCGGTCATGTCCAAACTACCCGCCCTGACGAAATCGCTGGTCCGTTCCAGCATCACGCACCTGCCGGATGCGCAGTTGGTGGAAGCACTCCCTCTGGTCACCGCAGCGGTCAACAAATAACCGTCGTCCTGGCCACCACATCAGTTGGTCCGGCCAGCGCGCCGGTTGACCTAGCCGCGACATCAGTTGACTGGGCCCCAATCCCTTGGGGCCCACAATCCATCAGCTCCTCAGGTCTTCTGCTTCGGCGGCGCCTCTTCCTGCCCCGTGCACGTAGCCGCCACGCCGTCGGCAAACGTGTCTTCGATGTCCTCCATCGAGGTGGCCGCACCGTAAATGCCGCCCCAGGCGAATGTTTTATTCAGATCAAACTCGCCGACCAGCGTGTGGTCAGGCATCTGATAAATATCCACCTTGCCGTTGATGTGAATCTGGCCCAGACCCGCCAGCATGGCGCGCGCAAACGCATTGCCCTTGTCATATTTGGTCAGGTGCAGATCCACCTCATAGGTCTTACCTGCGCCGTTGCCGGCATTGGCGAGCTTGCGATCGTCGATCTTCTTTTGAATCTTCTCGGCGAGCCGTGACTTCTCCGAGCTCAGGATTTTGACGGAATCCGGAGCATCGACGGTGACCTGCGCGACGTCCGAAACGCCCACGCGCGAAGCGGAGGCGAGATCGTGCGAGAACTTTGCCTTCGGAACCGTAGACGCACAACCCGAAGTTGTTGCAATGATAACGGCGATTACAGCAGTAACCGCCACGCGATTGGATCGAGTGAACACGAGACCTCCCTGGCGACTGTTATGAGAACAGTTTGCGAATACAAACTGTCTGGCAATGTAACGTTGCCGGCGCGTCGCATCCGTGACATACGCCACAACAAACACTGAGTCAATCGCAGGGACTTTGGAATCGCTACAACCGCAGGTGAGCATAACCACCCTGCGGTTGGTGCGATGATCAAAGGATGGTGGAGGATCCCATCAACAGCCGCTCAACATAGCGGGCAACTTGATCTATCTCGAGATTCACGCGCGCGCCCACCACCAACCGGCCGAGCGTGGTGACGGTCTGGGTGTGCGGGATGATATTGACACCGAATTCGTTTCCATCGACCTCGTTGACCGTCAAACTGACTCCGTCGACGGCAACCGAGCCTTTGCGAGCGATGTAGCGGGCCAGGTCGGCGGGAACGGCGATTTTGATCCGTTGCGAGCGCGCGTCACCACTGATTGAAGTCACAGTCGCGACACCGTCGATGTGACCTGACACGAGGTGGCCGCCCAGGGCGTCGCCTGCTTTCAATGAAGGCTCGAGGTTTACAGGTGTACCGGCGCGCAGGTCACCGAGGGTGGTCAGGTTGAGAGTCTCGCGAGAGACGTCTGCCGCAAACGCATTGCCCAAAAGCTCGGTCGCGGTGAGGCAGCAACCTTGTACGCAGATGCTGTCGCCGACGCGAATACCACTCGTATCCAGGCGATCGAACTCAATGACCATTTGCACATCGCCACCGCGAGACTCCAGGGCCTGTACACGGCCGACGTCTTGAACGATTCCAGTAAACACCTGAGCTCCTATTACTTCGGACGCATTCGCAGACGCAGATCATCGCCGAAGCGTTTCGCGTCGAACAAGGAGAAACCCCAGGCGTCCTGCAGAGACTGCAATTCCGGCAGATTGACCAGCGGGCGGCCTTGCGGGCCCAGCAGTTTCGGGGCGACGTAGAGCAGGAGCTCGTCCACGAGGAAGGTGGTGAGCAATTGCCCCGCCAGCGTCGGGCCGGCTTCGACGAGCACTTCGTTCACTTCCATCTCGCCCAGCTTCTTCAGCACCGCAAACAGATCGAGAAACCCGTCGTCCGACGGCACCTCTTCGATCCGCACGCCCTTCGCAGCCAGCGCGGCCTTGCGAACCTGAAACGCCGCCACCGAGTCACCACCCTTACCCGCCGGCGTCTTCGCCGACACAGCCGCCAGCGCAGCGGTCGGCGCAACAGCAGCGCCACCCGCGGAGCCCGTCGGCCCCTCGCTCACGACCGCTGCACTCACGACCGCTGCACTCAGGGCCGCTGCGCTCACATGCGCCGCGGTTGCCATCGCGGCGGGTGCTTGAGCAACCGTGCCCTTCGTTGCAGCAGCAGTGCGGGCCGACGCCCCTACGCCAGCACCCGCCTCTAATCCCGCAGCAGCGCCGCCCGACGCGCCAACGCCGATGCCGGCGGGCGAGCCCGCAGGTGTTCCAATCGGCGCGCCAGGTGTGACATCGGCAGGCGAGCGCGAGATCAACACCGTATCGCCAATATTTGCATAAGCTAACAGCGCCGCGCGAGCCGCAAAGGCCTCATAGCTAGGCGCACTTGCCTCTTTTGCACCGGCATCCGAGGTCCCCTTGGGCTCCGACGCCGCCGTTGGGGTGGCCGTTGGGTTCGCGGCATTGGACACCGGGTCAGCTACGGGCTTCACGGGTATTGCGCCGCTCAATGCAGCGCCTGCCCAAGTAGCGTCATCCGAATTCGGCTCGACCCCCCGCACGTCCCCCGCAGCGGCCACAATTGGAGGCGAGACGCCAGGCGCCTCAGCACCTCCAACCGACGCCACTGGAGCCCCACCAGTACGACCGTCAGCTTTCACGCTCACGGGCCCGGCAACAGTGTCCTCGCGAGCCGCTACGGATGTGGGGCTCGTCTCAAACGCATTAACCAACTCCGCCATATCACCAGGCAGCTTCGACGAACCCACCACGCCAGTCCCACCCGGCGCCGCAGACAATCCACCGTCAGCAGCCGCGAAAATCACAACATCACCCCCGGCCCCCGCAGCGCCCCCCGCCGCCGCACCCGGCGCACGAGCCGCACCCGCGCCTGCCGCGCCAGCACCGCCAACGCCTACCGCGCCTGCACCGCCAGCGCCTGCCGCGCCTGCACCGCCAGCGCCTGCCGCGCCTGCACCGCCAACGCCTGCCGCGCCTGCACCGCCAGCGCCTGCCGCGCCAGCACCGCCAACGCCTGCCGCGCCAGCACCGCCAACGCCTGCCGCGCCAACACCGCCAACGCCTGCCGCGCCAACACCCGCAACCCCAGCAAACAACTTCGCCCCCACCGGACTCCGCAACCGCGCATCCAGCACAACCCGCAGGGGTTGCCGCCCCTTAAACCCCGCCACCCGCACATTCAACTGCGGATCATCCGCCAACACAGTCCCAACACCCGTCATCACAGCCGAGCACCGCGCCCGCCACCGCTGCACATCAGCGCGCGCAGCCTCACCGGTAATCCACTGACTGGCTCCATTGGCCAAAGCCGTGCGCCCATCCAGGCTCATGGCAAGCTTGACGCGCACCCAAGGCAACCCCTCCTTCATGCGCTTCATGAACCCAATGTTGAGCTCAGTAGCCTCGTTCTGCATGAGCCCCGCCTCAACAGTCATGCCCGCCCGCAGCAGCGCATCAGCCCCCTGCCCGCTCACCCGCGGATTGGGGTCCTGCACGGCAAACACAACGCGCCCGATACGCGCTTCGATCAGGGCATTGACGCAGGGAGGTGTGCGGCCGTGATGGCTGCAAGGTTCGAGGGTGACATAGGCTGTTGCCCCGGCGACGGGCTCCTTGGCAGACCGAAGTGCCATAACCTCGGCGTGCGGCTCACCAGCCCGCTCGTGGAAACCCTCGCCAATGATGCGATCGCCCTTGGCGATAACACATCCAACCCGAGGGTTGGGATGGGTTGTATCCAGACCTCGCTCAGCGAGAGCCAATGCCCGCGTCATCGCAAGGCGGTCAAATTCAGTGAACATTAGGTCACCCGCAAGCGATCGTCCCTGATCGGCCCCCTGTCACGTTCACGGAAGCAACGTAACACTACTCGGCCAATCAAACCATCGTCCCCACTCAAACTGTTGGTCCCTGGCGACGCTTGACAGCACTGCGGATCGTCCCACCCACCGGACAGCACGGCCGCCGACATCAGCTTACTTACGTCCAGTCCCCGCGCTAGGCGCATCAGCAGGCAGCAACGGCAGCTGATCGCGGTTAGCCTCTTTGGCAGGCTTCACACCCCGCTTCCCATCCCGCGCAGCCAGCTCCGAAGCCGTCCGCTGCGCCCGCAGCCGCTGAATCTCCTCATGGAAAGCCTCAACGTCCTGAAAGTGCCGATAGACCGAGGCGAAGCGGACATAAGCCACCTCATCCAGCTGCTGCAGCTCGTCCATCACAAACTCACCAATCACCCGCGAGGGCACCTCGCGATCACCGATGATCCGCACTTTGTGAGTAATCCGGCTGACAGCCTCATCGACCGCCTCCCGGGAGACGGGGCGCTTCTCCAGCGCCTTGTCCATCCCAGCCCGCAGCTTCGCCTCGTCGTACACCTCACGCACGGCGTTCGACTTGACGACGACCGGCATAACCAGCTCCGCCGTCTCAAAGGTGGTGAAGCGCTCACCGCATTTCAAACACTCGCGGCGACGGCGAATCTGCCGCCCCTCACCCGCCAGGCGTGAATCGTTTACCTTGGTCTCAACGTGGCCGCAAAACGGACAGTACAATCAGCGCCTCAGTGGCCTCTTACGAGCCGTACACCGGAAAGCGGCGGCACAGCGCGACGACCTGCGGTCGCACGCGCTCAATAGCCGCCTCTGATCCCTCATTGTCCAAAATCTCGACAATGAAGTCCGCTACCTGCTCGATCTCGGCCTCTTTGAATCCACGGGTCGTCGATGCAGGCGTTCCGATACGGATGCCGCTGGTCACCATCGGTGGCCGCGGGTCGTTCGGAACCGCATTCTTGTTCACAGTGATGTTGGCACGGCCCAGGGCCGCGTCAGCATCCTTACCAGTAATGTTGCGAGAAGCCAGACTCAACAGGAACAGATGGTTATCCGTTCCATTCGAGACAATCGGATAACCCTTCGAAGCCAGCCGTGCAGCCATCGCCCGTGCGTTCTTCTGCACCTGCTGCTGATACGTCTTGAACTCCGGCTGCAGCGCTTCCAGGAACGCGACCGCCTTAGCTGCAATGACATGCATCAACGGCCCACCTTGCGTGCCCGGGAACACCAGTGAATTCAACTTCTTGGTGATCTCGTCATTCGCGCGAGCGAGGATCAGACCTCCACGCGGCCCACGCAGAGTCTTGTGCGTGGTCGTGGTAACAACGTCAGCGTGCGGCAAAGGGTTTGGATAAAGGCCGGCGGCAACCAGTCCCGCTACATGCGCCATGTCGACCACGAAGTAGGCACCGACACTCTTGGCAATCGCCGCAAACTTGGACCAATCAATAACCCGTGAATAAGCCGAGAAGCCGGCAATGATCATCTTCGGCTTGTGCTCTTCAGCCAGCCGCTGCACCTGATCGTAGTCAATCTCGCCGGTATCCGGCTTGATGCCGTACTGCGACGCCTTGAAGAACTTCCCGGAGAAGTTGACCTTGGCACCGTGCGTGAGGTGACCACCGTGATCGAGGCTCATCCCCAGAATCGCATCACCCGGCTGAACCAACGCATAGTAGGCCGCAGCGTTCGCCTGCGACCCGGAGTGCGGCTGCACATTCGCGTAGTCAGCCCCAAACAGCTTCTTCGCACGATCAATCGCCAACTGCTCGGCGATGTCGACGTACTCGCAGCCACCGTAATAACGCTTCCCCGGATAACCTTCCGCGTACTTGTTGGTTAGTACGGACCCCTGCGCTTCGAGCACGCGGGGGCTGGTGTAATTCTCAGAGGCGATCAGCTCGACGTGGTCTTCCTGACGTTGCCGTTCCCCTTTAATGGCCTTGGCGAGCTCAGGATCGAAACTGGCGATATCCATGGACTTGGCGAACATGCGTGGGGCCCCCGTGAGAACAGCTGCAACGAACTAGATATATTACCGGATCAGCGCCCGCCCGCCGGTCGAAAAGCGACCCCCAGCTTGCAAGCTACAGCAGCTGCTCCACTACTGTGCTCCACGCTTGTGCCAGATTCGAGCGGTTGTACCCGCCGCCACCCAATCCCAGCACCCGACCGTGGCCCAGCCGCTCCGCCAACTGCGCCAGCTCGCGGGCGGCTTTCCCGTGAGACGCGGCGGAATAACGCAGGTGCGTGATTGGATCACCCTCGAGACTGTCCGCGCCGCATTGAAGGATAATGAAGTCGGGCGCGAACTTTTCCAGGTGCGCCATCACTCGCGGCCAGGTCGCGGCAAACGCGGCATCATCCGAGCCGGGTGCCATGGGAATATTGAGCTTCGTGCCCACCGCCGCGGCCTTCCCGGTCTCCGACGCATTACCGGTCCCCGGGTACAGGTACTGACCATCTTCGTGCATATCAGCAAATATGACGGCGGCGTTATCTTCAAACGCATAGAACACACCGTCACCGTGGTGCGCATCGATGTCGACATAAGCGATGCGGTCCAGTCCCTGCGCAAGCAGGCGCTCAATCACGACACCACAGTCATTGAACACACAAAACCCAGCAGCATGCGCGCGCCCGGCATGATGGAGGCCCGCAATCGGAACGAACGCCCGACGACATTGTCCTGACATGATTGCGGCACTCGCGTTCAACGCCGCTCCCACAACCGTAACCGCCGCCTCGTAAATTCCTCGAAATGCCGGCGTATCGCCCCCATCGAGGAAACCTTGCCCACTCACGGAGCGTTCACGAACGAGGTCCACGTACTCAGCAGTATGGAATGACAGCAGCTCGTCATATGACGCATCGCGGACATCGATCATCTGAACGCGACGCTGGAGGTCGCGGGACTCGAACTCCCGAACAAATGCAGCGTGGCGGTCTGGGCCGAACGGATGGCCGGCACCAAAGCCGTAGCGAGCCAGTCTCTCGCTTACGACGACCCCCAGATTGGTCTTATCCATTGGGCCAAAGCATAATGCCCGCCCTCACTCGATCGCTCCCTTTTTTTATTAGATTTCAGGCATGGCCCAATACATCTATACGATGAATCGTGTGTCGAAGGTGGTTCCGCCAAAACGGCAGATCCTCCGCGACATCAGCCTCTCTTTCTTCCCCGGTGCCAAAATCGGCGTGCTGGGCCTGAACGGCGCCGGTAAGTCCACCCTGCTCAAGATCATGGCCGGCATCGACACCAATATCGATGGCGAAGCCCGCCCGCAGACCGGCATCCGGATCGGCTACCTGCCCCAGGAGCCGGAGCTCGACCCGACGAAGGATGTCCGCGCCACGGTGATGGAAGGCGTCGGCCAGGACTTCAAGAATGTCCAGCGATTCAATGAGATCAGCGAGAAGTTCGCTGAGCCGATGTCCGACGACGAGATGACCAGGCTGCTCGAGGAGCAGGCGAAGCTGCAGGACGCCATCGATGCGGCCGGCGGTTGGGAACTGGAACGCAAGCTCGAGATCGCAGCCGACGCCCTGCGCCTGCCGGCGTGGGAAGCCGTCATCGGCCCGCTGTCCGGCGGTGAAAAACGCCGCGTCGCCCTGTGCCGGCTGCTGCTGTCCGCTCCTGACATGTTGTTGCTCGACGAGCCCACCAACCACCTGGATGCCCTGTCCATTGCCTGGTTGGAGCGGTATCTCGAGGAGTACCCGAGCACCGTCATCGCCGTCACCCACGATCGCTATTTTCTCGACAACGTGGCCGAGTGGATCCTGGAGCTCGATCGCGGCCACGGTATTCCCTGGCACGGCAACTATTCCTCCTGGCTCGAGCAGAAGGAAGCGCGCCTGAAGCTGGAAGAGCGCGAGCGCGAAGCCCTGCGCAAAAACCTCGAACGCGAGCTGGAGTGGGTGCGTCAGAATCCCAAGGCGCGCCAGGCCAAGAGCAAGGCCCGAATGCAGCGCTACGAGGAGTTGGCGTCCAAGGAATTCCAGGAGCGCAACGAAACCAGCGAAATCTACATTCCGCCCGGCGAGCGCCTCGGCGACCTCGTCATCGAGGTGCAAAACCTCAAAAAAGGCTACGGCGACCGCCTCCTGATCGACAACCTGTCGTTCAATCTCCCTCGTGGCGGCATCGTGGGAATCATCGGCCCGAACGGCGCCGGAAAAACCACCCTGTTCCGCATGCTCACAGGCGCCGAAAAGCCCGACGCCGGGGAAATAAGATTCGGACCCTCCACGAAGCTCGCCTACGTCGATCAGTCGCGCCAGGCGCTCGATGACAAAAAGACCGTGTTCCAGGAGATCTCCGGCGGCCTCGACATGATCAAGGTCGGCAACTACGAGACCCCCTCGCGCGGTTACGTGGGCCGATTCAACTTCAAGGGCACCCAGCAACAACAGTTGATCGGCGATCTCTCCGGCGGCGAGCGCAATCGCGTACACCTCGCCAAGGTGTTGAGGTCGGGCGGCAACGTACTGCTGCTCGACGAGCCCACCAACGATCTGGACATCGAAACGCTGCGCGCCCTCGAAGACGCGCTCCTGAACTTCCCCGGTTGCGCCGTCGTGATCTCCCACGACCGCTGGTTCCTCGACCGGATCGCCACGCACATGCTCGCCTTCGAAGGCGATTCGCAGGTGGTGTGGTTCGAGGGGAACTATCAGGAGTACACCGAGGACTACAAGCGCCGCAAAGGAGATGAGGCAGTGCAACCTCATCGCATCAAGTACAAGCCGCTCACGCGTTAGTCTTGGCCGGTCAGTCGAATGCCGGATCGCAGCCGGCGACCGAGGATCGAAGCGCCATGCGCTGGGTGGCACCGCTCGCGGCCCTGGTCGTGTTTGGCGGTGTCGTCGGCGTTCTGCATCACGAGCTCAAACAGCTCCACATAAGCCGCGTCTTCGAGCACCTCCACGCCATCCCCCGTTCCAACATCCTGGCGGCTTTGGGCTTCACTGCCGCCAGCTACCTGTTGCTCAGCACGTATGACGCGCTTGCGCTGCGCTATCGCGAGCGAGTCATCGTCTACAGTCGCATCCTCTTCACCTCTTTCATCGCCTACTCCTTCGGCCACACCTTAGGGTTCGCGGCCTTCACCGGCGCAGCCATCCGCTTCCGGTTGTATTCAACAGCCAAAGTCACGGCGATCGACGTAGCGACGATCTCCGCCTTCAGCAGTCTCTCGATTGGCATCGGACTGACCACACTCACCGGCCTCTCGCTGTTGGTCACGCCGGAGCAGGCCGCGTCCCTGTTGCACCTGCAACCCGCCTGGGCGATGTTGGTCGGCTTCCTGTTGCTGGCCGTCATAGCGGCCTATGGCCTGTGGGGATCGCTGTCCAAGAACGTACTGGAAATACGGGGTTGGGCGCTGAAACCCCTGGGTCCGAAGATTGCCATCGTCCAGATCGTGCTCAGTGTCGTCGATCTGAGCCTGTCGAGCGCGGTGTTGTGGTGGTTGCTGCCGCCCGATGCGCACATCAGCTTTATTGCGTTCGTCGGCGCCTACGCGGTCGCAGTGATCGCCGGAATCATCAGTCACGTCCCCGGCGGCATCGGCGTGTTCGAAACAGTCATTCTCTACACGCTGCCGGGAGTCCCCAAGGACGCCTTGCTGGGCTCGCTCCTGGCCTACCGCGTCGTGTACTACATGGTGCCGCTGTTCTTCGCGACGCTTCTGTTTCTTACAAAAGAAGTCAGCGCCCAACGCGGCAAGCTGGCCCGCGCTCGCGAATTGGCAGGCATCTACATCGCCCCGATCGTTCCACAAATCGCAGGCGCTTTGACGTTCTTCGCCGGCACCCTGTTGCTGCTCTCCGGTGCAACTCCGGGAATGGACGACCGCCTCCACTTCCTCTACAACTTCCTGCCGCTGATAGTGGTCGAGGCCTCACACCTCGCAGGCAGCGTGATCGGCCTCGGCCTACTGATCCTCGCGCGCGCGTTGTTTCGCCGCGTCCACGCGGCCTACCACATCACTTTCTGGTTACTCACCGCCGGCATCTTCGCGTCCCTGCTGAAGGGACTGGATTTCGAGGAGGCGCTGGTATTGGCAGTCGTGCTGGGCGTGCTGACCCTGGGGCGGGGTGCCTTCCATCGCCCCACAGCGATCCTGTCCGAGCGTGTCGGCCCGGTATGGGTCGTCAGCATCATCGGCGTTATTTCCCTGGCTGTTTGGATCGGGTTCGTCGCATACCGGCACGTCGACTACTCCGATGAGCTGTGGTGGACCTTCGCGTTGGACGGAGACGCCCCGCGTATGTTGCGCGCGTCGCTGGTAGTGGTTGTGCTGCTGGCAGCCTACCTCCTGCTTACGATGTTGCGACCCGCACAACCCGAGCCCGCGGTGGCCGGCCCCGACGACCTCGAGCGGGCCAAGGGGATCATCGCGAAGTCCGACCTCACGGTCTGCAATGCCGCATTGACCGGCGACAAGCGCCTTCTGTTCAGTGACACCGGCGATGCGTTCGTGATGTACCAGATCGCCGGCCGCAGCTGGATCGCGCTCGGTGACCCGGTCGGATCGGAGTCCGGTGCGGAGGAGCTCGTGTGGCGCTTCCGGGAAATGTCCGACCGCCACGGCGGCCAGACCGTCTTCTACCAGGTGAGCGGCGACCGCCTGCCGCTTTATGTCGACCTGGGGCTCGCCGCCCTGAAGATCGGCGAAGAAGCCCGCGTCCCGCTGGCCGACTTCTCACTCGAAGGCTCCGCCCGCGCCGATCTCCGTCAGGCTCACCGCCGCGCCGAACGGGACGGCGCTACATTCGAAGTCATTGGTCCGGAGCAGGTCATCGACATGCTCCCGGTGCTGGAGAAGATTTCCAACTCCTGGCTGACCAGCAAGTCCACCGGCGAGAAGCGTTTTTCAGTCGGGGCTTTTTCCGCCGAGTACCTGCGTAACTTTCCCATGGCTGTGGTCCGCAGCGAGGGTAACCCAACGGCGTTCGCCAACTTGTGGACCTCCGGCACCCGGGACGAGCTGTCGGTCGACCTCATGCGATTCGGCAACGAAGCGCCCCGCGGCGCCATGGACTACCTGTTCATCGAGCTCATGAAATGGGGCCGGGCTCAAGGCTATCAGTGGTTCAACTTAGGCATGGCCCCGTTGGCCGGCCTCGAGCGCCATCCTCTGGCGCCAGCGTGGCATCGCGTCGGCAACTTCGTGTTCAGGTACGGCGAGCACTTCTACAACTTCGAAGGACTGCGGCGTTACAAGACAAAATTCGAGCCCGTATGGGAGCCGAAGTATCTGGTGGCGCGGGGCGGTCTTGCACTGCCGCGAGTCCTGGTCGATGTGTCGGTATTGATCGCGGGCGGCATGAAAGAATTATTCGCACGCTGACATCTGTAAGATTGGTCCTCGCCCGCGCAATTCATCGGCTAGACTGCAACGCCAGGGGATTCAAAACAACAAGCGCTGGCGCACGCCCTCACGCTATGTCCGTACACATCGACTCGGCGAGCCGACTGATCAATGACCAGGGACAGAACCTGGCCATCACCTGTCCGCACTGCGAGGTCGTATCACACATAACGCCGAGCGCGGTTCCGGATTTCGCGGAGCTGCAGGCGCGGAAACCCAGACAGGTCGGCATCGTTTATAGCTGTGATGCCTGCCACGCTCCGGTGTTCACCCGCTATCAGGTGCGTATGTACGGGGAGTCGCGCGTGGAGCTGGCGCCGCAATTTACGGAGATTGAGCGTGCCCGCGAGAAATTTTCCTTCACGTACCTGCCGCAGGAGGTGGAAACTCTCTTCAAAGAGGCCCTCGCGTGCTTTTCGGCCGGCGCATTCAACGCCTTCGCTTCCATGTGTCGTCGCACAGCGCAGGCGGTTTTCGCTGATCTCGGCGAGGGCGGCAAGCTCCAGATCTTCGACGAGCTCAACACCACGCGGGATCTCGCCGGACTGTCAGCGGAAACCTACGGGAAACTGAAAACCCTCCTGTTCGGCACGGAGTCGGACCCCCGTCCCAGTCCGCCGCTGCTGGACAGCTATGAAGGCGGCATCGTCCTCGAGGTCATGAAGGACGTGCTGTATGAGGCTTATGTCCGTAGGGGCAAGCTGCGCCAAGCCATTCTAGTGCGGCGCTTTTTCCTGGATGAAACCGCAGCCAACCTGGCTCCCGTCACCCCCGCGGTGCACTCAAGTTAACCCCCGCCCAGCCGTTATCTGAGGGTATGACAGTTACCCTCATGGATAGCGCACTGGAGCGTATCGACCAGGCCCGCTTTGTAACGGACAACAGCGACCTCCTGGCCGGTGCAGTGCAGATAGTCGACGAGCTTCGTAGTACTCTCAACGTGCGAGATGGTGGTCCTTTCGCCGCCAACCTGGACGATCTGTGTGAATACATGTCCCGTCAGCTCGTCGCTGCCCACCTCCAGAACCGGATCACGACCTTGGATGAGGTCGCGGATCTCCTGCGCGAGATCCGGAAAAACGCATGGATGGTGCAATCATGTATGACGGTGCAGATACAGTAGTTCTCTACGAAGAGCTGGCCTTCCAGGATGTGTTACCCCTGTCCTGGAAGCCGATGGCGACTGCCATCGACCGCGAGCTGACTGCCAGTTTCGACGAGCGAAACCTGCGCCTGCTGCATGCGTGGGAAGCAATGGACCAGCACGTCCCCGCCCCCGAGAAGGTCGAGGATGCTCCGTACACAGCCGAAATCATGCGGCTGGACTTGAAGCTCAATCTGCTTCTGGATCTGGTCGGGCAGCTGCTCGTGGCGAACCACCCACGCCCACATCCCGTCCCGGTCCGCTTCAATGCGCTCGGTGCCATGTGGCGGGGTACCGGCACCCTCCCCGAAGCCGGTGAGCAGGGTGTCGTCGAGATCTATCTAAAGGATTCACTCCCCGAACCGCTGCGGATGGCTGGACGGGTAACCAGTGTCACCCCCGAGGGCGGCATCAAGGTCAAATTCCTGCCCATGGGTGAGGGTGTGTCGGACATTCTGGAGAAGCTCGCCTTCCGCCGGCACCGGCGTCAGATTGCTGGCGCTCGCCAACCCCGCCGCTGAAGGAAGCGTAGCCATTCGTGACCCTGGTCACGCAAGTGCGTTGCAAAAAGCGCACAAAACGGGAACGGTTCACAGCTTTGAGACCCTGTACGCCTCAACATAAGACCTCGCGTTGAGCGCACGATAAGAATCTTAGGTGGAGTGAATGGCCGCAGCCGAATCAGTCATCGTACCGGACATGCTACGGAGCGATGCGGATGCCGGTTTCCCGGGCCTCACCTCCCTCGATGACCGCCGCGCCCGCCTCCCGACCGGTACCTCCACTCCCATCCGTGAAGTCATCTCGCTGATCCGGCAAGTCGCCGGTCACGATTCGACCGTTCTCGTGCTGGGCGAGTCCGGCACGGGCAAGGAAGTCTGCGCGCGCGCCATACACGACCTGAGTCCCCGCCGTGCCCGGCCTTTCGTGGCCGTAAACTGCGGCGCCATCCCTGCTGACCTGCTCGAATCCGAGCTGTTCGGCCACGAGCGCGGTGCCTTCACCGGCGCAGTCTCCGCCCGCAAGGGCCGTTTCGAAATCGCCGAAGGCGGCACGCTGTTCCTCGACGAGATCGGCGACATGAGCCCGACCATGCAGGTGAAGCTGCTGCGCGTGCTGCAGGAGCGTGTGTTCGAGCGCGTCGGTAATCAAACACCGATGAAGTGCAACGTGCGCATCATCGCCGCGACGCACCGCAACCTCGAAGATTCGATCCAACGCGGCACGTTCCGCGAGGATCTGTTTCATCGCCTGAACGTGTTCCCCATTGAGATGCCGGCGTTGCGTTCGCGCATCGAAGATCTGCCGCTGTTGGTTCGCGATTGCATTGCAACCAACCTGCAGGAAGGTCGCGGCCGTGTGCAACTCTCGCCCCGCGCCCTCGGCGCGCTGGCGTTGTGCACCTGGACCGGTAACGTGCGCGAGCTGGCCAACCTGATTGAAAGACTGTCGATCGTCTGCGCCGGGCGCACGGTCGAAGTCCGCGACCTGCCGCCGAAATACCGGCCGCCGGTAGACTGGACCCTCGAAGTCAAAACACTGGAATTGCCGCCTCCCGCTCCCGCGGACGAGGATGAGCAGTTGAGCGCAGAGCACGCCCTGTCAGTGCTCGAAGAAGTCGAGTTGGAACGCGCCGAGCGTAAGGAAAATTCCAACAAGGTGTCGGCCGGAGACGCCCTCGCAATATTGCCGGAAGACGGGCTCGACTTGCGCGAGCATCTGCTCATGATCGAGAAGCAATTGATCGAGCAGGCCCTGCAGCGCTCCCGTGGCACGGTCGCCAAGGCCGCCCGCCTCCTGAACCTGCGTCGCACGACGCTCGTCGAGAAGATGCGCAAGCTCGGAATGGGCGGCGATTTTCCGCCGGAAGTTTGACGCTCACGCGGCGTAAACGTGCCGCTGTTGTGACCCCCTTCACGCTTTAGTCCCCAACACCGCCAGGCACGGCTTTTGCAATCTCTCAATCACCAGGCACACGCCCGCGGTGATTTGAATGATTGAAGCACAAGTAGACAAACTGGCCGTCAGCGGCGCTCGTAACGAGCCCGAGCCCGTCGCCTTCGCTCCCAACTCGATCCGTCTGATCGAGCTGGCGCGGCGCGTCGCGGCAAGTGATTGCACGGTCCTCATCGTCGGCGAATCCGGCACGGGCAAGGAAGTCCTGGCACGATTCATTCACCGCTGCTCACCCCGCAGCCGTGAGCCCTTCGTCGCCGTCAACTGCGCCGCGATACCGGAGAACATGCTCGAAGCCATGTTGTTTGGTTATGAGCGCGGCGCGTTCACCGGCGCTCATGCCTCGCATCCCGGCAAATTCGAACAGGCGCAAGGCGGAACGCTGCTCCTCGATGAGATCACCGAGATGCCGCTGGGCCTGCAGGCGAAGCTGTTGCGCGTCCTCCAGGAGCGTGAAGTGGAGCGTTTGGGCGGTCGGACACCGATCTCCCTCGATGTGCGGGTACTCGCCACCACCAACCGTCGCCTGCGCGAAGAGGTTGCTGCCGGCCGCTTCCGCGAAGACCTTTACTATCGACTGAACGTATTCCCCCTTGCGATCTCGCCGTTGCGCGCGCGTCGCGAAGAT
>Ga0268266_10003136_pt1 | contig 16800 bp, 14 predicted proteins | sample KBSS13metaG_FD_190356 | JGI IMG/M metagenome (GOLD analysis project Ga0268266, IMG submission 190356) | Switchgrass rhizosphere microbial communities from Kellogg Biological Station, Michigan, USA - KBS S1-3 metaG (SPAdes) (version 2) | ecosystem: Host-associated > Plants > Roots > Rhizosphere...
GCTGAGGGCTGAATTTTCGGCAAACAAAAACGGCCCCTTACGGGGCCGTTCGTTTGACATCCGGATCGGCTTAGTTGACCTGGGCCGGCGTGATCTGTGCTTCGATCGTCTTCGGCGCATCTGCGCTGTCGGAGGAGATCGCGATACGGCGCGGTTTCATGGCTTCCGGAATATTGCGGACGAGATCGATGTGAAGCAGGCCATTCTTCAGGGAAGCGGTCTGGACTTCGACATGATCAGCCATCTGGAAGCGGCGTTCGAAAGCGCGCGTGGCAATGCCGCGATACAGGAACTCGCCTTCAGACGACTTCTCATCTGCAGCCTTCTCGGCTTTCACCGTCAGCGTATTGGCACGGGATTCTATGCTGAGTTCCGTTTCATCGAAACCTGCAACCGCCATGGTTATACGATAGGCGTTTTCACCCGTCCGCTCGATGTTATAGGGCGGATAGGACTGGGCCTGTTCGGGCTGGCCGAGGCCGTCGAGCATCGAAAAAAGACGGTCGAAACCGACGGTGGAGCGATAGAGGGGGGAAAAATCGACGTGACGCATGGTGTCCTCCTTATGAAGCGACTGTTTGCGGTTGATCCGGCGTCCCGTTCTGGCGACGGCCGGACATATGGCGCGGCCCCGTTCTGGCGGCCGCATGAATGAGATGGGAATGGCTTGGCGCTCCGTCAAGGGGGCGCATTAAAGCGGAAAGGGCGACAACAAGATGAACCATCGCTGAACATCCGGTTCCAGCATCGTTCAGTTTGAGAGCCATAAATATCCGTCATCGGAGACATGCTCCGTGGCAGAAGCAATAACGTCCCTTCTTCTTCTGTCCTATTCGCCGGAACCGCGACTGCTTTAACCGACGGTTCCGGCAATTTTTTCTTTGACCTTCCGCCGTCGCCGACCTATCCCGAAAAGGCAGAGAAGCCGGAAAAGACCGATGATCGAAGCCACATTGCGCGAGAGCGAAGACAACCCGGTTCCCGGCAACCATACCGTCGGTTATTTCACCGGCCACGGCGGCAAACAGCTTCGATACGCGATCTTCCGCGCCAGCCGACACATTGCGCGCGGAACCGTGGTTCTGCTGCATGGTCGCAACGAATGTATCGAGAAATATTTCGAGACCGTCAGCGATCTGACGGCCATGGGATTCTGGGTCGCGACCTTCGATACGCGCGGGCAGGGCGGTTCCGAACGGTTGCTGAAGAAGCCAGGCGCCGGGCATGTACGACGTTTTTCCGACTACAAGCGCGATATAAGTTTGTTTCTCGAACAGGTGGTGCTGCCGGATACCAGGCTGCCATTCTTCATGATCGCCCATTCAACCGGCGCACTTGCAGCACTGGCCGCAGCACCCGGCCTGTCGAACAGGATCGACCGTCTGGCGCTTTGTTCGCCCTTTATCGAGCTGGAAAGCCAGCAATCCGTTCCTTCGTCCGTCATCCGGCTGGTCGCGACCGCTTTAAGCCTGTTGGGTCTTGGAAAGCTTCAGCTCGGCAGGGATCAGCGCGAACGGGATTTCGATGGCAACCCGCTGACCTCTGACGCCAGACGTTTTGCCAGAAATCTTGCGCTGCATCGGCAATTTCCGGAACTCTTCATCGGCGCACCGACAGCGCGATGGGTTTATGAAGCGCTGAAAACGATGGGTCGGGTGACCCGTCAGGACCATCTGACGGACATAACCATTCCCACCCTCATTCTTGCGCCGATGCTGGATACGATCACGCCCTATAAGGCGCAGGAGGAACTCTCGCGCAACTTCCGCGCGGCGCAGCTTCTTCCCATAACCGGCGCGCGCCATGAATTGCTGCATGAGCGCGACGTTTTCCGCAAACAGGCGCTGGCGGCCGTCGACGCCTTTTTCGCGCCGGAATGACGCGGCGATGACGGGGATGGCGCGGTTTGCGCCATGCCCGTCAGTTGCACCATCTACAGCTTTGAAAGAATGGCGAGCGCCTGTTCGTGCACGGCTTTGGAACCGGCTGCCAGAATGCGGCCGCCATTTTCCGGACGACCCCCATCCCAGGTGGTGATGATGCCACCCGCCTGTTCAATCACCGGAATGAGGGCGCCGACATCATAGGGCTTCAGGCCCGATTCGATCACCAGATCGACATGGCCGGCGGCAAGCAGGCAATAGGCGTAACAATCCACGCCATAACGGAAAAGGCGAACCTGATCCTGCACCTTGTCGTAAAGGGGCTTTTCTTCCGTCGTGAAGATATGGGGTGTCGTGGTGAACAGCACAGCATCCGACAGCGAAGCGCATTCGCGCGTGCGGATCTTGCGTTCACCATCCGGCCCGAAATACCATGCGGCCTCGCCGTCGGCGAAATAACGCTCTTTCGTGAAGGGCTGGTCCATGATGCCCATCGAAGCGCGGCCGGCCGACTGGAAGCCGATCAGCGTGCCCCAGACCGGCACGCCGGAAATGAAGGCGCGTGTGCCGTCAATCGGATCGATAACCCAGATATGTTCGCGATCGAGACCGACATTGCCGTGTTCTTCACCAAGAATGCCGTGTTGCGGGAAACGTGCCTCGATGAGGGCGCGAATGGCGCTTTCTGCTGCCTGATCGCCTTCCGTCACCGGGTCATAGCCGCCGTCCTCCTTGTTGGTGACGGCAATGCCTGTGCGGAAGCGGGGAAGCGTTTCAGCGCTGGCGGCTTCGGCAAGTTTGAAGAAGAAATCCCGGTCGGGCAGCATGCGAAACCTCATTGCCTTAATTATTGGGCCTGAATTGTATGGCGAAATGCATAGACCGGAATTGCACCCGCCGTCCACACGTACGGATGCAAGCAAGGCCGATTCCAAATTTTCAGCATAAGCCTAAAAAAAGTGCATAAAATAAAATGATTGACAATTGTGCATATAGTGCGTAGCGTGACCCTGCAGTCTTTGACTGTAAATACCCTCCTTGGGTGTTTCCTCCCTAGACTTGACCGCGCCAAGGCGCGGTTTTTTTTGCCCGCGCGTGGCCAGGCGGTCTGGAACAGGGATTTGAAATATCCTGGAATTTGATGTGTTATTCGGCGGCGAGCGAGGTTTCGATCGCGTATTCCGAAACGAAAGCGCCGAGCTGGCGCATGAAGATTTCAAGCGATGCCTGAATGGCGGGAAAATCTGCTTTCTTCGAAAGCGTTTTTTCATCGACGTACAGCGCCCGATTGACCTCGATCTGGAGCGCGTGAAGAGAGCGGATCGGTCGGCCGTAATGTTCCGTGATGAAGCCGCCGGCATAGGGCTTGTTGCAGACCGCAACGAAACCCAGTTCTTCAAGAAAATGCAGAGCGGCGCGGGAGACCTCCTGGGAAGCACTGGTGCCGTAGCGATCGCCTATAATGACATCCGGCCGCAGGTTCGAGCCGGCAACGCGGATATTGCCCGGCATCGAATGGCAATCGATCAGTACCGCCATGCCGAAATTGGCGTGGGTGCGTGACAGCAGCCGGCGCAGGCAGGCGTGGTAGGGTTTGTAAATCGTCTCGATCCGTGACAGCGCCTCGTCCACCGGCAGGCGGTGGGCATAGATGTCCATATTCTCGGCGACGATACGGGGTACCGTTCCCAGGCCGCCGGCGACCCGCATGGAGCCGATATTGGCATAGGGAGGCAGAGCGCCTTCGAACATGCGCGGATCAAGCTCGTAGGGCTCGCGATTGACGTCGAGATAAGCGCGGGGAAAATTGGCTTTCAGCAGCGGCGCACCGATGTCGGGCGCAGCGGCGAACAGCTCGTCAACGAAGTGATCTTCCGAGCGCCGGATCTCGTGCGAATCAAGCCGTGCCGATTCCAGAAAGGAGATGGGGTAACAGCGACCGCTATGGGGTGAATTATAGACGAATGGCAGGGTTTGAACGGCAGGTTCCGTTACTTCGAACAGCTCGTATTCACCCGTTATCCAGTCCATTCAGTGCCATTTACCATGTCGTAAACTATCAGGATGTTCATGTTGCCAGTTACGGTGCGGCAAGTCCATACTATCGACCATGCAGCGCTATACCGATTCTTGTGTTCACATGATATTTACCGTGAAAATCCTATAATCGGGCTAGGGTATCTCAAACATTGAGCAGTTACGGTCACTTATGATGAATCAGAAAATTCTTCTCGCTGAAGACGATAACGATATGCGCCGCTTTCTCGTCAAGGCGCTGGAAAAAGCCGGTTACAAGGTTTCTTCCTTCGACAATGGCGCAAGCGCTTACGACCGGCTTCGCGAAGAGCCTTTCTCGCTGTTGCTGACAGATATCGTCATGCCCGAAATGGATGGCATCGAGTTGGCCCGGCGCGCGACTGAACTCGACCCCGACCTGAAAGTCATGTTCATCACCGGCTTTGCGGCCGTCGCGCTGAACGCCGATTCGAAGGCTCCAAAGGATGCCAAGGTGCTTTCCAAGCCGTTCCATCTTCGCGATCTGGTGGATGAGGTCAACAAACTCCTTGTGGCGTAAGGGGTCTCAAAAAACCTTCACAAAACCGAAAAAAAGCAGTTGACGCATGAACCGGTTTTGTGGTCTATCCGCCGCCACGGAGGGCGTGTAGCTCAGCGGGAGAGCACTACGTTGACATCGTAGGGGTCACAGGTTCAATCCCTGTCACGCCCACCATCCGAATTCTTAAATATCAAGGCCTTGCGAGAAATCGCAGGGCCTTTTTGCATAGTGGCCTCAGTGTCAATCGAACCTGTCCCCTATGGAGTACGCGTCAACGGTCCCATCACAGGAACACGCTGCGACACCGTCATAAATACCACTCCAACTAGGGCAAAGAGGATCGGCAGGAGGACTTTGCGGCCTTCCATGCGGCATGGACATGGAGGAGGGCGTGATGAACCGAAGCGTTTACGCGCTACCCGCCATTTGGCGTCCTGAGTGCATCGCGCCTTGCCGTCCCTTGGTCTTAAGACATCCGACTGCCGCCAGCTGATTGGTATAGGCAAGCTGATTGACTGCCTATTCGATCCGCGGAGTTCGCTCGAGCGACGGGCTATCCTGTAGGCAGCCTCCAAACTATCCATGCGCTCCGCAATAAATTTCACTCAAAAAAATAAAATGCAAACCGGATTGACGCTGGCCCGGTTTCCCGATATCTCAAACGTCATGCAATAAATTACACGACTTAAAATTTATTGCGGATTGGTCATTGTCCTTGGGAGGGGAATATGTTGGCTTTTCTGAAATCGACCGTTGCCGCGGGTGTTTTAGCCGTGGCGATTTCCGCAGGCGCCGGCTCTCAGGCCGCTGCTGCGGGCAAATTCGCCTGTGAACCGGGCGAGACCTATGTGATGAACGTCATGGTTTCCAGCCACCCCTATTGGGTGCCGGTCTTTGAAGGTTTCAAGCAGGCCGCGAAGGCCTTGGGCTGCGAGGCCGTTTTCACCGGTACGCCCGAATACGACATCACCAAGCAGATCGCGTCCTTCGAGCAGGAGCTGGTGAAGAAGCCGAAAGGCATATTGCTGCATCCTATGCAGGCCGATCCCTTTATTGAACCGATCAACAAGGCGATCGACTCCGGTGTTTCGGTGACGACTTTTGCGGCGGATTCGCCGAAGTCGAAACGCACCGCCTACATCACCTCGGACAATGTTGCCGAGGCGAAATTTGCGGCTGACGAGATCGTCAAGAAGCTGGGCAAGAAGGGCGAATATGCCGTTCTCGAAAATCCGGGCCAAAGCAACCATGATCTGCGCGTCACCGCACTCATCGATTACATGGGGCGCACTTATCCGGAAATGAAGCTCGTCGGCCGCCAGGCGACCAACCAGGATGCAAACGTCGCCTATCAGGCGGTGGGTGCCCTGTTGCAGGCCAACCCCAATCTCGGCGCATTGTGGATTCCTGAAGCCGGCTCGGCTGAAGGTGCAACGACCGCTGTTCTCGAGGCCAAGAAGAAGGTCCTGATCCTGCATGCGGATATTACCCCGGCGACGCTGGAGCACATCAAGCAGGGCAACATCTACATGTCCATCAATCCCAATCAGGGCGTTCAGGGCTTCATGGGTTTCATGAACACCTTTCTGGGTGCCCATTCGGATCTGATCGACCCCTTCAACGACTACAAGGTATCAGGCTTCAACCCGATGCAGGTGCCTTCGATGGACAATGGTTTCGCCGTGATTACCAAGGCGAACGCCGCTTCCTTTGATCTCAATGACTATATGAAGGGGCGCTGACGCGCCGCCCTGAAACCGGCGAGGTTTACGCCTCGCCGGCAAAGGGGAGCCACGTTCGGGAGGGGCGTTATGGGCGAGGTCATCCTCAACATGACGAATATTCACAAGGCGTTCGGGCCCGTGCGGGCGTTGCGCACTGCTGCCTTTGAGCTGCGGCGGGGAGAAATCCATGCGCTCGCGGGTGAAAACGGCGCCGGTAAATCGACGCTGATGCATATTATCGATGGCATTTTGCAGCCTGATGGCGGCGAAATCCTGCTGGACGGCAAACCGGTCAAAATAGCCTCGCCCAATGCGGCGAACCGGCTCGGTATCGGTTTCGTGCATCAGGAGATTGCGCTTTGCCCGGAAATTTCGGTTGCCGAAAACATGTTCATGTCGGAGACCGGCCAGAGTAAATCCTGGTTCATGAATTATCGCGATCTTGGCAAGCGGGCGGCAACCATCCTCAAGGAAATCGGCGATATCGATCCCGCCAGCCGTGCCGGTGATCTGTCGATTTCGCAACAGCAGATCGTCGAGATTACAAAGGCGCTGACGCTGGACTGCCGTATCCTGATCCTTGATGAGCCGACGGCGGCTTTGACCGAAACCGAGGCCCAGACCCTTTTCCGGATCATGCACCGGTTGGCGGAACGCGGGATTGCGATCATCTATATCTCGCACCGGATGGCGGAGATTTTTGAGCATTGCGACCGCATCACGGTGATGCGCGACGGTTGCCACATCAGGACGGAGAATATCTCGGAGATTTCCCCGGAGGAAGTCGTCAACAGCATGGTGGGACGGGTGCTCGACAAGCTCTACCCACCGAAACTTGCGGAAGAAGAAAAATCGAATGACGTCATTCTCTCTGTTCGGGGACTGAACGAGGGAAAGCGCGTTTTCGATGTCGATTTCGATCTGCGCCGGGGCGAAATCCTCGGGCTCGCCGGCTTGATCGGCGCAGGGCGAAGCGAAATTGTCCGTGCGGTCTGCCGGCTGGAGGGAAAACCAAAAGGCGAGGTCACGTTGCGCGGCCGGCCGCTGAGGCTCAAGGACTATCGCGACAGCATTCGGGAGGGGCTGGTCTATCTGTCGGAGGACCGCAAGGGCGACGGGCTGTTTCTCAACATGTCCATTGCCGCGAATGTCTCGGCGCTCGATGTCGGCAGGATATCAAACGGCATGGGCTTTATCGAACGGCGCAAGGAAATGAAGCGCGCCGACGAGTTGGGACGCCGGCTGAAATTGCGGGCAAACAGCGTCGGTGACGCTGTCTCTACCTTGAGCGGCGGCAACCAGCAGAAGGTGGCACTGGCAAGGATGCTGTCGGTGGAGCCACAGGTCGTCTTTCTCGACGAGCCGACACGCGGGGTGGATGTGGGCGCAAAGGCCGAAATCCACCGCCAGATCCGGGAACTGGCACGCGAGGGTGTGGGCGTGATCGTCATATCCTCTGAATTGCCGGAACTCATCGGTGTCAGCGACCGCGTTCTAGTCGTGCGCGAGGGGCGCATTGCCGGCGAGGTTGAGGGTGAGAACATGACGGAAGAAAAGATCATGCAGCTTGCATCGATCAATATTGCAGAGAGCCCGGCAGGGGCCTGAGGGAGCGGGAAAATGGCAACATCGGAAACACCTTCGGGCATTGCAGAAGTGGCGGTTCGCCGCACAGGCTGGTGGGAAACGGCGCTCAAGGCACGGGAAACCGGACTTATCGTCATCATCCTCGCCCTTTTCGCGGTGATGTCTTTCATATCCCCGTATTTCCTGACGGTCGACAATCTGCGGGCCATGGCGATGGTTTTCGCCATCGAAAGCATCGTCGTGGTCGGCATGACGATCCTGTTAATCTCGGGCGGCATTGATCTATCCGTCGGTTCCGTTACGGCGCTTGCGATGGTTGCGGCTGGCTGGCTATTCCTCAACGGTGTCGATCCCTGGGTCGCGGCCGGGCTGGCAATCTGCCTCACCACGTTGGTCGGCATGGCCATGGGATTTCTGACAACGGTCATCGGCCTGCATCACTTCATCGTATCGCTCGGCGTCATGGTGATTGCGCGCGGCGTCTGCCTGCTCGCAACGGGCGGCCGGCCGCTCGGTCTCTACTCGCTGCCGCCGGAATTCAAATTCATCGGCCAGGGCGCGCTTGGCGGCATTCCGCTGGTGCTGATCATATTCGCGGTGGTGGTCGTCTGCTTCGATCTCTTGCTGCGGCGCACGACGGCATTCCGTAAGGTGTTCTATACCGGCAGCAATCCGAAAGCGGCGGCTTATTCCGGCATCCGCGTCGGCCGGGTGGTGTTTGCCACCACCACGCTTTGTTCGATGCTGTGCGGTGTCGCAGGCGTGATCTACATGGCCCGCTTCGGGTCAGCACAGCCGAGCTTCGGAGTCGGCATGGAACTTAACGTGATTGCAGCCGCGGTCATCGGTGGCGCCAGCCTTTCGGGCGGCTCGGGCACCATTCTCGGCGCAATCCTCGGGGCGATCCTTCTGTCGGTCGTTTCCAGTTCGCTTGCCTTGCTCAATGTGTCTGTCTACTGGCAGGACATCATCAGGGGAAGCATATTGCTGACGGCGGTCCTGTTCGACCACTATCTTGTCAAGCGTCGCCGCTGAGCGCCTGTGGTAATTGGAGATATACGATCATGCTGGATACCAAGGACGATTTCGATCAACAGAGGCAGATGTACTCCGTCCTGGTGCTGCATTTCATCGAGGGCGTGAAGCAGTCGGAAATTGCCGAGCGGCTCAATCTTTCCCACACCAAGGTGAACCGTATGATAGCGGCGGGCCGCAAGGCAGGCATGGTAAAGATCACTATCGCCAGTCCCTATCAGAGGCTGGTGGACCTCGAAAACGAGATCACACGCCGCTTCGGCCTCAGACAGTCGGTGGTGACACCGACGGTGTCCGACAATCCGGAAACCGCGCTGCAGATGGTCGGACGCGTGGCCGCCAACCACTTGCTGGAGACTATCCGCGACGGCGACGTGATTGCGATTACCGGCGGCAAGGCGGTGAGCGCCGTCGTCGATAATCTGGAGGCGGAGCGCCGTTTCGATGTGCGGGTAGTGCCGCTGACCGGCGGTGTGCAGGGCAAGCATTATACGGATGTCAATCATCTGGCCACGCAACTGGCGGAAAAGCTCGGCGGCAGCGCGTCGCTCATTCATGCGCCGCTATTTGCCGAGGATGAGGAACAGCGTGATCTCCTGATGAATGTCGCTTCGATCCGCGAAGTGTTCGACTTAGCGCGACAGGCGCAGGTGGCACTGGTTGGCATCGGTTCCGTGGAGGCGCCCGGTTCCGGTTATTACGATCTGCTGCCGGATGTGGCCCGTGGCGGGCAGGCGCTGGTGGATGCGGGCATTGCCGGGGAATTCCTTGCCCATCTCACCATGGCGGATGGGCAGCTGGCGCGGATCGATCTCAACTCGCGCGTGGTGGCGCTGGACCCCGGGCAGCTTGCCCGGTGCCCGAACATCATCGGCGTGGCGGCCGGGGCCATCAAGGCCGGACCGGTGGCAGCCACGCTTGCCGGCCGCTATCTGACCTCGCTCGTCGTGGACGAGGCGATCGCCGGCTATTTACTGGATCAGGAAGAGGGGGAAACTTCGTGACGGACAATTCAATATTGACCCGGACGATTGGCCGCAGCGGTATCAGCGCATCAGCCGTGGGGCTGGGCACCTGGGCCATCGGCGGCTGGATGTGGGGCGGCACCGATGAGCGGCAATCCATCGCCGCTATCCAGGCCTCCATTGACGCCGGCATTTCCCTGATAGATACCGCGCCGGCCTATGGCATGGGGCTTGCGGAAACCATCGTCGGCAAGGCGATTGCCGGCCGGCGCGACAAGGTGGTGTTGGTCACCAAATGCGGGCTGGTCTGGCATGTGAACGAGGGCGCCTATTTCTTCCACCAGGATGGCAAGCCCGTTCACCGTTATCTCGGCGCCGCTTCGATCCGGCATGAGGTCGAAGAGAGCCTGAAGCGGCTTGGAACCGACTATATCGACCACTATGTCACCCACTGGCAGGATGCGACGACGCCGATTGCCGAGACGGTGGAAACGCTTGTGCGCCTGAGGACGAAGAGAGCCTGAAGCGGCTTGGAACCGACTATATCGACCACTATGTCACCCACTGGCAGGATGCGACGACGCCGATTGCCGAGACGGTGGAAACGCTTGTGCGCCTGAAGGACGAAGGCAAGATCCGTTCGATCGGCGCGAGCAACGTCTCGCCGGAGGATTTGGTAGCCTATATCGCCACCGGCGCGCTGGATGCCATCCAGGAAGAATATTCAATGGTGCGGCGGGACATCGAGACGACACTTCTGCCGCTTTGCCGCACGAGTGCTGTTTCGGTCCTGAGCTACTCGTCGCTGGCGCTCGGTCTTCTGTCCGGCAAGGTCGGACCCGAACGGGTTTTTGCAGGTGATGATCAGCGCAAGGGCAACCCGCGTTTCAGCCAGGCAAACCGCGAGAAGATCGCGCGGCTGACGCGGGGTCTGGAGCCGGTGGCCAAAGCGCATGGCGCGTCGATTGCGCAGGTCGTGATTGCCTGGACGATTGCCCAGCCCGGCATAACATTCTCGCTGTGCGGGGCGCGCGATCCGGCTCAGGCGGTTGAAAACGCTGCTGCGGCCCGCCTGCGCCTCGCGGAAAATGAACTGGCTCTTATCAGCGCCGGCGTTGCCGAGCATCTCGTGGGGCTCGATGCGTAAATCATGTAGCTGAGACGGGGCTTCAGGCGAATATCGCATAATTTTCGCCACCCCTCTCTCTCGTCGCTTTAAACGTTTAACAACATTGGGACGCTGGTTGTTAGCCAGCGAACGGTATTCCTATGCCCAGTTTTCGCGAGGACGCTCTACGCCGCATCCGGCAAGACGGTGATTTCGACGCCGTCGTCATCGGCGGCGGTATCAATGGTATCGCCGCCTATCGCGATCTCGCTTTACAGGGACTGCGGGTGCTTCTGGTAGAGCGCAACGACTTCTCGTCCGGTTGCAGTGCTGCACCCTCGCGCATGATCCACGGCGGCCTGCGGTATCTCGAAAATGGTGAATTCGGCCTTGTGGCGGAATCGCTGCGGGAGCGTGATGCGCTTCTGACGCTGGCACCGCATATGGTTCATCCGCTGCCGACGACGATCCCGATATTTTCAACCTTCAGCGGCCTGTTCAATGCGGCTGCGACCTTTGTGGGTTCCGGCGGAAAACCCGCCAGCCGGGGGGCACTGGCCATCAAGGCGGGCCTCATGCTCTATGATTTCGTCACCCGCAAAAATCGCATCCTTCCCCGACACACCTTCCGTAACGCACGCAAGACGTTGCAACGCTGGCCGGGCCTGACGCCAGGCATCAGATATTCGGCCACCTATTACGATGCGTGGATCAGCCAGCCCGAACGGCTTGCGCTGGAGCTTCTGATCGACACCCGGGCCGATGCGCCGCAAAGCATTGCGCTGAACTATGCCGAGTTTCTCCGTGCGGGCGACGACTATCGTCTTAAGGTGGAGGGCACGGACGAAACCTTGCCCGTCCGGCCACGTATCATCGTCAATGCGACGGGCGCCTGGATCGATGAGACGATTGGAGCGCTAACGACCACACAGGTTGCGGGGAGGGCGAAACCGACCGTTTCCGGCACCAAGGGATCGCATCTGATCCTCGCCAACGAGGCGCTCTTTAAGGCCTTGAACGGCCATATGATTTTTTTCGAGAATGCCGACAACCGTGTCTGTATCCTCTTTCCCTATCTTGGCCGGGTTCTCGCTGGTTCGACAGATATCAAGGTGGATCGTCCCGAACGGGTGCGATGCGAACCGGAAGAGCGTGATTATATTCTCGATGCGGTCCGTCAGGTCTTTCCGCATATTTCCATCGACCATTCCGACATCGTCTACAGTTTCAGCGGCATACGCCCGCTGCCGTGCAGCGACGCGGCCTTTACCGGAAGAATATCCCGCAGCCATTTCATCCACCGCGTGGAGGGCGATCCGCCGCAGCTCTGCATGATCGGCGGCAAGTGGACGACGTTCAGAGCCTTTGGCGAACAGGTGACCGACGAGGCTCTGGCCTTTCTCGGACGCAAGCGGCTGACTGGCACAATGAACCGCCCGATCGGCGGCGGCAGGAACTTCCCCAGCGGTGCCGGGCGCCTGCCGGCCCTGCTGTCGGAGGAATTTTCGATCGACCGGGACCGGGCCGAGTATCTGGCATCGGCCTACGGTTCACGTGCCTTCGAGTTGATGGGTTTTTGTCGGGGCCGCCCGGATGACAGTCCGCTTTGCGAAAAACCGCCGATCACGGCGGCAGAGGTGGTCTGGCTGATCCGCTGCGAACATGTCCGCCATCTGACGGATCTCATCCTGCGCCGCACGACGCTTGCCATTACCGGCGTCATCGATGCCGATCTGATCGATGCGGTCCTTGGCGTCGCAGCGCGCGAGCTGGGATGGGCGCCACAGCAGGCGGCGGACGAACGGCAGCGGCTCGTTGATGAATTGGAGACCTTTTACGGGGTCACGACGGCAATGCTTAAACACAGATGCAAGGAGAATGCATGATGATGCGGATTTCGAAAAAGGCGCGCATGAACCGGCTGTTCCGCAATGGTGGATGCTTGGACGTTGCCATTGATCACGGGGTTTGCAACGAGCCGAGCTTCCTCGTCGGGCTGGAGGATATGGCTCAAACTGTGGACAGGCTGGTCGAAGCAGCTCCCGATGCCATCCAGATGACCTACGGACAGGCGGACCTATTGCAGCAAAGGCCGCAGCGCGACAAGCCGGCGCTCGTCATGCGCATCGACATGGGCAACCCCTATAATTCAACGCGCCACAGAACCATGTGGTCGCAGCTCCAGAACTATCACGATCCGATCATTGGCGCGCTGGAGATGGACGCCGCCTGCGTCGTCGTGAACCTGTTCATGTTGCCGGACGAGCCGGAACTGTTCCGCCAATGCGTCGAGAATATCAGCCGCGTGCGCGCCGATTGCCATCGTTACGGCATGCCGCTGATGATCGAACCGCTGGTGATGTTGCCCAATGACGTGCGCGGCGGCTACCAAGTGGATGGCGACGCTGAAAAGATCGTCACGCTGGTGCGTCTTGCCTCGGAAATGGGAGCCGATATCATCAAGGCCGATCCCACCAGCAATCCGCTGGATTTTCACAAGGTCATCGAGGCAGCGCGGTGCCCGGTTCTGGTGCGGGGCGGGGGGCGTGAGGACTTGCGCAACGTGCTGGCGAAATCAGCGGCACTGGTGGCCGAAGGTGCGAACGGGATGGTCTATGGACGCAATATCTACCAGCATGACAACCCCAAGGCCGTCGTTGCGGCCTTGATGGCTATCATCCATCAGGGTGCGGGCAGCGAAGAAGCATGGGACATCTATAATCGTGGCTGATAAAAATCATATATTGGGTCTGGATGTCGGCAACACGGTGATCAAGGCGGTGCTGTTCGACACGGCCGGCCGGCAGGTTGCGCAACACGCCATCGACGGCCATTCGACATTTCCGCAGCCCGGTTACGTCGAGCGCGATCTGGAGGAGTTGTGGCGCAACGGATGCGAGGCGATCCGCCAGCTTCTGGCGAAATCGTCCGTCGATCCCCGGAGCATCCTCGCCGTCGGTTGCGCCGGCCACGGCAACGGTCTCTACCTGTTGGACAAGGATCAGCAGCCCCTGATCGGTATCCAGTCGCTTGACAGCCGAGCCTCCGATGTGGCGGTAGAGCTTGACCGGAAAAGCGGCGCGCAACTACAGAACCGTTGTCTGCAACGGCCTTGGCCCGCGCAAACGCCCAGCCTGCTGGCCTGGGTGAAAAGGCATGCGCCCGATACATATGCCCAGATCGGAACGGTGCTGTTCTGCAAGGATTTCCTGAACTTCCGCCTGACCGGCTGTCTTGCTAATGATATTTCCGATCTCAGTGGTGCGGGGTTGCTTGCCTTCCCCGAAGCGAAGCTCGACCGGGAACTCCTGTCGCTCTACGGGCTTGAGGATGCCGTCGCCTTTTTTCCGCGCCTCGTAGAATCGGCGGATATCGTCGGCCATGTGACAGCTGAGGCTTCGGCTCTGACGGGGCTTTCCGAGGGCACACCTGTTATCGGCGGTTTTTTCGATGTCGTCTCCAGCGCCATGGGGTCGGGCGTCATCAACGCCGGGGAGGCTTCTATCATCGCCGGCACCTGGAGCATTAATCAGGTTTTCGCGGATAAACCGGTCATCAGCCCCGATGTCTTCATGGTCACGACCTTCGGACGTGACCGCTATGTCAATATCGAGTCCAGCGCCACCTCTGCGGCCAATCTTGAATGGTACGTGCACCGTGTTCGCGGTGACCATGGTGACCATGCCTTCGAGCGCTGCAACGATCTGGTCGGTTCCGTTTCGCAACGCGCCGACGATCCGTTCTTCCACCCGTTCATCTTCGGCTCGCGACTGGGCGCCGAATTTCGGGGCGGATTTTATGGTCTGGCGGGATGGCATGGCGAAGGCCACATGCTGAGAGCCCTGTTCGAGGGTGTGTGTTTCGAACACCGCCGCCATATCGGCGTTCTCAGGGAAGCGGGGCTGCCGGTCGACAGTGCCGTCATGTCCGGCGGCGGTTCCCGCAGCCAGCATTGGCCGCAGATCATGGCGGACGTTCTTGAAATCCCGCTGCGTGTCGCGGAGGCCCGCGAGACCGGCGCGCTTGGTGCGGCCATCGGCGCGGCCGTGGCGGTCGGTCTCTATCCCGGCTATGAAGCGGCGGTCGCAGCGATGACCCGCGTGGCCAGTGCCTACCGGCCGGATGCGGGGCAACTCCCGCATTATAGGCGGCGCTACGGCCTCTACATACAATTGACCGACCAGTTGCGCGGCTTCTGGAGTGATCTGCGTTTGCAGGACTAAAGGCTCCCGGTTTTCCTGATCAGCGGCACGCAATGATGCGTGCCGCATGAGCTTGCTCGTAGCTTGCAATATATGCTGGCGTTTCGGAAGGTTCGGATATCGCGTAATATTTTGTTTGTACTGTAATATTACGGTTTTATAATTGATTTCTGTTTTCTTAATTGCGCTAAAAATATGAATTAAAGTAATTTTTAAGCATAGTTTTCTAATATTATCGTCTGGTCTGGTTGTTGACATTTTGGGCTTGCGCGCAGCGACCTCAGCCGTCGCGGCCGGGATTTTTGGGGGATGGGACATGCTGTTTAAATCGACAACGGGCCGTAATATCTTCGCAGTCGCCGCGTGCGGCGTCGTTGCAACGATCGCGGCTTCGGCCGTGCTGTTTTATCGGTCCTTTGAGGATACGAGGGCCAACAGTATGGAGCGTATGCAGCAGATCGCGCAAGCCGAAGCCCTGACGACCGAGAAAAATATCGGCGGCATGATTCACATCGTCAATAGCCTCGGCTCGGTTCTGGAATCGATGAAGCAGTCGGGCGATGCCGATCGGAGCAAGGCCGATCAGCTTATCCGGCACATACTGGCGAACAATCCCGATTTGCTTGGTCTCTGGACCGGATGGGAGCCCAATGCCTTCGATGGCAAGGATGCGGACTTCGTCAACAAGGAGGGATATGATGCGACTGGTCGTTATGTACCCTATTGGGTGCGGAGCGGAGGCAAAATAAGCAACACCGCATTGACGGATTATACCACCGCGGGTCCAGGCGATTATTATCAGTTGCCCTTCACATTGAAGAAAACAGTCGTCATCGAACCCTATTCTTACGCAATCGATGGCAAGGAGGTTCTGATTACCTCGGTCGCCAAACCTGTCATCGTCGACGGTAAAACTCTGGGCGTCGCTGGCCTCGATCTGTCGCTGGAGGAAACGAACAAGGCGTTGTCAGCCGTCCGGCCGATGGGAACGGGCTTCATGAGCCTTGTGAGTGGCGGCGGCAAGATCATCAGCCATCCCGATGCGACGATAATGGGTAAGAACCTCGCAGATGGCGGCGCACAAACTGCAGGCTGGGATAAACTGATCGCCAATCCCGGAAAAGAGCTGGAAATGACGGCACAGGACGGCACGGTTTCCCTTGCCGTCGCCTTGCCGGTCATGCTCACCGGCGACATGAAATGGTACGCAATCGTCTCGGTTCCGGAAGACACGGTCTTTGCGCAGCTGCATGCAATGATGCGTGACGCCGTCCTGACGATCGTAACGGCGGCGGTGCTGCTGGCGTTGGCCGGCTGGTTTATTGCACGGCGGTTCATCAACCGCATCACGAATGTCATCGATGAGACCGCCCAGATCGCTCGGGGAAATCTCCAGCTGACATTGAAGGATATCGAGACCAGGGACGAGATCGGCGATCTTGCCCGCTCGCTTGACGTTTTGCGCGAAAACAATCGTGAAAAAGCCTTGCTGGAGCAGGAAGCGGAAGCCAACCGAACTCTTGGCGAACAGGAGCGGGTGGCCCGCGAACACAAGGCGGCCGATGAGGCGAGCGGCATCCGTTTCGCAGTTGACAGTCTGGCGCAGGCGTTGGCCAGGCTCGCAGATGGCGACGTGTCCTGTCGTATCAACGATCCCTTTGTCGAGCGGTTCGATGCCGTGCGCAACGATTTTAACGGTTCTGCCGGGAAGTTGCAGAACGCGCTTCTGCGGGTATCAG
>Ga0268266_10003137_pt1 | contig 16797 bp, 12 predicted proteins | sample KBSS13metaG_FD_190356 | JGI IMG/M metagenome (GOLD analysis project Ga0268266, IMG submission 190356) | Switchgrass rhizosphere microbial communities from Kellogg Biological Station, Michigan, USA - KBS S1-3 metaG (SPAdes) (version 2) | ecosystem: Host-associated > Plants > Roots > Rhizosphere...
CAGGTTTCGCGCTGCCTGGTGATCGACGCCGTAACGGGCGCGCCACTCCGATTCCTTGTTCTGGTCTTCGAGGAATTGCTGGCGGAGCTTGGTGATGACCGGATTGCTGAGCGCGTCGGTCACGACCGGGTCGGGGATGTTCAGGGTTTCCTTGCTCGGATCCGGCCGCTGGGCGAGCACATGCTGGATACGGTCCAGCTTGGCCTTGGCCTGGCTGGTTTCCGCCCGCGCCTTGGCCAACGCTATGCCGAGCTGGTCCAGTTCCACGTCGCTGGCGAGCTTGCCGTCGACGCCGATAATGATGCCGTTCTGCGACTTGAAGTCCTGCACTTCCTTGAAGGCGTCGCTGGCTTGCTTGCGCAATTCGCCGATGCGCTGCTCGAGCCAGATGCTGGCGCGGCGAGTGGCTTCGAACTTCGCTTCGAGCTGATCCTCGATATAGGCATCGGCGAAAGCGTTGGCGATCCGTGCGGCCTTCTGGGGATCGATGGACGTGTACGCGATCTGCTCGATATAGCTGCGGCCGAGGCGGGTGACCCGCAAATTGCCACGGAGCTGGGCGACCACGCCGCGGAGGATGTCGTCGCTGGTGGGCTCGGCCGCGGGCGCGGGCGACCAGATCAGCGAAAAGATGCGCTGCTTGAGGCTTTGGCCGGAGCCGACGAATTCGGGGTCGTTGACGAGCTGCAGCCGCTTGGCGACAACGGTCGCGACCTTTTCGGACTTGGTGGTTTCGATTTCACTCTCGACCGACGCGTCCTCGACGATGCGGCTCTCCGTCGCAAGCTCCGTCTGCGAGAAGCTGACCCGCTTGGTGTCGATGATCATGTCGGCCTGCGCCGTGTATTTGCGCGGCGTCAGCGCCAGGTAGGCAATTCCCACGATCACCGCCAGCGCCGTGACCAGCGCGACCAGCCGCCACTGCCGGGTGACAAAATCGCGGATCTGCAGAAGCGAAAGCCCGCCGACATGCGGCGGGGTTATCGAGGTAGCGTAACGCGGAAATTGCCCTGACACGTTCATCGATAGTCCTTCGAACTCGATCCGCGATGTTTTAGCGTGTCGGGCTGACCGGATCAGCCGCGGTGGGGGTGCCGGCGTCGGGCGTCGTACCCGAGGTAATGACGATGGGGCTCGACGTGATCTGGACCACGGCCGACCTGCCGCCGCCGCCCGGATTGAACGTCCTGCCGACGGCCCGGTTCGGATTGACGATGACGACGCTGCCCACGTTGCCGGTGGCCGTATTCCCCGCCGCGACCGTGGCCGCCGTCGACATGTCGCCTGCCACGGCGGCAAACGAAGACTGGAACTGGCTGTTCTCGTAGCCGGCCACAGCCTGCTGGATCTGCAGCGCGGCGCCCTGGTCCACGGTGCTGCACGCAACCGCCGCCTGAGCGAGACCGGCGGCAATCGCCGTGCGGAACCGGGGGATCGTGCCCTCGGCCTGGGCCAGATTGACCAGGTCGGACGCAAGGCTCGCAGAGGTTCCTGCGAGCTCTCGCACGCGGGCCTCGATCGCGCGGGTATCGGAGTTCGGCGCGATGAGAGCGGCGGGATTCGCCTTGAACTCTGCAATCGATTCAGGGGAGACCGGCGGAGCAACGCAGGGCGCCGCCAAGGCGACGCTTGCGAAAGACGCCAGGACAATCTGCGAGAACAGGAGTCTCGTTACACAACTACGACGCATTTTACACCCCAGCCTGAACAGCCATTAATACTCGGGAAAAACCTACTTCTTTAAGGTATCGCATGCCTGAAATAGGTTCAACTGAACTGGATTGGTAAGGTTGACGATTAAGTCTTTGTCCGAGCGGCAGCCGCAAGGTCAATAGATTGAAAATGCTGGGATTTCCAATCCATCATTAAATATCTGTTGGCATTGTCGCACTCGTCGCCCGGAAATGTGACCGGCGGGGCACAGGACCCGGTGCAGGGCGTCGCTATATGTGCATGGTAACTTTCCCGTTTAATCTCATGAAGGTGCGTTAGAAAATGCGAGCCGCGCTGGCGGGTGCCGAGCAACTGGTGGTGGAGGGGCGCCGTCCCTCGCTGCCGGCGGGGACACGCATCTACGCGTTCGGGGACATTCACGGGCGGCTCGATCTGCTCGATGAATTGTTGGGCAAGGTCGATGCCGACCTGGCCGGCCATCCCGTGGCCAGGGCCATTTTCGTGTTTCTCGGCGACTACATCGATCGCGGCGATCACTCGCGCGAGACGATCGATCGGTTGATCGAACGTCAGGCGACGGGACAGCAAGCGGCCGGCGAACATGTGTTCCTGAAGGGAAACCACGAGCAGATCGCGCTCAAATGCCTGAGCGACCCCGGCCTGTTCGATCGGTGGTTGCGTCTCGGCGGAACCGAAACGCTGGCCTCCTATGGCATCGAGGCGGGAGCCAAGATCAAGATCGCGGAATTGCAGGCCGCCTTTCACAGGGCATTGCCGCCAGCCCACATCAGGTTCTTCCGCGCCCTGCAACCGTCATTTGAATGCGGCGACTTCTTCTTCGTCCATGCCGGCGTCAAGCCGCGCGTCGCGCTGGCGCGGCAGGCGGAAAAGGACCTGCTCTGGATTCGCGAGGAATTTCTTGGCTCGAACGAGGATTTCGGCAAGACGGTCATCCATGGCCACACGCCCGGCTACGAAATCGAGGTCCGGCCGAACCGCATCAATATCGACACCGGCGCCTATGCGACCGGCCGATTGACGTGCCTGGCGATCGAGGGCTCGACGCTGTCGTTCATCGATACGCTGAAGCCCTGATCCGAGCGGGAACCGACGCAAATTTGCGTTGTGCGAACAGCGCGCTTTTTCGGCATCCCTATTAGCGTTAACGAACTAAAGGGATCGAACATGCCGGGCATCTATTCTATTTTCGGCCGTCTTTCTGCAAGCGCGATGCGGCGAACCGCAACGCATTGATCCGCAACATATTGCTTTCATCCATTGGGGCCGTCTCCTGAAGATCGCCTACCTCGTTCACGACCTGACGGACCCTGCCGTGCACCGACGCGTCAGGATGCTGAAGGCTGGCGGCGCCGAGGTCAAAATTGCCGGATTTACCCGGGTGGCCGTGCCGCCGACGCAGATCGAAGGATGCGAGGCCACAAGCCTCGGCCGCACGGAGGACGGGCGTCTGCTGGAGCGGATCGGTTCGGTGGCGCTGGCGGCCGTGCGGCTGAAGCGGCTGCAGGACGTGCTGGACGGTTGCCAGCTGGTGCTGGCACGAAATCTCGAAATGCTGTTGCTGGCGAGCATGGCGCGGAAGCGTTACGCCGCCGATGCCGCGCTGGTGTTCGAATGTCTCGACATTCATCGCCTGCTGCTGCGCGAGGGATTGCCCGGCAAGCTGTTGCGCGCCATGGAAAGCCGGCTCGTCAAGGGCGTCGATCTGATCCTGACGAGTTCGCCGCGCTTCGTGTCGGAATATTTCAAGCCCCGCCATCTGGGCGCGCCGATCCAGATCATCGAGAACAAGGTCCTGCTCCCGGATTTCGGCAGCGTCCGTCCGGCGCAATCTGCTGTCAGTAATGGTCCGCCCTGGAAAATCGGCTGGTTCGGCATGCTGAGGTGCCGGCGAAGCTTTGACATCCTGGCCTCGGTGGCCCGCCAGTGCGGCGGCAATCTGGAGGTCGTGATCGCCGGTCGTCCGTCGCCGAACGAGTTTCCCGATTTCGAGGGGCTGGTGGCCCGCTCGCCTCACGTCACGTTCACCGGCCCATATCGTTTCGGCGATCTGCCCGCGCTCTACGACAGCGTGCATTTTTGCTGGGCAGTGGACTATTTCGAAAAGGGCCTGAACTCATCGTGGCTGCTGCCGAACCGGATCTACGAGAGCGCGTTTTTCGGCGCGGTCCCGATTGCGGCCGAAGGCGTCGAGACGGCGCGCTGGCTGGCGGACAAGCAGATCGGCCTCACCCTGAACGGCGATCCCGATGCGGCGCTGCGTGCCATTGTCACCGACATGACCGAAAAATACTATCGCGAGTTGTCCGATGCGCTGAAGAGGATCCCCCCGACGGAACTGGCCGACACGGAGGAGACGTGTCGCCGGCTGGTCGAGGATCTCGCGGAGCTCAACACCTCCAGCCGACAGGGACGCTGATCCATGCCGACCGTTTCCGATCAACCTGCGTCGTCCGCCGTCGTCGTCATTCCTTGTCTGAACGAGGAAGACCACATCCAGGGCGTGCTGGATCATTTCGCGGCGGAGCCCGAGCAGACGGTTCGAAAGATCGTGGTTGCTGATGGCGGCAGCACCGATCGGACGATCGCAATCGTCGAGGCGTGTTCCCGGCGCGACGGCCGGATCGTTCTTCTCAACAATGCGCGACGGATACAGAGCAGCGGGATCAACAGGGCCGTCGAGCAATATGGCGATCTCGCTCCCTTCATCATCCGGATCGATGCGCATGCCGACTATCCCGCAGGCTTCTGCGGAAAGTTACTTGCCGCGCAGCAGATGACCGGCGCCGAGTCGGTCGTCGTCAGCATGACTGCCAAGGGCGTGACATGTTTCCAGAAAGCCGCTGCCGCGGCGCAGAATTCCAGGCTGGGCAACGGAGGCTCCGCGCACCGCAGGTCGGCGGAGGGACGGTTCGTCGATCATGGCCATCACGCGCTGATGAACGTGAATGCCTTTCGCGCCGTCGGAGGCTACGACGAAACCTTCTCGCATAATGAGGATGCCGAGCTCGACTTCCGGCTGACCGCGGCCGGGTATCGCATTTATCTGTGCGCCGGCGCCGACATCGGCTATTACCCCCGGACAAGCTTGGCTTCGCTGTTCCGCCAGTATCGGAATTTTGGCAGGGGCCGCGCCATGACCATCCTGAAGCATCGGATGAAGCCGAAGCTGCGCCAGCTGATTCCCGTGATGATCGGCCCGGCCGTGGCGCTGTCGGCCTTGGGCTTCGTTGCACCCGTGCTTGCGCTCCCCGCCGCGCTGTGGGCCTCGGCCAGTCTGTTCTATGGCATCCTGCTGGGGGTTCGCAGCGGGGATGGCTGCGCAAGCGCCTCAGGGATTGCCGCGATGGCCATGCACTTAGGGTTCTCGGTCGGGTTTATTTCCCGGCTCGTCGCGCGCAATGTCGCCGGTGCCCCTGCCGCACAGCGCAGCGCGCATGCGGATATCGGCTGAGTTGGAACGCGGCATGGCCGAGGCGCACAACGGCGAAGCGATCATCGAAGCCAGCGTGATCATCGCCAATCACAATGGCGAGAAGTTCATCGCCGATGCGGTTCGTTCCGCCTGCCGCCAGACGCTCCGCAACATCGAGATCATCGTCTCGGACGACGCGTCGACCGATGCGAGCGTCAAGATCGTCGAAGGCCTGATCGCCGAGGATGACCGCATCCGCCTCGTCAGGTCGGAAGTCAATGGCGGGCCGGCGGCGGCGCGCAATCGGGCGCTCGATGTTGCCCGGGGCGAATGGATCGGCATCCTCGACGGCGACGACCTGATGCACCCGACGCGGCTGCAGTCGATCATCGAGGAAGCGGGCAAGAGTGGGGCTGATATCGCAGCCGACGACCTGCTGCTGTTCGACTCGAACCGGCAGGCAGCTCCACAGACGTTGTTCTCGGGGCGTTGGGCCCAGAGCCCGCAATGGGTCTCGCCTGAAGAATATGTTCTGACCAACAATCCCTACGGCAGCGGGCCGGCGCTGGGCTATCTCAAGCCGGTGATTCGACGCTCCATCATTGCGCAGCACAAGCTCCGCTATGACGAGCGGCTGACCGTCGCGGAAGACTACGACTTCATCTTCCGGCTGCTGATGGCCGGCGCCAAATTCCGCACGCTGCCAAACATCGGCTATTTCTATCGCAGGCACAGCGGATCGGTATCGCATCGCCTGAACTCGGGCGCCCTGCAGCGGATCGCGGACGCCGAGGCGGGCTGGGAGAAGCGATGGCCGCAGGCCTCGTTGCAAGGCGCGCTTCGCGCCCGCGAGCGCTCCATCGAGCGGGCCATCGCGTTCGACAGGCTGGTCCTGCAGATCAAGGGAAAGCGGATCGTGGCCGCGGCACGGACGGCGATGGCCGATCCGGCGGCGGCGTTGCTGCTGCATATGCCGATCTGGCAATTCATCAAGCGGTTGGGCCGCAAGCGCGACAAGACGACGAGCGACGGCCGTCGCCAGATCTGCATCCTCACCCGTCAACGTATCGTCGGGCGGACCAACGGAAGCTCGCGCTACCTGCTTGATATCGCCGCCTATCTGGCGGAGCAGGGGAGCGACGTGCACCTCGTCGTTCCCTCGCCAACCACCATGGGCCGGCTGCCGTTCCTGAAGCTCTCCGACGACATGGCGATCTTCCGCTCCATCAGGCTGCGCGGCACGGTCCGGATCGGCCGCTACATCGTCGCCTGCGATCCCCGCATCGCGATGAAAAGTGCGCTGGGCGTCGTGGATCGGCTGTTGTATCGCAAGGGTGTGACGTCGCGCCTGATGTTCAAACCGGCGCCATACGCCATCGCGCAGCCGCTGACCCGGAAAGACCAGCTCTTCATCGCGCAGGCCGCGCCCTCTGTCGGCGACGTGCTGATCGCGGACTATGGCTTCCTGACGGACGCCTTTCCTTACGCGCTGAGGCCGGATGCAAGGCGCCTGGTGATCATGCACGATTTGTTTTCCAGCCGTTCGTCGCAGTTCGACAGTCTGAAGGCGTCGGACTCGGTTGCAGCGATTTCGCTGGACGAGGAAGTGCGGATGCTGGCTGCTGCCGACACCATCGTGGCCATCCAGCGCGACGAGGCGGACATACTCCGGGGAAAACTGCCGGCGCATGACATCGTGGTCGCGCCGATCGCGGCGCTGCCGGTGAAGCAGCCCCAGCCCGGCAGCGCCGATACCGTCCTGTTTGTCGGCAGCTCTGCCGCGCCCAATGTCGACGGCATCAAATGGTTCATCGACGCCTGCTGGCCGGCGATCCGGCAGCAGCGGCCCAACGCGGTGCTCAACATTGCCGGCAGCGTGTGCAGCGGGCTGGCGCGGGTGCCTGACGGCGTGAGGTTGCTGAACGTCGTGGAAGATCTGGACGATCTGTATGCGGAGGCCGCCGTCGTCATTTCGCCGTTGCGCGCCGGATCCGGCCTCAAGATCAAGTTGATCGAAGCGCTCTCGAAAGGAAAGGCGGTGGTCGCGACGACGACGACGCTGCAAGGCGTCTCCGACATCATGGACGGCTGCGCGGCGATCAGCGATAGCGCACCCGATTTCGCCGCTGACGTCGTCAAATTGCTGGCAGATGAGCGAATGCGTTCGGAATTGGGCGCCAGGGGGCTTTCGGTCATTTCAAAACATTTTGCGCCTGATAGCGCCTATGGCGGCATTGCCGCCGCCGCCGGACAAATCCCCGGCGTGGGGATTGAGTTCCATGCCTCCCGGGTATGAAGTGCGCGGGCATGGTTTCAGTTGGGTGCAGGAGTAAGTTGATGCGAAAGGCGATCCGGGTGCTCGCGTTCTTGGCGTTGGCCACGGCATTTCCGCAGCTCTTGGCCACTTACGACGTCCGCGCTCAAGAGGCCGCGGCGGAGACGCTCTCAAGTCAGCAGAAGAATTTCGTTTTCGAGGTGCGCAAGGGGCAGGGCAGCAAGCTCATCAAAGGCTTTGACGCGCGTGCTGGCCAGAAAATCCGTCTCGTCGGATTTGGCGCGATGAGTCTCGATCAGCTTCGCTCCGGGCTCAAGGCGGATGCGGACGGTGCGTTGCTGGATATCGGCGGCGGTCAGCAGCTCCGCATCGCCGGAGCCAATGCGGATGTGCTCTCGGCGATCCAGATCCAGCTCGATCGTTCGCCATATTCGCAGACCTTTGCCGACGATTTCGATGCGCTTAGCCTCGATCTCGAGGACGGCAAGTCGAAGGGTGTGTGGCGAACCAATTTCGGTTATGGCGGCGTACACAGCAGGACGCTGCCCAACAATGGCGAACTGCAGGTCTATTCGGACCGCCTGTTTGCCGGCACGGGCACGGCAAGCCTGAACATCGATCCGTTCAGGCTCGCTGGCGGCAAGCTCGAAATCATCGCCGAGCCGTTGAAGGAAGATCTGCGCCAGTTTGCCTGGGGGCTCTCCTATAGTTCAGGCTTGCTCACCACCAAGGCGTCGTTTTCGCAGACGTACGGTTTGTTCGAGATCAGGGCGAAATTGCCCAAAGGCAAAGGCCTGTGGCCCGCCTTCTGGCTGTTGCCGGAGAACCGCGCCTGGCCGCCGGAAATCGACGTTCTGGAAGTGCTCGGCGACAATACGAAGAGGCTGTATGTCTCCTGGCACAGCAATGTCGGCGGCAAGCACACGTCGGATGCAAAGCCGATCGACGTCCCCGACATGTCGGAGGATTTCCATACCTATTCCGTCGTCTGGGAGAAGGACACGCTGATGTGGTTCTTCGACGACGTGCAGGTGGCGAGCAAACCCACGCCGGAGGACTTTCATCTGCCGATGTACATGCTGGTCAACCTCGCGGTCGGTGGCAGCTGGCCCGGTTCGCCGGACAAGTCGACGCAATTCCCGGCCAAATACACTATCGACTGGGTGCGGGCCTATGCACGAAAATAAACCCTGCGTGGATGTGCTGATCGCCGTCTTCAATGACGCGCGCACCATCGAAAGGGCGGCGCGTTCGGCGTTGTCGGACGCGCACGTCAACCATGTCGTCGTGATCGACGACGCGTCGACGGATAACACACCCTCCGTCGTCGCTTCGTTGCAGGAAGAGGCGGCAGGCCGGCTGATCTATCGCCGCCTGGAGAAAAATGGCGGGCCTGCCGTGGCGCGCAACCGCGGGCTGGACGCATCGACGGCGCCCTGGGTCGCCATCCTCGATGGCGATGACTATTTCCTGCCGAACCGGATGAAGGCGCTGCTGGATGCGTCTGATGGCGCCGACTTCGTCGCCGACGACCAGGTTCAGATCAGGGAGGAAAGCGGGGAAACTGAATTCCTGATCGGGCATAGTGCCCTGATGACGGTCGATCTGGCGACGTTCGTCATTGAAAATCTCAGCAAGGGACCGCGGCCGCGCAAGGAGTATGGCTTCCTCAAGCCCATCATGCGCAGATCGTTCCTTGATGCGCATCAGCTGCGCTATGACGAACAACTGCGGCTGGGAGAGGACTTTGCGCTCTACACCAGGGCGCTGGCGGCGGGCGCGGTTTTCAGGGTCGTCCCCGAGCGGACCTATGCGGCCGTCGTCCGGTCCAGTTCGATCAGCGGCCATCATTCGAAGGCGGCGCTGGAACGCTTGCGCGAAAGCAGCAGGTCGTTAGGGCAGTTGCCGCGCCTCACCGATCGGGAGAAAGCGCTGCTGCGGGAGCATTATGAAGGCATCGATGCCCGCATCCAGTGGCTCAACGTCATCGATGCGGTGAAATGCCGGAGCCCTGCGGCCTTCCTGTCGCCGTTCTTCATCAGGCGGGCGACGTCGGCCTACCTCGCCGCCCGGCTTTGGGAGCAGGTCGTCCTGCGCAGCAGGAAATCGCTGGGGCTCGCCGGCAGCCAAAGCTAGAGCTTTTTCGAGCGAAGTGGGTGCCGGTTTGCGTGAAGAAAACGCGTCAAAACAAGAACTAGAGCCCGGTTCTGATCCAATCAGAACCGAAAAGGCTCTGAATGCGTTCAGCGCGTAGGGGCGAACGTCTCCGCCTGAACATGCTGCTCAGATCGGGCGCGATCGGCATAGCAATAGGCGGATATGAAGACGAGCGAGGTCAGGTTGAACTGCAGGAACAATTCGACCTCGCCGAGGGTTCGCAGCAGGATCAGCGTGACGAACCCGACAAAGAAGCAGCTTTCCGGCCCGGGGTCCCGAAGCGCCCAGCGCCAGACGTTGAAAACCACGATGATCACCGTTACCGCGGCGATGAATATTCCGATCAGCCCGAGCTCGACGCCGATTTCCAGCCAGAGGTCGTGAAAATGAAATCCGGCGTGACTGCCGATGAAGAACATCTCCCAGAAGCGTATCGCCTCCGGGTTGCCTGCTACCCAGAATGCCTGAAGTCCGACGCCGCCCCAAGGGTATTCTGAAATGATGCTGGAAGCGCGCGACCATAGAACCGTGCGTCCGGTAAGGCTGGCATCCTTGCCGATCGACAACAGGAACGTGTCGAACAAATGGTCGATCGACAGGAACGCGATGCCGATTGCGACCAGCACGGCAATGATGCCGAGCCAGAACACAACCATTCGCGCCTCGGCTTGCAGCCCGCGCGACAGAAAAAGCGCCAACGATCCCGCGACCGCCATGAAGCCGGTCAGCAGGGCGCCCTCCGAACGGGCGGAAAGCAGCAAATAGGGCGCGCTGAGCAGGGCCGCGAGCGCAATCCCTCGGGCGTATTTCGGCTGATTCCGGTCGAGCACCACCCACACGCTGGATAGCATCGCCAGCGCCAGTGTAAGACCGAGGCTGTTCTTGGCGCCGAAAATGCCGGGTATGAAGAAGGTCGCGACGATTGAGGAAACTTGCGCGTACATTAGCACGGCGATGAACGTCCGGGCGGGCAGTCCCTGCGCGAACATGATCGCGGCGAGTACCGTGAGTCCGATCTGAGGCGCCGCGCGCGCCGATACCATCGGCTCCATGGACCACAGGACGGAAATGGCTCCGAACACCACGATCAGCCAGGGAACGAAATTCCAGGTGATCGCCATGAAGGCGCGGCGCGGGAACAGGGCGCAGTAGGCCAGAACGGATCCCAGGAAGGTAATCGCGGGTATCGTCGGGACCGACTGGATGAACACGAGCGACATCGCGCAGCCGAGCCACAGCAGCCAGGTGGTGTTGTGCTCCCGGCTGGCATCGTGCGAGATTGAGTCGATGGTGGCAGAGATCATGGTCCGCTGACCTCGGTCATGTCGTCATGGCAAACGGTTTCGGTGACGGGCAGGTCGCCAATCTCCCATTCTTCATTCGGGACCGCAAGGGCGGAAAGCCGAACAGGGTTCCGTCACCGCTTGCGCCAGACCAAAAGACCGGACATGGCGTAATTCCACACCACGCCCATCAGGGCGCCGGCGGCGCCAGCTACCCACCAGATCGGCTCGTGGTCGTAAACCGCGAACGCGACGCCGACATTGGCCAGCAGGCCGACGCTGCATACGAAATAGAAGACCAGCAGCCCGCGGACGATGGCAAAGCCTTTCAGCCGCTGGTCGCGATAGGTGAGGAAATTGTTCAGGATGAAATTCGTGGTCATGGCCACGAACGCGCCGCAGGCCTGCGCTTCGGCAAACGGAAAATTGAACAGTTTTAGCGTGACAAACAGCGTGGCGAGGTGCACGGCCAGCCCGGTCGAACCGACCAGCGCGAACAGCAGGAAGCGCAGCGATACCGCGTCGTTGGTCAGCTTCGCCAGCACCAGGCCGAGAAAATCGAGCGCCACCATGGAATCGAGCTTGCTCTCGCCATGCAGGCGCGAGCCGAAGCGGTAGGGGATTTCGACAGTACGAAGCGTGCCGCGAGCAGTGGCGATGACGTCGAGCAGGATCTTGAACCCTTGCGTCGACAGCTGCGGCGCCAGTTCCTCGAAGCGGTCGCGGCGGATCATGAAGAAGCCGCTCATTGGATCGGAGACGCTGACCTGCAGCAGGCGCTTGGCGATCCCTGTCGCCAGCAGGCTGAAGCCGGCGCGCTGCTTGTCGAAACTGTCCGCGCTACCGCCCTCGACATAACGGCTGCCGACGGCGAGTTCTGCCTGTCCGTCCTTTAGCGCGGCGAGCATTTTTGGTAGCTGCGTTTCATCGTGCTGCAGATCGGCATCCATCACGGCCACGAAAGGCGCGCTCGATGCCAGAATGCCTTCGATGCAGGCGCCAGAGAGCCCGCGGCGTCCTATGCGCCGGATACCGCGGACGCGCGCGTCCTGTGCGGCGAGGCCGCGGACGACGTCCGAGGTGCCATCAGGCGAATTGTCGTCGACGTAGATCACTTCCCAATCGATGCCGGTCAGTGCGGCGTCGAGCTTCTCGAACAGCTTCGTGACGTTCACGCGTTCGTTGAATGTGGGCACGATGACCGAGAGCAAAGGGATATGCGACGCGGCTTCGGCGCGCGCCTTCAAATCGATACCGTCAACGGGAATGGAATGCTGGTTCATGGGCTGGAAAATAGGCGAGAGCTGCTGTGCAAACCAGCTTCGAATGGTTTCAGAGTTAAATGTCAGCTCGCATTAACGATGCCGAAAACCCTTCGCAAGCACTGGTTAACTCTCATGTCCGGCCTCAAGGCCTGCCGGCGCGGTGCACAGAAATCAGCCTGCGAAGCGCCGATTTGCCGCGCAGGAATCATGCTTTTTGTGCTGGTCATCATGCGCGGGAACGTTAGGTTCTGTCCGCGGCGGTGGTCGGGTAGGCGAGATATCAAAAGCGCTTTTCTGGTCTGAGAAATAGTCCACTTATCATTTTGGTCGAATACCACGATTATGGTCCGTCGTCGGCCAGGACTCCACGGTTGGTTAAGGGAAATGGGAATTGTAGACAGGCTGAGGCTGCGCGACCGCCTCGCAAAGACGCGAATGTATTGCGAGAGGCAGGTAATCGCGTCCTTCGGTCCTCGTCACGCGAAGCCGCAGGGCCGTTTGCTGTGCTATCACTCGGTCGGACAGCCGGATCTCGGCGTCAACGATTGTTCGCCGGAACGGTTTCGGCGGCATATCGAACTCGCCAAGCAGCTTGGATTTCGCTTCGTGCCCGCCGCGCAGATCGCGGACGGTGGCGGGACGTCCCGCGATCTCGGGATTACCTTCGACGACGGCTGGAAGAGCATTCTCACCGTGGCCGCGCCAATTCTGGCCGAATTCGAGATTCCATCCACGCTCTTCGTCGCGACCGGCCTGGTCGAGAGCTCTTCGAGTTGGCACCGGCCGCGCATGCTCGAATGGGACGAACTCGCGAGACTTCCCGCGATGGGCGTCGAGATCGGCAGCCATTCCGTCACCCATCCGGATTTCGGGGTGATCGACAGGCCCAAGGCCGTCGAGGAGCTGATCACTTCGCGCGATGTGCTGAAATCGCGACTTGGCATTAACCCTGATTGCTTTGCCATTCCGTTCGGGCAGTCCCGGAACTGGACGGCCGCCGCGCATGAAGCCGCCGGCGAGGCCGGCTACAGATACGTTTACGCCCAGGCGGAAAATACCCGGCCGCCGGGGACCATTGCCCGGACATTCGTGACCTGGATGGATGACGACCGCATCTTTACCGCATTATTAAACGGGGCTTTCGATAACTGGGAGGAGTGGTATTAAGTCCCGTTATGACAGAAGCAACGCGGGTCTCGGTCGTGGTACCGACCCGGGATCGCCCGGAACTGCTGCGGGAAGCGCTCCAGAGCATCCGTGCTCTCGAGAATGACGGCCTGCGCTTCGAGATCATCGTCGGCGACAACGGAACGTTGCCTGCCACGCGAAAAGCCGCGGAAGAGTTCGGCGCGATCTACCTGCAGACGTCTACACCAGGCGCCGCCGCCGCCCGCAATGTCGCAATGGCTGCCGCGACCGCCGACTACATCGCTTTCCTTGATGATGACGACGTCTGGACGTCAAATCACATCCATGGTCACCTGGCCTTGCTCAATGCCAACCCGGATCTGGACATGGTGTTGGGCCAGATCATCAATACCGATCCGCAACGGCATCCGATCTACGGTCCTTGGCCGGAACAATGGCCCGATGGAAGAAGCGATCTTCTCAGGTTCATGATGAGCGGTTATTTCCCGCAGATCGGCGCGACGATGGTGCGTGCCCGGGTTCGCGAGACCGTCGGCTTCTTCAACGAGGAATTCATCGGCGGCCAGGACTGGGATTGGCAGTTGAGGATCGCCCGCAAGCACGGCGTCGGTTTCGTGCGGCAACCCTGCGTCATGTTTGCGCAACGGGAGACCGGCTCATACGATGCCCTGCAGCTGCGGCGCGCGAAATTCACCCGGCGAATCTTCTGGAAGAACGCGCGCCCCGAATGGCGCATCTGGGCCTCGCCGATCGCGTTCGCCAGATCGTATTTCGGCGTGACGGCGCATTATTTCTTCTATTTTGCCGAAACCGCGCTCGATCACGCCAACAAGGGTGAACGCCTGGCGGCGATTTGTGCTATCTGGCATGCGTTCCTGCTGTTTCCGTCGCGCGCGTTGCGAAAACTGCTCTCGGATAGCGCGTTGAGGGACGCCCTCGCAGTCACGCTGGGGCGCGCGAAGGCCGGCAGGTCGTCGAGCTGACGGTCGCAATGAACAGGCATGAGTCCAATCGCCGCGTCCTGAATACCGATCATCTCAACAGGGATCTCGGCCAGCGTGCCGCGCGCGGTGGCATCATCGCGATCGCGGCGCAGCCGATCCGCATGCTGATGCAGTTCGTCATCACGGCCGTCATGGCGCGGCTGCTTGCGCCTGACGCCTTCGGCCTCGTGGCGATGGCGGCGGCGGTGACGGGTTTTGTCGCGCTGTTCTCCGAACTCGGCCTGACGTCCGCGACCGTGCAGCGCGGCCAGATCGACCAGGACATGGTGAGCGGTCTGTTTTTCATCGGCTTCGGGATCAGCCTCGTGCTGGTGCCGATCGTCTGCGCGTTCGCGCCGATCGCGGTCTGGTTCTTCGGCGACCCACGCGTCTCCGGCCTGATCATCCTGATGTCGCTGTCGTTCCCGCTCGCCGCCCTCGGCTCGCAGCATACCGCGCTGTTGCTGCGTTCGATGCGCTGGATGACGCTGCAATGGACCGGCCTGGTCGGACATGCCGCGGGCGGGATCGCCGGAATCCTCGTCGCCTGGAAGACCGACCTCGGCTATTGGTCGCTCGCGGTCACGACGCTGGTCGCCCAGATCGTGACGCTCGTGCTGATATGGACGACATGTCCCTGGCGGCCCAGCCTGGTTTCCGATTGGCGCGGCGCGCGCAGCGGCCTCCACTTCGGCGCCTATCTCGCCGGCTTCAGCGTCGTCAATTTCTTCCACCGGCAACTGGATAATATCATCGTCGGCTGGCGGTTTGGCGCCACCGAACTCGGCTTCTACTCACGCGGCTATCAGCTGATGCTGTTGCCGCTCAATTTGTTCAATGGGCCGCTCAGCGCGGCATTCGAGCCGTCGCTGAGCCGCTTGCAGAACGAGCCGGAGCGCTGGCGCCAGGCGTTCCTGGACTCCCTGGGACTTCTGATGTTCCTCGGCGCCGGGACGGCCGCCTGCCTGATTTCGGTCTCCAATCCCCTGATCGCGATCGTCTACGGTCCGGGTTGGGACAAGACGGCCATCATCTTCCAGTGGCTGGCGGTATCGCTGTTTGCCGGGATTCCGATGAACGCGTCGGGATGGCTCTATGTTTCGCTGGGCAAGACGCGGCGGATGTTCGCCTGGAGCCTGATCTTCGTGCCCATCGTCGGCCTCGGTTTCCTGCTGGCGATTCCCTACGGCGTGGTCGGAATAGCGGCGTCCTACGCCATCACGATGAATCTGCTGCTGCTACCGTGTTTCGCCTTTGCGACCAGGGGCAGCCCGGTGAACTTCGTCGACACCATCAAGGTGATCCTGCCGCTGGCCGCGTGCGGCGTGGTCGCCGCCATGGCCGGCGTTTCCGTCGCCGATCGTTCCCTCCACCCCTTCGTGCAGCTGCTGCTGGGGGCGGCGGTGTCGGGCGGCGTTTTCCTGCTGCTGGCGGGCTGCACGATCATGAAGGCCGGCATCTATCGCGACATTCGCAGCCGCATCGTCACGGTCTCTCGCGGCCTTGTGGCAGAGCTGAAATCGAGGTCGATGCCGTTGCTGGCGCGCCTGCGCAAGTAGCTGCTATCTCGACTTATCGACGGAACAGTTACGGCTTGATGGTGCGCTTCAGCCATTCCGGCAGCAGCAGTAGCATCGCTTTCGGACCGGAAACCTCGCCGTCGGCGCACATCCGCTGCAATTGCGCGATGCGCTGGCGAAGGGGCAGGGCGCCCATATAGATCATCTTGATTTCCCGCAGGTTCGGCTCCGCACCGACGATCTCCTGATGGATATCGTCAGGCGAACCGAGATACGGGCGTTCCGCGGCGTTGGCGGCAGCGGCGTTGTTCGTGCGCGGGGGGAGGGTTTTGACGCGCTCCAGCGCGGCTTCGAGGCTGGTGCACCATCCCGGCGGAACGTGAAGCCGCTCGATTGCCTCGCGCGTCGCCTCGCCAGTCTCGGCGCGATAGGCTTCGTCAGTCACCAGCCGCTCCAGCATCGCGTCATACGCGTCGGCCGACGTCGCAACAAGGCTCGTTCCGACCAGGCCGACATGGTTGATGCCAAAGATCCTCGCCGCGTCCGGCAGGGTGAAGATCGTGACCGCCGGCAAGCCATATCCCGCCGCCTCCATCATCGAGGTGGACGAAACGAAGGGATAGGAGTCGACGTAGATGTCCGCCGCCTCGAAATAGCGCTTGGGATCGGGCACCTCGGACAGGCCGGTGATGCGGCCGCCGACTTGCGCCTTGGCGGCCTTCCAGTCGTCGGGCTCGCCGGAACCGACCACGATCAACTGCGCCTTCGGACATTTTTCCAGCATCCTGACGTGCCGGTCGGCGAAGCTCAGCCCGTCGATCGACCGGTATTTCGGCCGTCGCGCGACGGAAAGCAGCAGGACGGAATCCGCGGGCAGGCCGAGCGCCGCCTTGGCCTCGGCGCGCGATTGCACGCGTGTGGTCGGTGCCACGATGGTCGGCAGCAGGAAATTGCGCTCGGCTTCCACGCCGCGGCGGCCGATCGTGATATCGGTGGCGGCATCGCGGAGGTTCAGCACGAGGTCGGCAAAGCGGGTGCCGAGCCAGAACAGATGGTCG
>Ga0268266_10003139_pt1 | contig 16791 bp, 16 predicted proteins | sample KBSS13metaG_FD_190356 | JGI IMG/M metagenome (GOLD analysis project Ga0268266, IMG submission 190356) | Switchgrass rhizosphere microbial communities from Kellogg Biological Station, Michigan, USA - KBS S1-3 metaG (SPAdes) (version 2) | ecosystem: Host-associated > Plants > Roots > Rhizosphere...
CGTCCCCGGCGGCGATGTCGGCGAGTTCGCCGCCAACCGCATCAAGATCAGCAAGGCGGGCGCAAGGCTGGCCAAGCTGGTGGTGAAGCAGGAGTTGAGCGACCCGATGAGCGGCTTCTTCATGCTGCGCCGGGATGTGTTCGAGGCGGTGGTCCGCAACCTGTCGGCCAAGGGATTCAAGATCCTGCTCGACATCTTCGCCTCGGCGCCCCGGCCGCTGAAGGCGGTCGAGCTGCCCTTCACCTTCGGCTCCCGCATCAAGGGGGAGAGCAAGCTCGATACGATGGTAGCGTGGGAATATGGCATGCTGCTGCTCGACAAGATGCTGGGCGCTTATGTGCCGGTGCGCTTCCTGATGTATCTCGGCGTCGGCACGTTCGGCCTGGGCGTCCACTTCATCGCCCTTTGGTTCGCCTTCAAATCCCAGCACCTGCTGTTCTGGCAGGCGCAGACGATCGCGACCATCGTCGCGATGATGTTCAACTATTGGCTGAACAACATCGTCACCTATCGCGACCAGCGGCTGAAGGGCATCCGCTTCGTCTACGGCTTCTTCAGCTTCGCGATCATCTGCAGCATCGGCGCCCTCAGCAATGTCGGCGTCGCCTCGGCGCTATTCGTGGAAGACAACGAGGCCTGGTGGGTGGCCGGCATCCTGGGCGGCCTGCTGGGCTCGGTCTGGAACTATGCGATGACCTCGGTCTTCACCTGGCGGATCAGGCCGGCGGCGCCGAAGGTGGCGGTTGAAGGCTGAGCGTCGGTGGGCGAGGTGCCCAAGCGTCAGCGGGCGAGGTGTCTGTTGAGACGCCACTCCGCCAGGCGAAAGCCCCGGCCGATCGCATAGGTGAGGATCACGTAGATGATTCCGGCGACGAAGAGCGCGTCGGTCGAATAGGTACGCGCCTCGATCCGCCGGGCGACGCCGGTGAGGTCGAGCAGCGTGATCGTGCTGACCAGCGCGGTCGATTTCATCTGCACGACCATCTCGTTGCTGAGCGCCGGGAGCGCGATGCGGAAGGCGCGTGGCAGGATCACCAGCCGGTAGAGCTGGAACGAGGTCAGGCCCGCCGCCAGCCCAGCCTCCTTTTCCCCTGCCGGCACGCCCTCGATGCCGCCGCGCAGCACCTCCGCGACATAGGCCGCCATGTTGAGTGACAGCGCGATCAAGGCGCAGGGCCAGGGATCGCGCAGGATCGGCCACAGCGCCGACTGGCGAACCGCCTCGAACTGGGACAGGCCGTAATAGATCAGGAACAGCTGGGTCAGCACCGGCGTGCCGCGGAACAGATACATGTAGAGATAGGCGAAGCGGCGGGGCCCGCGACCCCGCGACACCCGCATCAGCGCCAGCGGGACCGCCAGCAGGAAGGCGATCGCGGCGGATAGCAACAACAGTTGTATTGTGAGCCAGATGCCGCGCTGAAACGCGACTTGGTTTTCCGCGACCAGATCCCACAGATCGGTGAGGAAGCTCATCGCCGCACCCCGCGATTCGCGCGGCGCTCAAGCCAGCCGAAGACAGGGTTCGACAGCGTGACGATGCCGAGATAGAGCGCCATCGCCGCCAGGTAGAACGGGAACGGATGCTGCGTGACCTGGGCGGCGATGTTCGCCTTGCGCAAGATCTCCTCCAGCCCGACGACCGACACCAGCGACGTGTCCTTGACCAGCCCCTGCCACAGATTGCCGATGCCGGGGAGCGCGAAGCGCCAAGCCTGGGGCAGGCGGATCAGGAAGAAGGTCTGCCGCCGCCCCATGCCGAAGGCCCGCGCCGCCTCGATCTGCCCCGGCGGCACCGCCAGGAAGCCACCGCGGAAGGTCTCCGAAGCATAAGCGCCGAAGACGATGCCGAGCGCGAATACCCCGGCCCCGAACGGTCCCGGCGCCAGGGCATCGCCGAGCCATTCGGAGGCGCCGAAATAGACGATCAGCAGGATCAGGAACTCAGGCACCCCACGCAGCAGATTGAGGAACAGCGTGACCGGCACCCGGACCCAGACCAACGGCGACAGCTTCCCGGCCGCGCCTGCCAAGCCGAGCGCCAACCCCAGCGCCAGGGCGCCGAAGGCCAGCTCCAGCGTCACGGCGGCACCGGCCAGAAGCTGCGGCCCGAAGCCTGCGAGGTCAGGGATCAAGGTCGTGGGTCAGGGACGAATGGAGAAGGGGAAGTAGGCCTTGGTGATCTTTTCATAGTCCGGATCGGCCAGCAGTTGATCGATCGCGGTGTTCAGTGAGTCCACGAGCGCCTTGTTGCCCTTCTTCAACCCGATCCCGATCTGCCCGGTCACCAGCGGATCGACCAGCGGCTTTCCGACATAATCGAAGCCCTTAGCCTTGCCGGCCTTTTCCAGCCAGTCATACATCAGCAGCTTGTCGGCCAGCATGGCATCGACGCGCCCGGATTCGAGATCGAGCTCAGCCTCCTGCACCGTGTTGTAGGCCTTGATGGCGATGTCGGGGAGCCTCTGCTCCATATAGGCCTGATGATTCGTGCCGCTCTGCACGGCAACGGTCTTGCCCTTCAGGGTCGCCGGATCGTCGGTGATGCCCGAGGATTTCAGCGCCACGAACTGGCTGGGCGACAGATAGTAAGGCTTGGTGAAGTCGACCACCTTGGCCCGGTCCGGAGTCACCGACATGGACGAGATGATCATATCGATCTTGCCGGCCTTCAGCGCCGGGATCAGCCCGTCGAAATCCTGCGGCATGAACTGGCACTCGACCTTCATCCGCGCGCACAGCGCGTTCCCGATCTCAACATCCAGCCCCTTCAGCGTGCCGCTGGCGTCGCGATACTCGAATGGCGGATAGGCACCCTCGGTGCCGATACGCAGGCTTTGAGCCGCTGCCGGATGGACCCATGCCGAAATGGCCCCGCAGGCAATAAGCATTGCCAGCCCGATCACCCGTCTCATTGCTTTAAGCATGGATGCTTCCGTCCCTATTCATTGAATCCCGCCGACAAGCTCAATCCCGCACGCTCGCCAGGAACTGCCGCAGCCGCGGGGATTGCGGATTGCCGAAGATATCCGCCGGCGGCCCCTCCTCCTCGACCCTGCCCTTGTGCAGGAACTGGATGTGACTGGCGACGTCGCGGGCGAAGCCCATTTCGTGGGTCACCAGCACCATCGTCCGCCCCTCCTCCGCAAGGTCGCGGATCACCTTCAGAACCTCGCCGACCAGTTCGGGATCCAGCGCCGAGGTCGGCTCGTCGAACAGCATCAGGTCGGGTTCCATCGCCAGCGCCCGGGCGATCGCCACGCGCTGCTGCTGGCCGCCCGAGAGCTGGGCCGGATAGTCGTTGCGCTTGTCGGCGACGCCGACCTTGGCCAGCATCGCCTCGGCCCGTTCGGCCGCGCTCTTGCGGTCCAGCTTCAGCACATGCATCGGCGCCAGCGTCACATTCTGCAGCACGCTCATATGGGCCCAGAGGTTGAACTGCTGGAACACCATCGCCACGCGGCGGCGGATGCGCTGGACCTGGCGGCGGTCGGCCGGCACGGTGACGCCGTTCTTGCGCACCATGCGGACAAGCTCGCCCTCGATCCAGATCTCGCCGCTGTCCGGCGTCTCCAGCATGTTCATGCAGCGCAAGAAGGTGCTCTTGCCCGACCCGCTGCTGCCCAGGATGGCGACGACGTCATGATCGTGCGCCGTCAGCGAAACCCCAGCCAGAACCTCAAGAGCGCCGAAGCTCTTGGTCAGCCCTTCGATCCGAATCGCCGGGTGTGGCCGGATAGCAGGATGTGGCACAGAATCGGACATGGTCGCGCGAAGCTATCGCAAATGCCGGAATTCGCCACTAGCCAAACGCGCGCACCATAAGGGGCCGTACGTATGACAAAAGGGCAATTTTGTTGTAAGTTGAGGAAAATTAGACGAATGCACGTGCAGGTTTTTCGCAGACGGGTCAGATCGATGCGGACTTTACGCCTTATTGCCACCGTAACCGCCTTCAGCCTCGCGCTGTTGACGGGCGCCGACGACTTTGCCGCCACCGACGCGCAGCCGCAGACCGGTTCGGGCGGCCAGCCGGCGGACCAGGCCCAAGGCCAGACGCAGACGCCGTCGGGCGATCAGTCAGCCCCGTACGGCGGCACTCCACTGACCAGCGACCAGCTGAGCAAGGAATATCAGAACCTCTCGCCCGAGACCCGGGCCGCTTTGGCGAACCAGCTGAAATCCAAGGGCCTCGATGGGCTGACCAAGATGTCGGAGGGCGATGCCCGCACCGCCTTCGCCAGCCTGCCGCCGGAGGTCAAGGCGCAGATCCAGGCGAAATGGGATGCAATGAGCGACGAGCAGCGGATCGCGCTCAAAAAGATGGGCCCCGCCGCGGTCAAGGAGCTCGTCGCCTCCCAGATGAAGGAGATGATGAAGCAGTCGGTGAGCCCGGTGACGAAGCCGGTCGCACAGGTCGTGGAAAAAGTCTCGTCGGCCGCCGAGAAGGCGAAGACGATCATGCAGAAGGGCCGCGGCTATGTGCAGGGCCTGATCGCCAAGCTGAAGGGCGGGTCAAACCCGCCGCCGGAAGGCCAGAGCGGCGACTAGCCACCCCATTCGCTAAGCGCCGCCGACTAGCCGCCACCAATCAGCCGCCTTCATCCTCCGCCAGCGGCGTCGGGCCGCCCTTGACCGACAGTTTTTCGACCCGCCGCCCGGCCATGCTCAGCACGGTGAATGTATAATCGGCATAGGTGACCGTGTCGCCGGCCTTGGGCAGCCGGCCGAGCGCGGTCAGGACGAAACCGCCGACGGTCGTCACCTCATCCTCGCCCGGCAGCGCCTGCAGGCCGAGGCGGATCTTGAAATCCTCGATCGCCACCAACCCGTCGACGATCAGCCCGCCCTCCGGGTCCTCGACGATCGCCGGCTTCTCATGCCGGCCGGCCGAAGGCAGCTCGCCGACGATCGCCTCCAGCACGTCAGTCAGGGTGATGATACCCTCGACGCCGCCATATTCGTCGACCACCAACGCCATGCGCGAGCCGGATTCGCGCAAGATCTCCAGCGTCTGCAGCACCGGGATCGCGTCGTAGATCGCCGGCATGCTGGTCACCGATTCCGCGAGCCGCAGCGGCTCGCCCCTCAGCGTGTGGGCAAAGAGGTCGCGAATATGGACGACACCGACGATGTTCTCCTGTCCGCGCCCGACCGGAATGCGGGTGTGGCGGCTTTCCGCCACGACCTTGCCGATCTCGTCGCGATCGGCGTCGACATCGATCCACACCATATCGGCCCGCGGCGTCATGATCGAGCGGACCGGACGGTCGGCGAAGCGCAGCACCCGCCCGACCATCGCGCCCTCAGACGGGTGGAACACGCCGTGCTCCGTCCCCTCGGCGATCAACGTGCGAACCTCCTGCTCGCTGACCTTTTCCTTTTCGACCCGGTTCATGCCGATCAGCCTCAGCACCAGCCGCGTGGTGATGTCGAGCAGCGCGACAGCCGGCAGCACCACTTTCGAGATGACCGCGAAAGGCCGGGCCGAAGCGACCGCGATCGCTTCGGCCCGGCGCAGCGCGATCTGCTTGGGCACCAGCTCGCCGATGATCAGCGAGAAGAAGGTGGTGATCGACACGCCCAGCACGAAGGCGATGCCGGCGTCCAGCGCGGGCGAAATCCAACTGATGTGGCTCAATACCAGCGCGATCGGCGCGCTGACCGCGGTAGTCGACAAGGCACCCATGACGATGCCGATCAGCGTGACGCCGGTCTGCACCGTCGACAGGAAGCGCCCGGGATCGCGCTTCAGCCGAAGCGCGGTCTTCGCCCCCTTGCTGCCGGCCTCGGCACGCGCCTCGAGCCGGACCTGGCGCGAGGCGATGATCGCCATCTCGGCCATGGCGAAAACGCCGTTCGCGACGAACAGCAGCAAAATGATAACCAGATCCATCAGTACTCAGGGGGCTAGACTGCGCCCGTCAGCGGAATGCGCGCAAACCTTACAGACGCTGGTGAGTCCCGTCGCAGAAGGGCGCCTTGGCACTTGCCTTGCAGCCGCAGAAATACAGCGTCTTGTCTGCCTCGGCGGTGAATTTCATCGGCGCCAGCCCGGTGCCCTTGTGGGAACCGTCGCAGAAAGGCTGCCCCTTGCTCCGGCCGCAGGCACACCACCAATAATCCTTCCCGGCTTCGACCGCGATGGGATAGGGGGCTTTTTGGGCGACGACCGGCTCGCTCATGGCTAAACCTTTCTTGCTGACATTATGATGGTTCATCATAACACCGACCGCGCCAAGGTCTTGCCTTTTCTTCCAGGTTCCTATGCCCGAGCTTCCCGAAGTCGAAACCGTCGCGCGCGGCCTTGCCGCCACGCTGGAAGGCCACGCCATCGTCAAGGTCCAGCAGAACCGGGCCAATCTGCGCATCCCCTTTCCGCAGGGTCTGGTCAAGCGGCTGGAAGGCCGCCGCGTGGTCCATATCGGGCGCCGGGCCAAATATCTGCTGCTGACGCTGGATGACGGGCAGATCCTGGTCGTTCATCTTGGCATGTCGGGCCGCTTTATCATCCGGCACGACCCGTCCCTGCCGCTGCTGGCGCACGATCATCTGGTGCTGACCGCGGATGACGGGGTGGTCTATGTGCTGAACGACCCCCGCCGTTTCGGCCTGGTCGAGATGGTGGCCGCCGACAAGCTGGACGAGCATCGCCTGTTCGCCGGGCTGGGGCCCGAGCCGCTGGGCAACGCGTTCAACGGCAAGTCGCTGGCCAAGGCCTTCGCCGGCAAGAAGACGCCGGTCAAGGCGGCGCTGCTCGACCAGCGGGTGGTGGCCGGGCTGGGCAATATCTATGTCTGCGAAGCGCTGTTCCGCTCCGGCATCAGCCCGCTGCGCCTCGCCGGCACGGTGAAGGGGGCCAAGGCCGAGCTGCTGGTTCAGTCGATACGCCAGGTGCTGGACCTGGCCATCGCCGCCGGCGGCTCGTCTTTACGGGATTTCGTCCATCACGACGGCGAGCTCGGCTATTTCCAGCACAGCTTCACCGTCTACGACCGGGAGGGCAAGGCTTGCCCGGGCTGCACCTGCGACACCGCCGAGACCGGCGGGATCGAACGCATCGTGCAGTCGGGCCGGTCGACCTTCTATTGCCCGCGCAAGCAGCGATAGGCTAAGTCCTTCCGCACGACATCCCACCCGAGAAGCAGCTCCGCCATGACCTACGAGAATATTCTCGTCGAAACCCACGGTTCCGTCGGCCTGATCCGGCTCAACCGGCCGAAGGCGCTGAACGCGCTGTGCGCCGCGCTGATGCAGGAGCTGACCCAGGCGCTGGACGCATTCGAGAAGGACGACGCGATCGGCGCCATGGTGCTGACCGGCAGCGAGAAGGCCTTCGCCGCCGGCGCCGACATCAAGGAGATGATGGGCTACGACTATATGGACGTCTATCTCGGGAACTTCATCACCGAAAGCTGGCAGCGGGCGTCCACCTGCCGCAAGCCGATCATCGCGGCGGTGGCCGGCTTTGCGCTGGGCGGCGGCTGCGAGCTGGCGATGATGTGCGACTTCATCCTGGCCGCCGACACCGCCAGGTTCGGCCAGCCCGAGATCACCATCGGCACCATTCCCGGCGCCGGCGGCACCCAGCGCCTGACCCGCTTCGTCGGCAAGTCCAAGGCGATGGAGATGTGCCTGACCGGCCGGATGATGGATGCGGCCGAGGCCGAGCGCAGCGGGCTGGTCAGCCGGATCGTGCCCGCCGCCGAGCTGGTCGACGAGGCGATCAAGGTCGCGGCCAAGATCGCAAGCCTGTCGCGCCCGGTGGTGATGCTGGCGAAAGAGTCGGTCAACCGTGCCTATGAAACGACCTTGTCGGAGGGCGTCACCTTCGAGCGCAGGGTCTTCCATTCGACCTTCGCGATCGAGGACCGCAAGGAAGGGATGACCGCTTTTGCCGAAAAACGCCCCCCAATCTTCAAGAACCGGTAAATCATTTCTTGAAGAATCGTTGAATAACTTGCCGGCCGCCCCCTGAGTCGGCTTGACGCACCGGCCTCAAAATCGTTATTGTCCCGCCCTTCCGCGCCCGGGCACCGAAACGGTCGCGACAGCAATTGAGAGATAAATGGCTCATCATAAGTCCGCCCAGAAGCGTATCCGCAGTAACGCGCGACGCGCCGAAGTCAACACCGCCCGCGTCGGCCGCATCCGGACGTTCCTGAAGCGCGTCGAGACGGCGATCAGTTCCGGCAACAAGGAAACCGCGCAGGCCGAGTTCAAGCTGGCCCAGCCGGAGCTGCAGCGTGGCACCACGCGCGGCGTGATTCATCGCAACACGGTGTCGCGCAAGCTGTCCCGGCTGACCGCGCGCATCAAGGCGATGGGCTGATCCACCGTTATAATTTGCGTTAAATCGAGTCCAAGTATCAAAATTGAATCAATAAATATTGGACGGCTTTAAAAGCGCCCACGAGGGCGCTTTTTTATTTCGGCTATATTGTAAGAAAAAATAAATTTCTGCCGTTCTGCTTTCGATCTTCTTGCCCCGCACGGGTACGCTCGATAGAATTCGTGTGTCCGCACATAATAACTCTCTCCGGCGGACCCAGCACCCGCGTTGCCGGGGCCTGAAATCGGCCGAAACAACGTGTTTTTCCTACTGTTGCGCTATCTCGAGGTAAGGAGAATCTTTTGGCTGGTATTGCGGAGCATATTGAGGGACCCAAACGCATTCCTGTGACGTCAGGCCGGAAAAATGCAGGAATATCAGGTGGTTTGGACAGGGAGTGGGAGCGCGTCCTCGACATGATGCGCGCCGAGGTCGGCGAAGCCGCGTTCCGCAGCTGGCTGCAGCCCCTGTCGGTGATCTCGGCCGATGACGGCGAGGTCTCGGTCGCCGTGCCGACCCGCTTCATGCGCGACTGGCTGATCAAGAACTATGCCGACCGCATCCAGTCCCTGTGGACGATCGAAAATCCCGCCGTGACCAGCATCGAGTTCGTCGTCGTCGCCGGCATGAGCGCCGAGACCGATACGCCGGACCTGGCCCCGCCCCCCACCTCCGCCGAATCTGTTCCCGCCGAAGCTGCGCCAGTGGCCGCGCAGGACCCCGCGCCCCAGCCAGCCCGCGCCCCGGCGCGCAAGGGCGCCAAGGCGCCGGCGGAGGACGCGCCGCACGCTGAAATTTCCTACGATCTCGACACCAGCGGCCTCGACCCGCGCTTTTCCTTTGAGAATTTCGTCGTCGGCAAGCCCAACGAGTTCGCCCATGCCGCGGCCCGCCGGGTGGCGGAATCCGAGACCGTGCCGTTCAACCCGCTGTTCCTCTATGGCGGCGTCGGCCTGGGCAAGACCCACCTGATGCATGCGATCGCCTGGCAGATCGGCAAGCGCAAGGCCAAGCGCAAGGTGCTCTATCTCTCGGCCGAGCAGTTCATGTACCGCTTCATCCGGGCGCTGCGCTTCAAGGACACGATGTCGTTCAAGGAGCAGTTCCGCTCGGTCGACGTGCTGATGATCGACGACATCCAGTTCATCTGCGGCAACAAGGATTCGACCCAGGAAGAGTTCTTCCACACCTTCAACGCGCTGGTCGACCAGAACCGCCAGATCGTGATCTCGGCCGACAAGAGCCCGTCGGACCTGGAGGGCATGGAGGAGCGGCTGCGCTCCCGCCTGGGCTGGGGCCTGGTGGCGGACATCCACCCGACCACCTATGAGCTGCGCCTCGGCATCCTGCAGGCCAAGGCCGACAGCCTGAAGCAGAAGGTGCCGGTCAAGGTCCAGGAATTCCTGGCCCACAAGATCACCTCCAACGTCCGTGAGCTGGAAGGGGCGCTGAACCGCATCGTCGCCCACGCCGACTTGGTCGGCCGCCCGGTGACGATCGAGACCACCCAGGACCTGCTGAAGGACCTGCTGCGCGCCAACGACCGGCGGGTGACGATCGACGAGATCCAGCGCAAGGTGGCTGAGCATTTCAACATGCGCGTCTCCGACATGCATTCGGAGCGCCGGGCCCGCGCCGTCGCCCGGCCGCGCCAGGTGGCGATGTTCCTGGCCAAGAGCCTGACCTCGCGCTCGCTGCCCGAGATCGGCAAGAAGTTCGGCGGCCGCGACCACACCACCGTCATGCACGCGGTGAAGAAGGTGGAGGAGCTGATGGCCAGCGACCACAGCTTCGCCGAGGATATCGAGCTGCTGCGCCGGACCCTGGCGGGTTAAAGTCCCCGTAGGATGGGTAGAGCGCAGCGAAACCCATCATCCGGTGCGCTGAACGATGGGTTTCGCTACGCTCTACCCATCCTACGAAAGCTGACCTAGCGCTCTGGCGAACAGGTCGGGCGAGACATTGCCGCCCGACAGCACGATACCGACCGTGCGGCCCCGCGCATCGATGCGCCCGGCCAGCAGGGCCGCCAGCGCCACCGCGCCGCCCGGCTCGACGACCAGCTTCAGCGTCTCGTAGGCGAACGCCATCGCCTGCAGCGCCTCGTCGTCGGTGGCTGTGACACCGCCCGCAAGCCGCCTTTGGTTCAACGCAAACGTGATTTTCCCAGGCATCGGCGCCAGCAGGGCGTCGCAGATCGAGCGGGAGGCGGGATCGTTCGCCACCCGCTCGCCGGCGGCCAGCGACCTGGCATGATCGTCCATCGTCGAGGGCTCGGCGGTATAGAGCGCGGTCGCCGCATCCAGCGCCAGGCCGATGCCGGCGGCGAGCCCGCCGCCGCTGGCCGGCACGTAGACGGCGTCGAGCGCGAGCCCCAGCGCCTTGGCGTCGGCCGCCAGCTCCAACCCGACCGTGCCCTGGCCCGAGATCACCCCCACATCGTCGAACGACGGGACGACGGTGGCACCGCGCTCGGCCGCGATCCTGGCGCAGATCGCCTCGCGATCCTCGGTCCAGCGGTCATAGAGGATGACTTCGCCGCCCAGCCGGCGTGTGTTGTCGATCTTGGGGCCCGGCGCGTCGCTGGGCATCACGATGGCGGCCTTCATGCCGAGCAGCCGCGCCGCCTCGGCCACGCCCTGGGCATGGTTGCCCGAGGAAAAGGCCACGACCCCGCCGCCGGCCTGGCCCATCTCGACCAGCTGCTTCAGCCGGTTGTAGGCGCCGCGGATCTTGAACGACCCGGTCCGCTGCAGCACTTCAGGCTTGAGCAGGATACGCCCGCCGGTCAGCGCGTCGAGCCGTTCCGAGCCGAGCAGCGGGGTGCGGACGGCGACGCCCTTCAGCCGCTCGGCGGCGCGGACAACATCATCGCGATTCGGGAGGTCGGTCATGATCCGACCGGTATAGGCTATGGGCGAAGCCCTGAAAACAGGGGCGTCAGCCCCTGAAAACATGCGCCCGGGTGATGGTCACGGCGCAGGGATCGCCGACGACCAAGCCAAGTTCCGCCAGGCGCTCGCGGTCGACCAGCACCTCCAGCCGCTGCTCACCGAAGGCAAGGTCGACCCGGGCGGTCGGGCCGAGCGCCACGATGGAGTCGATCACCGCGCGGGCGATATCGTGCCCGTTGGCGCGACCCAGCCCGATCTCATGCGGGCGGACATAGGCGACAGCGTCGCCGACATAGTCGTCCAACTCGGTGTGCAGAGCGAAGCCGCCCAAGCGGGCGATGCCGTTCTCGACATGGCAGGGTAGCCGGTTGGCGAAACCGAGGAATTCCGACACGAACTGGGTCGCCGGCCGGTCATAAGCCTCCGACGGGGTCGCCACCTGCTCGATCTGGCCGACATTCATGATGGCGATGCGGTCCGCCAGCTCCAGCGCCTCTTCCTGGTCGTGGGTCACGAACACGCTGGTGACGTTGATTTCCTTGTGCAGCTTGCGCACCCAGCGGCGCAGCTCCTTGCGGACGCGTGCATCAAGCGCGCCGAACGGCTCGTCGAGCAGCAGCACCTTGGGCTCGATCGCCAGCGCCCGCGCCAGCGCCACGCGCTGGCGCTGGCCGCCGGACAGCTGCGCCGGATAGCGATGGGCGAAGGGGTCGAGCTGGACCAGCCCCAGCAGCTCATTGACCCGGCGCTTGATCTCGGCGTCGCTCGGCCGCTCATGGCGCGGGCGAACGCGCAGGCCAAAGGCCACGTTCTCGAACACCGACATGTTCTTGAACAGCGAGTAATGCTGGAAGACGAAGCCGACGCGCCGGTCGCGTACCGCCTGCTTGGACAGGTCCTGGCCGTGGATCAGCACTTCTCCGTCGTCGGTCTGGTCGAGACCGGCGATGATCCGGAGCAAGGTCGTCTTGCCCGACCCCGACGGCCCGAGCAGCGCCATCAACTCACCGTCGGCGACGGTGAGGCTGACATTGTTCAGCGCGTGATACGTGCCGAACGCTTTCGATACATTCCTGACTTCAATCGTCATGCTGTCCTCAGCGCCGCGTCAGGGCAAGTTGATCGGCATAGCGCCATTCCAGGAATGACTTGGCCACGAGCGTGATCAACGCCAGGCCCGCCAGCAGCGATGCGACCGCGAAAGCGGCAACCATATTATATTCATTATACAAGATATCGACCTGCAATGGCAGCGTATTGGTCAGGCCGCGTATGTGGCCGGACACGACCGACACAGCGCCGAACTCGCCCATCGCACGGGCGTTGCACAGCAGGACGCCATAGAGCAGCGCCCATTTGATGTTGGGGAGCGTGATGCTCCAGAAAATGCGGAATCCGCCGGCCCCCAGCATCCGCGCCGCTTCTTCCTCCTCGCTGCCCTGCTCCTGCATCAGCGGGATCAGCTCGCGGGCGACGAACGGCAAGGTGACGAAGATCGTCGCCATCACCAGGCCGGGCAAAGCGAAGACGATCTTGATATGGTGCTCGCGCAGCCACGGGCCGAACCAACCCTGAAGCCCGAAGACCAGCAGGAAGACCATGCCGGCGATGACCGGCGAGACCGAGAAGGGCAGGTCGATCAGCGACAGCAGCAGGGTCTTGCCGCGGAAATCGAACTTGCCGAAGGCCCAGGCGGCGGCGACGCCGAAGACGAGGTTGAGCGGCACCGCAATGGCCGCGACGGTCAAGGTCATGCGGATCGCCGACTGGGTGTCGGGGTCTTGCAAGGACTTGAAATAGGCGCCGATGCCCTTGTTCAGCGCCTCGACCGCGACGGTCGCCACCGGCAGGACGACGAACAGCAGCAGGAAGCCGATGCCGCCGATGAAGATCGCCGCCCGGGCCCAGCGCGGGTCCCTGAGCGCCGGCCGGTCGAGCCTAACCTCGCTCATGATGCTTCCCCAGGCGCTTTTGCAGGACGTTGATGACGATCAGCAGGCTGAGCGAGATGATCAGGGACGCGACTGCGATGACCGAGGCGCCGCGATAGTCGAACTCCTCCAGCTTGATGACGATCAGCAGCGGCACGATCTCGGTCAGGCCGGGCCGGTTGCCGGCGATGAAGATGACCGAGCCGTATTCGCCGATCGCCCGGGCGAAGGCGAGCGCGAAGCCGGTCAGCATCGCCGGCGCCAGCGCCGGCAGAGTGATGCGGATGAAGGTCACCCAGCGGTCGGCGCCCAGGGTCGCCGCCGCCTCCTCGAGCTCGGGCTCGAAATCCTGCAGCACCGGCTGGACGGTGCGGACCACGAACGGTAGCCCGACGAAGATCAGCGCCACGACGATCCCCGGCGGGGCATAGGCGATATCGATACCGAAGGGCACGAACAGCTGGCCGACCCAGCCGTTCTTCGCCATCAGGGAGGACAGCGCCACGCCGGCGACCGCCGTCGGTAGGGCGAAAGGCAGGTCGACCACGGCGTCGACGATCCGCCGGCCCCAGAAACGATAGCGCACCAGCATCCATGCGATCACCAGCCCAAAGGCGACATTGACCGCCGCGGCGATGGCAGAGGCCAGGAAGGTGAGGCGGAAGGCGGCCAGCACCCGGGGGTTGGTCAGGATGGCCCAGATCGACGCGAAGTCCATCTGCGCCGCCTTGAGGAACAGGGCGAGCAGCGGGATCAGGACGATGAGGGAGAGATAGGTGAGGGTGAAGCCCAGCGCCGGACCGAAGCCCGGCAGGACGCTCCAGCGCCGGAACGGCGCGCGCGCGCGCGGGCGCGTGAGCGTCACCGCCGTCATCGAGCACCCGGCTGGTAGACCTGGTCGAACATGCCGCCGTCGCTGAAATGCGTCTTGCGGGCCTCAGTCCAGCTGCCGAACCGCTCGGACACGGTGAACAGCTTCAGTGCCGGGAACTGGCTGGCATAGCGGGCGGCGACGGCTTCCGACCGCGGCCGATAGAACCATTTGGCGGCCAAATCCTGCCCCTCGTCGCTGTAAAGATAATTGAGATACGCCTCTGCCAGCTTGCGCGTTCCCTTGGCATCGACCACGGAATCGACGATCGCGACCGAGGGCTGGGCCAGCACACTTTCCGGCGGCACGACGATCTCGAACTTGTCGGCCCCGGTCTCGCGGATCGCCAGGAATGCCTCGTTCTCCCAGCATAGCAGCACATCGCCGACGCCGCGCTGGGCAAAGGTGACCGTCGAGCCGCGGGCGCCGCTGTCGAGCGTCGGCACGTTCTTATAAAGCGCGGTCATATAGGATTTGATCTTGGCCGGGTCGCCGCCGAACTGGTCCATCGCCCAGCCCCAGGCCGCCAGATAGGCCATCTGCCCGCCGGACGAGGTCTTGGGATTCGGGGTGATGACGGCGACGTCGAGCTTGGTCAGGTCGCCCCAGCCCTTGATGGTCTTGGGGTTGCCCTTGCGGACCAGGAAAACGATGGTCGAGGTGTAGGGGGTGCTGTCCCGCGGCAGGCGGCTCACCCAGTCCTTGGCGAGCAGCCCCTGGGCGGCGACGGCGTCGACATCGGTCGGGATGCCCAGCGTCAGGACATCGGCGTCCAGCCCGTCGATCACGGAGCGGGCCTGCGTGCCCGAGCCGCCGTGCGACTGCTGGACGGTCACATCCTGCCCGGTCTGCTTCTTCCAATGGTCGGCGAACAGTGCGTCATAGGCGACATAGAATTCGCGCGTCGGATCGTATGAGACGTTCATCAACGTCACCGCCGACGCGCCGAACGGCGCGCACACCATCAGTATGAGGCCGGCCGCGATCAGACGCAGCCGGCCGGCACCTCGTCGCATCAAACGCTCCACTCAGGCTCGGCTAGTTTCTGATCGATGCGGGGGTCGTGGAAGCGGGCATCGACGAAGCCAACCAGCAGGTCGACAGCCTCGGCGATATCCAGCTTGCCGGTATCGATGGTGAGGTCCGGCATGACCGGCGCCTCATACGGCGTGTCCACGCCGGTATAGTTCTTGATCTCGCCGCGGCGGGCGCGGGCATAGAGGCCCTTGGGATCGCGCGCCTCGCACAGCGCCAGGTCGGCGCGGATATAGATCTCGGCGAAATTGTCGCCGACGATCGACCGCGCCAGGGAGCGGTCGGACTGGAGCGGTGAAACCAGGGCGGCGACGGCGATGTTGCCGGCATCGGCCAGCAGCTTTGCCGTCTCGGCGACACGGCGGGTATTCTCGGTGCGGTCGGTCTGCGCGAAACCCAGATCGTGCGACAGGCCGCGGCGGATCATGTCCGTATCGATGACGATCGCATGCATCCCGCCCTCGAACAGGGCGCGCTCGAGCGCCGCCGCCAGGGTCGACTTGCCCGAGCCCGGTAGGCCGGTCAGCCACAGCACCGCGCCGCGATGGCGATAGCGGCGCTCCCGCTCCTCGCGCGACACGCCGGCATAGACGGCGTCGGTCTGGGCCTCGACCGGCGCCTCGACGAAATCGAGCACGATGGCGCCGCCCAGCGCCTCGCCGCCATCGGACAGCACACCGCGCCCGGTACGGGGCAGCGCGCTGTGACGGTCGACCGGCAGCGGATCGGCGGCGTCGAGCACGACCTCGGCCACCTGGTTGGTCAGCACCGCGTCGGCCGGGCGCTTCTCCAGGGTCCGCATATCGACGACGGCTTCGATCGACCAGACCTTGACCCTGTACTCGCCGGCGGCGAGTTGCAGGGTCAGGCTTCGCCCGACGGCGAGCGGCTCGGGCGCCAGCCAGAACATGCGCACGGTCAGCCGCCGCGCCATGCGGATCGGCTCGGCCGCCGGGGCGGCAACATGGCCACGCTCGACGAAGGCGCGCTGGTCCAAGGTGATGCCGATCGTGTCGCCGGCATTGGCGCTGACCCGGCGCGTGGTCTGGTTCCAATCCTCGATCGAGGCGACACGAGCGATGGCGCCGCCGGGGGCGAAAGCCAGCGCGTCGCCGACGCGCAGCACGCCGCTCTCGACCCGGCCGGCCAGGATCCGGCGCTCATCGAACTTGTAGATATCCTGCACGCTGAAGCGCAGCGGCAGCACGTCGGGCGAGATCTCGTCAGCCTCGACCCGGTCGAGCGCCTCCAGCAATGTCGGCCCGTGATACCAGTCCAGCAGCGACGTGCGGGTGGCGATCATCTCGCCCTTCTTGGCGCTGATCGGGATGATCGCGGTGGCGGCGACGTCGATCTGCTGGAGATAGTTGCGCACCTGGTTGGCGGCGACCGAGAAGCAGTCCGGCGAATAATCGACCTTGTCCATCTTGTTGACGGCGACGATCAGGCGGCGGACGCCCAAGAGGCTCAGCAGGTAGAGATGACGGCGGGACTGGTCGAGCGTGCCCTCGGTCGCGTCGATGACGACGATGGCGATGTCGGCCGATGAGGCGCCGGTCACCATGTTGCGCAGGAACTCGTCCTGGCCCGGCGCGTCGATGATGACGAAGCTGCGGCGCGGGGTGCGGAACACCGCCTCGCTGGTGTCGATGGTGGTGCCGCGGTCGCGCTCGACCTGCAGCGCATCGGTGGCGAAGGCCCATTCGAAGTCGACGCCGCGCTTGCGGC
>Ga0268266_10003140_pt1 | contig 16788 bp, 13 predicted proteins | sample KBSS13metaG_FD_190356 | JGI IMG/M metagenome (GOLD analysis project Ga0268266, IMG submission 190356) | Switchgrass rhizosphere microbial communities from Kellogg Biological Station, Michigan, USA - KBS S1-3 metaG (SPAdes) (version 2) | ecosystem: Host-associated > Plants > Roots > Rhizosphere...
AGCCGCATTGCCGGCCCATGCAGCCAGCAACACGCTCAGGGCGATGACGCGCAAGGTCATCATGGCTTCGGCCCAGCCGGTGGCACGGGCGCAGACTGTTGGCCCGGCGCATTGCTGCCCGGCTGCTGTTGGCTTGGGCCCGGGGCATTGGTGCCCGGCTGCGGCTGAACTGGGGCCGGGGCGGCGTTCGGGCCTGGCTGCGGTTGGCCCGGCGCATGGGTGCCCGGCTGCGGCTGGCCTGGAGCGGTTGCGTCAGACTGCGGCTGTTGGATCGGCTCGGGCGCCTGGCCGGCCGGGGGTTCCTCGGAACCCTTCTGCGTGGGCGCTACGTCTTCAGGCTTCTTGGCCGGTTCGGGGTTGGCCGCGCGGTCATACATGCTCGCCAACGCGAACCGCGCCTGCACCTGGTACGTGGCGAGGCGGTTCTTCTGCTGATCCAGCTCCGCCACGGCCACCTGCGCCAGGTACTCACCCTGCTTCTTTTCAACATCCGCCATACGGCCCTGCAGCGCATCGATGCGCGCCTTCAGCGCCGCAACCCGAGCTGCAAACTCACCGTTATTGGTCGGAACGCTCTGCCGCGCCCGCTGCACGCGAATCCAACGCTCCTGCGTTTCCTTCAGGGACAGGTCGAGGTCCTTCATGGTGCGGCGCTGTTGCCACATGCGCGCCTTGAACGAATCGTTGAGGCGGAAATACAGCACGCCTTTCACCAGGCGCAGCCGCTCTTTGAGATCAGCCTTGTCCGGACCGTCCGGCGCTGCGGCCAATGCCGCTTCCAACTGTTGCACACGCGCCCAATGATCGCGTTCCTCGGCCGAGCCCAGCGCCGCCAGGTCCCCGCTGCCATCAATATCATTCAGCCGGTTGTCGAGATCGGTCTTGCGCTGGCCGAGCTTCTCCACGGCGCCCGAGCTGAGCAGCGCATCCACGCGCGGCAGCCGCTGCGCATAAGCGCGCTCCCGCGCATCAATCATGTCACCGAAGGCTTCCATGCTGTCGCCCCACCGATCCAACGTGTGGCCCATGTAGAGCAGATCGCGGTAGTTCTTCAGGCCTTCCTGGAAGTCGTGGCCGGCCAGCACCGCATACAGATAACGCGATTCCGGCGCATCCGGCACCGCCTTCAGCTGCCAGAACCAACCGTAGCGCGAGTCGCGCTCACTCTTGATCACATCCTCGAGCAGGCTGCCGCTGTTGATGCGGGTGATCGCATCATCCAGGCGAACCGTTTCAGCGTCGTACGACTCTACCGCCGACTCGTAATATTCCGCCGACTGCGAGTTGGCGTTGAGCTTGCCGAAGGCGAACGGAACCGCCAGCAACGACTCCTGGACCGCCGCATCCAACAGGTTCCGGCCGCGCAACTCCATCCAGGGATTCAACGCCGCCTTGTAGTCCCCCAACGCGGCATCCGCCCAGCCGGTTCCCAGCAGCGCCTTGTTGGAATACGGGCCGTTCAACCGCACCCGCTCCAGGGCGACCTTGGCTTTCGCAGGCTGCTCCGCCTGCAACTCGGCAAAACCCATCGCCAGGTTCGCCCGGTCCTTCAAAGCCAGCAGCTCGGTCGTTTCGGCGTACATGGTGCCGACGGCCGTCAGGAAGGCTTCAGCATCCGCCAGTCGCTTCTGGCGCACCAGGGCAACGCCGAGATTGAATCGCGCGTAAGCGGACCATGTGGGCGAGCCCTTCCAGCTCACCAGGAGGTGAATGGCCTCATCAAACTTGCCCTCGTACATCAGCACGTTGGCAAACAAATGATCCTTCTGCGCTTCCAGCTCCGGTGACAGCTTGCCCTGGATCTTGCGCAAGGCCTCCTCGGCCTTGTCCAGATATCCACGGGCATACCAGACCTGGGCGAGATAGAACCAGGCGCGATTGCGCACGCCGGTCGGCACATCTTTGGTCAACAGCGTCTGGAAACGCTCTCCTGCCTCGTTGTGCATTCCAAGGGACAGGTACAACCCACCGAGCAGCAGCTCGCCTTCTTCCTCGTGGTGGGGAATCAGTTTCCAGTGCTGATAGGCCGTGAGGCGGGTGATCGCCTCGAAGTCCTCATCCTGGTAGTAATAAAAGAGCACATCGCCGTAATGCAGGTCGCGGATACGCGTAACCGGCAGTTTTTCCGGGTCATGGCGCCGGGCAGCCGCGGGCCCACTCGCCGTCACTGTGACAGCGAGCGCAACCGAGGCCAGGATCAGGGACAGGGAGCGCATGAATGAGGACCTATTCCCAGTCCTTGACCTCGAATTCCGGCTGCTGCTTGCGCTGCCGGTCATTGATCTTGAGCTCCAGGTACTTCGCCCCGATGCCCTTCTCAAACTTGAGCGTCGCGCCCCGCTTGTAGTCGCGGTCGTTCGGGCCCTTGCCGCTGAAGAACGCCACCAACTCGTGCTTGCCTACTTTGAGGTTGCCCAGATACAGCCGGTGCACGCCCCCCTTCAGCAGGGCCTCCACCTCACGCGGGGTGTACAGATAATTGATCACTTCCTTCTGATCGATCTTCAGGGTGACCGAATCCAGGGCAAAGAAATCACCCACGTCCATGGACAGGAACACCGCCACCTGGGTATTGGCGGGAAACAGCAGCTCTTCCTCGAGAACAAACAGCTCGCGATTCAGGTCCACCACGTCTTTTTTCAGTCCCTGCACTTCCTGGTCGAGCCCGCGCGTATCCGGCGGCGGAGTGACCGCATCGCTCGGAGCCGCAGCCGTATCTGCCGGCGGAGCCGCATCGGCGGCAGCTGCAGGCGGCGGTTCCGCCGTCAGCGGGGCCTGCGCGAATGCGACCGGCATTGCCACACAGGCCAGGACCAAAAACAGGCGCACGACATTCTGCATAGTTATTCCGATCATTCGTTCAGCAGCGCTCGCAGCTGCTGCAAAAACAAGTCTTCACTTTTTGCGTTGTAGTCCCGGATCACATTGCGCACGACACCGTTCCGGTCGATCAACAGGGTCATCGGCAGGTTGTCGACCTGGTAACTGCGGCTCACCGCTTTCTCCGGATCCAAAAGTAACGGAAACGTCACTGACTCACCGTGCGCGTAGGCCAGCGCCCGGGTCTGGTCGTCATCAACGTTGATCCCATACACCTGCAAGCCTGCCGACCGATACGTAGCCAACGTGCGGTTGAGCGCCTCGAGCTGCGCCCGGCAAGGCGTGCATCGGCTGCCCCAGAAGCTGAGGATGACAACGTCACCCCGATGCTCGGACAACCGCACGTTGCCACCCGCTATGGCATGGAGGGCGAAGTCCGGAGCCTCGTGTGCCTTGAGCGGATAAGGAGTATCCGCCATTGCAGGCGCACAGAATGTGACCGCGGCCAGGGCTAGACACAGCCGCTGCATTGCGCCTTTCGGCCTTGGCAAGCTCAAGAAATATCCTTCTGCAAAACATGCGCCTGCGAGCAGATCTTGCGCGCGCCGTGAACCCTCGCATAGCAAACTTCACACTGTCAACGAACGGCGCCCGGTTCACAAAAGAATACGCCGGAGCGTCTGCGTTTGCAGACGCTCCGGCGGGAGGCTGGAGACAGTAGATCAGGTTATCTTGGTGAATGCCGTCAACGCGGTTCTCGCGGTGGCCGCTCCCAATCCCTGCGTCGGGAATACGGTTGCGAACTGCGAGTCGATGCCGTTGAGCGCCATCCAGTTCAGGGTCACCAATTGCGTTACGAGGTTCGGCGCATTGGCACCCGGGCTGGACGTGGCGTTGACCGTACCGTCGGCATTCAAGGAACCGATCTGGTTGATGGCTGCCGCCGGACGACCGTTCGGGCTGTAGACCAGGATGATCGAAGCAGCGACCTGCTGCGAGTCGCCCTGCCATCCCAATTTGCCGCGACCGTTCGGGCTGCTGTCGATGTTACCGGTGGAATTCAGCGAGCCGTCGCTGATGATGTTGATCATCACCGGCGTCTTCACCGCATCGGCATACGCGAGAATGGCGCCGATGATGAGACCAGCATGCTGGTTCTTCGTCTCGCCGTCCGAGCGGTTGCCGCTGTGATAGTCATATCCTCCCAGCACGATCGTGCCTGCACCGGCAAACCCATTCATCACGAGCTTCATGATCGCCGCAGTCTTCTTCACGTCGCCGTCCGTGTAGTCGGTCGACGTGAAGATCGAGGTGCCTGCGCCAATGATCAGGGGATCCTTGTCAGGATTGACCGAGTCCGGTCCTTGGGACGTTGCCGCAGTGAAGCCCGTCTTCACGTAGGCACAACGCAACTGCTCCTTGAGTACCAGGTCCGCGGCAGTCGCGGTGGTGCCATCCGCGACGTTCGAGACGAGAGTCGAAGGGCCGGCCACGCTGTTGAAATACGTGGCGCCGGCAACGTTCCCTTCCGTTGCGCCACCGGCGCCGGTTGGGTTTGCACCTGTGCTGATGCGAGCTTGGGTCTCCAGGACCGCCTTCGTGGTGGCACTCGCTGCCCCCGACGCGCTCGAACCCACGAGGGCGGTGTTATCCGCGGAACTGGCGATACGCGTCGGCTGCAAGGTCGGATCCACGGGGGCCGGAGCGGCAGAGTTGCCGCCCGAAGCCGTTGCATTAGTGCCCACCAGTGTCGCGTACTGACCGTAAGGAACGGGCAGGTTGTTCACCGGCGGGAACCCTGAGACCGCCTTGGCGATGAGATGCATCGCGTTCAGCGTGTTGCTGCTCGTGTCGTTCTGCGAGATAGCCGGAATGACCACCCCGTTGACCTTGCCCAGGATCGTCGTCGAGGCCTTCAATTTGATACCGCGCAGGATGGCCGAGTCCGAATGGAACGGCAGACCCATCGACATATCAATGAAGGCCGTGGAGGTCGGCACCATGTTGCCCGGCACACCCAGCCTGCTGAAGCCGGCCGCGGAGATGAAGTTGGTGGGACTGCCGGCCATGCCGGCAATCGCCTCCGAGCCCATCAGGTTGGCGCCGCCGGCCAGGTCGATCGTAATGAACGGCACCGGACCGGTGGTTCCGCCTGCGGCCGATCCGCCGCCCATCTGGAGTTTGCACTCTGCCATCTGGTCGGTAATGGTCTGCGGCACTCCGGGGATGGGTGTAGCAGCCCCGGCATTCTGTGCCTTCAGGAGCGCGCCCAACCAGGCAGGCCCCATCACGATGGCCGGGCCCGACAGGAAGCCGGCACCGAGGAGCTCTCGGCGGGTCACCGGCCGCGCATGGTTTTCATGACGGAACGGCTCGTGCAGTCCGTGCTGGCGAGGGAGTTTTTTGCTGATGAAAAACATATCTAGTCTCTCCTGATTCCGATCACTGCAGGGACACGACGGCACTGCCGAGAACCGCGCTGCAGGCGGCCTGGGCGATCGCCCCGGAAGTGGGCGGTGTCTGTGCTGCGGCGAGATTCGTGATCAACCGGTTCAACTCGTCCTGGACGATCTGAGCCGTGACCGCGTTGGTCGTTGCACCACCCAGCGCGTTGTTGATCAAGGGGTTGATGACCAGAGCACGATTGCCGGTGGCGGGCGAGCCGAGCGCCGGAGCCGCGCCAAAGTACGTGCCGGGGTTGGTCTGTGCAGTGTCCAGACCCGGAAACAACGTCGCTTTGTTGGCAGCCGCGCAGTAAGCATCGGCAAGCTGTGCAATCGCAGTCTGGGAAGATGCCACGAACGCCGACAGGTCGTTGGTCGTCGGCAGCGACTGTTGCAGTGAGTTATACAATGAGTTGGTCGTCTGGTTGTTCAGAGGTACGCCCGTGATCTGCGCCATCGCGGCGTTGATCTGGCCGTAGAACTTCACACCCCGGAGCGGGGGCGACACAGCGGCATAGGTGGCCACTGGCGGCGGGGCCGCGGTGTTGACGAACGGATGTGAATGGCTTCCCAACTGATCGAACGTGAGGAACATCACGTCAGAATCGGAACCCTTATCGGAGGCGACAATACCGCCCACCTTCGACAGGAGCTGTCCGTTGGCGGCCGTGTAGTTCGATCCACCCAGCGTGGTGTTGATCATCTGCCAGGACTGGCCGGATGTCTGCACCGCACCGTTCACACCGTAACGGATCCCGGAGATCGGAACGTTGTTCACCGCGGCGTTCGGATTGAGGCTGATGAACGTCGGGTTCGTGAACTGGTAGGCGTAGTTGTCGAGCACGCTCGCGGTCACTTGGACGTACGACTGAGGTACCCCCGAGAGATCCGTGACGTCGAACAGCATGAAGTACTTCTCGCCCACACCGGCGTTGTAGTTCTGCATGATCTGGTCAGCGGTCAGAGCGCGGCTGTGGATAGCGACGAAGCGGATGACGCCCAGCCACTGATCCTTGCCGTTGGCTTCTGCGCCCATTACCAGGGCAAACGTGTTGTCCCAGTTGGCGAGTGAGCCGCCCGCAACCGTGTCCTTCGCACCAGTGTCCACACCGTTCACGAAGACCTTCTGGCCGTTGACCGGGTCGTAGGTCATCACTACGTGCTGCAGTGCAGCCTGGACGGGGAACTTGGTGGCGTCGGTGGTCAGCAGCGTCTTGTTGCCGTTCGCAGTTGTCTTGTCGCTGCGAGTGGAAGCAGTCCACGACATGGCAGCCTGACCGAGCGTGGTATTGCGAGTCGTTTCGCTACCGGAGTAGCTGACGATCCATGCGCTCGTCTGCGCAACGTTCGCCGGAGCAACCCAGGCCTCGATCGAGAATTCACCCGTCGATTGGATCATGGAGGCGATCTTCGCGCTGGTAGCCGTTGTGGCCTTGGCCAGACCACCGGCCGCAATGTTGATACCCCAACCGCCTACCCAGCTCACGTTACCCGTGAACTGCAGGTCGGCCGAGGGGCTCACGCCGCTGGTGTCATACGCGGTCGTGCCCGTGCCGGTCTTGAACTCGTATTTCGCAACGAGATTGGCCTCGGAGCGGTTGCCGCCGGAAGCGACCGTGCCGTCCTTCAGCTTCAAGCCCTTCGAGAGCAACAGGGACGGATCGATCGTCGATACCGGGATGGCGGCTGCGAACTTGTTGATGGCCGCCAGCATCAGAGCCGAGCTGCCTGGGCAATCACCCGGTTTATCGGTAGCCGTCGCCCAGCAGTTGTGGTGCTCGTCACGCAGCCGCACCACAAAGCGCGACTGGTCGGGCGAGTTCAGATTGATCTTGTCCTGCGCCGCAAGATAGGCCGCCCCGAGGTCGGACTGCGCAAAAAACGGCGTTTGTGGCGAGGCCGCCGAAGGCGTATGGCAACCCGAGCAGAACTGGGTCAGGAGCGGATAAACCGTCTCCTTAAAGCTGCTTGGCTGCGCCGCGCCGGGCACAGTTCCTTCCACGTCTGCGCCAAATGGGCTTTGGTTTGTTGGGGAACTCGGGAACTGCTTGCCGCCGGCCACGTCAGTGGAGCTCGGTGCAGTCACCGTCACGCCGGTGTTGGAAGTGGCGGAGTTGCCGACCCAGGCCTTGATCCAGGTCAGCATGGTGTCGGCGCACGCCTTCGCGTCCGCAACCCAGCAGTTGTGGCCACTGCCGACCTGCAGAACGAGGGTGGACTGATCCGGCTGCTGGAAGTTGACCAGCGGGTTGGCCGCCGCATACGCGAGGTTCACGTCATCGGAACGCGCGAACATCGGCGATTGGCCGCCCTCGTGGTGACAGCCGCCGCACTTGTCGGAAGTACGGATGTTTTCCCACAGGTTGACCTTGAAGGCCTGCACGTCCGCATTGCCCGCCGCGGGACCCGTGTAGTTGCTTGCGGTGCTGCCCGGGGTGGTCTGTTGAGTGGTGCTGGTTGCAGGGCCGCCCGCGGTACACGCGACGACCGTCGTGAGCAGTGCGAGAGCAGCGGCTTGGCGCAGCATGCGCACGCCGGCACTGATGCTTTGAAAGCTGTTCATGATTGTCTCCCTGCTCATGGCGTCATACCTGTGCCTTCGACAGTGCTGCAGTAGTGCGCAGCGTCCGCAAAGGTCTGCTTCAGCTTGTAGCCGCCATTCGTGAAACTCTTGGTGAGGGCATCAATCTCGTTGCCGTCCTTGGTGCTGGAGGGTGCGCGCAGGCACACCGCCTTGAACGCTTTCGTCACCTGGCAGGTGGCAAATGCGCCGCTCTGGGCAATCTCCTGACCGAAGGAAGCAGCACCGTTGCCCTTACCGGGCAGCGAAGAAGAGAACATGAAGATGTTCTTGTCCGCGCCACCCAGGCGGATGCGGCTCTCCCAGCTGTCATCCGTCGTTACATAACCATACGGATTGTTGGTCGCGTTGATGAAGTACTTCGCGTTGACCTTGCCTGCGGTGTAGACCATCGCGCCCGTGGTCTCATTGAAGTCGTAGTAAGCGAACGCGCTCGCCATCGGATCCATATGAGAATGGCAGCCTACGCAGCTCTGCAGGCGCACACGACTGTCACCGCCCGGAGAGGCGGCCACGTCCTGGCGGATGCGGTCGCTGGGCAGCGAGGTGTCCATGATCTGCTCCATCTGGTGGCAGGTCTGGTTGATGATGTTGAGGTTGTAGCCACGACGATTGGTGCCGGCATCAAAGTGTTGAATGGCACCTGCGCGCGTCGTAATCAGACCGGCAACTGCTGCGGCCGGATAACCGTACGCAATTGTCTGTTGGGTCGCATTGAGGTTGGAGGCGATATCAACTACCGCAGTATCAGCTGCCTGATAGTGATTGTTGTTGGAGGCGGACGCAGCGGGAGACACACCCTTCAGAGTGTAGAGAATGTCCGCGGACAGCGCTGAGCTGTAATTGACGTCATCGTGGACCATGCCGATGGCAGTCACGATGTAATCGTTCAGCGGTACGAACACCGAGTTGTCGCGGTTGCTTTCAGCCGCAAACAGGTTGCGCAGCGTGACGTTGTAGAACTGCGGCTGTTGGACGGCCAGCGTTGCCACACCGGTGAAGTTCTTCGCAGCGGCCAGTGACTGAACCTGTCCGAGTACACTTCCTGTCGGCGCCACACCGGTCACACGCGTGTACAGCAGAACTGCCTGCTGCATGTCCGACGGGACCGTCTGCGCGGAGGCGCTCGACGTCCCGAGCAACGAAAATAGTGCCAGCGCGCATAGCGCGCCCGCGGCCGGTGCGCGTGCTTGCCGCGCCCCCTCGAGTTTGAACGGTGTTTTCATGTCCATAGCGCTGGTCTACTCCCAACATGTTTACGATGCGCGCGGACCGGACTATACGGAGCCGCTGAACACACTCTGAATGTCTCAGGCAAATGACGTCGCCAGGCGCAGACACTTCCTTTGTTACCTGGCCTGCAACGTCCCTGGAGCGGCGAAATGCGAGACTGATCACGACATTGCGGGAGCCGAAGGAATACCTATCTGGCTGCGCACACGCTGACTCGCACGAGTAAGCAGCAGAACAGCGAACGGCGCCCGAGTGTCGTGACGGACTCGGCACAACAAAAGAAAAGCATCACGGAAGCATTCAATCCGGGGACCGAATTACGTTACATTCGCCCGTCGCGGCATTGCGGAGGGCGGACCTGGAGTGACTTGCATGAGTACGGAGCGCGATATTGTGAACGGCAGCCTGCGGATGCTGCGGGAGCGGGCCGGCGTGCGCCGCGTCCTGGCGCCGGCCGTTGTTGCGTGCATCGCACTCTTGAGCGGTTGCAAGGGCAATGCCCATATCGACGTGGCCAATAGCCAGACCGCCGATCCCGCGACCGTCGATTTCCCGATTTTCTATGTAAAACGGACGATTCCACCCGCCAGTGACGACTTACGTCTGCTGCGCTCGGCCGTGAAGCCCACCACTGACCAACTCGTGGTGCCGAAGGCGGACGTGTACATGCGCAAGAGTGCGTCGCCAAGTGCCGACGAAGTCAACATCTCGGGGCGCATAACCGGTACCGATACCTACGACATCAAGGACGTCGACGCCTCGCTCGACGGCAAGAGGGTCGTGTTCGCGATGCGCGGACCGCTGACCCAGAAGATGCAGCAGAAGGACCCGCCGACCTGGCACCTGTGGGAGTACGTCATCTCGACGGACACTCTGCAGCAAGTGATCCCGCCGTCCCTCGAGCCCGATGGGAGCAATAACGTCGGCCCGCATTACATGCCCGATGGACGCATCGTGTTTTCATCCACGGCCCAACGGCAATCGAAAGCCGTCCTGCTCGATGAGGGCAAGCCACAGTTCGAAGCCCAGGACGAGGCGCGGAACGAGCCGGCATTCGTCCTGCACGTAATCAGCGCCGACCGCACGGAATTTCACCAGATCGAGTTCAACCAGAGCCACGATCGCGACGCCACGGTGCTCAACAATGGTCGCATCCTCTTCACCCGCTGGGATAACGCCCCGGGGAAGGATGCAATGCATTTGTACACAGCCAACCCTGACGGCACCGACGAGCAGCTGTACTACGGCGCCAACAGCCACATGACGGGAACGACACCCGACGGGCTGAATAACGCTGTCATCGAGTTCGTAAAGCCGCGTGAGATGCAGGATGGCCGTATTCTCGCGCTCGCCCGCCCCTACACCAATATCGACTTCGGCGGCGACCTGCTGATCATCAACGGCGTCCAGTTCGTTGAGAACAATCAGCCGTTGCTGGTCGACGCAGGGATGGTCGGGCCGGCCCAGACCCGTGCGACTTCGAATAACGTCATCGATGTCCCCGGGCCTTCCCCCGGTGGTCGCTTCAACTCCGCGTTCCCCCTGTGGGACAGCTCGAGCCGCATCCTGGTGAGCTGGTCACAGTGCCGGTTGCTCGATACCGATGGAGTCACAATCGTTCCCTGCACGGACTCGCGTCTGAAGGATCCGACCGTGAAGACCGCTCCACCGCTCTACAGCGTGTGGATGTTCAATCCCGCACAGAACACGTTGTTGCCGATCATGCCGCCGACCGAAGGCGTCATGGTGACTGACGTCGTGGCGGCGCAACCGCGCGCCCTGCAGAACATCATCCTGGACAAGGTGCCCGGTGTGGATATCGACCAGACGCTGGTCACTGACGGCTTCGGCATCCTCGACATCCGCAGCGTGTATGACTTCGACGGTGTCGATACCGCGAAGCCGAATATTCAGGGCCTGGCCGATCCGGCAGTCGCAACTGCCGGACAGCGCCCGGCGCGCTGGATCCGCCTCGAGAAGCCGGTGTCGATTCCCAACCGCGATGTCCTCGATCTGAACAATGCCGCCTTCGGCGCCAGCGGCTTCATGCGCGAGATCATGGGTTACGCGCCCGTCGAGCCGGACGGCTCGGTCAACATCCGGATTCCCGCGAACGTTGCGTTCCAGATCGACGTCCTCGATGCCAACGGCCGGCGCATCTCACCCATTCAGGCCGCATGGCTACAGGTTCGGCCGGGTGAGATCATGACCTGCAATGGGTGTCATACTCCTGCAACCCAGCAGAGCCCCAAGTCCCACGGACGCAAGGGTCTGTTCAACGCTGCATATGCCGGAGCGGCCGGCGGAGCACCTTTCCTGCATACGGTCTCGACATTCATACCGGCAGTGGGAGAGACCATGGCGGAAGCCCGCGGTCGCACGAGCTGCGCGACCGACACGCCGAAATGCAGACAAATGATGCCGAGTGTGAATCTTTATTACTCGGACGTGTGGACTGACCCGGCGGTGCGCACCCCTGACGTGCCGCTGGTCTATGCATACAACGACCTCAAGACGGCGGCGCCCAATATCGGGTGCATCGATACATTCGGCGGCCCCTCCAACTGGCGAGGCAGCTGCCGCATCGTGATCAACTATCCCACCCACATCCAGACCTTGTGGGATCTGCCCCGCCAGACACTCGATGCCGGCGGCGCCGTGGTTACGGATCACACCTGTACGCAGGGCGGCTGCCATACCACCACCGCTGCAACGGGAGCCGCGGTGGCGGTGCAAGCACCGGCCGGACAGCTGGATCTGACGAACAACCCGTCGAACGACGAGCCCCTGCAACCCCTGTCCTATCGTTATTTGCTGTTTCAGGAGCCGAAGCTGGAAGTTATCATGGGCGCCTTGACGCCCGTTCCGGGGCCGCCGGATGCGGACGGCAACCCGACAGTGGTGATGGTAGGGCCGTACTTGAATGCGGGTAGCGCGAATGGCGCACTCTCGAGCGCGTTCCTCGGTCGGTTCGCGCCGGGTTCAGGCAGCACGCATGCGGGCTATCTGAGTCCGGCCGAGCTTCGCTTGATCTCAGAGTGGCTGGATATTGGCGCGCAATTTTTCAACAACCCGTTCGACCCCGCCGCTCCTGTTAACTAGGAATACGTTGATTCGCCTTGCACTAGTCGGGTTGTTGCTGTCGTTCGTGCTCCTCACGGCCCCACCCGCCGTGAGCCGCGAGCGTGAGCACTTGCAGGTGTATATCACCGCGCCGTACCTGGAGCTGCGCTCGGGTCCCGGCCGCGGCTTCCCGATTTTTCATGTCGCGGAACGTGACGAGAGCGTGGAGGTTCTGTTCCGCCGCACGGACTGGTTCAAGGTCCGCACGGAGCGCGGCGTGGAGGGTTGGGCCGCGCAACGCGACATGCTGCGGACGGTGCTGGCCGACGGCACGCCCTTCAAGTTCGATCTGGGCGACCGCCAGGGCTTCACGTCCCACAATTTCGAGATGGGTATTTTCGCGGGTTCCTACAGCGGCTCGACGCTGGTATCGACCTACGCGTCCTACTCACTCAACTCGCAACTCGCCGCGGAGCTGTCGGTCGGACAGTTCCTCGGCAAGTACACCAACGGCGTTGTCGGCGATCTGGGACTCACTCACGTACTGGTACCTGAATGGCGGCTGTCACCGTTTCTGATGCTCGGCACAGGGCTCGTGCACGTCACGCCCAAAGCAACCCTGGTACAGCCGACCGAGCGCACCGACCAGACCGCCTATGTCGGCGGCGGCGTGCGCTACTACCTGACGCGCCGATTTTTCCTGCGCGGCGAGTACAAGAGTCACGTCGTATTCACGAAGCGCAACGCAAATGAGGAAGTAGACGAATGGAAACTGGGATTCGCGTTCTTCTTCTGACTGCGGTCCTGATGACGCTTCCGGGCTGCGCCTCCGTGCGCAACTGGTTCCATCACCGCAGCGAAGTACGCCAGCAGAGGGCGGAAGCCAAGGAAGAAGCCGCGCAAGCCGATGCCCAGGCCGCCGCAGCGGATGCAGACGCCACCCCGCCGCGCGTGGTCGACCCCGAGGTCGAGCGCCGCAAGATCAAAGTTCCCCACATCCGCAGCTCCAATGTCGAAATCGGCATCAATGACGGATTCATTTCAATCGAGGACTTCGGCACCCAGAATGCGTACGGCCTGACGGCCGCCTATCACATTACCGAAGACTTCTTTTTCCAGGGCGAATGGGGCCGTGCCTATGCCGGGCGCACCAGTTTCGAGACCCTGGGCGGCAATATTCAGCTGCTTACCAGCGCTGAGAGACAATTCACGTACTACGACATCAGCCTGGGCTACAACTTCCTCCCGGGCGAGACCTTTATTGGTCGCGGTCACGCCTTGACGACGTCTTTCTATTTTCTCGGCGGCATCGGGGCCACGAAGTTCGCAGGTGACGATCGCTTCACGGTGAACTTCGGCGGCGGCTATCGCGTGCTGCCTTCGGATTGGCTGGCTATTCACATCCAGGTCCAGGACCGCGTGTTCCGCACGGACCTGCTGGGCGTGTCCAAGCTGACCAACAACATGGAAGCGTCGCTGGGAGCGACCGTATTTTTCTAGAGGCGGACATGAAACACCGTATCGCAACATTTCTCGCACTGCTGCTGAGCGTGCCGGCCCTGGCGGGGTCGAGCGCGAGCGGCCCTGCACCGCAATTCAGCCTGGAGTCGCGCAACGGCCCCAAGATCAGCTTGGCCCAGTACAAAGGCCAGGTGGTGATGCTCAACTTCTGGGCGAGCTGGTGCGGCCCCTGCCGGCAGGAGATGCCCCTGCTGGAGAACATCTACAAGAAGTACAACAAGATGGGTTTCACGCTGATCGGCGTGAATGTCGAGCCTGACTCGAAGGACGCTGAAGGCTTCCTGAAAGGTCTGCAGGCTCCCGTCAGCTTCCCTGTCATCTATGACAAGGACAGCACCGTCAGCAAGGCCTACGACGTGCAAGGCATGCCCAGCACGGTCATCATCGACCGCAAGGGCAACATCCGCGTGCTGCACCGTGGCTACAAGCCCGGCGACGAGAACGAGTATCTCGACAGCATCCGCACTCTGGTTCGGGAGCCTGGTTGATAATGAGGAAGGCGATGCGCGCTTGGACGATTTTGATGGCTGTAGGCGTGGGACTTCTGCTCGGGGGATGCTCACCCATCCAACCCTGGGTGAAACCCTACGAGCGCGAGCATTTCGCCGATCCCATCATGTCGTTCAACCGCGATCCGATCTCCACCACCTACCTCGAGCACGTCATGGAGTCGCGTGAGGGTGCCCGTGGTGCGACCGGCGGTGTAGGCGGCGGCTGCGGATGCAACTGAACGTGATCCGGCACCGCCTCCTCACTCTGGTATTTCTGAGCGTTTGCGCCACCCCCGCAGTCACAGGGGTGTTGCCCGATGATCGGACGGATGCGTTGTATCACCGGTACCAGGGTGGCGGGATCACCATTCAGGGACCCGACATCCTGGTGCAGAAGAAGATCACCGACAACTTTGCAGTGACCGGCAGCTGGTACCAGGACTACATCTCCAGCGCCTCCATTGACGTGAAGCTCTCCGCGAGCCCGTACAAGGAGAAGCGCACGCAGGAGACCGGCGGTTTCATGTACCTGCACGGCAAGTCGACCTACAGCGCCGGCCTCATTCACAGCGACGAGCCCGACTACAAAGCGAACACGACCTACTACTCCGTGAGTCAGGACATGTTCGGCGACCTGACCACCCTGTCCCTGACCTACAAGCGCGGTTGGGACAAGGTCTATCGCGACCTGAAGGATGCCAACGGCCAGATCGTCAACGATCCCTCTTTCGGCGGCTTCGACAAGGACGGCAATCCGATCTCCCACAAGGATGCGGATCACCGCGGCTACAGCTTAGGTGTCAGCCAGATCCTGACCCGCAGCCTGATCGCAAACTTCAACTATGAAGTGCTGACCGACCAGGGCTACCTGCAGAGCCCCTACCGCAAGATCCTGTATCGCAACCCGCAGGCGGGCCTCGGCTATACGCAGGCTGAACAGGTTTATCCCAACACCCGCACCAGCAACGCGGGCTCGTTGCAGCTCAAATACTATCTGCCCTGGTACCGGGCCTCCGTGGGCGGCTCCTACCGTTACTTTTCCGATACCTGGGGTATCCGCGGCCATACCGCGGAGATCGACTACACCCAGCCGGCGTTCAAACGCTGGGTCTTCGACGGCTCGTTCCGCTTCTATACGCAGAACGCGGCCACCTTCTACAGCGACCTGTTTCCGCGCGCCAACTACCAGAACTTCATGGCCCGCGACCGCGAGCTCGCGGCATTCAACAGCTTCTCGGTGGGCGCGGGCGTTGCCTATGACTTCCCGATTCCGCGCAATCCGTGGGTCAACAGGAGCACCTTCACGCTCCGCTACGATCACCTGCTGATCGACTACAAGGACTTCCGCAATGCACTGTTGATCGGGGCCAACCCCGACTGGTCCGCCGGCAACGAACCTTTATACAAACTGAACGTCAACATCCTGCAGGCCTATCTGTCAGTTTGGTTTTGATTCTCCTCCCCTTGCGCACCGGCTTGATATAAGCTAGGGCGATGTGTCTGACAGCACTGCAAGGGGATTAAAATATGCGAAGTCGCTTGAGACTGTTCACTGCGTTGATCGGGCTCCTGCTCACACTGGGCACGACCGGAGCTTGGGCGCAGGCACGGGAACAAGGGCGCCTGCTGATGGCGAGCCAGGTCCTGGAAGAACTGCGGACCTCGCGCGACCAGTACATTCCGGACCGGTTGCTCGAACGGGCGTACGCCATCGCCGTCATTCCTGACATGACCAAGATTGCATTCTTCGCCGGCGGCCGTCGCGGCCACGGTGTCCTCGTCGTGCGTGACAAGGACGGCCGCTTCAGCAGCCCGACCTTCATTACCATGACAGGCGGCAGCTTCGGTTGGCAGTGGGGCGTGCAATCAACTGACATCATGCTGGTGTTCACCACCCGCAAGGGCGTTGAAGGCATCACCGGCGGTAAGTTCACGTTGGGCGCCGATGCCTCCGTGGCAGCAGGCCCGGTCGGTCGCCAGGCATCTGCTTCAACTGACACCAGCTTCAAGGCAGAGGTCTACTCGTACTCACGAACACGCGGCGTGTTCGCGGGCCTGGCCCTCGACGGCACGGCACTGACAATCGATGACGACGCCAACGAGTTGTTCTACGGCAAGCCGGACATCCTCGCCTCCGACATCATCAGCGGCAAAATCAAGAGCAACGACGACTCGGCCCGTCGTTTCATGACCGCTGTGAATACCGGCACCGGAACGGTGGCCACCGCCTCGACGACCACCGCCCAGGCGCCGATTTCAGCGCCTTCGAACGGTGTCCAGAGCGATGCTCCCGCACCGATGCGCTCTGCTGCGCCCACGGGTGCAACTTCTTTCCCGATGGAAGATCCAAATCCGGGTCGAGAGCCTAAGTAGTCTCGCGTTCAACGCCAGACGGGGTGGTTGATAAGAACGGGCGGCCCTGCCTTTTTGGCAGGAGCCGCCCTTTTTATTTAGGATGCCTGTCATGAAGGACCTCACCCAGGGACCGATCCCGCAACAGATCGTGGCGATCGCCGTCCCAATCGCCGCGGGAATGATCTTCCAGACGCTGTACTACCTGGTCGACCTCTACTTCGTGGCTGGATTGGGCGATACGGCTATTGCTGGAGTGGGACTCGCGGGCAACGTCTCCATG
>Ga0268266_10003141_pt1 | contig 16781 bp, 16 predicted proteins | sample KBSS13metaG_FD_190356 | JGI IMG/M metagenome (GOLD analysis project Ga0268266, IMG submission 190356) | Switchgrass rhizosphere microbial communities from Kellogg Biological Station, Michigan, USA - KBS S1-3 metaG (SPAdes) (version 2) | ecosystem: Host-associated > Plants > Roots > Rhizosphere...
TGGCCGGCAACGGGCTCCGCGCTCAAGCCACTCGGCGACGGCTTCATCAAGCTCGTCAAGATGACGATCGCGCCGCTGATCTTCTGCTCGGTCGTGACCGGCATCGCCGGCATGAAGAGCAAGGCCGACGTCGGCAAGGCCGGCGGGCTCGCCATCGTCTACTTCGAGCTGATGAGCACGCTCGCGCTCGCCATCGGCCTGGTGATCGTGAACCTCGTCGCGCCGGGTCACGGCTTCACGGGCTCGCCCGGCGCGCCACCACCGCCGGCGACCACGCCGCATGTCGGCGGCACCGTCGACTGGCTGCTCGGCATCATCCCCGACACGTTCGTCGGCGCGTTCACGCACGCCGATCTGCTGCAGGTCTTGCTCGTCGCGCTGTTGTTCGGGTTCGCGATCCATTCGATGGGCGAGCGCGGCGCGCCGGTCGCCGACCTCGTCGATCGCGTCGGCCACGCGATCTACGGCGTCATCTCGATCATCATGGAGCTCGCGCCGCTCGGCGCCGGCGGAGCGATCGCGGCGACGATCGGCACGTACGGCGCGAAGTCGCTGGGCTCGCTCGGCGAGCTGATGCTGTGCTTTTACGCGACGTGCCTGGTGTTCGTGCTCGGCGTGCTCGGCGTGGTCGCGCGGCTGCACGGGTTCTCGATCGTCCGGTTCATCGCGTACATCCGCGAGGAGCTGTTCATCGTGCTCGGCACGTCGTCGTCGGAGTCGGTGCTGCCGCGCATGATGGACAAGCTCGAGCGGCTGGGCGCCGGCCGCAAGACCGTCGGGCTCGTGATCCCGGCCGGGTACTCGTTCAACCTCGACGGCACCGCGATCTACGTGACGATGGCCGCCGTGTTCATCGCGCAGGCGACGGGCACGCCGTTCGGGCTCGTCGAGCAACTCGAGCTGCTCGGCATCGCGCTGCTCACGTCGAAGGGCGCGGCCGGCGTGACCGGCAGCGGCTTCGTCACGCTCGCGGCCACGGTCGACGTGGTCGGCACGTTGCCGGCCGCGGGCTTGAACCTGATCACCGGCATCGATCGGTTCATGTCGGAGGCGCGCGCGCTCACCAACGTGATCGGCAACGGCGTCGCGACGCTCGTCGTCGCGCGGTGGTGCCGCGATCTCGACGTGGCGAAGCTACAGGGCGAGCTCGGTCAGAAGCAGCAGGAATCGCGGTAGCCGCACGTCGGGCACTTGTAGTGCGCGTGCTCGGGCTGCATCTCGACGAGGCAGGTCGGGCAGGTCGTGGTCAGATCGCACGCCGGCTTCGGCTGCTCGATCGGCTCCGACTGCTCGCGGGCGACCGCGACGGGCGCGACGGTGGCGACGGCGGTGAACGCGTACGGTGGCAGGCTGCCGCGGGGAAAACGGTCCATGGCGAAAACCCCAGCACAGGGGTCTGACATGGGGCCGATCGCCCCTACTTCGCGGCGGCGCTTCCAGCCGCCGGCTTGGCGGTGGTCGCGAGGTCGGTGGCGTCGACGATGTCGCCGTCGATCAGCGTCGGCACGGCGAGCTTCACGACGCGGTCCTTGCTGGTCACGCCCGTCGCGACCCACAGCGTGTTGCCGGTATCGCGCTCGATCGTGATGTGCGCGAAGTGGATCTTGTTGTGGACGTCGACGGTGGCGACCCGAAGCCCCTGTGCGTCGTTGTACAGCGCCGTCGCGGGGATCTCGGTGACCTGATGCGGCACCGGCAGCAGGATCGACGCGACCACGTACATGCCGGGAATCAGCGCGCCGTCGGGGTTCGGCACGCGGATCTCGGTCGTCATGAGGTGCAGGTCGGGATCGAGCGCGCCCGACGAGCGCGTGACCGTGCCGGTGAACGTGCGGCCTGGATACTCCTGCACCGTGATCTTGGCCTCGGTGCCATCGCGCACGCTCGGCGCGACCGTCTGCGGGATGTCGACGAAGATGCGGATCGGATCGGTCGCCGCGATCGTGAACATCGGCGTCGTGCCGGTGTCGGTGACCAGCGCGCCGCGATCGATCGTGCGCGCGGTGATCGTGCCGTCGAACGGCGCGTAGACCTTCGAGAACGCGGTCAGCTCGACGAGCCGCTTCACGTTCGCTTCCTGTGCGACGACGTTGGCCTCGTTCGCAGCAACCGTCGCCTTGTCGGTCGCGGCCTGCGCGACGTCCTGATCGACGGTCTGCTGCGCGACGAGGTGCTGATCCGACAGCCCCTGGTAGCGCGCCGCGTTCGAGGTCGAGTAGACGCTCTGCGCCTGCGCCTGTGCGACCGCGGCCTTGGCCTGGGCGAGCTGCGCGCGCGCCTGAGCGAGCTGCGCGTCGAGGTCGGGCGTGTCGATCTCGGCGAGCAGCTGGCCTTCCTTGACCTTGTCGCCGATGTCGACGAGCCACTTGTGCACGTAGCCGGGCGCGCGCGGATAGATCTTGGTCTGCTCGAGCGCGTTTGCCGTGCCGGGCAGCTCGAGCGCGTGATCGCTCGACAGCTCGTTCGGGTGGACCACCTCGACCTTCACGAGGGCCGTATCGGTGGACTGCGGCGCGACCTCGGCGTGCGCGTGCTCGCGCCGGATGTACCCGAACAACAAGAGCCCGCCGACCACGACCGCGAAGCCTGCAATCACGGCAGTACGCGAGGTCTTCGCGGGCGCCGGCAGCTCGAATCCAAGATCGTCGGTCTGTTCGCTACTCACTTGAGCTCCTCCTCGATGGTCCCGGGAGGCCGCTTGCGAAGCAGGCTGTACATCACCGGTACAAACAATAGCGTGGTCACGGTCGCGAGGGCCAAGCCTCCGATCACGGCCCGGCCCAGCGGCGCGTTCTGCTCGCCGCCTTCACCAAACCCGGTTGCCATCGGTAACATGCCGATGATCATGGCAAGTGCGGTCATGATGACGGGCCGGAGCCGCGTCATGCCGGAGGCCAGCGCGGCGGCGCGCGCGTCGCGGCCGTGCTTGCGCTGGTCGTTGGCGAACGACACCACGAGGATGCTGTTCGACGTGGCGACACCGACGCACATGATCGAGCCGATCAGCGCGGGCACCGAAAGGGTCGTGCCCGTGAGGAACAAGATCCACACGATGCCGGCGAGCGCGCCGGGCAGCGCCATCAGGATGATGAACGGATCCAGCCACGACTGGAAGTTCACGACCATCAGCAGGTAGACGAGCACGATCGCGAACACCAGGCCGGAGCGCAGCCCGCCGAACGACGACTGCATGCTCTCGGCTTGGCCTTTGACCCGGATGATCGTGCCCTTCGGGGCGATCTTGCGCATGTCGTTCACGATGTCGTCGATGCGATCGGCAACCGCACCGAGGTCGCTGTTGTCGACGTTCATCTGGACGTCGAACGTGCGCTTGACGTCGTAGTGCGTGATGTTCGCGACGCCTTGGATGCGCGACATCTGCGCGAGGTTGCCGAGCGTCTGCGTCGTGCCGCTCGAGGTCGAGATCGGCGTGGCACGCAGCGCGTCGACCGAGTCGATCGCGTACTGCGGCGTCTGCACCGCGACGAGGTACTGCACGCCGCGCGGATCGATCCAGAACGACGGCGCGACCTGGCCGCTCGACGACAGCGACACCAGCACGTCGTTCGCGACATCCTTCTCGGCGAGCCCCGACTGCTGCGCCATCGTGCGGTTGATGTCGACCTTGAGCTCGGGCACGCGCGTCTCCTGCGCGAAGTGCACGTCGACGGCACCGGGGACCTTGCGCACGCGCGTCGCGAGCTGCTCGGCGAACGCCTGCGTGCGGTCCTCGCTGCCGATCGGCCCGACGACCTGCAGATCGATCGGCGCCGCGAGCCCGAAGTTGAGCACCTGCGTCGAGATGTCCGGCGCCAGGAAGAAGAAGTCGGTGTCGGGATACTTCGGGAACAGCGTCTTGCGCAGCCCGCGCATGTACGACTCGGTGCTCGCGTGGGTGGGTTTGAGCGCGATCAGGATCTGCGAGTCCGCCGGCGAGATCAGCGCGCCTTCGCTGAGCGACAGGTTGATGCTCGAGTACGGCGTGCCGACGATGTCGATCATCTCCTCGATCTGATCGGGCGGGATCACGGTGCGGATCACGCGCTCCATCTCGAGGACCTTCTTCTCGGTCTCCTCGATGCGCAGGCCGGGCGTGGTGCGCACGTGGAGCTTGATGAGGCCGGCGTCGACGGTCGGGAAGAAGTCGCGGCCGAGCAGCGGGAACAGCGCGAACGAGCCGGCCACGAACAGCGCGAACAGCCCGACGGTGAACCGCCGGTTCACGAGCGTCCACGCGAGGAACTGGCCGTAGCGCGTGCGCAGCTGATCGAACACGCGGTCGAACGCGACGGTGAATCGGTTGTGGACGTGCGTCTTCTCGCGCTCGAGCAGGTAACGCACCATCGTCGGCACCACCGTTCGCGACAGCGCGTACGACATCAGCATCGCGAACACGACCGAGAGGCCGAGCGGCACGAACAGCGATTTCGACGCGCCGGACAGGAACGAGATCGGCGCGAACACGATGCAGATGCACAGCGTCGACACGAACGCGGGCGTCGCGACCTGCTCGGCGCCGTGCAAGATCGCGCGCACGAGCTTGTGCTCGGGATCGAGGTGGCGGTTGCGGTTGATGTTCTCGATCTCGACGGTCGCGTCGTCGACGAGCACGCCGACGGCGAGCGCGAGCCCGCCGAGCGTCATCGCGTTGAGCGTCTGGCCGAGCACGTGCAGCGTGATGATCGCGAACAAGATCGACAGCGGGATGCTGACGATCACGACCAGCGTCGACCGCCAGCTGCCGATGAACAGCAAGATCATCAGGCCGGTCAGCAGCGCCGCGACGATCGCCTCGTGCAGCACGTTGTCGATCGACGCGCGCACGAACACCGACTGATCGAACAAGATCTTCGCCGTGATCTTGCCCTGCGCTTCCTTGGGCAGCCGATCGAGCGCACCCGGCAGGCGCTCGCGCACCGCCTTGACGACGTCGAGCGTCGACGCGTCGCCGTTCTTGTAGATCACCATCAACACGCCGCGGTGGCCGTCGAGGTGGACCATGTTGGTCTGCGGGATCGCGCCGTCGCGCACGTTGGCGACGTCGCGGATGTAGACCGTGCGGTCGCCGACCGCCTTGATCGGCAAGTCGCCGATCTCCGCGACGGTCTCGGGCGTCGCCGACATGATGATCGGGTACTCGTTGGTCCCGAGCTTCGCGGTGCCCGACGGCAAGATGACGTTCTGGTTGGAGAGCGCGGCGTTGACGTCGCGCGGGGACAGCCCGAGCGCGTGCATCCGGTTCGGATCGATGTCGATCAAGACCTCGCGCTGCTTGCCGCCGTACGGATACGGGATCTCGGTGCCCGGGATCGTCGAGAACTCGGCGCGCAGGAACTGATAGCCGTCGTCGAAGACCTGCGTCTCGCTCAGCGTCTCGCTCTCGAGCGCGATCATCATGATCGGCACGGTGCTCGCGCTGTACTTCATGATCAGCGGCGGGATGGTCCCGGGTGGCATCGAGCGCACCGCGGTCTGCGCGATGGCGGTGGTCTGCGCGATCGCCTGCGCCATGTCGGCGTCGGGCTGCATGTAGACCTTGATGATCGAGTTGCCGGTGATCGTCTGGCTCTCGATGTGGTCGACGTCGCTGACGATCGTCGTGAGGAAGCGCTCGAAGTTGTTCGTGATGCGCTTTTCCATGTCCTCCGGCGGAAGGCCGCCGTAGTTCCAGATCACGGAGATGACGGGGATGTCGATCGACGGGAAGATGTCCGTCGGGGTCTTCTCGATCGAGAACGCACCGCCGAGCGCGATCAGCACGGCCATCACGACGAACGTGTAGGGCCGGCGCAACGCGAGTCGGACGATCCACATCGGCCCCCAGTGTGCCCCGAACGTACTAAATGGGGAGTCTTCCGTCGGCGATTAACAATTCGTCATCCCGTCGGGTACAGTTCGTCGACTTCCGTGACGCTCCGACCACCGCGAATCGCTGTCTTGATCCCCTGTTACAACGAGGAGGTCGCGATCGCCGATACCGTCGCCGGTTTCAAGAAGGCGCTGCCAGAATCGACCATCTACGTCTACGATAACAATTCGCGCGACAAGACCGTCGAACGTGCGAAGGCAGCTGGGGCCATCGTCCGCACCGAGACGCTGCAGGGCAAGGGCCACGTCGTGCGCCGCATGTTCGCGGACATCGACGCCGACGTGTACCTGATGACGGACGGCGACACGACCTACGATCCTGGCGCGGCGCGCAAGATGATCGACATGCTGCTCGACGATAACCTCGACATGGTCGTCGGCAAGCGCGTGCACAAGGTCAAGGAGGCGTACCGACCCGGCCACGTGCTCGGCAACAAGATGCTGACCGGCTTCCTGGCGCGCCTGTTCGGCACGCGCTTCAGCGACATCCTGTCGGGCTATCGCGCGTTCTCGCGGCGGTTCGCGAAGTCGTTCCCGGCGCAGTCGCACGGCTTCGAGATCGAGACCGAGCTCACGGTGCACGCGCTCACGCTCAGCCTGCCGGTCGCCGAGATCGAGACCGACTACTTCGAGCGGCCCGCTGGCTCGACGAGCAAGCTCAACACCTACCGCGACGGCATCCGGATCCTGCGCGTGATGGTCACGCTGTTCAAGAACGAGCGCCCGCTCGCGTTCTTCTCGCTCGCCGCGCTCCTGCTCGCGCTGATCTCGGTCGCGCTCGCGATCCCGCTCGTGATCACGTGGTTCCAGACCGGCCTCGTGCCGCGCCAGCCCACCGCGATCTTGAGTGCGTCGATCATGCTGCTCGCGTTCCTGTCGCTCGCCGTCGGGCTCAACCTGGATACGGTCACGCACGGTCGCCGCGAGCTGAAGCGGCTCATGTATCTACAGATCCCATCGCCGCACGACGCGCTGTCGGCCGCGAACTCCGCCGCGCCCGACGTGCCGCGTGCGGGCCGCGTCGCGTAGAGTGCGCGCATGCCCGAGATCGATCCGGCCACCGCGCGGGAGCTCGCGCGCTTCGGCTTCGACGCGAAGCTGTTAGGCGCGTTCGCCGAGCGCTGCGCCAAGCACGAATCGACGACGATCGCCGGCGCGCTCGCGCCGCTCGAGCCGGCCGATACGACGGCGCTACCGCCGCCGGGCACGCCCGAGCACGATCGGCTGACGAAGCTCGGCAAGCAGGCGATCGCGCGCCGCGAAGTCGGCGTGGTGATCCTCGCCGGCGGCATGGCCACGCGGTTCGGCGGCGTGGTCAAGGCCGCGGTCCCGGTGACCGGCACGCGATCGTTTCTCGCGGTGAAGGTCGCCGACGCGCGACTCGCCGGCCCGCTGCCGATCTTCGTGATGACGAGCGCGGCGACGCACGATCGGATCGTCCAGCAGATCCGCGACGAGGGTCTCGACAGCGTCGAGTGCTTTCCGCAGCACGTGTCGCTGCGGCTGACGCCGGCCGGCGAGCTCGTGCAGCCGCCCGAGCCGTACGCGACCGGTCACGGCGATCTCGTCGACGCGCTGCGCGCCAGTGGCGTGCTCGCGCGCTTTCGCGCCGCCGGCGGCAAGGTGCTGTACATGTCGAACGTCGACAACGTCGCCGCGACGCTCGATCCCGTCGTGATCGGCGCGCACCTCGCGAGCGGCGCCGCGATCACCGCCGAGGTCGTGCGCAAGGAGCCCGGCGATCGCGGCGGCGCACCGGCGCGCGTCGACGGCCGGCCGCAGATCGTCGAGGCGTTCCGGTTCCCGAAAGGCTTCGATCAAGATCGGCTCGCGCTGTTCAACACGAACACGTTCGCGTTCGACGCCGCCGCGATCGATCACGCGTTCGAGCTGACCTACTTCCGCGTCGAGAAGACCGTCGACGGCGCGAAGGTCATCCAGTTCGAGCGCCTGGTCGGCGAGCTCACCGCGTTCTTGCCGAGCCACTTCCTCGAGGTGCCGCGCGCGCGGTTCTTGCCGGTCAAAGATCCCGAGGAGCTCGACGCGCGGCGCGCCGACATCGAAGCGCTGCTGCGCAGTCGCGGCCTGCTATGAATGTGGCGGGCCCGCGCCCGCGCCCGGGCTGATCGACCCGGAGTTGACCACGACCTGCGACGAGCGGATGAAGATCCGGCCGACGCCGCCACCGCCGCCACCCGAGTTGACGTCGGTCGAGTTGCCGCCGGGCGTCGGCGCGGTCGAGCCGGCGCCGCCGTTGCCGCCGACGCCGCCGCCGTTGTTGGCAGCTGCGCCGCCCTGCGCGGGCGTCGCGTTCGGCTGACCGGGCTGGCCCGCCGAGCCGGCGACGAGATGATCGCTCGCACCGCCGCCGCCGCCGCCGTTCGCCGCGACGCTGCCGCCGTTGATGTGGACCATCGCGGCTTCGAGCAAGATCGATCCGCCGGCGCCGCCCCCGCCCGGTGCGCCGTCGTTGGTGGCGTTCGTCGGCCCCGTGTCGCCGCCGGCGCCACCGGCGTCGATCAGGCCGGTGATCATGAGCGAGCCCTCGGCGGTGAGCTGGAGCGCACCACCGCCGCCGCCGCCGAACGTCGCGACGCCAGAGCCGGGTCCACCGCCGCCGCCGCCACCACCGCCGACGAGCGGCTCGAGCGTGCTCGACGCCAGACACGCGCTGCCGCCGGCACCGCCGGTGAACGTCAACATGTCCGTGGTCTCGGTGCCGCCGCTCGCGCCGGCACCACCGCCGCCACCACCACCACCGCCGCTGTCTGCTCCGGTGGCGAGATCGCTCATGCCGTCGGCGCCGCCACAGCCGCCGGCCGCGCCGCCGTAGCTCGCGCCGGATCCGCCACCCGGGCCGGCGCAGCTGGTCTGCGAGCCATAGCAGCCGCCCGAGATGTCGACGTCGCCGGAGATCGTGATGTCCTCGGCCGCGAAGAACGCGACCGCGCGCTTGCCGGTGAAGCGCACCATGCCGCTGATCGCGAGCTGCTCGAACGCGAACATGCCGAGCGTGGCGGTCTTCGCGAAGGCGATGCCGGCGATCACACCGCTGCCGGCGGCGCGCGTGATGCCACCGGTGATCGCGCCGGTGTCGGTGTTGAACGTCGTGAGCAGGCCGATCGAGATCGGCGACGTCCCGTTCGCGAGCGAGATCGGTACGCCGTTGCTCGGCGTCAGCGCCGCACACACCGGCTCGCCCTGCACGCAGCCGAGCGGGCACGGCGTTGTCTCGCCGCTGGTGCAGCTGATCGCGCTGCCGTCACAGGCGCAGCTCGCGCCGCCGCCATCGGTGAGCTGAACGCCGCTGTCCTGGCCGGTGCCGCCGGTGACGCAGTAGCCCGCGATGCACGACAGCCCCGACGGGCAATCGCCGTCCGGACTGCACGGCGCGCCAGCAGGCGCGGTGGCCTGATAGCAGCTCGCGAGCACGGCGACGAAGACGGCGCAGCGCATCCCAGCCGATGGTCGCACGTTGCCGCGTCAGGCGGAGATGCGAATGACTCCGTCCCCGACATCGCGGTCGAGCGCGCGGGCCGCGAGCTCGCGGGCCAGCTCCATCGCACGGCGGCCCGCGTCGAGCTTGAACGGGCCACATCGGGGCAGATCGTCGAGCACGAGCGTCACCATGTTGGCGCGCCGCGGCAGCGGGCCTTGCCCGGCAATGTGGTGATAGAACACGCGCGCCCCGTCCGACACGCCGGCCAGGCCCGGCCGATCGAGGATGCCGCCATCCCAGTAGGCGCGCGGGCCGATGCGCACGGGATGAAACAGGCCCGGCACGGCGCACGACGCGCGGATCGCGTGGACGAGATCGGCGTCGTGCAGTACCTCGGTCGCGCGCCGCGCGATCGCGAAGACGCTGATCTGCAGCGGCACGCGACACGCGCGCATCGATGTCACCGGGAGCAGCGTGCGCAAGAGCGCGTCGAACCGCTTGCCGGCGAGCAAGCCCGCGCCGAACGCGGGATCCCAGAAGTCGTCGCGGCGCAGCGCGACCAGCTGTGCGGCGAGCTCGTCGGGGGACACGCCCGCGGCCCACGCGCCGCCGACCAGCGCGCCGGCGCTCGAGCCGCTGACCGAGCTCGGCACGTGGCCGCGATCGGTGAGCGCGCCGAGCACGCCCGTGTGCGCGAAGAACGAGAAGAACCCGCTCGACATCGCGAGCGCGAACGGCCGCTCGGCGAGCCAGTCGGACAGCCGCACCTTTAGTTCGCGAGCTGATCGACGAGCGCCTGCTCGTCGGCGAGCGACTTGATGACCCAGTCCTTGCGCGAGTAGTAGCGGTGCGCGCCGCGCGAGTTGCCGGTGATGTCGAGGCAGAAGTCCATGCCGCGCTCGTTGCAGCGGCGCGCCTTGATCGTCAGCTGCTCGGTGTCGCCGCTCTGCGGAAACGTCGCGTCGAGCTGGCCGCCGCTGCGCTGATAGCGGAACGCCTCGTACACACCGCGCCACACGCTGCGCGTCTGAAACACGCCGATCTTGTTGTTGGGCAGCAGCGCGAACACGTTGAACGAGTCGCGATCGTTCGTCGGCATCCGATCGAGCCAGACGCGCCCGGCGAGCACGTCCCTGCCGTCCTGCGCGCCGGCGTCGAGCGCGCGATGCGAGTGCATGCGCCAGCCGACAACTCCGATCACCGCGACCACCATGACGACGACGAGCTTCTTCATGTCCCCGATCTAGCATATCGTCGCCTCATGAAATGCCCGGGTTGCGGTAACGAGATGACCGTCGCGACGATCGACGGCGTCGAGATCGATCGCTGTCGCGGCTGTGGCGGGATCGCGCTCGACAAGGGCGAGCAAGACGAGCTGGAGCGCCTCGGTGTGGCACACGTGATCGATGGCGGCCTGGTCGCCGCGCATCAGCGCCGCACGACGTCTGCGCACTGCCACGCGTGCAATCAAGCGATGGTCGCGCTCAAGGGCGCGGGCGACGTCGAGTACGACTGGTGCGAAGGCTGCGAGCGCCTGTTCTTCGATCAGGGCGAGCTGACGGCGATCGCAGCTTTCTCCGACGCGTGAGCTACGTGTTCGGCGACATCACTGTCGCCACGACGCACACCGAGCGCGTGATGTTCCAGGGCATCACGAAAGGCGATGTGCTCGCGTACTACGATCGCGTCGCCGATGTCATGCTTCCGGAGCTGCGCGATCGCGCGCTGACGATGGAGCGCTTCACCAAGGGCGTCGATGCGGGCGGCTTCTTCCAGAAGCACGTGCAAAAGCACTACCCGGCGTGGATCGAGCGCGCGACGCTCGGTGGCAAGACGAAGGTCACCTACCCGGTCTGCAATTCCGCCGCGGCGCTGGTCTACTTCGCGAACCAGGGCGGCGTGGCGTTTCACGTGTGGACCAGCCGCATCGACGCGCCCGAGCGACCAGATCTGATCGTGTTCGACCTGGACCCGCCGGAGGGCCAGTTCGAGCTCGCGCGCGAGGTCGCCCGGCGGTTGCACGCGCTGCTCGACACGCTGGCGCTACCGAGCTTCGTGAAGCTGACGGGCTCGAAGGGCCTGCATGTCGTGGTTCCAACCGACGCGACCGCGACGTTCACCGAGGTCCAGGCGCTGTGCAGCGCGATCGCCACGCGCATGGCGGCGCAACACCCCGATCTCGTGACGACCGAGTTCTACAAGAAGGCCCGCAACGGCCGCCTCTACTTCGACCTGATGCGCAACGCGCCCGGCGCGACCTACGTGGCGGCCTACTCGTTGCGTGGCAAGGCCGATGCACCGGTGTCGGCGCCGATCACGTGGGCCGAGCTCGAAAGCCCGACCCTACGCCCCGACAGCATCCGACTCCGCGACCTGCCCGCCCGGCTCGATGCCGTGGGCGACCCGTGGGCAGCGCTGCGCGAGCACGTGGGCTCGATCGCGAGCGCCGCCGGCAGGATCTAGTCCGCTTCTTCCTTATCGCCAGCACCGCCTGCCGCGGCGCCGTTCTTGATCGACTGCACCTCGGTGCGGATCATCTGCGCGAAGGTCTTCAGCTCTTGCATCGCGTTGCGCACGCGGGTGCCCGCCGCCTTGTTGCCGTCCTTGTAAAACTTCTCGAAGTCGGGAGCCATCTTGGCGATGAGCGCCTGGAGCTCCGTGAAGCGCGAGGCGCCGCTGTGGCCGCCCTCGCCCGTGTGATGAATCTCGTTGCTCTCCATGGGGGGACCGTAGGCCGAGCCTCTGACATCGGCAAGAGTTATGGAAATTTCTTATGTGGCCGGTACTTGGACGCAGGGTAAGGTCGTTCGTGCCATGGTGGTCCGCCCTCCAGCCGTAGCGGGCAGCTTCTACCCGGCGTCCTCCGGAGAGCTTTCCGAGCTGATCGATCGACTGCTTGGCGAGGCCAGAGCGGGCGCGAGCGCCCCCAAAACGTCGGCGAGCGCGCCGAAAGCGATCGTCGTACCGCATGCCGGCTACGTGTATTCGGCGCCGATCGCCGCCTCCGCGTTTGCACGCGTACAGGAAACGATCACCCGGGTCGTGCTCGTGGGGCCGGCGCACCGCGTGTTCGTGCGCGGCATGGTGTCCCCCGGGGCCGATCGGCTGGCCACGCCGCTCGGCGAGATCGAGGTCGATACCGCCGCGCTCGCGAGCGTTCCCGAGGTGAAGCCAGACCCGGCGGCGCACGCGCGCGAGCATTCGCTCGAGGTCGAGCTGCCCTTCATTCAGAAGGTCGCGCCCCGGGCCAAGATCGTCCCGATCGCGGTCTCGAACGCGAGCGCCGCCGACGTCGGCCACGTGCTCGAGACCCTGTGGGGCGGTCCGGAGACGCTGATCGCGATCAGCTCGGATCTGTCGCACTACCATCCGTATCTCGACGGTCGCGCGCGCGACGAGCGCAGCGTCGCCAAGATCGTCGCGCACGAGCCGACCCTCGCCGGCGAGGACGCCTGCGGTTGCGCCGGGCTCAACGGGCTCGCGCGGGTCGCGCGGCGCAAGCGCCTGTGCACCGAGCTCGTCGATCTTCGTAGCTCGGGCGACACGGCGGGCTCGCGTGACGCGGTCGTCGGCTATGCCGCGATCGCGTACGCGGAGGCCAAGGAAGCGGCGTGAGCCACCCGGAACGCGGTCCGATCTTGATCGATTGGGCGCGCGCATCGATCACGCAGGCGCTCGGCGGTCCCGAAGCGGTGCCGCCCGACTGGGCATGGATGGAAGAACGCCGCGGCACGTTCGTGACGCTGCGCTGGAAGATCGTCGGTGAGCTCCACGGCTGCATCGGCAACCTCGGTAGCGATCGCACGATCGTCGACGACGTCGCCGCGAACGCGGTCGCGGCGGCGCTCCGCGATCCGCGCAGCGAGCCGATCGCGCTCGGCGATCTTCCCGACCTCCACGTCGAGGTGTCGCTCCTGACGCCGCTCGAGCGAATTGCCGATCTCGACGCGATCCGCCCCGGCGTCGACGGGATCGTGCTCTCGTGGCAAGATCGACGGGCGACGTTCCTGCCGATCATGTGGCAGACGTTCCCCGACCAGGCCACGTTCGTCGCGCAGCTCGAGCGCAAGGCCGGCATCCCGCGCGGCACCGATCGCGGCGAGCTGCAGCTGTGGCGGTACACCGCCGAGAGGTTCGAAGAAGAGTGACTGCGAGATGGTTTCACGCGCTGCCCGACGGCCGCATCCAGTGCGACGTCTGCCCGCGCGAATGCAAGCTCGGCGATGGCCAGCGCGGCATGTGCTTCGTCCGCGCGCGCTCGGGCGATCACATGGAGCTGACGACGTACGGCCGCTCGAGCGGGTTCGCGCTCGATCCGATCGAGAAGAAGCCGCTCGCGCACTTCTATCCGGGCACGAGCGTGCTCTCGTTCGGCACCGCGGGCTGCAACCTCGCGTGCAAGTTCTGCCAGAACTGGGACATCTCGAAGTCGCGCGAGCACGACCGGCTCACCGACGAGGCGAGCCCCGAAGCGATCGCGCGTGCGGCCGAGCGCGCCGGCGCGTCGAGCGTCGCGTTCACGTACAACGATCCGACGATCTTCGCCGAGTACGCGATGGACACCGCCGACGCGTGCCACGCGCTCGGCCTCAAGACCGTATCGGTGACGGCCGGCTACATCCACGCCGAGCCGCGCGCCGAGCTGTACGCGAAGATCGATGCGGCGAACGTCGATCTCAAGGCGTTCACGGAGGAGTTCTACTGGAAGGTCTCGGCGGCTCATCTCGAGCCTGTCAAAGACACGCTGCGCTATCTCGTCCACGAGACCGACGTGTGGACCGAGATCACGACGCTCTTGATCCCCGGTCACAACGACTCGGACGCCGAGCTGCACGAGCTCGCCCAGTGGGTGCTGCGCGATCTCGGGCCCGACGTGCCGCTGCACTTCAGCGCGTTCCACCCCGACTACAAGATGCAGGACATCCCCGCCACGCCGCTCGCAACCCTGCGCCGCGCGCGGGCGATCGCGCGACGTGAAGGGCTGCGGTTCGTGTACACGGGCAACGTGCACGACCGCGAGGGCGACACGACGTGCTGCCCGGGGTGCGGTACCTCGGTACTCGTCCGCGACTGGTACGAGATCGTGGAAAGCCGTCTCGATCGAGGTAGATGCGCGAGCTGCGGAACGGCGATTCCAGGCCGTTTTGGGGCCGGGATCGGCAATTTCGGCCGAAGGCGGATGCGCGTGGTGGTCTGAATTGAGATAGGGTCTTTGGCGATGGCCAAAGCGAAGAAAAAACCCGCCAAGAAGCCCGCAAAGGCCGTCAAGAAGTCGGCCGCTGGCAAGACCAAGGCGAAGGCGAAACCCGCGAAAAAATCCGCGCCCAAGAAGGTCGCGAAAAAGCCCGCGCCCAAGAAGGTCGCGAAGAAAGCCGCTGCGAAGAAGCCGGCCGCGAAGAAGGCCGCGCCGGCCAAGCGCGCACCGGTCGCGAAGGCCGCGCCGTCCGGTCACGAGCTCGCGAAGGCCGCGATCAACGGTGACCTCGACGTGCTCGCCGGGCTCGTCGTGGGACCAAACGAGACGTACAAGTGGTTCGCGGTCGCGTCGGACTTCGGCCACGCCGATGCGGACGAGATGATCGCGAGCCTGCGCGAAGGCGGCGAGGACATCGACGCCGGCGAAGCACACTTCGCGCTCGGCGTGGGGTACCTCACGGGCAGCGACGGCTTGCCGGCGGATCACGACAAGGGTCGCGCGCAGCTCGCGAACGCCAAGGAGCACGGCTTCGACGATGCGTCGACGTTGCAACGCGCGCGCGGCCGGTTGAGCGGCGACGCGCTCGCCGTGTTCGACGCGGTGTACGACATTGCCTCGTCGGAAGGCACCGTCGATTCGGCGTGGGGTAACGAGCACACGCACAACGATCCCGAGCCATCGGAAGACAGCGATCACGATGGCGACGACGATCACGACGACGAATAGCTGATACGCTGGGCCGTGGTGTTGAGGTCGACGCGTCCTCCGTTCACCGATGCGGCGATCCGGCGAGTCATCGACGAGCGCGAGGTGCGCGTCGTCTATCAGCCCGTCGTCGATCTCAAGACGCGGGAAGTCTTCGCCTACGAGGCGCTCGCGCGGCCGACGTCACCCGAGTTCGCGGGTCCGCTCGAGCTGTTCGCCGCGGCCGTCGAGCACTCGTGCACGGGCGAGCTCGGGCGCCTGTTGCGCGAGATGTCGATCGAGGACTGCCCGAACGACAAGCTGTTCGTCAACATCCATCCCGCCGAGCTCAACGAGAAGTGGCTCGTTCAGCCCAACGATCCGATCTTCCAGCACGACCACGACATCTATCTCGAGATCACCGAGAGCATCCCGCTCTCGCACTTCCAGCTGTGCCAGAGCATCCTGTCCGAGGTTCGCGGCCGCGGCGTGCACCTCGTCGTCGACGATCTCGGCGCCGGATACTCGAACCTCAAGTACATCGTCGATCTCAACCCGCGCGTCGTGAAGCTCGACCGCGGGCTCATCGCCGGGCTCACGCAAGGCTCGCGGCTGTACACGCTCGTGCGATCGGTGGTCTCGCTGTGCCGCGAGCTCGGCGCGATGGTCGTCGCGGAAGGCATCGAGACCGAAGAGGAGCTCGACGCCGTGATCGCGGCCGGCGCGAACTTCGCACAAGGCTACTTGCTGGCGCGACCGTCGATGCCGCTGCCGCCGGTGACGTGGCCGGGTGGCACCGTGCGCAACGAGCGCAAGAAGACGCCGACGCTGAGCCGCCCGCGCACGCTGACGAAGAACCGCAGGAAGTAGCTACTTCGGCCGCGTCAGCTGTTCCCAGCGGACCAGCGTCGCCATCGCCTCGTCGGCCGACGCGCCGCACATCTCGGGCTGGGGCCGGAGCGAGACGCACGTCGTCGGCCTTTCGGGCTTGCCGAACAGCGCGCAGCGCACGTCGTCGGTCAGATGCGGGCAGCGCACGCCGGCCGGCTTGCCGTCGGGCAGCGCGGGGATCGACGGCGAGATCGACGGCGCGATGCAGCACGCGCCGCAATTAGGCCGGCAGTCAGTCACTCCAGTGCCAGCGCACGCGCGTCGACGATCCGAGCTCGAGCTCGGTGCCGGTCTCGAGCACGAACAGCCGCGCGTCGCGGTCGCCGCGGAGCCGCGAGCCGTTGCGGCTGGCGGTGTCGATGAACAGCAGCGAGTCGCCGGTGTGCAGCATCAGGCCGTGCACGCGCGATAGCGAGCGATCGTCGAGGAGCGACGCGCCGTCGCAGCGCGCGTAGCGGCCGATCAGCACGCCGTCTTGCAACGCCTCGTGGCCGAGCGTGAGCGTGCCGCGCTGCTGCTTGCCGATCAGCTCGAGCGTGCCCGCGCGATCGCCGGCGGACGCGAGCGAGCTCGCCGTGTCGCGCGGACCGTGCGTGCGCATCACGACGCTCGACCGCATGCGCGCGCCCGGCATCGAGGCGAACGTGCCGTCGGCAAACGCCGGGTTCGGGTTCGGCTGCGCCCGCACCTGGATCGGCATCG
>Ga0268266_10003142_pt1 | contig 16778 bp, 9 predicted proteins | sample KBSS13metaG_FD_190356 | JGI IMG/M metagenome (GOLD analysis project Ga0268266, IMG submission 190356) | Switchgrass rhizosphere microbial communities from Kellogg Biological Station, Michigan, USA - KBS S1-3 metaG (SPAdes) (version 2) | ecosystem: Host-associated > Plants > Roots > Rhizosphere >...
GCCAGGTGGCGACACTCGAAGGCGCTGCTGACATGGGTGGCCAGTGCCACCGCCTTCGTGCCTGAATGGACGCCGCGCGCCAGCGCTGCGGCCCGGTCGAGTTCGAGCACGCCCATCTCGAGCACGACGTAGGCGGCCAGCGGCACGAAGGCGGCGTTTTCCTTGCGCAGCAACCGTGCGTCAAAGGCCAGCTTGAAGCCCTTCTTGCGCACGGCCTGGAGCACCGCCAGATCCCACTGCTCGTCTTCGGCATCCTGAACATCGATCACCACGTGGGACGGATCCAGGTGGTCGTACAGGCCTTCCCTGAGTTCCGGGACGGTGCACCGGACAAACGTCGGGCGGACCAGCACAGGCGCGTCGGGCGCCGCCCGCGGCGTGATCGACGCGCAGTGGTAGGCGGCCAGCGCCCGGCGCTCGTCCACCACGATCCGACGCAGCGCAGGCGCCGTTGAGCGACGATGGCTCGCTTGCGGGGGCAACGTCTGGCGCTGCGGCTCGAGTTGGACGATCGATGTTTGCATGGCGAAGCTCTTGCTGGCCCGGACACGGCATCCGGGGCTCCTGCCTTCTTATCGACGCCCCGGCGTCAAACTTGAGTCGCCCCCTCAGGGCGCAGCACCGAGCAGCACCGCCAGTTCGCCGTCCACCCTAGCAAGCTCGAGCTCCAGGGCGCCGGCGGCCTGCCCGACTGCGACCCAGTCTTCCTGTCGCATCGCCTCCTCCAGCGCCCTGGCCGCGGCGCTCGCATCACCGGCGAAGATCGCAGAGAAAGCCCCCTTGAGGGCATGCGCATGCTGCCTGACGCGCGGCGCGTCGCGCCCCTGGACCGCCAGACCGATCGCACGGCGGCGCATGGCCACGTCGTCGCGCATCACGCCGGCCAGTTCGCGCACCGCGGCCATGTCGGCGCCCATGGTGCGCAACAGTTGCGGCTGGTCGATCGCAGGCCGGAGCTCATCAGGCGGGGGCGCGGCCAGACCGGCCGGGGCTTGCGCCGGGGCCACGGCCATGGGGCGGCTGCCCAACTGACTGAAATCGAACTCCGGCTCGAAGAACACCGGCACCGCCCGGGCCAGGCGGATGGCCTCGAGCATCGCCAGGGTCAGCACGCCGGGGGACACCGGCTTGGACGCGTAGGCGTCCATGCCAGCGGCCAGGCATTTCTCGCGGTCACCCGCCATGGCATGCGCCGTGAGCGCCACGATTGGCGTGCGTGGCCGGTCCGGTTCCGCCGCCTCGTCGGCCCGGATGCGTGCGGTCGCATCGAAGCCGCTGAGGACCGGCATCTGCACGTCCATCAACACCACATCGAAGTTCTGCGCCCGCCACAGCTGGACGGCCTCCTCGCCATTGCGCGCCACCGAGAAGGTGCAGCCCATCTCCGTGAGCAGCTTGCGCATGAGCAACTCATTGACCGAGTGATCCTCGGCCAGCAGCACGCGCAAGCCCTGCACCGTGTGGGCATCGAGCGACGACGGCTCCGTCAGCACGCTGAAATCGTCGCCCGCCTCGTCAAACACCGCCGTGAAGCGGAACGCACTGCCCTGGCCCGGCCGGCTGTGCACCTCGATCGTCCCGCCCATCATGCTCACCAGCTGGGAGCAGATGGCCAGGCCCAGGCCGGTCCCGCCGTGGCGTCTCGTGGTGGAGGCGTCCTCCTGGGTAAAGGCCTCGAAGATCTGCCGCTGTTTGTCCGGGGCGATGCCAACACCGCTGTCGCGCACCGAAAACAACAACCGGACCCGGCGCGGTGGCAGGTCGGCCTGCACCGGATCGACGCGCAGGCTCACGCGGATGCCACCGCGCTCGGTGAACTTGACGGCGTTGGAGACCAGGTTGGAAACCACCTGTCGCAGCCGCCCGGGATCGCCCTGGACCATGTCGGGCACGTCCGGCGCAACATGGATATCCACCTTCAGGTTCTTCTTCTCGGCCATCGGCGCATGCACCGCCACGGCATCGCTGACCCAGCGCGCCACGTCAAAGCGGATGCTCTCGAACACGAGCTTGCCCGCTTCGATCTTCGACAGATCCAGAATGTCGTTGAGCAACGCCAGCAACGAACTGGCCGAGCCGTCGATCAATTCGAGGTAGTGACGCTGCTCGGGAGCCAGCGGCCCCTGGTGAAGCAACCGGGTCAGCCCCAGGATGGCGTTCAAGGGCGTGCGCACTTCATGGCTCATGTTGGCCAGAAACTCGCTCTTGACGCGGTTGCTCTCCTCGGCCTGCTCGCGGGCCTGTTCCATCTGCGCATGCAGCCGGCGACGCGCCGTGATGTCACGGTTGTAGCCCGTCAGCTTGCGCGGTTCGCCATCCTCGCCGCGCTCGGTGATCAGGCCGATGCTCTCGATCCAGATCCAGCCCTCGGCTCCGGCCACACGGTGCTCGACCACGTAGCGGTCGCTGCGACCACTGAGCGCTTCTTCCAGCGCGTCGCGCACCAGCTGGACATCGTCGGGATGAACACGCGCCAGCAGCTCGCGCATGTCCCACAGGTTGTCGTCGGCGCGTGCCCCGACCATCTCATCCCAGCGCGTGCTCAAGTGGATCTTGCCGCTGGCAACATCCCACTCCCATTGCGCCACGCGTGCGGCATCCACCACCTGCAGCTGGCGGCGCGCCGACGCGAGCAGCTCGTCGGTCGCACCGATCAGCTTGGCCTGCCGGCGCGCCTGCTCGCGCAGCGCATTGCGTTCCTCCACCAGCTGCGCCACGCGCTCGGTCAGCGCATCGTGCAACGGCGATGCCGCATCGGGCATGGACAGGGTCGACGGGTGGCGCGTTGGGTCGGTCATGTTTCGTGGATGCGTGCGCGTCGGCGGCCCCTGGGTGACGCCTTGCTGGCAACTATCATCGGAGCCCTGGCGTGCGCGAACGCGCCGTCTCGCAGCCATGCCAAGGCAACCTGCGCCTGCGAAGACGAGTCCATGCAGAAAGAGTATGCACGCGAATGCCCCTGCCTCCGACAGCGCTGCTGAAAGCGATCCGGACAGCCCGACGGTGCTGCTGGTGGACGACCAGCCCGTGATCGCACTGGTGCTGCGCAAGATCCTGACGGCCGATCCGAACCTGACATTTCACTCCTGCACCGAAGCCACCGAGGCCCTGGCCCTGGCGCGGCGCTGCCGCCCCACCGTGATCCTGCAGGACCTGGACATGCCTGGGGCCAACGGCCTGGACCTGGTGATGGCCTACCGGTCGACACCCGGGCTGCACAACGTTCCGATCGTGGTGCTGTCGTCCAACGAAGAGCCGGACATGAAGCGCGCCGCCTTCGCGATCGGCGCCAACGACTACCTGGTCAAGCCGCCCGAACCCATCGAGCTGGTGGCCCGCGTTCGATACCACTCACGCTCCTACCTGTCCCTGGTGCGGCTCGATGCGGCGTACCGCGCCATCCGGGAGAGCCAGGCCCAGCTCCTCAAGAGCAACACCGACCTGCAGCGCCTGCACAACTCGGACGGGCTGACCGGACTGCCCAACCGCCGCTTCTTCAACGAGTACCTGGGCCAGGCCTGGGAACAGTCAACGAGAGACGCTACGCCGCTGTCCCTGCTGATGATCGACGTCGACCACTTCAAGCGCTACAACGACCGTTTTGGCCATCTGGCCGGCGATGACGCACTGCAGAAGGTGGCCGGTGCCATCCGGGCCACGCTGGACGACGCCTCCAGCCTCGGCGCGCGCTTCGGGGGCGAAGAGTTCTCCGTGGTGCTGCCAAACTGCGACGCCGCGCAGGCGCGCAAGATCGGCGAGCACATACGGCGCCAGGTCGAAGCGACCGCGCTGGATGACCTTGCCTCTCCCGAGCGAGGGCTGACCGTGAGCATCGGCGTGGCCACCACGGTGCCCACCGCACAGCAGGTGGCCACCAATCTGATCGCTGCGGCGGACAGCCGCCTGTACCGCGCCAAACGCGATGGCCGCAACCGCGTCGTGGACGCCTGACAGGCCCCTTGGGCGGACCGTCGTCAAGGACCGCGCGGTTGCCCTGCCGCGCAAATCGGCAGTCTTGCAACAACTGAGGACCGCAAGGTTGTCAGCGGCCGTCGTCGTCCCTCAGAATCAGCGCGTTCCCGACGCCATGATTTCCGACGACGCCTTGCTCCATTACTACGAACGAACTACTTGCTCGCCGCAGTGGCTCGAATTCAATCGCGCCATGGCCGCCGAACTGGGCGCAGGCCTTCCCCCAGCCGAACTGCGTGCGCTGTTCTTCCGGATCGGTGAGCGGGTTGCGCAGACCCTGCCCGTGGCACGGTGCGACACCCTGGAGGAGCTCCAGGCCGCCTTCAACGCGCGCTGGGAGCCCATCGGGTGGGGCTTGGCCGCACTGCAGGACCAGGGGGAGCACCTGCAGATCACGCACGCCTGCAGCCCGCTGTCCATAGCCTTCGGCGAGCACGCTGTCGCCGACTGGGCCGTGGGGTTCCTGGAAGGGGCCTACCAGGCCTGGTTCGCCGCGCAAGGCGTGCCACCGACCCTGTCCGTCCGCGCCGTTGCGCCGCATCCCCCCACGCAGCGGCAAGTGCTGTTGCGCCTGGGCAAGGACCACGCATGAGCCAGGCCGACCACCAACCCGAGGACGTTGCCAGCCTGTTCAAGAAGTTCGGCGGCGACGCCCACGACTACCGGGAGTTCGCCCAGCCCGAGCCGACCGCCCCGGCCGGCGCGTCGTGGGCACTCGTTCCCGGCCGCACCGGTGCGGCCCCGGCGAGCGCCGCCCCCGCGCCGCCGGCCAGCGGCCCCGACCTGGCTGCAACGACGCCTCCCCGCCCGGCACCACCCCCCTCTGCGGTGAGCGCCCTGTGGCCGGCGCCCGCGCCCGCGCCCGTGTCGGCTCCGGCTCCAGCCCTGCCGCTGCGCGTCGAGGTCGCCACCGCACCGGGCGCCGCAGGCCCGCGCAGCCTGGACGTGTTGTTCGCCCGCTGGGCCGGTACGCCGCCCCCGCCGAGTCCACCGGCCAGCGGGCACGGCCTGCTGTCGCGATGGCGCAGCAAGGGCTGACGGTGCCGGTTGTGGCTGTGGTGGCCGCCAAGGGCGGCGTGGGCAAGACAACCGTCGCCGCCAGCCTCTGCGCGGCGCTGGCGGCGACCGGGCTGCGGGTGCTGGCCATCGATCTGGATCCCCAGAATGCCCTGCGCCTGCATCTGGTGGCGGACCTGGCCGGCTGCGAGGCAGGCCTGGCCAGCGCGCTGCTGCATCAGACACCGTGGCCGCACGTGATGCGCCCCGGCCGCAGCGGGGTGGTGCTGCTGCCCTTCGGTTCGATCGACGACGAGATCCAACTGGACATCGAGCGCTATCTCGCCCAGCAGCCCGACTGGTTGCGCCAGACACTGGACAGCTTCGCCCTGCCACCGGACACCCTGGTGGTGCTGGACACGCCACCGGGGCCCTCGGTGTACCTGCAGCAGGCCCTGCGCGTCTCGCAACTCAACGTGGTCACGCTGCTGCCCGACGCGGCTTCCTTCGCCACGCTGCCCATCATCGACCGCATGATCGGCAAGTACTGCGGCCCGCGCGAGGACTTCCTGGCCACCGGCTACCTGGTCAACCAGTTCGATGCCAGCAAACGCCTGGCGCGCGACGTGTTGCAGGCACTGCGCGATTCGCTGGGCGAGCGCTTGCTCGGCGCAGTGCACCTGGACCAGGCGGTCAGCGAAGCACTGGCGTCGGCCGTGCCCCTGAAAAGCTACGCCCCGCATGCGCAGGCCACGCACGACTTCGACCATTGCGCGCAACAGCTGATGCACCGGCTGGGCGCAGCCACCCTGCTGCCAGGCACCGCCTCGGCCGCCCGACCCACCTTCCCATCGGAACCCTCCCACCGGGCATGACCACCGTCCAACCCCCTGCGGCGCGTTCCGCCGAACCCAAGGCGCTGCTGCGCCACCCGGCGGCACGCGCACTTGCCTGGCTGGTCACGCTGGTCGTGCTGCCCGCCCTGATCGTCACGCCCATGACGCTGCACCAGCAGCTGGCCCTGTCGATCGTCATCCTGCTGGCGGCCCTGGTCATCAACCGGCTCAAGGGCCGCATTCCGAGCCTGGTCCTGATCTTCCTGTCGGTCGTCGTTTCCTCGCGCTATGTCTACTGGCGCGTGACCGAAACGATGTACATGGACAACCTGCTGGACCTGGTGCTGGGCACGGGCCTGCTGATGGCCGAGCTGTACGCCTTCGTCGTGCTGCTCCTGGGGTACATGCAGACAGCCTGGCCGCTGGAGCGCAAACCCGTGCCGTTGCCGGCCGACCCCGCCCTGTGGCCCACCATCGACCTGTTCATCCCGACCTACAACGAGTCGCTGTCGGTGGTGCGCCCCACCGTGCTGGCCGCGCAGTCCATCGACTGGCCGCGCGACAAGATCAAGATCTTCGTGCTCGACGACGGCCGGCGCGAGGAATTTCGGGTGTTTTGCGAGCAGGTCGGGGTCACGCACGTCACGCGCGACAACAACCGCCACGCCAAGGCCGGCAACATCAACGCCGCGCTGAAAAACACCAGCGGCGAGTTCGTCGCCATCTTCGATTGCGACCACATCCCCACCCGCTCGTTCATGCAGATTGCCCTCGGATGGTTCGGCCGCGACCCCAAACTGGGCATGGTGCAGCTGCCACACTACTTCTTCTCGGCCGATCCGTTCGAGAAGAACCTGGGCACCTTCGGCACCGTGCCGAACGAAGGCGAGCTGTTCTACGGGCTGATCCAGGACGGCAACGACCTGTGGAACGCCACGTTCTTCTGCGGCTCCTGCGCCGTGCTGCGCCGCACGATCTGCGAGGAGGTGGGCGGTATCGCGGTGGAGACCGTCACCGAGGACGCCCACACGGCCCTGAAAATCCACCGCGCCGGCTACAACACGGCCTACCTGGCCCTGCCGCAGGCGGCCGGACTGGCCACCGAAAGCCTGTCGGGCCACGTCGGGCAGCGCATCCGCTGGGCCCGCGGCATGGCCCAGATCTTCCGGGTCGACAACCCGCTGTTCGGCCGCGGGCTGAAGTGGCCCCAGCGGCTGTGCTACGTCAATGCGATGCTGCACTTCCTGTACGGGTTGCCGCGGCTGATCTACCTGACCGCCCCACTGGCCTACCTGCTGTTTGGCGCCAGCGTGATCCACGCGTCCGCCTCGATGATCTTTGCCTACGCGCTGCCCCACATCTTCCACGCCAACCTGACCAACAGCCGGATCCAGGGGCGCTTTCGCTACCTGTTCTGGAACGAGGTCTACGAGGCGGTGCTGGCCTGGTACATCTTCCGCCCGACCCTGGTGGCACTGATCAACCCCAAGCTGGGCAGCTTCAACGTCACCGCCAAGGGCGGCCTGATCCAGGAGCAGTACTTCGACACCCAGATCGCCAAGGCCAGCCTGTTCCTGATGCTGCTGAACGTGGTGGGCGTCGCAGCGGGCCTGTGGCGGCTGACCTGGGTCGACCCGGACAACATCGCCACCGTCTGGCTCAACCTGGCCTGGACGTTCTACAACCTCATGATCCTGGGCGCCTGCGTGGCCGCGGCCAACGAGTCGCGCCAGGTGCGCAGCGCGCACCGCGTCGAGCTGCGGGTGCCCGCCACGCTCTACTTCGCCGACGGACACACCATGCGCTGCCACACCTTTGATTTCTCCAGCAGTGGACTGGCCATCGACCTTCCAGCCAGCGTCACGGCCGATCAGGCCGCTCCCCTGCAGGTGGGCCTGTACCGCGGGGACACCGAGCACCGGTTCGCCGCCACGGTGCGCTTCAACCGCGGCAAGCGCCTGGGCCTGCAGTTCGAACCGATGGACTTTGCACAGGAGCGCACGCTCGTGCAGTGCACCACGGCGCGCGCCGACATCTGGGCCGCACGCTGGGGCAACCATCCGCGCGTGGCGGCGCATCGCGTCATCGGCCACATCGCGCGCATCAGCGCGGTCGGGTTCAGGGACATGTTCGCGCACTACCTGCGCGCCGGCGCGCGCAAGCTGCGACCGGCGCCTGCGGCGGCCGCGGCCACGGCTGGCAAGGAGCCGACATGACGCACAGCCATCGCTGCGGCGCCCTGACCGTCGCGCTGGCGCTCGCCGGCGCCGCATTGCCGCCCGCATCGCTGGCACAGACCGCGGCAGTGCCTGCGGCGCCGGGCACGGCCACCCCGACCCCGGCCGCCACCCCCGCGCCCGAGGGCCAGCGCGCTGCCTCCACGCGGCCCGGGGCTGTGGCCGCCGCCGCGCCCGACACGCGCGAACTGACCCTGACCCAGCTCGGTCTGGACTACGCGATCCGGCTGCAAGGCGTCAGTGCCACGGTCGGCATCCCTTTCAGCGTGCGCGCCGATGAACTGGTCACCAGCGCCTCGCTCAAGCTGAACTACGCCTATTCGCCTGCCCTGATCCCCGAACTCTCGCACCTGCGCATCAGCGTCAACGACGTCATCGTGACGACCCTGCCGGTCAGCCGCGCCGAGGCCGGCAAACCGCAAACCGCCGACATCCCGATCGACCGCCGGCTGGTCACCGATTTCAACCGCATCAACATCGAGCTGGTGGGCCACTACACGCGCGAATGCGAGGATCCGGCGCACAGCAGCCTGTGGGCCACCGTCGATGCCTCCAGCAGCCTGCGCCTGAACGTGGCGCCGATACGCGTCACGGCCGACCTGGCCACCCTGCCTCTGCCGTTTTTCGACCGGCGCGACGTGCGTCGGGCCGTGGTGCCCTTCGTCCTGGGCGGCGCCAGCGCGCCGGCCACCCTGAACGCGGCTGGCATCGTCTCGTCCTGGTTCGGGGCGCTCGCCGGCTACCGCGGCGCCATCTTTCCGGTGTTTCGCGACGAGGTCCCCGCCGGCCACGCGGTGGTCTTCGCGACACCGGAGACGCCTGTCGCCGGCCTGACGCTGCCCCCGGTGCAGGGGCCCACCGTGACCGTGATCGACCACCCGCGCGACCCGCGCTACAAGCTGCTGCTGGTGCTGGGCCGCACGGCCGCCGAGCTCAAGACCGCGGCCTCCTCCCTGGCGCTCAACAGCCGCGCCCTCACCGGCACCAGCGCCACCATCACGGCGTTCCAGGAGCCGGCCGCGCGCAAGCCCCACGACGCGCCCCACTGGATCGCCAGCGACCGCCCGGTCAAGCTGGGCGAGCTGGCGCCAGCGGGCGACTTCTCCGTCTCGGGCTACACCCCCAACGTGGTGAAGGTCAACCTGCAACTGCCGCCGGACCTGTTCAACTGGCGCAGCCGCGGTATCCCGCTGGACCTGCGCTACCGCTACACGCCGCGCGTGCGGCCCGACCAGTCCACGCTCAATCTGAACGTGAACGACTCGTTCATCGGCTCGCTGCCGCTGCGCGCTGCCAATCGCAAGGACGATCCGTGGTGGAACCGCCTGGCCACCGACTGGCTGCCCGATGGATCGCTGTCCCAGCGCAAGGAAGTGATGCTGCCGTCGCTGGTCATGGGGTCACGCAGCCAGCTGCGGCTGCACTACTATTTCCAGCCACCGGCGGGCAACTGCCAGACCCTGCTGGAGAACGTGAGCGGCGCCATCGACCCGGCCTCGACGATCGACGTGTCGGACTTTCCCCACTACATCGCGATGCCGGAACTGGCTGCCTACGCCAACAGCGGTTTCCCTTTCACGCGGCTGGCCGACCTGGCAGACACCGCCGTGGTGTTGCCCGACAACGCCGCGCGCAACGATATCGAAACCTACCTGGGTCTCATGGGACAGATCGGCCACGCCACCGGCTATCCGGCCTTGCGGGTGAGCGTGGGATCGGCCTCGGGCATCGACCAGTGGGCCGACAAGGACCTGCTGGTGATCGGCAGCCTGGAGAACCAGCCCCTGTTCACCCGGTGGGCCGCGCAGATGCCGCTGCAGCGCGCACCGGCCGGGGGCCAGCAGTTCCGGCTCGGCCACTGGATCGAGAACACCCTGACCCTCATCGAGGGCTCGCGCCAACGCGAGGACCTGCCCAGCAGCGCTAGCGACATGACCGTCATCGACAACGGCACCGACGCCATCCTGGCGGGCTTCGAATCGCCGCTGCAGCGCGGTCGCAGCGTGGTGGCGGTGGTCAGCAACGCCGCGACGCAGCCGGCACTGCTCGATGCCCTCATGACACCGGGCCGGCTCAAGCAGATCCAGGGCAGCATGTCGATCGTGCGCGGCGCGCAAGTCAGTAGCCTGCTGAGCGGGGAGACCTACTTCGTCGGCCAGCTGCCGTGGTTCGCCCGGCTGCAGTGGATCCTGTCGCGCAGTCCGCTGCTCCTGGCCGCCATGGTGTTGCTGGTGGCGCTGCTGGGCGCAGCGGCCTCCTATGCCAGCCTGCAACTGCGTGCCCGCAAGCGCTTGCAGGTCGGCGCGGACCCACAGCCGTGACAGGGGCCGTCCCGCTGCCGGCGTTGCACACGCCAGCGACCCGGCGCCGCTGGTTGCGAGGGCTCGCCAGCCTGACGCTCACGCCGCTGGCGGTGCACCTGCCGGCCATGGCCCAGACCCGGCCGGCCTGCGACACGATGACCGACTGGCGAGAATTCACGGCGCGGCACGTGCAGCGAGACGGCCGGGTCGTCGACTTCGACACCCCCCAGCAGCATTCGACCTCCGAAGGCCAGTCGTACAGCCTGTTCTTCGCGCTGGTGCACAACGACCGCACCACCTTCGCGCGCGTGCTGGCCTGGACCCAGGCGAACCTGTGCGGCGGCGCCAGCCTGGCGACACGCCTGCCGGCCTGGCAGTGGGGCCGCAAGAGCGACGGCAGCTGGGGCGTGCTCGATGCCAATCCGGCTTCCGATGCCGACCTGTGGATCGCCTACGCACTGATCGAGGCCGGGCGATTGTGGAGCGACGCGCGCTACGGGGCCCTGGGCCGGGCCGTCCTGGCGCTGGCGGCGCGCGAGGAAGTGATCCGGCTGGACGGCCTGGGGGCCATGCTGCTGCCCTGGCCCCAGTCGGTGGCGCGCCCGCCGGTCTATCGCCTGAACCCCAGCTACCTGCCGCTGCAGCTGCTGCGCCGCTTCCAGCAGGAAGACGCGCAGGGCCCGTGGACCGAGATCGCGGACAACACCGTGCGCATGCTCGGGGCCGTCAGCCCCCATGGCTTCGCGCCCGACTGGTGCGCCTGGTCCAGCGAACGCAGGGAGTTTGTCGCCGACCCTGACAAGAGCACCGTCGGCAGCTACGACGCGATCCGCGTCTACCTGTGGGCCGGCATGCTCAGCGCGCAGGATCGGGCACGCCCCGCCCTGCTGTCGACGCTGTTCGGTCCGCGGCGCCTGCTCGAGCAGCCCAAGGGGGCACTGCCCGAGTACGTGGACACCTCCACCGGCGTGGGCCGCGGCACCGGCAATGTCGGCTACGCTGCGGCCGTGCTGCCCTACCTGCGGGCGCAGGGCCTGACGGCGCCGCTGGCCGCGCAGTCGGCCCGGGTACAGGAGCGCACTGCGCCCGCACCGCCCGGTACCACGCCCCCTCTTCCCTACTACGAACGAATGCTGATTCTGTTCGGACAGGGCTGGCTCGACGGGCGCTTCGCGTTCGCTCGGGGCGGCCAGCTGCAACCCCAATGGAGATCGCCATGCCCCACCCCCCGAAGCTCCTGACCGGCCCGGCGCCCGGCCCCTTGACCGGCGCGCGGCGGCGCGGCGTTCGTCATTGGCTGGTTGGCCTGGGCGTGGTGGGCGCGATGTCCGCCAGCGCGCCACTGCTGGCGCAGCCCGAGGCGCGCGCAGCGCTGATCGAGCAAGGCAACTACTGGCAAAGCCTGGGCCGCGCCGACCTGGCCGAAGAAAGCTGGCGCAAACTGCTGCGGGTGGATCCGAAATCGGCCGACGCGCTGTACGGCATGGCCCAGGTCGAGTTGTCGCGCGGGCGCGCGGAACCGGCCCGGGCCTGGACCGACCAGCTGCGTGCCGCCCATCCGAACGACCCGCGCGCCACGCGGCTGCAGCAGCAGGCCAGCCAGCCCGGCCCCCCCGCCAGCGACCTGCAGCGCGCACGCGCGGCTGGCCAGGCCGGTCGCTCGGCCGAAGCGGTTGCGCTGTACCGCTCGATCTTCGACAACCGCCCCCCGCCCGAGGCGCTCGCCCTGGAGTATTTCCAGGTCCTGAGCGGCACCCCGCAAGGCTACGAGGAGGCGCGCAAGGGCATCGAGCAGCTGGTCAAGGACCGCCCCGACAACAACGACTACAAGCTGGCGCTGGCCCAGCTGCTGACCTACCGCGAACCGACCCGCCGGGAAGGTATTCGCCAGCTGGCCGAGCTCGCCAGGCAACCGGCCGTGGCAAGCCGGGCCCGTGCACCCTGGCGCCAGGCGCTGATCTGGCTCGATGCGCGGGCCCCCGACGCGCCGTTGTACCAGGCCTACCTGGGCGGCGGGCAGACCGATCCGGCGGTCTCGGCGCGGCTGGACAGCCTGACGTCCGAACGCGCAGCCAGCACGCCCACTCCCGGCGCGCAGGCGCTGGGGGATGCCTACCGCGCCCTGGACCGGGGCGACACGGCCACGGCCGAACAGCGCTTCCAGCAAACGCTGCGGGCACAGCCCGGCGACCCTGAAGCGCTGGGCGGCCTGGGGTTGATCCGGCTGCGGCAGGAACGCTTTGCCCAGGCGCAGGAACTGCTCGAGCAGGCCGCCAAGGGCGCGGGCGGGCAGAAATGGAACTCGGCCCTGCGAAGCGCCACCTACTGGAACCTGATCGGGCAGGCCCGCGCGGCGCGCGAGCGCAACGACGATCGCAGCGCGCGCGGTCTGCTCGAGCGTGCCGTGCGCCTGGACGCGCGCGAAGCGGTCGGACAGAACGCGCTGGCCGAACTGCAGCTGTCGGCCGGCGACTTTGCCGAGGCCGAGCGCGGCTTCCGGCGCGCGCTCGAGGCCAAGCCGTCCGATGCCCAGGCCCTGCGTGGCCTGGTCACGGCCCTCACGCGCCTCGGCCGGGCCGCCGACGCACAGGCCCTGATGCAGCGGATGACACCCGAGCAGGCTGGCCAGGTCGGTGGGCTGCGCGACCTGCAGGTCGACCAGGCGCGGGCGCAGGCCCGCGCGCAACTGGAGGCCGGCGATGCGGCGGGCGCGCAGCGCACGCTGGAAGACGCCATGCTGGTGGCCCCCGAAAGCCCCTGGGTGCGGCTGGACCTGGCCAACATCTACCGCCGCGGCGGCATGAGCGCCCAGGCCCGCGGCGTGATGGACGGGCTGCTGATGTCCCACCCGGACATGCCGGACGCGCTCCATGCCAGTGCCCTGCTGGCGTCCGACGCGGGTGATCCGGCCGCTGGCCTGCAGTACCTCGATCGCATCCCGGCCAACGCCCGCACGCGCGACATGACCCAGCTGCAACGGCGCCTGTGGGCGCAGGCCCAGGGCCAGCGCGCACAGGCCCTGGCACGGCAGGGACAAGCCGCGGCAGCCCGGGCCCTGCTGGCCCAGACCGAAGCCACCCTGGGCAGCAACATGCCGGCCGAACTGTGGGGCCAGCTCGCTTCGGCCTATGCCGACATCGGGGACGCACCGCGGGCACTGACCATGAGCCGCCAGTTGCTGGCGCGCTCGGGTCAGGCGGGCATCGGCGACCGGCTGCTGTACGCCTCGATCCTGCTCAAGACGCAGCAGGACATCGAACTGGCCGCTGTGCTGCGCCAGCTGCAGGGCGCCACCATGACGGCGGCCCAGCGCAGCGATTTCGACAGCCTGCGCATCGCCTACACCCTGCGCCAGACCGATGCACTGCGCGAAGCGGGCAACCTGGAAGCGGCCTACGCCGCCATGGCACCCCTGGTGAGCGAACGGCCCGACGACGCCAAGGTGCTGGCCGCCCTGGCCCGGCTGTATGCGGCAGCGCGCGATGAGCGCCAGGCGCTGGCGCTGTACCAGCGTATCCTGCAGCGCGAGCCGGGCGAGCTCGACACGCTGCTGGCGGCCGCCGGCAGTGCCAGTGCGTTGCGCGAGCACACCCAGGCCGAAGGCTACGTGGCCGCTGCACTCAAGCAGGCGCCCGACCAGGCGCGTGTGCTGGCCGCGGCCGGACGCGTCTACCGCAACGCCGGCGACAACGCCCGCGCCGAGCAGTACCTGCGCGCGGCGGTGGCCGCGGACACCCGCACGGCCAGCGGGGGCAGCGGCGTTGCGGGCGGCGGCCCCGGGGTTGCGGTACCCGCCGCCAACCCGTTCGCGGGCATGACGGGCGGCGCGCGCAGCGCGGCAACTCCCCTGGATGGCGCGCTGCAACGGGTCAGCCTGCCCGCGACTTCGCCGGCGCCAACGTACCCGGCTGCGGTTTATGCCGGCGCTCCGTACCCGGCCGGACCGTACCCCGCCGCCCCGATGGCGGCCGCGCCGCTGCCCGCCGCATATCCGGGAGCCGGGCCCACCGCGCAGCCGGCCGGTGCGCCCTGGGGCGCAGGGGCGGCCACCGCGACCGCGCCGGCAGCGCTCCGCGCCGGCACCAAGACCACCACCGCCGGCCGCAATGCAGCCGCGCGCAACCTGGCCAGGTCGGGTGCGGCCGGTGGCCCGGCCGAACCGGTCGGCCTGCCGGCCTCCCCGGCCTTCCCGGGCTACCCGGTCGCGCAGGCCTACCCGCCTGGCGCCGCCGGCCCCGGCAGCTACCTGCCCCCCCCGGCCTACGGCACGGCCCCGCCCCCGCTGCCTGTGCCCGGCAGCAACCCGCCCAGCACCGCCAGCTGGAGCACCGTGCGCCCCGCCGCCAGCGCCCCGGTCGATCCCGTCCTGGCCGAGCTGCAGGCGCTGGAGACCGAGCGCAGCGCCTCTATCAGCGCCGGCACGGTGTACCGCAGCCGCGCTGGCGAAGGTGGCCTGAGCAAGCTGTCGGACATGCAGGTCCCGATCGAAGCACGCTTTCCGGTGGGCAATGGCAAGCTGGTGGTCAAGGCCACCCCTACCTTCCTGGACGCCGGCTCGGTGTCGGGCGAATACGGCAGCGCCAGCCGCTTCGGCGCAGGGCCGAGCGCCGCACTGGGGGCGCTGCAGGGCACGTCGCCCGCGTTGGACGCGCAAACGGCCAGCGGCGTCGGCCTGAGCGTGGGCTACGAGAGCAAGAACCTCAATGCCAACATCGGAACGACGCCGCTGGGCTTTCCCGAGAGCAACGTGATCGGCAACGTCACCTACGAAGGCCAGCTGACCGACAACGTCACGCTCAAGGGCGACCTGTCACGCCGGCCGGTCACCGACAGCCTCTTGTCGTTCGCCGGCGCCAAGGACGCACGCACCGGCGAGCGCTTCGGCGGCGTGGTGGCCTCGGGCGGGCGGCTCGACCTCACGCGCGACGACGGTACCTACGGCCTGTACGGCTATGGCTCGTACCACACCCTCACGGGTCGCAACGTCGAGAGCAACAACCGGGCGGAACTGGGAGGTGGAGCCTACGTGCACCTGATGCGCGGGACCGCCTCGACGCTGACCGCGGGCATGAACATCGACCTGCTGCACTACGACAAGAACCTGAGCTACTTCACGCTGGGCCACGGCGGCTACTTCAGTCCGCAGCGCTACATGAGCGTGGCGTTCCCGGTCGACTGGAGCGGCCGCGACGACCGCCTGTCGTGGCGCCTGAACGCCGCGCTTGGCGTGCAGTCGTTCAAGCAGAACGACGCGCCTTACTTCCCGGGCGATGCGTCCCGCCAGGGCGGCGCCAGCCGGGCCGCCGCCGCGGCCACCACGCTCGGCCTGAACACACTGCCGTTCAACGGCCAGTACACCGGCACCAGCAAGACCGGGCTGGCCTACAACCTGGCGGGCCTGGTCGAATACCAGCTGGCCCCGCAGATCTTCCTGGGCAGCGCACTGAGCCTGAGCAACGCCCAGAACTACCGGCAGATCACCGCCGCCATCTACCTGCGCTACCTGTTCAACGGAGCACGCCAGTTCGCCACGCCCTCCAGTGGCTTCATGATGCGGCCGCTGTCCTCGCCTTACACCCCGCTACTGTGAATCACGCGCTGTCGGCGCGCTGGCGCGCGGACGGCGGCGCCCTGGCGCGGCCGGTGCCCGCGACCCACGGCGGATCGCGCTCGAACTGCGCCATCCAGTCGGGCACCTGGTCCTGCGCGAGCGGACGGGCGATGCCAAAGCCCTGTCCCAGCGTGCATCCCAGGGCCATCAGCGCTTCGCCGTGGGCGACCGATTCGACGCCCTCTGCAATCGCGCGCCGGCCCATGCCGTGCGCCATGACCAGGATGCCCTTGACGATGGCCGCATCCTCGGCGTCCTCGAGCATGCCGCGCACGAAGGACTGATCCAGCTTGATTGCCTGGACTGGCAACTGGCGCAAGTAAGTCAGCGACGAGTAGCCGGTGCCGAAGTCGTCCATCGTCACAGGCACGCCCAGACCGCGGCAGGCCGAGATGAACTGCGCGACCGCCGCAAAATCCTTGATCGCCGTGGTCTCCAGGATCTCCAGTTCCAGCACACCCGGCCCGAGCCGGGCATGACGCTCCAGGTGGGCGGTCAGGCGTTCGATGAAGTCGGGCCGCAGCAGGTGACGGGGACTGATGTTGACGCTAACGGACGTGCGCAGTCCCGACGCGGCCCAGCGGTCGGCCTGGTCCATCGCCTGGCCAATCGCCCAATCGCCCAGCCACTCGACCAGTTCGTGGTCCTCGATCAACGGCACGAAGGACGCCGGCTGCAGCAAGCCGCGCGTCGGATGGTGCCAGCGCACCAGCGCCTCCAGACCGATCACCCTGCCCTGGCGCATGTCCACCTTGGGCTGGTACATCAGGAAGAACTGGCCCTGACCCAGCCCGATGCGGATGGCCTCGCGCAAATGGTGGTC